>Ga0207710_10000172_pt1 | contig 66486 bp, 66 predicted proteins | sample KBSS24metaG_FD_184400 | JGI IMG/M metagenome (GOLD analysis project Ga0207710, IMG submission 184400) | Switchgrass rhizosphere microbial communities from Kellogg Biological Station, Michigan, USA - KBS S2-4 metaG (SPAdes) (version 2) | ecosystem: Host-associated > Plants > Roots > Rhizosphere...
ACAACTTCTGTAGGATTCGCTTCTTCACCGTTGAAACCAACGAACTGAGCTTCATGAGCTAAACCTGTTTTTGAACCATCTTTCAAAGTTACAACAAGTTTATTTTGCTCAATCGCATATTTTGTTGCATCTGCATGCGAACCTTGCGCAAGTGGAAAAACTTCATTTAAGAAGTTTTTAGCAAACTCAATAACTTTTGCACCGCGTACAGGGTTATATCCTTTCCCTTTTTCAGCACCACCTTCTTCTGAAATTACATCGAAGCCATAGAGTGCATCATACAAAGAACCCCAACGTGCGTTTGCTGCATTTAAGCAATAACGTGCGTTACGTACAGGTACAACTAACTGTGGTCCTGCCAATAATGCGATTTCTTCATCCACATTTTCAGTTGTAATTTGAAAGTCTTCAACTTCTGGCAATAAATAACCAATTTCAGTTAAAAATGCTTTATAAGCACCTAATTCAAATTTGTTGTTGCGGTGCCATTCATCAATTTTTGCTTGTAATTCATCACGCTTAGCCAATAATGCTTTATTTTTTGGGCTAAGATCGACAACAACTTGCTCAAAGTTCTTCCAGTAAGTTTCACTATCTAAACCAGAACCTGGTAAAGCTTCATTTTCGATAAAATCGTAAAGTTCTTTAGCAATCGCTAACTTGCCTTTTTGAATACGTGCAGTCATTGTCTTTCCTGAAGTTGCTACTTTTTATACCAAGAGAATCCTAGTATACCGATTTAAATTTGGCTGAATACTAATATCACATTCCTAAATAGTAAGCATTTTCCCTTGTAAAACTATTGACAAAGATAAATTTTTCTATATAGGAAATATTAAAATTCTAACTAGGATTCCCAACAATTTATTCAATATTTAAAGATACTGAAACTAGACTTTTTGTTAACAGACAAAAAATTTCACTATCTTATTTTTCTAAAGCGTATTTAGTTATATCAAACTTTGCAGCGTGAAAAAGTATTATTTAACGAAATTTATTTATTTTTGTTATAAAAAAAAGCGCTCAATCTAGAGCGCTTTTCATATCTATTTTTTATGCGTTTTTAGCTTCATCAATATGACGATGTTCTGAATGCAAATATTCATCCGATTGCATTTCCAATAAACGCGAACGAGTACGCTCAATTTCAAAGGCTAATTTTTCACCTTGATAAATATCAATAATACTATCTTGAGAAGTTAAAAGTAATTTTACTCCACGATCATAAAACTCATCGACTAAGTAGATAAAACGACGTGTACCTTCAGACAAGAAATCTGTTAAATGAGGGACATTACTCACCAAAACCGTATTATAGATATTTGCAATTTCAATAAAATCTGCTGGGCTACGTGGTTTAAAGCAGAGTTCAGAAAACTCACACCACAACACATCTTCTGTATGCCCTAGAGTCTCAACAATACGATTATTGATTACAATAGGCTCTTGAGAATGAGCTTGTGTATGAGTTAATGCGCTAAAACGTTCAGACATCCAGTTTTGGACTTCATTACTTAATGGTGATTTAAATAATTGAGCTTGTTTTAATACGCGTAAACGATAATCCACACCTGCATCTACATTTAAAATAGCGCAGTTCTTTTTAACCATTTCAATTGTTGGCAAGAAACGGTCACGATGAATACCGTTTTTATATAAACCATCTGGTGCAATGTTTGATGTTGCAATTAATGTCACACCACGAACAAACAGTTTTTGAAATAAATCACTTAGAATCATTGCATCTGTTACATTTGATACAAAGAACTCATCAAAACAAATAACGACTGCATCTTTATAAATTTGGTCAGCCACGATTTCAAGTGGATTACGTTGGCCTGAAAGCTTATTTAGCTCTTTATGAACATGTTGCATGAAATGATGAAAATGCATACGTGTTTTACGACGAAATGGCACTGACTCATAAAATTGATCCATAAGCCAAGTTTTTCCACGACCTACTCCACCCCACATATAGACGCCTTTAGGTGAAGTTTGGCGACGAAAACGACGGAAAGCTTTTTTAGAGGCTTTATAACGGTTTAAAAGTTCTTTCCATACACGATCTAGTTCTTGCACTGCCTGTGCTTGCGCTTCATCTGCCATAAACTGGCCTGAAGCTAAAGCCTCAGCATAGCGTTCTGCTGGGGAAGAAGGTGAGAATGCAGTACTATGAGAAGATTTTAAATTTAACATATCGTTTTATTTCAATTTTAACTGATAGGAGTATAGCGAACATTTTGTTCAACCACATTAGCTTTTAGCATCAAGAATTACGACGATGACTCTTTGCCATATTGTCGAGGGCTCTGTCCAAACCATCGTTTAAATGCATGATTAAATGCCGCTGGTTCAGAATAACCGAGCAATTCGGCAATAACTTCTATTGAGTATTCCCTATATTCCATAAGCTTTAATGCCTTATTCTTGATAATTTGTTCACGAATTTGCTTATAACTCGTATTTAACTGTTGCAATTGATGCCTTAATGTCCTTTCAGGCATTTTCAATGCAAAAGCTGTTTCCGCCATGCTCGGGATAATTCCTTGTTGCAATTCAAGATAATCTTGCACACATTGTATGATATGTGGAGTTTGGTGATCTTGTTGATTTAATCTTGTTATTTCTGTAATACATTTTGATTCATAAATACGATGTGTAATGATATCTGCAGAAGGGATTTTGATTTCAAGCACATCTTTGCTTAGGCTAAATGCTGCATATTTACCATTAAAGTGCACATCCTCGCCATAGTATGCAAAATAGCGAGATAAAGTATCTGAATCAGTCGGTTTTTCAAATGGAAGTTCTATACGCATAGCAGGCATTTGCAATCCCATCATTGTATAAATATCTTGAATAAATTTATAAGTTCCTGAAACTTCACATTGCGCACGTAACTGTCCAATTTGCGTTTTCAAATCAACAGGCAAATAACTTAAAATGGTACGCTCATCGGTTTCATATAGGCCTAAAGCACCAAATAAATGAGTAAGACGTTGATATTTTATTCCTTTATTTAATGCAGTTTGAACATCATTACTTGTTACAAGCAACATAAGCAATGGGCCATAACCAGCTAAAGCATAGTGCTGTCCAATAAATAATCCCTTTTCAGGCTCAACATTTTCACTGATAATTTGTTGAATATCCCATTCTAGGCGATCATGAATCGTGGAACTCGGATCTAAAGCATCAACCTTAATTCCTATACCAGCCAAACGTGAGTCGACATCAATGCCCGCATTGCGCATTCCTTGAATTAAATATATTAAACCAAGTATCGACCGTTTCATTCTTCTATCAATTTCCTTAGACTCAAATGTTTTACTATAAAGAAGAAAGAAAATTAATTGCCGAATCTATCAATTTTCACGTCGATACAATCATGTTTAACCTGATCAAAAAACGTTAGTCTTGCATGCAATCCTCTTCTTCAGCTTATGCAGGGTTTCCAATGCTAAACACAAAGCAAGATGCTATTCAAAAAACTAAAATCGCTATTATTGGTGCTGGATTTGGTGGCCTAGCAATGGCTATCCGTTTACTGCAAAATCAACAGCAAGACTTTGTGATTTTAGAAAAATCAAATGATGTGGGCGGAACTTGGCGAGAAAATCGCTATCCAGGCGCGGCATGTGATGTTCAATCTCATATGTACTCCCTCTCTTTTGCACCTAAAACAGACTGGTCAAAACGCTACGCTGAGGCCCCAGAGATTTTCCAATACATTCAAGATATTACAGAAAAATATAAGATTAAAAATTACTGTAAATTCAACCACGATGTAACTCATGTCCAATATGATGAAATGCGTCACGTATGGACTTTAGATTTTAAAAATCAACCTTCGATCGAAGCTCAATTTGTCGTTTTTGCATCAGGCCCGTTGCATATCCCACAAATTCCTCATATTCAAGGCATCGAAAAATTCAAGGGGAAAGTTTTTCACTCTTCACAATGGGAACATGACTATAGCCTAAATGGTAAATCAGTCGCATCCATTGGTACTGGAGGTAGTGCAATTCAATATATTCCGGAAATAGCTAGAGATGTTAAACAGCTCTATGTATTTCAAAGAACGGCAGCATGGGTAATACCACGTGATGAACGTAAATATTCGAGTTTAAGTAAGGCATTATTCAAATCTTCCAATATTTATCGCCAAATTCATCGTAGTCGTCTTTACTGGAGTAATGAATCACGTGTTGTTCCAATTGTTCAGCCACAAATCATGAAATATGGTCAAAAATTGGCAGAAGCATTCATCCGTTTTCAAGTTAAAGATAAAGAATTAGCTAAAAAGTTAACACCAGACTTTGTGATGGGATGTAAACGAATTCTTATTTCGAACAAATACTTTCCGACATTTAATCGTAAAAATGTTGAATTAGTAACGGATGGCATTCGAGAAATTAAAGAAAATAGTATTGTTACTAAAGATGGTAAAGAACGATCTATTGATTGTTTAATTTACGGTACTGGTTTTATTACTGACCCACGTATTTACTTGAAACACTTCACTTGCATTGGCCGTAACCAAATCGAGTTAAAACAGGCATGGAAAGATGGCGCAGAAAGTTATTATGGCATTATGACTAAAAACTTTCCCAACCTATTTCAATTAGTCGGTCCTAATACAGTATTAGGCCATAATTCAGTTATTTTCATGATTGAATCTCAAGTAAATTACATTTTGCAGCTTATTCAACTCGTAGAAAAATCTGGTCAAAAAGCAATTGAGATCAAACCGGAAATTCAAGATGCTTTTAACGAACGGGTTCAAACTCAACTTCAAGGGACTGTATGGCAAGCGGGAGGCTGTAGTAGCTGGTATCAATCTGTCGATGGAAAAAACTTTTCGCTATGGCCAACTTATACATGGAAATATTGGTTAGAGACTCGCAAAGTTAATCCCAAAGATTACTTACTGTTAAATAAAAGCTCACAAAGCTATGCAGCTTAAAATGTTCAAGACATAATAGGTAGGTTAAAACAATCTACCTATTATTATATGCAATCTTTTTATCTCATCATTCAAATTTTTTTAGCACTTGCTACCGGCTATTTTCTAGCACCCAAACTCTCTTTAAATATCCAACACTTTATTTTTAAAATACTGCCCTATTTTTCTTATATTCTCTTAGCAAGTGTGGCTTTAGAATTAACTCTAGCACTTGATAACATTGAGAATCCATCTGCCATCCTTCCACCGGCTATAATCATTGCGCTAACCACCTCTTTTGGTTCTTTTTTTACCTGTTTATTGGCTTATACAATTTTTGATAAGCAAAGTGTAAAAGGAAAAATCTCACTTCAACTTTTTGTGAATGCTCTAAAGAATATTGCCAAGGCTTTTCTTGCATTAGGCATTGGTGTTCTATTAGGAGCTATCGCTACTCAGTTCAATTCACATATGGCATTTAATAGTTGGTATTTATTATTACTATTTATTTTCTTAATTGGTATTGAACTTGCCTTCACTCATTTCAACCGTACGTGGTTAAGCTGGAAGATTTTAATTGTACCTTTAGCGGCATTTATCGGCTCATGTATTGCCGGCTTCTTCAACTACTTTTTGCTTAGCAAGTATTTTGCACTGAATGAGACGTTAGCATTAGCACAAGGTTATGGCTGGTATTCAATGTCAGGGATCTTATTTACGCAATTACGCTCGGCAGAACTAGGTGGCATTGCATTATTAACTGATTTATTTAGAGAAATTGTTGCTATATTTTTAATGTATACAATGGGATGGCGTTTTCCACGCCCTGCTATCTCAAGTGCTGGTGCAACGTCAATGGATGCTACATTAGCCATGGTAAAACAGTCATGCGGTACACATTATGTACCACATGCTATGATGAGCGGCTTATTATTAAGCCTACTCGCTCCGCTATTAATTAGCTTATTTCTAAATTTTTAAGCAATTGAAGCAAGAATAGACTTCAACATTTCTGTTGGATTTTCTGCTTTAGTAATCGGTCGACCAATGACCAAGTGTGTAGAACCATCAAGCATAGCTTGCTTCGGAGTCACAATACGTTTTTGGTCGTCTGCATTTGAACCTTCCGGACGAATACCTGGTGTTACTAAAGAGAAGTCCTGTCCAAGCAAGTCGCGAAGAATTTTAGCTTCTTGTGCGGAACAAACCACACCATCCAAACCACTTTCTTTAGTGAGTTTAGCTAAGCGCTTTACATGCTCTACTGGCTCAACATCTAGACCAATATCTTTTAAATCTTCACGCCCCATTGACGTCAATACAGTAACGGCAATTAACTGAGTTTGATAGTTGCCTGCTTTTAAACGCTCTACACAAGTTTCCATCATTTTACGGCCACCTGAAGCATGAACATTTACCATCCACACTCCTAAATCAGCTGCTGCGCAAACAGCCTGAGCGGTAGTATTTGGAATATCATGAAATTTAAGATCAAGAAAAACTTCAAAGTTTTGTTCTTGAAGTTTTTTTACAACAGATGGACCTTCATGAGTAAAAAGCTCTTTACCCACTTTTACACGACATAAAGTAGGATCAAGTTGTTCAACAATTTTTAAAGCGTCATATTGGCTTTTTGCATCTAACGCAACAATGATACTCAAGAGACTTTCTTCCATCACATAAAATCAGCATCATTATAATAGACAAGTCATCAAGTAATAAAGGAATGTATAAGGAAGGCTTTTAAATTTAGAGACAATAATGCCATGAGGACTAATTTTTAGAAAAATAAAAAGAAGAAAATGCGAATAAATTAAGAAATATACTACTCTTTACTCGTGAATAAAGAGTAGTGTTCGAATTATAACGGAGTAGAATTTTTATCTTGAGGATAAGCATCTAAAACGGTTTTTTCATGTCTTACATTTGCAGCGGCTTCTGCTGCTGCCAATTGAGCAGTTTGAATCTGTTCTTTTCTCAAATAGTCAATATCTTTACGAAGACGTTTAATTTCCCAGCTTTTTTGAAACACTCTGAAAACTTGCACACCTAACAAAAGACCAACTACCGTTCCAAGTACTAATGTGAGTAGCAATAATAAGCCTAATCGCATAGCTGGAACTTGGGTAAATAACAAATCAACAGAAAGCTCTGTTGGATTTTGCAATACTAGTGCTAAAGAATAACCAAATACAACAATGAGCAATGCAATTAAAATATAACGCATAGGCACCCCGCTTATAAATTTTTATTTATTTCCCGGATTCATTGACTGCATCACGCAGTGCTTTACCGGGTTTGAAATGTGGAACAGCTTTAGCTGCCACTTCTACTGATCTTCCTGTTTTAGGATTACGACCAACTCTTGGATCACGGTGGTGTAAAGCAAAGCTACCAAAACCACGGATTTCAATTCGATTATCAGTTGATAGTGCTTCTATCATTTGATCAATCATAATTTTAACCGCCTCTTCCACCAAAGGTTCAGCTAAGTGTGGGTTTTTTAGCGCAATGCGTTCAATCAAATCAGACTTATTAAGAGCTTCAGTAGTCATCTACGACCTCGTTATTTATTGCTACTCTATGTCGTCTGATAATAACCTGTTTAAATACAAAACGGTAGCGTAGTATGTTGAATACTACGCTACCGTTTACAGTAATTTGTATAAAAAGTACAATTCCGTTACATGAAACTGTACTTTGTTAACTTATTACTTCATTTGTGCTTTAATCAAGTCACCAATAGTCTTAGGACCATTTTCTTGACTTGTTGTTGCTGTACGTAAAGTAGCAACTGCTTCTTTCTCTTCAGCTTCGTCTTTTGCTTTAACAGACAAGTTGATAGAGCGAGATTTACGATCAACATTGATGATTTTCGCTTCAACTTCTTGACCAACTTCTAAGAATTTAGTTGCATCTTCAACGCGGTCACGGTTGATTTCAGAAGCTTTAAGAGTAGCTTCTACTTCGTCAGCCAACTTAACAGTTGCGCCACGAGCATCAACTGCAGTTACAGTACCTTTAACTAAAGCACCGCGTTCGTTAGCAGCTAAGAAATCATTGAACGGATCGCTGTTCAATTGCTTGATACCAAGGCTGATACGGTTACCTTCAGCGTCTACAGACAAGATAACAGCTTCAACAGTGTCGCCTTTCTTGTAACGACGAATAGCTTCTTCGCCTTGCTCGTTCCAAGAAATATCAGACAAGTGTACTAAACCGTCGATACCGCCGTTCAAGCCGATGAAGATACCAAAGTCAGTGATAGACTTGATAGTACCAGATACTTTTTCGCCTTTTTCATGAGCTTTAGCAAACTCTTCCCATGGGTTAGCACGAGTTTGTTTGATACCAAGGCTGATACGACGACGTTCTTCGTCAACTTCAAGAACCATAACATCAACTTCATCACCAATCTGAACTACTTTAGATGGGTGGATATTTTTGTTAGTGTGGTCCATTTCAGAAACGTGAACTAAACCTTCAACACCTTCAGCGATTTCAGCGAAACAACCGTAGTCAGTTAAGTTAGTTACACGAGCTTTAACGATAGAACCTTTAGGGTAACGGCTCATGATCGCTAACCATGGATCTTCGCCTAATTGTTTAAGGCCTAAAGATACGCGGTTACGCTCACGGTCAAATTTAAGTACTTTAACAGTAACTTCTTGACCAACTTCAACAACTTCTGAAGGGTGCTTGATACGTTTCCAAGCCATATCTGTGATATGGAGAAGACCATCAATACCGCCAAGATCAACGAATGCGCCGTAATCAGTAAGGTTCTTGATTGTACCTGTAACTGTTTGACCTTCTTCAAGTTGAGCAAGTAATGCTTCACGGTCAGCAGAAGATTCTGCTTCCATAACAGCACGACGAGATACAACAACGTTATTACGTTTAGCATCAAGTTTGATTACTTTAAACTCTAACTCTTTACCTTCAAGGTGAGTAGTATCACGGATAGGACGAGTGTCAACTAATGAACCTGGTAAGAATGCACGAACAGGACCGATGTCAACAGTGAAACCGCCTTTAACTTTACCAGAGATAACACCAGTAACGATTTCGCCATCTTCAAAGATTTTTTCAAGTTTAGTCCAAGTTTCAGCACGCTTAGCTTTTTCACGTGATAAAACTGTTTGACCCATACCGTTGTCAAGAGCTTCAACAACTACGTCAACAGTATCACCAACCTGAACTTCAAGTTCACGTTGTTCATTTAAAAATTCAGCACGGTCAACAATGCCTTCAGACTTTAGGCCAGTGTCAACAGTTACCCAGTCGCTATCGATGTTTACAACAACACCTTGGATGACTGCACCCTTTTCAACGTTGAGGTTTAATTCACTTTCTTCAAAGAGGGCTGCAAAAGATTCGGTCATGATATACCTGATAAATTCCGCGGTCTTGGATCAGACAAGGCCGGTTTAGTTAAGTATCAACATAGTCTTTATAGACTGATCAAGCTATGCGTCAACTGATAATTCTATTTGCTAAATGGTACGGCTATCGACATAATCAACCATCAACTTGAATACCTGATCGATCGTTAATTCCGAACTATCAATGATATAAGCGTCTTTGGCTGGCTTGAGTGGAGCAACTTCTCGCTCCATATCTCTTTTGTCACGCGCCTGTATATTAGCTAAAATGTCGTTTATTTTAGCATCTAGGCCCATGCCCTGCAACTGTTTTACTCTTCGCTCGGCACGCGACTCAGCTGAAGCCGTTAGATAAATTTTCGCATTTGCTTCTGGAAAAATAGCTGTTGCCATATCACGGCCATCTGCAACTAAGCCAGGATTTTGTGCAAAAGCTCTTTGTCGTTTAAATAAAGCCTGTCTAAGCTCTGGAATTGCCGCAACTTTCGATGCATATTCACCCACTCGTTCTGTACGAATTGTTTGAGATACATCTTCGCCATCTAGAAAAACTAAAATTCCTGCTGCGGAAGTTTCAAATTTAATATCCAGTTGACGTGCATATTGAATGCATTCATCGAGCTGACTATCTAATTTCTCTAATAAATCGTGTTTATGTAATGACAAGCCCAATAAACGATATAAGGCACCCGAATCGAGTAAATGATATTGATAATGGGCTGCAAGCTTTGCGGCCAATGTCCCTTTACCCGAACCACTCGGACCATCAATAGTAATAATTTGAACTGTCATTGAACTCTCACTAAGAAGCAATTGCTTTAGCTAATCTCGAAAAGCCTAGTGTAATGGCTAGTTTTAGCTGTGCAAGGATTAATTTACTTACCACCGGAGCTTTTGCCGTTAACTCAATGCGGTATGTAACTAAAGTTATATAGGGCGTAATTTCAGAAAACTCGATTCGACCTAAATGATGTTTAATCAAAGGATTGTCTATTAATTTATATTCAATGCTTTTATTTTCTTCAAGCAATGTAATTTCTTCTTTGAGTGGTTTGATTGGACCAAATCCCATACGACGAACTGAGCCTAAACCATCAGGTCTTTTAGAATCTACTGAGTCTTTCACACGTATAACTTGTAAAGGTGCAAAAGCAGTATTGTAAGTTGCATGCTTAGAGAGCAAGTTAAATACATCAGCAAGAGGCGCATTAAATTCTTTTTTTACGGTAATTACATTACTCATTGAATATTCCTTATTAAATAGAATTATGGCAGTAAAATCGCGTTAGTTTGCCATAAGCTCATGTTACTTTTTAATCATTTAAGGACGTTTTCTGTTGTTTTTCTTGTTTCTTTTGCTCGCGTCTTTTTTTAAAAAAATGACTGAGTTGTTGGGCACATTTTTCTTGTAAACAACCTTGTTGAAAGGTAAATCTATGATTGTAATAACCATCTTGTAGTAACTGACGAGCACTGACCAATGAACCTGCTTTAGGTTCTGTTGTACCAAAAACCACATGTTTGATTCTTGCATGTACTAGTGCACCTACACACATTGTGCATGGTTCAAGAGTGACATATAAAGTTGCATCTTCGGGTAATCGATAATTATCTAATGATAAGCATGCTGCGCGAATAGCTTGAATTTCTGCATGAGCAGTGGGATCCAATAAACCAATTGGAGCATTATAGCCAGATCCAATCACTTGATTTTGGCTCACCACAACCGCGCCAACCGGAATCTCCCCCTGCTGAGCGGCTAATTCAGCTTGCTCGTAAGCAAGCTGCATCCAATATTCATCACTATATTCAGTCATGTATTTTAGGTGATCACACCATGTTGTCTAAGCAAAGCATTCCAACTATCTATTGAGGTAACTGGAGGACAATCAGCTAATATGCCTCTTAGGCTTAGGTCTTCACATGGTTTCCATTCTGGAGATAAATCTTTATCAACCAAGCGCGCACGAACCCCTTCTACAAAGTCAGGATGACGAATTTTCCACTCAGAAATCTGAGCTTCTAGATCAAACACCTCATCCCAAGAATGTATCTGCTTACCCCATTGCCAAAGTAACCAAGTAATTGCCGCAGTACTAGGCGATCCTTTTTGCAAGTTCTCACTCGCTTGGCGTAACCAATCACTGCTGGCATCACGCAAACTCACAATAGCTTGATAATCTTGTTCAAAATTAAAGCCGCGGCAAACACTATGAATCACGTCTAGTGAGTTTTGCAATGGGCCGGCCGCAACAGGACGATGTAAACTATTTAAAGTATCATCAATTGCGCGGAAATCCCCAGCAGGATAATGAGCCCAGTTAATATTTAAAACTTTTTGTAAAACATTATCACGCTGTGCTTCACAAATATGTGTTGCCCAACCGATGCTATATGCTCCAGCAGCCGTCATGATTGAACCAGTTAAACCAGTAAACAAACCTATTGGACCACGATCTGCAAGAAAACGGCTTGCCCCCACATCTGGATATAAACCAATATTAATTTCAGGCATTGCCAAACGAGAATATGGCGTTACTAGACGGAATGGTGCTGCCATAAACAAGCCCAAACCACCACCCATAACATAGCCTTCGCCCCAAATAACTACAGGCTTAGCATAATTATGTAAGAGTAAGTCTAAAGCATATTCTTGCTGAAAAAACTTATTCGCAGAATCTACTTCTTGATTGATAACAAGTTGACGTAATTTTCTAACATCACCACCTGCACAAAAAGCTTTTGGTGTAGTTGAATCTAACCAAATTGCTTTAACGCTCTCATCATCACGAAAATCTTCAAATACCCGTAATAATGCCGTTACGATTGATTCATCTAAAGCATGCAATGATTTAGGACGATTCAAACGTACTATACGCCAGCCGTTTTTTGCTTCTTCGACCACCAAGTCCGGGTGATAGTTATTTAGATTGGGAGAGTTCATCATGCGTCCAATTGCCAGTCTATGGGCTCAATGCCATGTTGTTTCAAATATTGATTTGTTTTTGAGAACACTTTGCATCCAAAAAAACCACCTCTGTTTGCAGCTAGGGGCGATGGATGTGCAGCGGTTAAAACCAAGTGTTTATCTCTATTTATGCGTTGTCCTTTGCGTTGTGCGTAAGCACCCCACAAAATAAATACTACATGTTCTCTTTGCTCATTTAGGACATCAATAACTTCATCAGTAAATGCTTCCCAACCTTGCTTTTGATGTGAGGTTGGCTGTCCAGCTTCGACAGTAAGCACGCTGTTCAGTAAAAGCACGCCTTGCGTAGCCCATTTCGTTAAGTCGCCATGACGAGGAGCTGGAATACCCAAATCTGTATGTAATTCATGAAAAATATTACGTAAAGATGGGGGTAATGCAATACCTTTTTGAACAGAAAAACTTAATCCATTTGCTTGGTTTGGTCCATGATATGGATCTTGTCCAAGAATAACGACTTTTACCTCAGCCAATGGTGTCGTATTTAGAGCACTAAAGATTTGTTTACTCGGCGGATATATTATTTTTTGTGCTTGTTTCTCTTGAAATAAGAAATCGCGCAAATTATCCATTTGAGGGCTTAGCAAAAAAGGTGCTAAAGATATTTTCCAGCTTTCTTCTAATTGAACTTTACTGAGTTTATCTTGCTGTTGCTCAGTTAATTGCATTAATGTCATCCTAGATCAATTTTCAATTCTACAAATACTGTAAGTAATTCGACTTATACTTCGACTTGTAAATCAACTTGAGGATTATTAAATTTAATCCCATTTTTCAAGTCTTCATACATTTGAGGATTTGCCCACTCTATCTGAATTTGTTCTGAAAAAACAATTCCATCAAGGCTTAAAATCCCCATTTGTTCATTTTGAATATCTTCAATAAAGCTTTGTGCATATCCAGTATCTGTCTCATGAACAATAACTGAATAAACCTCAACATCACCTTCCCCATTTTGAGTGATGGTTGATTGTAAAACTTGCTGAGCTAGATAAAAGAAAATACGTGAAAACTGTTCAGCCGAAGGTGAAACAGGTAAAGAAATCCAACGAGCACTAAAAGTCTGACAAGCATCAATGTATTGAGAATCATCTTTTTCCCAAAAACAGATTGCATGATCAAAGCTGTCAATAAGGTCTTTTATTACCCCTTTTAGAAGCCCAAAATCATAAACCATTTGTCCATGATCTAATTTCGAAGCTTTAAGCAATAATTCGACTTTATAGCTATGTCCATGAATTGATCGCTTACAACGATCCGAGGTACAGTTACGTACAACATGTGCATTTTCAAACTTAAATAACTTACGAATTAACATGTGCCAAATCGATCATTCCTTCTAGGAACATTATTATAAAGCAAAAGACGAAAACTTCGCACCACTTTTCAATTAGAAACAATTAGCGAAAAGTATGATAAGACTTATGAAGAAATATTGAAGATAAATATATAGAAAATTTATCTTCATTTTATTTAGTCATTAGATAAGTTTCTAACCGTAACTTTTTAACACTATAATAAAAATAAATAAATCAAAACTTTTCAATCAGTTAAATGGTGACATATTTCTAGAATAAACATAAACCTGCTTATCATTACGCATTAGTGCACTTGTAAATTGTCTTTTCCGATTATTTAGGACGACCTCAATTTGTGCTTGAAAAAAGCTCGACTTTACATCTAACAAGCTATTCACCTCAGTTCTTTTTTGAGTGTCGACTGTTGAAAAAGCATTCAATTGCCATATTTCATCAACATTTTGAAAGAATTTTAAATTTTGTTGGCGCATCTGGAGCTCTTTTTCTATCGCCCCTAAATCTAATTTTTGATCAATGCTTGCTAAGACTAGTGGCGAGGCTGTATTAATATTCACTTTTGTATTCTCAGGTAATGCAGAAATATAAGGAGCAATTAAGTCATATTTCTTACCGTCAAAACCTCTTACTAATTTTAACTCTTCAATACGATGAAATTTAGCGTTTGAAGCTAAATAGCTAGGATCAAGGCCTTCATAATAGCTACTTTCTGCTCCCATAGATCCAGATGGTTCTTCATCTGGATCTTGCCAATCAATAACTGCTTGACTTAACTCTGCTGGTAAGCCTACACGTACAAGTAATCGCTCAAACCAGCTTTTGGCAGCTTCATTTACCTTACCTTCATTCGTCGTCAAATTATTTAGGTTAAATTTGCCTGACTCATCCAATAAACGCCCTGATACTGTTCCATCTTCTATTGGAAAAGGTGGCATCGGCTGTGCCCATGTTTCTTTTAAATGATCAACGCCACCAGCATTGTTTGCATCTTGAATTAATAATTCAGAAAAAAAGGCCTCTGCACTTTTTGCATAGAGTAATGACTGATTTTGACGCATTAAATAACCAGTGTTTTCCATCGTATTGGTTTGATGCTTTGCAATAGAGGCAGCTAAAATTGTAGCCAAAGCAACCATAATCAAAATTGTGAGTAACGCTACACCTTGTTGTTGTTTTTTATTAAGTAACATTATTGCCCGCCTTGCTTTGAAAGTGACAAGTCCCCTTGATTTAAGCTATAAATCCACTCATAACTTACGCCTGCGACTGTGAGTTGTATTTTTATTCCTTTCGGCAGTTTTCTGAACTCTTCAGGCTTTGTAGGATCAAGATTAATTTCTGGCCACTTTGTCACTTCTTGCGGCGTTAACACCATAATTTGAAATTGTTCGACTTGGCTCAACAGCGTACTAGATAAGGGTTGCTCTCTATTTGAAGTATTTAAATTGCTATATTTAAGACGATAAAGCTTTTTTTGTTCAGGATCATATCGATATTCAATACGCTCAAAAGGTGATAAACCTTGTTTTAATGGATCAGTAACACCAGCCTTACTAAAGCGAAGAACTTGGTTATCAAGCTCTAATGCTGAATGAAGCTGTCCCCCTTGATTTGCCGATAAAGGTATAATTTGCAGTGTATCTCGCAAAATTTGTTGATAACCATCTTGTAATTCAAATAGCTGCACTTCATGTTGAGCGTTACGGTCACGAACTTTTAATAAATAATCAAAAATCTTCCAACCCAACAAAGATAGAACAGCAAAAATTGCAATTGCGACTAAAAGCTCAACCAAAGTAAATCCTGAGCGAGGATTAACAAAGCAATGCTTTGTCTGAGCGCAAGACGAAGAGCTATGCTCGGAGTAACCAGTCGATACAACACCCGATCGTGCCGCAAGACGAGAAACTGTGTTTCGAGTGCGAGAGTCTTTAAAGCAACGCTTTGTCTGAGCGCAAGACGAAGAGCTCTGCTCGGAGTAACCCCTCATCATCTGCTCCGATCGTACCGCAAGACGAGAAGCTAGACTTATCGAGCGAAGATATTTATTTTTTATCATTATTTTGCTTTCATTGGATAATTAAAAAATACCAAATGGGTAATACCATTTTGAACTTTCCCTTTATCAGAATCATATAAGCTAATTTGCAAATCTACTTTCTGAACATTCGGGCTGACTGTAGATTCAGCAGATTTATCAATCTGCCAAGTTTCACCTTGAGAAGTAACTTGCTTACTTTGAGTACCTTGAAGCCATTCTTGATTTATCTCCATTAAAGCAATTTCATTCATAGCCACAAACTGAGCTTTTGTTCTAAGAATTGCATTTGAGGTAGATTGGGTATATTGCATGGCCACTTTAGTTAACGCGACGGCAGCTACCGCAAAAATTGCTAAAGCCACCATCACTTCTAATAGAGTAAAGCCTTTAGATTTCATTTATTTTACCCAAATGATCAATTTGTATTTCTGAACCAATTGGTTTTTGTTCAAAGTAAAACTGTATTTTAACTGTTTTAGCTTCACCATTTCCAAACCAGATTAACTGCGGAGCCTGCCCGCCAACTAAATCTGTATTCGTAGCTTTTGAATAGGTTTGACCATCTAGAGGTTGGACTGTAAACGATACATGTTTAGGTAATTGGCGCGTAGTAAATTCTGGGTATTTCTGCCAGCGGTTTTTTAAATCCTGGACCTGTAATTTACTCTGATCGTGGTATTCATACAGTTCATAGGAAAATGGGGAAACGTCAGTCTCACTCAGAGTAGATAAAGCTAAAACACGAGATTGATCAAGTGATTCTTTACCAATTTTATGTACATCAAGCAAAAATAACTCTCTTGCTTGCATCGCTTTCTTTTGGTCAACCCCACCGATGTTGAGTACAACTAGAGAGGTCATAATCGTCATAATAACAATCACCACCATCACTTCAATGAGGGTAAAACCTTTTTGTGATTTAGATGGTGATGGAGATTTCATATCGACCTATTAAGCATATTGTTCAACAGCTTGTTTAGGCAAGGCTAATGCCTGATCAATATAAGCCACTCTTAAAGTGTCTCTTGAACCTAAATATCGTTGGTAAAAACTTGAGTTGAGAATAGCTGCTGCACCATGAGTTAGTGACCAAATAGATGCCAAATAATCTCGAGTAGGCATATTGCTTTGAATAGATTCTAGATAATGGTCTGTCATACGAATGATAATTCGTAGTCTCTGTTTACGTACCTGATAAAGCTCATGAAAAAGATGATGCACACTTTGAGCAGTAATTGAGAGCTTTTCTTCAATTTGATGAAATAAAACTGTTCGCTCAGGATGATGTAAATGGTGCAACATGAAAAAGGCCAAATGTTCCGGAAAGGCCTTTTCAGTATCTTGAACCATTTCGAGCAACATACGTTCATTACGAATAATCAATAGCATGTACAATTCATCTTTACTTTGAAAGTGTTTGTACAAAGTTCCTTTTGCTAAATCAAGCTCAGCAGCCAAGACATCAAGTGTCATTCCGGCTTCGCCATTTTCTAGCAATAATTGCTCCGCAACTTGAAATATTAATACTTCTCTTGCTCGGAACTGAGCCTGACGATCCATCTTCACGCAATTACTCTCTTATATAGTTTCTATAACTTAAATCGCTTTTAGCAAGTTCTCAAAATTTTGTGAGGTGATCATTGCAATTTCCTCAACCGATTTATCATATACATCACTGAGCGCTTTGGCTACATAAGGTACATATTTTGGTTCATTTGTTTTACCGCGATATGGAACAGGTGCTAAATAAGGACTATCTGTTTCAATTAAAAGTCGATCTAGTGGAACTTGTTTAGCTACATCACGCAAGTCTTGTGCATTTTTAAATGACACAATACCTGAAAAAGAAATGTAATAACCACAATCCAGCACAGCCTTAGCGGTTTCCCAATCTTCAGTAAAACAATGCAAAATTCCATGCGTGGAATGTTCAGCACGAATAATATCTACCGTATCATGCTTTGCTGAACGCGTATGAACGACGACTGGTTTTTTTACAATTTTCGAAGCTTGGATATGTCTTGCAAAACATGCCTTTTGCTCTTCAATAAAATCTGTACTGTGATAATAGTCCAGTCCAGTTTCACCCAAAGCCCATACTTTTTCAGACTGAGCCAATTCAATCAGGTGCTCGGTCGTTGCACGCGCCATCGTATCCACATCTTCACAAGGATGAACACCTACCGTATAACCAACGTCTGCATGTCTCTTTGCAATTTCTGCTAGTGCAATGTGGTCATCAAGATCAACGGAAATTGCCATAAATTTAGACACACCTTCTGTTCGCGCTGCTGCGAGCGCAAGGTCCAGATCACCGTTATAAGGCGTTAAATCTAACATCGTTAAATGGCAATGCGTATCAACAAACACTTTTCTATCCTATTTGATTACATGGTATAACTTGGACGATCTAGAGACATACTACCAGCCAAAACTCTTTCTGCCTCAGCTTTATAGTAAATTCCCTTATCCCCACTTAATTGAATAGCAAAACCCTGAGGTTTAAATCCACTTTGCTTGTGTGATATCCAAATCACTTTACCAGTAAGAGGAATTTTTTGAGATTGCTCAGGCAAAGTAGCTAAAATGAAAATTTCTTGTCCCATTTTTACTTTTTGTTTTGATGGTACAAATAGGCCTCCACCTTGCACATATCCCATATAGCTTGCTTGCAAAGTAGCTCTATCAGGAATATTTACCTGAATAATACCCCCCATTTGTGGCTGCATAATCTTCCCCTTAAATATTCATTAACGTTATAAACAATTGATCTATAATAAGTTGACTTTGTACATTTTGCTCAACAAGTTTTTTTGCTTGTTGTAGTTCACTATAAATATTAAATAAGCTTTCTAAATCGTAATATGGACTTAACTGATCAAAATCTAAATCAGTATTTTTTTGTGGTTGATTTAGCTTGACACAAATCAAATCCCCCAACAAGTATTCAAAAAGCACGATAAAATCACTAAAACTTAATTCTTTTTGCCATTTTCCTGAGAAAAATAGAGGCATATTTTTTTGGGCAACAATTTTAAGCCAATCATTTAAGAAGGTTTGTCGTTTAGCAAACCAATCACTTTTTGCAATTTCTATTGCCTGTAAAGGCATATCATTAGATAGCCCAAGTAATAAATCAGGTTGTACTTCTGCAATTTCAGATAAATGCTCATCCAAATATGAAGTAGCTTGTTCATATGAAATACGGTCTAAAGCAAAATGCTGCAATCGGCTACGAATAGTAGCTGGTAATTTAAGGTAGTGATCAGCCAGTAAAATTAAAACAACACGTTCACCGGGTTCTTCTAAAGTTTTTAGTAGCGCATTAGATGATGCCAAATTCAGAGCTTCCGCAGGCTCAATAACAATAACGCGCCAACCTTCCCCCGTTTGCTGTACGAAAGGTAGTAAATCTCGAATCTTTTCTATTTTTATTTTTGCATTCTGCTTTTTATTTTCTTCATCTGTAGTGATATGGACATAATTGGGATGAGTATCTGATTTTAACCATTGACAGCTGCTACACTCACCACAAGCACCCTTAGGCTGCTTATTTAAGCAGAGAACCCATGCCAAGAAATGCTTAGCAAAAGCATGTTTCCCACAACCTTCCTTGCCATAAAATAATAGGCCATGTCCAATATTGGGAAACCTTGTTGTTAAGGTATCCCATGTTATTTGCTGCCAAGGATAAACCTTTGAAGTTACATTCGGATTCATTAAAAATTAACGCTTATTCAAAAGATTCGACAGGCATATTATTTAAGCGATCAAGATCAGCTTGAGTGTCCACACCAGGAGGTAAATTTGCTTGAGCAACAGCTATCGCAATACGATGTCCATTTTCTAAAACACGTAATTGTTCAAGACTTTCTAATTTTTCAAGCTTACCCATATCCCAGGTCACATATTCTTGCAATAAGCTCACTCGATACGCATATAAACCTAAATGACGAAATGCTTGGTTATGTAAATTTGGCTCAGCTTGCGCAGCCCCATCACGGTCGTATGGTATAGTTGCCCGACTAAAATATAAGGCTTCATTTTGCTTAGACATGACTACTTTTACAATGCTATCACGTTGAAATTCATCTAAGGTATGAATAGGCTCGCACAACGTAGACATTGAACAATTTGGTTTATCGACCAAGAGTTTTGCAACTTGTTTAACAAGTTGAGCTGGCAATAAAGGTTCATCTCCCTGAACATTTACAATAATATCATCTGCATCCCAGCCTTTAATACGAGCAACTTCGCTTAATCGGTCTGTTCCTGATGGATGATCAGGACTCGTGAGAACAACATCCACACCATCTGCACGACAAATCTCAGCAATACGCTCATCATCGGTTGCCACACATAGATCATCAAAACCTTCGACTTTTTTTGCTTGATCCACCACACGTAAAATCATAGGACGATCATGAATAAGCAACAATGGTTTACCTGGCAAACGCGAACTCGAGAAGCGTGCTGGAATGACGATGTGTTTCATTTTTTCTTCCTAAGATAATTGGATATCAAGTTGTTGCAGCTGCTGCTTTAAAACCTGATAACACTCTACAGACAGGATAGCTTTAACAGGAACAACCCAAATAGGCTGTTTAAATTCTGGATATTTTTCAAGCAATGGCAATAATTTAACTGCATCTTTTTCAGTTGTAATAAGTGGCAGTTCATCATTAAAAATTAAATCATTAATTGTGTAATCATGATGGTCACGAAACGCATGTTCTTGAAAATGACTCAGGCCTAAATCTTTAAGTGTTTGATAAAAACGCTGTGGAAAGCCAATACCCACTACAGCATGATAATTACTTTGAGGATTAAAATCGTGTTCGGTCATTGACGAAGGATTGAGTAAATAGGGCTGTCCTGTTTCAAGATGCATATTTAATTTTGTAGTTGGTTTATATGCATGTTCAATTACTGTTCCAGTTTCTAAACGCTCAACTGGTTCTCTCAAATATCCTTCAGGTAATAGTTTTTTATTTCCTAAGCCACGATTTTGGTCGAGTACAATCCACTCAATTTCTCGCCCCAATGCCCAATGCTGTAAACCATCATCACTAATAATTAAATCTAGTTGTGTTGATGCAACTAAGAGCTCTATTGCGGCCTGCCTATTAGGACCCACCGCCATTGGTACACTTGTCGATTGAACAATTAATGCAGGCTCATCTCCAACTTGAGTCGCTTGAGCGCCTGAAGTAACCAACATTGGGAAAGGACCAGTACCACCATATCCCCGACTAATTACCCCTACTTTTACATTAAGCTGTTGTAGGTAATTCACCAGTTGTATTAATAATGGGGTTTTTCCACTCCCACCCACCGTAATATTACCTATGACCATGACTGGTACAGGTGCTTTATAGACTTTCTTTAAACCAGTAGTATAAAAATTACGATTTAATAAAAACCCAGCACGATACAACCAAGATAATGGACGTAAAGCAATCAACCAACTCGATTGCTTATTCCATGCATTCTGGATCAGCTGGGCCAATGACATGCTTAGTTATCCTCAAAATTACGCTGATGTAATTGATAATAAGCACCATGTTTTTCAAGAAGTTCTTGATGAGTACCTTGCTCAACAATTTGTCCTTGATCCATCACCACAATACGATCAGCATTTTCAATTGTTGATAAACGGTGTGCAATAACAATCGTTGTGCGGTCTTGCATCGCTTCATCAAATGCTTGCTGAATAAAGTGTTCAGATTCATTATCAAGAGCACTTGTAGCTTCATCTAAAATTAGAATTGGAGCATTCTTTAAAATTGCTCGAGCAATTGCAATACGCTGACGTTGTCCACCTGATAAGTTTAGACCTTGCGCCCCTAAAACAGTGTCATAACCGTTTGGTAAATTCATAATGAAGTCATGTGCATATGCTGCTTTTGCCGCTGCATAGATTTTTTCATCTGGTGCACCTTCCAATTGACCATATGCGATATTTTCACGAACAGTACGATTAAATAATATAACCTGTTGATTTACCATAGCAATTTGCATGCGCAAACAAGAAAGTTCAATATCATTAATTGGCAAATCATCTAAATAAATTTGTCCACTTGATACTTCTTGAAAACGTACCAACATATTAACTAATGAACTTTTACCAGCTCCTGAACGACCAACCAGTGCCACAGTTTGACCTGGACGAATATCTAAAGAAAAATCTTTAATAGCCGCTACGCCATCAGTATAATTTAATGTCACATGATCAAAACGGATTGCCCCATTTAATTTAGGTTTCAATTGACCATTATTTTGTTCTTCAGATAAATCTAGTAATTCAAAAACAGAATGTGCTGCTGCTAAACCTCGTTGTAACTTCTCATTCACATCAGTCAAGTTTTTAACTGGTTTTGCTAATAAACCTGCCGCTGTAATATAAGCAACAAACTCACCTGCACTTGTGCCACCCAAAATCTGAGGTCGTAAAGCTAACCAAACAATAAGGGCCATAGCACAAGCCATTACCACCTGAACAACCGGACTATTCAGGTTTTGTACAATTACCATTTTTAAGCCGCGTTTTAAGTTTTCTTCCGATGACTTATAGAAACGTTTTTGTTCAGACTCTTCACCAGCAAAACTTTTTACTACAGCATTACCATTAATACTTTCTTGGACAACATGATTCACATCCCCCATAGTATCTTGAACTTGCAACGAAAGCTTTCGCATACGTTTCGAGGCTTTACGTACTAATACACCTATCACTGGTAAAAACACAAAAATGCATAAGGTAAGACGCCAATTGGTATAAAAAAGATAGCCTAATAACCCAAGAGTAATCATCCCATCCCTAACAATGGTTCTCAATGACTCCGAAGAAGCAGCTGTGAGCTGTTCAACGTTATACATAATTTTGGCAGTAATATGGCCAGATGAATTATCTAAGTAATATTGTGCTGGGAGTTTTAAAAGTTTCGCATAAACTTCCTGGCGAATACTAAAAACTAAACTGCGTGAAATCACCGCAGTATAGTAGCCGCCCATAAATAGGCCTAAGCCACGGAAGAATACTAATAAAATAATTAATAACGGGAACCAATCCAAATCTGCTCTACTGCTGTTTTGGATTGCATCAATAATAAACTTAATCAATTTAGCAACGGAAACTTCTGTTGCTGAGTTAATACCGAACCCGATAAGTACTAATAAGGCCACGCCCCAATAAGGTTTTAAATAGGCTAAGAGACGCGTATAAACCTTAAAATCTTGATTCACTCAGAAAAACCTCTAGAAGGAACTTTGGTACTAATATTGATGTTAACAAAACCGAGTTGTCCTGCCACATCCATAACGCGAATTACATCCTGATGAGACGCTTTGGCATCCGCAGCAATGATGAACATAAAGTCACGGTGCTCTTGAGCAACTTGCTTAATTGCAGTACTCAGATCAGCAACCTCTTTAGATGAAAGTGCTTGACCATTCACAGCATAATGACCAGCAGAGTCTACCACGACTTCAATTTTATGATCGTACTGTTTTGGTGGAACACCTTGTGCGTCTGGTAATGTTAAATTGATGCGACTTGGCTGATTAAAAGTGGTCGACAGTAATAAAAAAACCAAAATGAACAACAAACAGTCAATCATAGGCGTTAAATTGATATGAATGTCTTCAACCTGAGAACGTTTAAATTTCATCTGGCGTCCACCTCTTAACCAACACGGCGATGTTCAGCTATAGACGAAGAACGCTTATAGAACAATGAGGCATGAAATAAGGTCGATTGCTGTTCTAATTCGGCAATATAATCTTGCACCACTCTTTGAAAGTAGCGATAAGCAATTAAAGCAGGAATTGCAATTAACATTCCCACGGCAGTGGTAATTAATGCTTTAGAGATACCAGGGATCATTAAACTTGGACTACCAGCCGATCCAAAATCAATCACAAGAAATGACTCAATAATTCCCACTACAGTACCAAGCAAGCCTAAAAGCGGCGCTACAGCACTTAGAGTGCCCAAAAAATTAATATTTTTTTCCAAATAAGAAATTTCTTGAGAAGCTGCCACTTCCATTTGCGCACGAGCAAATTGCTCACCATGCTCGCGATGCTCAAAACCTGCTTTTAAAATATGTCCCAATGCACTACTTTGTGCTTCTACGTTTTGTTCTAAACTTTCCACGATATCTTCAGCTCTTAAAGAGCCCTTACCGCCTAATGCTTCGGGTAGAACTTGTGAACGCCTTAACCGAACAAAACGTTCAATACTGATCGCAACAGTTAAAATCGAGCATAGAATTAAAGGCAGCATTAACCAGCCCCCCGCTCTCACAAGTTCCCACATATTTTCTTCCCCAAGAATATAAAATTAGAAATACATGACCCAACTGCAAATTATTCTGGCAAACAAATATTTAAAATGCCATCTAACTCATCCAAGGTATGATAATGAATCACAAGTTTACCCTTACCTTTTTGGTTATGATCAATTTTTACATTAGCGCCAAAACGCTCTGATAATTTTTGTGTCAATTGCTCAATATCTGGTGCTACAGGCGCTTTTTCCTTCTCCTGCTTAGGCTCACTTCTATCACGCACCAATTGCTCTGTTTGACGAACGGACAATCCTTTCTCAATTACAATTTTAGCAACTTCTAATTGATCTTTACCTTTCAATGTCAAAATTGCCCGAGCATGCCCCATATCAAGCTGGCCTTGCTGCATGAAATCTTTAATATCATCAGCCAAACTCAATAACCGCAATAGATTGCTGACAGTAGTACGTGCTTTACCTACCGTGTCGGCAATTTCCTGATGACTTAGACCAAATTCATCATGAAAGCGCTGTAAAGCTATTGCTTGATCAATTGGATTTAAATCTTGACGCTGAATGTTTTCAATTAACGCCAATGCAATTGCAACCTGATCATTTAAATCACGAACAATTGCTGGAATTTCAGTTAAGCCCGCAAGTTGTGCTGCACGCCAACGACGTTCACCCGCAATGATTTCAAATGGATGAGCTTCATCATCAACTGGACGGATTACAATAGGCTGCATCACCCCATGTTTTTCAATAGACGATGCTAACTCTTGTAAATCATGCTCATGAATAAAACGACGTGGTTGATATTCACCACGTTTCAGTAAATTCACATCAACTTGCTTTAACTGTCCGTGGTCTAAAGCCTGTGCTTCAAGTTGTAGTTTTTCTTTTTGAATTGAACCAAGTAATGCATCTAAACCACGTCCTTTAGCCAACCCGCGTTTTTTGATGCTCATACTTTACTTCCTTTCTTCACTTTACTTCTCTTTAACATCTCAGCTGCAAGATTTAAGTATGCAACTGCACCTTTAGAACTTTTTTCGAAATAGATAACAGGTAAACCATGTGCTGGTGCTTCTGCTAAGCGAACATTTCGTGGAACAACAGTATCATAAAGTTTTTTGCCGAAATATTGCTCTAGTTCTGCAGACACATCACGTGTTAAAGCATTTCGTGCATCGTACATCGTACGCAGTACACCAATAATTTCTAAATCGGGATTGAGTGCTTTTTGAATACGATCAATAGTCTGAGTTAAATCAGCCAAACCTTCTAGCGCATAATATTCGCATTGCATTGGAATAATTACACTATCTACGGCAGCCAAAGCATTGACAGTAATTAAGCTCAAGCTTGGAGCACAATCCACAATGATATAGTCAAATGAGTTTCTGATTTCATTCAAAGCATTCTTTAGAATGAATTCACGACCTTCCTGCTCTGCAATAGCGAGCTCCACACCTGAAAGCTCACGATTAGAGCCTAGAACTTTATATCCAACTTCTGCTTTTTGAATGGCTGTTTCAATTGGAACTTCGCCAAGAAGAACATCTGTAATTGAATACAAAAGATCGTTCTTTTGAATACCAGACCCCATCGTAGCATTACCTTGTGAGTCCATATCTACAAGCAATACACGTTTCTTTAATACAGCTAGAGACGCTGCAAGATTTACTGCAGTCGTTGTTTTACCAACACCACCCTTTTGGTTTGCAATCGCAATAATTTGAGCCATGGTAACCTTAATACTTTTTATTTAGATACGTTGAAGTAAAAGTAAATGACGTTGTTCATCAAGTCTTGGTACGCGCAGTTCAATCACTTTACATGAAAAGTCCTGCTTGAGCTGCTCAATTTCCTCAACTGGCACTACACCTTTCATCGCTGCGATTATACTGCTCTGATTAAGGTATGGCTGAGCTGCATCTACAAAGTCCGTTAAAGAAGCAAAAGCTCGACTTGTTATGACGTCAAACTGGCCAAGCTCATCAATTGTATCTTGATTCTCAACACGTGTTTGTACTGCCACAACGTTACTCAATTTAAGATCAGCAATAAATTGCTTCAAAAAACGAATTTTTTTACCATTAGAATCTAAAAGAACACATTGGCGCTCAGGCTGACAAAGCGCAATAATCATGCCAGGCATACCACCACCTGTACCCACATCAAGCAGTCTACCTTCAGGTAAGTCATTTAAAATACTTAGACTATCCAACAAATGCTTCACTAACATTTCTTTCGGATCACGAATTGCTGTCAGATTATATGCTTTATTCCAAAGTACCAAAGCATCTTGATACTTTAACAATAATCCCAAAGCTTCATCGCTAAGCGATAAACCTAATTTTTGACTACCCTGTTGTAACTCTTGAAAAAACGGATGCATAAACAGATAACATCTAAGTAAAATTTAAAACAAAGTATACCCATTTATGCATCGTGGAACACTAGTTAACGATTAGCGATTACACAGTTAATCGTAGAAGCCTTCACGAATTTGCAAATCTAGCTCCATTAAACGCTCAGGCGTTCCCACATCTACCCATGCACCTTTAAGTTTTTCACCAGATATTTTTTGATTATGCATCGCTTGCTTCAACAGTGGAGCTAAAGGACGTTTACCAGGTTCCAATCCATCAAAAAGCTTAGGATGGATAACAGACACACCACTAAAAGTGAGGTTCTCACCTATCACATCTTGATCGAATGTAAAAGCGCGTCCATCCAATAATGTAAAGTCACCTTCAGGATGCTGTTTAGGATTATCAACCAACACAACATGCGCTAAATCGTCATTTAGCTTAATATGGCGTAGAGCTTCAAAATCCATCGTGGTCCATACATCTCCATTCACCAGAATAAACGGATCTGTTCCAAGTAGTGGCAAAGCATTAATAATTCCACCAGCTGTTTCTAAACCTTCATCCTCTCGTGTCCAGCGGATATCCACACCAAATTGAGAACCATCCCCTAAGCTACTGATGAGTTTATCTGCCAACCATGCAGAATTGATGACGATTTCAGTCACACCAATTTTTTTAAGTTTTTCAATATGCCATACAATAAGCGGCTTACCGCCTACCTCAAGCAGTGGCTTTGGTGTATATAGCGTAAGTGGACGCATACGATTGCCCAAGCCAGCAGCAAGAATCATTGCCTTCATTATGCTGCTACCTCGTAGTGACCATATTTCTCGATAAATTTAGGCATCACTATGTCATTTATAAACACCATAAACTCATCAAGTTCAGCATAACCACGGCTTTCTTCAATCAAATACCACATGACTCGCGGCAAGTCTTTTAAATAACCAGATTTACCATCGCGTTCAAACAGACGCACAAAAATACCCAGAATTTTAATATGGCGCTGAATCGACATTAAATCTGCATCACGCTTGAACTGTTCAAAACTACGGTTCTGTTTGGCAGACTCAGGTAGTAAGTCATAAAAGACTCTAAACCATTGATACACACGTTCTGCATTCCACTGAACATAAGCATCGCGAGTAATCGAAATTAGATCATAAGTATCTGCACCAATCACGGCATCCTGAAAATCAATTACTCCGAGTTCTGGTTCATTTTCAATTTTCATCAAATTACGACTGTGAAAATCACGATGTACAATCACTTGCGGCTGAGCCAATGCAGTTTTTGCTAACACCTCAAAAGCATCATCAATCACCTGTTGCTGTTCCGCATTTGGAGTAATCTGCAAAGATGGCAGCATCCAGTCAGTCAACAGCTTCATTTCGCTTAACAATTTCTCATAGGAATATGCAGGAAACTGCTCCTGACCATTCACAGACTGCAAATGAATCAGCTGTTTAAAGCTTTGCTCATAATATTTATCGACTGTTTCATCATTTAATAATGTCGACAACAGTACATCACCAAAATCTTCCAATAACAGAAAACCTTGAGCTAAATCTTTTGCGACGATCTGAGGGACGCGTACGCCATGGCCTGCAAAAAATTCGTCAATGGTCACAAACGGAACACAGTCTTCTTTTTCTGGAGGGGCATCCATGAGCATATACGTTTTATTTTGTAACTGGATACGCGCATAACGGCGGAAGCTTGCATCACCTGCTAAAAAAGCGATCTTAAATTGATCATTTTTAAGAACAGATGTAAGCCATGTATATATCAATTGTTCACGTTGTGTATTCATTTGCAATAAAATCTAAAACAAGCTGAGATTTTTGAAGGGTTAAGTGTAGCCACTTATAAACTTTTTCTCTATGATGCGACAATAATTAATTGTGAATTAGCATACTTGGTTAATGAGACAATGAAGCATCAGTTTAAATTTAATCCTTTAGCGACAGCTATTTTTACGCTCTTATGTGGCTCCATACAATCAAGTTATGCTGAGTCAGCTGATGTTGTCTCCAATATAGACAATAATCAACTTAAAGCGAGCATCAAAGAAGCCTACCCAGGTCAAGAGTTCTTTCAACAGTATTATGTTGATAAATCTGCACCTGAGGCACAGCTTCGTGACAATAAATATTTAAGCTCGGCATTTTGCCAGGGAACATGGGTTACACCGATTAACCCAGAAACCAAAGCACTGGATGCTGACAAAACGACTTCTGTCGTTACGGCTAATTACGGACATTACAATCCTACTGGTGACTCTGTTTTAGAAGGCGACGTCGTTATTGATCAGGAAGGACGCACGGTTCGTGCTGACAAGGTTACGATTGATAAGACCCAAACCTTTGCACACGCACAAGGCCGAGTACAGCTCGCTCAAGGCGGGTTACTTTCACAGAGTGACGAAATTAATTACAACCTAAAAAACCAGACTGGTAATTTAGAAAATAGTTTTTATATTTCTGAACAACAACATGCTCATGGTCATGCAGGTAAAATCGAAAGAACATCACCAAATGTCATGGTTCTTAACGATGCCACCTATACGACTTGCCCGCCGGGTCAAAAACCAGGTTGGAAAATTCAGGCAAATAAAATTGAGTTAAATCAGGAAACTGGGCGCGGTGTAACGCGCGGGACAAAACTATATGTTAAAGATGTCCCTGTTCTAGCAATTCCTTACTTTAACTTCCCGATTGATGATCGCCGAACTACTGGTATTCTCAATCCACAGTTTGGTTTCTCAAACGATGGTGGCGTTGAACTTTCTGTTCCAGTTTATCTAAACCTTGCGCCCAACTACGATCTAACACTTACTCCGCGTTATTTAGCAGATCGCGGTGCAATGCTAAAAGGTGACTTCCGTTATTTAACTGATGGATTTGGTGCTGGTGAAATCTGGGGTGGCATGTTGCCATCTGACAAAAAGTACGATGACAAAGATCGTAAAGATTTCCATCTTTTACACAACTGGGATATTAACGATCAGTGGTCTACGAACCTTGAATATAATTATGCATCAGATAAAGATTATTTCTCAGATTTAGATAGCAGCCCTAACTCTAAAACAGACTTAAACTTACGTAGAGCATGGGAACTTAACTACCAACATGGCATTCCAGGTTTAAAAGCTCAGCTTAAAGTTGAAGATTTCCAAACACTTGATCCTCTAGTTAAGGATGCAAACAAACCTTACGCCCGCTTACCACAGTTCTTATTGAATTATGTCACAGGCAATCCATTAGGTTTACAATACGAATTTAATAACGATACAGCATACTTCAAAAAGTCAATTACTGATGGTTCTGCTCAGGAAAGTAGTGGTACTCGTATTTATAACCAGTTCGCAACGCGCTACAACTACCGCACACCAGCAGCATTTGTAATCCCTGAAGTTTCTGTGCGTTCTGTTCAAACTTTCTATGATAAAGACACTCAGTTAAATAATCCTGGTGGTTCTGAAAATAAATCAGTCATTGTACCCCAATTCACATTGGATACTGGACTGAATTTTGAACGTGAAGGTAAGTACCTACAAACGCTTACCCCTCGTGCATTTTATGCATATGCTCCATACAAAAACCAAGACAACTATCCAAATTTTGACTCAACCTCAGCATCAGTAAGTTACGATCAATTATTTAACCCTTACCGCTTCTACGGCCATGACCGCCTTGAAGACAACAACTTTCTATCTCTTGGCGTAAGCTATAGCCTTTTTGACACAGTTGGCTTAGAGCGTTTACGTGCAAGTGTGGGTCAAAGTTATTATTTTGAAGACCGTCGTGTCACTTTGACGCAAAAACAAGATGAAATTGATACTGAAAGTAATACTGGTCCGGTCATTAGCTTATCAAGCCAGTTAAACCAAAACTTCACCATTGCTGCTAACTCAGCATGGATGTCGAATGGCGATAATGCTCAGCGCGATTTTCAGGTTTATTATACTGGAGATAAAGGAAATCTTTATAACTTAGGTTATTTCTATCGCAAAAACATTGAAGGACGCCAAGCTACTTACGATCAGGTTGTTGCATCGTTTATACAACCAGTTAAAGACAATTGGCGTATTATGGGTCACGTACAATATGACATGGACAGTGATGTTGCCCGCGAGATATTACTAGGGGTTAACTATGAGTCATGTTGCTGGGGTATTTCTGTCTATGGTCGCTCATACTATAACGATCTAGATGATCCAAAAACTTCAGATGTTAGTGAAAAACGCGCCATTATGGCCGAGATTACACTAAAAGGTTTAGGTGGTTTAAACAATAAACTCGCGTCTTTACTTGAAAATCGCGTTTTAGGTTTTAACAAAATTAATCAATCTTGGACACAACGTTAATGAAGACAAAGCATCTTAAACAGTTTTTTAAAGCAACCACCCTTGCTGCCCTAATCTCTTCATCAATGCATAGTTTTGCCCAACCCGCTGATGAAGTTGTGGCAATTGTGGACAATAGCGTAATTTTAAAAAGCGACCTTCAACAAGGGATGGCTGAAGCCGCTCACGAACTTCAAGCACAAAAGAAAGAGGTTCCACCTCAGCAATATCTACAATTTCAGGTATTAGATCAACTCATCTTGCGTCAGGCACAACTTGAACAAGTTAAAAAATATGGCATCAAACCTGATGAAAAAAGCTTAAATGAAGCCGTATTAAAAGTAGCAAGTCAATCTGGCACTAAAAGTTTAGAAGCCTTCCAGCAAAAGTTAGATGCTATGGCACCAGGAACTTATGAAAGTTTACGTGGTCGAATCGCTGAGGATTTAGCGATTAGCCGTTTGCGCCAACAACAAGTCATGTCTCGTATTAAAATTAGTGATCAAGACGTCGAAAACTTCTTAAAATCACCTCAAGGGCAAGCTGCTTTAGGCAACCAAGCACATGTAATTCATATGCGCATTGCTGGTGACAACCCGCAGGAAGTTCAATCAGTAGCTCAAGAAGTACGTTCAAAGCTTGCGCAAAGCAATGATATAAATGCATTGAAAAAACTTTCAACTGCAAATGTAAAAGTTGATGGTGCTGACATGGGCTTCCGTCCACTTTCAGACATTCCTGCGGAACTTGCGGCACGTATTACTCCATTACAAGACGGTCAAACAACTGACTTAGTTTCAGTACGTGATGGTGTGCATGTCTTAAAGCTTATTGAACGCAAACAAAATGAGCAAAAAGCACTAGTACCTCAATATCAAACTCGCCATATTCTCATTCAACCTTCTGAAGTGGTTAGCCTTGAAAATGCCAAGCAAATTATTGACAATATCTATAAACGCTTAAAAGCTGGCGATGATTTTGCAACTCTTGCAGCGACTTATTCAAATGATACTGGTTCAGCTCGCGATGGCGGTAGCCTAGGTTGGGTAACTCCGGGCATGATGGTGCCTGAATTTGACAAAAAAATGCAGGAGATTCCTGTCGGTGAAATCAGCGAACCATTCCAAACTCAATTCGGTTGGCACATTTTACAAGTAACTGAAAAACGCGAAAAAGATATGACTCATGAATATCAAGAGCGTATGGCACGTCAAATTTTAGGTGAACGTCAATTTAATACTGAAATCGACAGCTGGTTGCGTGAAGTGCGTGCGAATGCTTATGTAGAAATTAAAGATCCAAGTCTAGACAAAAAGAACTTACAAAAGTAAGTCTTTTGTCTTCATTAAAACCTGCGTTCATCGCAGGTTTTTTTATGAATAAAATTCACTTAATAAAAAACCGGTTATAAATAACCGGTTTTTTTAAATTAAACCCTAACGGGAATTATTTATAACGATCAACCATTTTCTCTAAAGAAATTGGGCGGATCTTGTCAGCATTTCCAGCTGTACCAAACGCTTCATAACGATCAATACAAATTTGCTTCATTGTATCAACTGTTTTAGCAAAGTATTTGCGTGGATCAAACTCAGATGGATTCTCAGCCATAAACTGACGGATCGCACCAGTTGAAGCTAAGCGTAAATCAGTATCAATGTTGATTTTGCGTACGCCGTGTTTGATTGCTTCAACAAGCTGCTCAACAGGTACACCATAAGTTTCGCCAATATTACCGCCAAACTCATTGATTACCTTTAACCATTCTTGCGGAACAGAACTCGAACCATGCATTACAAGGTGAGTATTTGGTAATGCCGCATGAATTTCTTTAATGCGGTCAATTGCCAAGATATCGCCTGTAGGTGGACGCGTAAATTTATACGCACCGTGTGAAGTACCAACTGCAATTGCTAGTGCATCAACATTTGTATCAGCAACGAACTGAGTCGCTTCTTCAACAGAAGTCAAAAGTTGTGAGTGGTCAAGCACACCTTCTGCACCCACACCATCTTCTTCACCAGCCATACCAGTTTCAAGGCTACCTAAACAGCCAATCTCACCTTCAACAGAAACACCACATGCATGTGCTAAAGCAACAACATTACGAGTTACATCAACATTGTATTCGTAAGATGTAGGTGTTTTACCATCCACACCTAATGAACCGTCCATCATCACCGAGCTAAAGCCAAGCTGAATTGAACGCTGACAGATATCAGGGCTTGTACCATGGTCTTGGTGCATTACCACTGGAATATGTGGCCATTCTTCAATTGCAGCCAAAATAAGATGGCGTAAGAATGGAGCGCCTGCATATTTGCGAGCTCCAGCTGATGCTTGAACAATTACTGGTGAATTGGTTGCATCCGCGGCAAGCATGATTGCGCGCATTTGTTCTAAGTTATTTACGTTAAATGCTGGTACGCCGTAGTTATGTTCAGCAGCGTGATCCAAGAGCTGGCGCATTGAAATGAGTGCCATAATATCCTCCCAGGTAGTGCCGCTTATTCTACCCTTTCATTTATTTCAATTCAGCAACAAATCACAGTATTTCAAAAAAAATCCCCGCATATGCAGGGATTTTTTAACAAAAAACAACAAATTAATGTGTTTCTGAAGCAGCAGCCTCACTTGGTGCACTACCTTCAACTACATCAGTATTCTTTTCATCTAAAACTGGCTTATCAATCGCATCAATTGCTGCTTGTTGCTCAGGTGTTACTTTTTCAGAAACAGCAGTAGAAGCTGCCGATTCTTGTCCAGCCTGAGATGCTTCGTCTTTCTTAGCACAAGCAGTTAACATCATCGGTACAATTAACACAGCAGCAAATGTAAGCTTTAAATTCATCACTATTGTCCACAGTTGGTGATTTAATGCTCGCTATTTTATTGCAGATATATGACAGTTTAATGACCTATCCATGAAAAAAGGGACTGGCGAGCCAATCCCTTCTTCTTTTTAGATAACAGTATTAAGCACGCTCAAGTAAAACCGCAACTGCTGGTAAAGTCTTCCCTTCAACAAACTCAAGGAATGCACCACCACCTGTAGAAATATAACCAATTTGATCAGCAACGTTATATTTATCAATCGCAGCTAAAGTATCTCCACCACCAGCAATAGAGAAACCAGCAGATTCAGCAACAGCAAGCGAAAGTGCTTTGGTACCTTCACCAAACTGATCAACTTCAAATACACCTACAGGACCATTCCAAAGAATCGTTTTTGATGTTGTTAAAATATTTGCAAATGCTTTAGCTGTTTCCGGACCAACATCTAAAATCATATCATTTGATGTTACATCTTCTACTTTCTTGACAACTGCTTCAGCTGCGGCTAAAGAACCTAAGAAATCTTCAAAATTAATTTGCGACGCATCAGCAACCACCACATCTGTAGGCAGTGGAACACTTACTTTCGCAGCAATTTGTTTTGCAGTTTCAACCAAGTCAGCTTCGTATAATGATTTACCAACATTAAAACCAGCAGCTGCCAAGAATGTATTTGCAATACCCCCACCAACAATAAGTTGATCACAAATACTTGAAAGTGAGTTTAAAACATCAAGTTTAGTTGAAACTTTAGAACCAGCAACAATTGCAACCATAGGCTTTTCAGGAGTTTGCATTGCACGGCCAAGTGCATCTAATTCAGCTGCCAATAAAGGACCAGCTGCTGCTACAGGAGCAAAACGAGCTACACCTTCAGTAGACGCTTCTGCACGGTGAGCAGTACCAAATGCATCCATAACAAATACATCACATAATGCAGCATATTTTTGTGCAAGATCTTGATTATTTTTCTTTTCACCATGGTTAAAGCGCACATTCTCAAGCAGTACGACTCGACCAGCTTCAACTTCTACGCCATCTAGGTAATCTGTTAACAATTTAACGTCTTGGCCCAATACTTCTGTTAAATAAGCAGCAACTGGCGCAAGTGATTGTTCTGGCTTTGGTTCACCTTCAACAGGACGACCTAGATGCGAAAACACCATCACAGCTGCACCTTTTTCTAAAGCAGCTTTAATAGTTGGTAATGCTGCACGCAAGCGAGCATCGCTAGTAATCACACCATTTTTGACAGGAACGTTTAAATCTTCACGAATAAGGACACGTTTACCTGTTAAGTTAAGGTCAGTCATGCGCTGAAAATTCATGTAAAGCTCTCTTTATGATTTTAAAAACGCGCCAATTTTAAATGATTACATCAAAAAAGGTTAGTTTTTTTGCATAAAAGCTGTAGAAAGCCTGAGTTTTGATTATGATAGAGATAGTCATTTGATATTTCATCCATTATGTCTATTCATCCAGATCCACAAATCAATCGTTTAAATGTTTTAGGGGAACCTTTAGCAAGTTGCTGTTTTGACCCTATTACTGGCTATTTTAGAAATGGCTTTTGCCACACAGCAGTAACCGACCTTGGTCAACATACCGTATGTGCGCAAATGACCTCTGATTTTTTAAATTTTTCACAAAAAATTGGTAATGATCTTATTACCCCTTTACCAGAAGTAGATTTCCCTGGTCTAAAGCCCGGTGATTTCTGGTGTATCTGTGTCACTCGTTGGGTAGAAGCTTATCAAGCTGGTCAAGCCCCTCCCATTAAAATACATGCATGTCATCAAGCTGTATTAAGCTATGTGCCTTTAGATGTTTTAATGGAATTTGCAGTGTAATGGTACAGCCACAAATTATTTTGGCATCAAGCAGTCAAACCCGCAAAGCCTTAATGGATCGCTTAGGAATTAACTATATCTGTGTGAGTCCAGATATTGATGAAAGTCCTCGCGATGAGATCCATGCTGATGAACTTGCGAAAAGGCTCGCCTTTACTAAAGCCCAAGTGATTGCTGCACAGAATCCAACTGCAATCGTTATTGGTTCCGATCAAGTCGCATGGCGAGAACACGCCCCTAATGATTTTATTGGTAAACCGATGACCATTGAAAATGCCAAAGCACAGTTAACTGCAAACTCAGGTCAAACTGTCTTTTTTAGTACTGCACTCAGTGTGCAATGGCTTGAGAAGAATTTTGAGCGAACGCTCGTTGAACATTATCAAGTTAAATTTCGAACCTTGAATCAAGCCGAAATTGAACGATATATTGCATTAGACCAACCGCTCCATTGTGCTGGTAGTTTTAAATGTGAAAGTTTAGGAATTAGCTTGTTTGAAAAAATGATAGGCCAAGATCAGACAACACTTATGGGTTTACCAATGATTCAACTTTGCCAGATATTAAGGCAGCTAGATCTCCAAATTCCTTAATTTTAGATATTTTATAAACAGGTTATTTCCATGACAGAACCTTTAGCAGTATTAGGCGGTATTACTGCCGAACAATTTTTAGCAGAATATTGGCAGAAAAAACCTTTACTTGTGCGTAATGGGCTTCCCGAAATTGTAGGTCTTTTAGAACCCCAAGATGCGCAAGAACTTGCTTTGCAAGAACATGCAAGCGCTCGACTCATTCGTCAAAAAGATAGAAATCCAAATGAGTGGCACGTCAAATCCTCACCTTTAACTAAAGGTGACTTTCAAAAGTTACCAAAATTATGGACGCTTTTAGTACAAGCTGTAGATCACTACTCTTTTGATCTTTCTGAACTTTGGAAAAAATTTCCATTTATTCCACAATGGCGTCGCGACGACATTATGGTCTCCTACGCTCCTAAAGGTGGTTCAGTAGGAAAACATTTTGATTTTTATGATGTGTTTCTAGTTCAAGGTCACGGACATCGTCGCTGGCAGTTAGGACAAATGTGCGATGTGAATACTGCCTTTGTACCCAATCAACCATTAAAACTTTTACCAGAAATAGATGTGCAATTTGATGAGGTTTTAGCGCCAGGCGATTTGCTCTATGTCCCACCCGGAATGGCACATTATGGCGTGGCCGAAGATGATTGCCTAACATTCTCGTTTGGCTTTCGCATGCCAAACGTTGCAGGGATGATGGAACGTATTAGTGATCAATTTTCAGCTAATACTTTATTGCAAAATCCTGTTGTAGACATCGCACGCAAACAGATGAGCCAAATTGGTGAAATTAATGCAACTGAACTAAGTCACCTAAAAGACTTAGTTTTAGCTCAATTACAAGATTCATCAGCACTTGATGCCGCTATCATGTCTTATATGAGTGAACCTAAATATCCGGATAATATTCCAGAAGCTGATGAAATCGAAGCTGATGACTTGAAAGAAATTTTACACGAAGGATACGAAGTTCTGTTAGAGCCAGCCTCTCGACTACTTTATACACAACACAACGGAACCCTAAACTTTTGGGGAAATGGTGAAGCCTTATTTATTGCTGATTCTTTTGAGCAAAAATTAAAAGCAATTGCCAATGGGGATAGCCTGCCATTCGATAGCCAATTTAATGATGATGAAACACTAGAAAACGTTGCTCAATTGTTAAATGAATCTATTCTAATGCTTTTACCTCCAGCAGAATAAACATTTTAATAAAAGTAGATTTTTTCATGAAAGTGGAAAAATTTACTTTTAAATTAGTAACTAAACTCAAAAATACACTCGATTATTATTCATTAAATTTATCTAAAAAATCTTAAACAGTGCGTGACTAACGTTATTAAGCTTAAAGAAATCTTGAAATAAGATTTAAAAATAGACAGCCTAATTATAAAAATCAGATATCCCGTACTTACTTTTTCCTTAAAATTTAAACGATACCGTTTAAAAAATAATATCTTTTTTCTATCAATAACAAACAATACCTTGTAAAATTAAAGGTCCAGATTCTCATTAATACAGATCACATTTTAAGCGAATAGCAATTCATTTGTGAGAGGCTAAAAACATGTCGAAGAAAGATGACATTATTAACACCGCATTAAGACTTTTTAACTCGTATAGCTATAATTCTATAGGTGTAGATCGCATCATTAATGAATCTGGCGTTGCAAAAATGACTTTCTATAAGCATTTTCCATCAAAAGAAAAATTAATTGAAGAATGCCTACTTCTACGGAATACGCTTTTACAAAACTCTCTTACCTCTGCCTTATCAAAACATGATGAGTTAGATCCTCTTGCAAGAATTAAAGCAGTATTTTTATGGTATTCCGACTGGTTTAATAGTGAAGACTTTAATGGGTGTATGTTTCAAAAAGCTTTGGAAGAGGTTTTAAAACAATATCCATCAACTCATCAACCTGCCACTTTGTATAAAGCTTGGTTGACTCAACTCATTCAAAATCTTCTTAATCAATATGATATAAAAGAACCACGCCCTTTATCTTTACTACTCGTTAATATATTGGAAGGTATGACCATTCAAGCTCAGGTCGAACATGGTTCAGTAAAAATTTATGATTATTGGAGTCGAGTTGAAAAATTAATCGACTTTGAAAAAGCTGCTTAAAAATAAAGCGTGATGTTCTTCTTCTTATATTAATATTCTTCTTATCTATCACGCTGCGTCTGAAAGTCATTTTGGTTCAAAATTAGACGTTTTTTTCGACCTTACTAAACCAAAATATACAGACCTGTCTGTACAAAACAGATTATATATTTAAAAAATAAAAACTCAATCATTATTTTAGTTTCATTCAAAGATAAATTAGATTTAACTATTTATTGGAGTGAAATAGCGCTTATTTCATGTTGGCATCAATTCACTTATACTTAACAATTAAACTTATAACACAATGCAACACTTTAGACACAAAAGAAATACAAACAACTGTTTTTAATTAAAAATACTACTTATTTATCAGTTCCCCTTATATTGCTTTTCAACAAAAACAATTGGATTGATTAGTTTTGCTACATTCATTTCCGCAAGATCAATCTATACTATGCCCGCTATATTGATATAGGTATAAAGTATGAAAGATGGACTCCAAATTGAAGAAATGAAAAATGCGGCTGATTCAGTCGTTGGAATTCTCAAATCTTTGGCTAATACAGATCGTTTATTAATTTTATGTCACTTAGCTTATGAGGAGCTAAATGTCTCACAAATTGAAGAGAAGACTCAAATTACACAGCCCACTCTTTCACAACAGCTTATGATGTTACGTAAAAGTGATGTTGTATCCACTCGTCGCGATGGTAAGCAAATTTTTTATTCGATTAAGGATGACAATATGCATTCAATTTTAAATACGCTTCACCAATTGTACTGTGCAAGTAAATAATATCTTTAAATTATAAATTTATAATAATATTAGTGGTTTCCTGAAATATGCGATTTTTCAGCTTGAAAGCTTAGAGACTAATCCAAGCACAAAGTTTTGAAAATTCGCGTAGCTTTTCCAAAGTCTTATTTATTCCCTTTACTGTTTCAACAACTCATTTCTCTTTAGTTCATATGGTACTTTCATAGCTTTTTGAAATAATCCATTTTCCTAACGAACAATTATCAAGCAAAGCCACCAACAAAAAAAGTTAAAATAAAATAATAAATAAAATTAAAACAATAGCTTAATATTACCAACTACTATAAAAAACTCGAGTTGGCATAAAAAAGCTTAAGATTCACATAACTTAAGTATAAAATACTCCGCTTGTTCAACCTTTAGCCATGAATAGGTTAATAAGGTCTTTATATGCTTGAATTCTTTTCTCGATTAAGCTTGGTAGCCAAGATTATTATCGCCATTATTTTAGGTATTGGCGTTGCATTACTATTTCCAGACGTTACGCCATATTTAAGTTTGTTTGGTGAGCTTTTTATTAAAGCATTAAAATCTGTTGCCCCTATTTTAGTCTTTGTATTGGTACTTTCTTCTATTGCCAACTTTCAGGTAGGCCATAGCGCAAATTTACGTCCAATCATGATTTTATACGTAGTAGGTATGTTGCTTGCTGCTTTCACCGCCGTGATTGTTAGTCTTTCTTTTCCTAGTACGTTATTCCTCAATACTGTTTCGCACAATGATTTGCAAGCACCAGGAAGTTTAGCTGACATTTTAAAAAATCTGCTTTTAAGCTTTATTGCTAACCCTGTTCAAGCAATTAGTGAAGCAAACTTTATCGGTATTTTAGCTTGGGCAATTGGTCTCGGTTTAGCTATGCGCCATAGCTCAGACACAACTAAACAAGTCATGCAGGATGTTGCACATGCTGTCAGCGCTATTATTCATAAAGTAATTGCTTTTGCACCTGTCGGTATTTTCGGTTTGGTTGCAGTAACTTTTGCAGATGCTGGTCTCGCGACACTTGAAAGTTATGCGCAATTATTAATAGTACTTTTAGGTACGATGTTCTTTGTCGCTTTAGTTATCAATCCAATTCTTGTTGCACTTACCATACGTGGGAATCCATACCCTCTCGTGTTTAAATGCCTCAAAGAAAGTGGGATTACTGCCTTCTTCACACGAAGCTCGGCAGCCAACATTCCTGTTAACTTAGATTTAGCAGAACGCTTAGGTGTTAATCCATCTACCGCAAGTGTGTCTATTCCATTAGGTGCTACAGTAAATATGGCTGGTGCAGCAGTAACAATTACTGTACTTACACTAGCAACTGTACATACACTTGGAATTCACGTTGATTTTGCAACAATGCTTATTTTATCAGTGGTTGCTACAATTTCAGCATGTGGTGCTTCTGGTGTAGCCGGTGGTTCTTTACTTTTGATTCCAGTAGCTTGTAGTTTATTTGGTATTTCAACTGAAATTGCTATGCAAGTAGTGGCTATTGGTATGATTATTAGTGTATTGCAAGACTCTACAGAAACAGCACTTAACTCTTCTACGGATGTTTTATTTACCGCAGCTGTAGATATTCGTTCTAAACAAGCTTCTTAAACGAAATGCCATTTCAACGTCTACCAAACTGGTTCCAACTTGGAGCCTTTTTACTGGCATTCAATGCCGGAATGATTAATGTATTAGGGCTAATTACCCTTTTGCATCAATCTATTTCACATATGACTGGCAACGTAAGTATGCTAGCTATGAGTTTGGTAGAGTGGCAACCAGAACATATCATTTTCTTGCTTCTGGTAATTATTTGTTATGTTTGCGGTTCATTTTATAGTGGTTTTATTTTAGGCAGCAGTCATTTTCGATTAGGTCGTCGCTATGGCCTACCTTTGAGTCTTGTTGCCTTATTCATTTTTCTTTGTTGGCTATTACTACCTTATTTTCCACGCTATGGATTATTATGGGCTTGTACAGCGATGGGCCTACAAAATGCAATGGTAAGCCATTATAAAGGAACCATTATTCGAACTACCCATCTATCTGGTGTTTTAACAGATATTGGTTTAGCACTTGGATATAAAGCAAGAGGTTTACCAGTAGAAAACCGACGTATTGTTTTGCACTTACTTATTTTTTTGGGTTTTCTGCTTGGTGGAATTCTCGCCGCGCTAGTACATCCGCATTTAAAGTTACAAGCATTTTTATTGCCGGCAACTTTAAGCTTAGTCTTAAGTATTTCTTACTGGGTAGTTTACTTCTATAGCCCTTCAACTTCACATAAGGATTAAGTCATGGTTAAAAATGCCTTACAAGCACAGCTACTAAAAGCTGGGCTAGTGGACAATAAAAAAGCAAAAAAACTAACAAAACAAGCTCATCACGAACAACGTATTGGTCAAAGCGATGAGCCCGAAATCAAAGCGAATATTGAAAAAGCTCAACAAGAAAAGTTAGCTAAAGATCAGGCTTTAAACTTAGAAAAACAACAACAACTTGAGGAAAAAGCCCTCAAGGCATCAATCATTCAAATGATTAAACATCATAAGATTTCAAACACTGATGGTGATAGTGTTTACCAATTTATTGATGAGGGTAAGATCAAGAAGGTATATATTTCTCAGCAAATATATAATGCCCTTGTTTCAGGCAGTTTGCTTATTGCTAAAGATCAAAATCAATATGCTTACTTACCCAAAGCATTAGCTGAAAAAATTGATCAGAAGATGAAAGGTTTTATTTTATTGAACAATGCTGAGTCTAATGAACAGACCACAAATGAAGAAGATCCTTATGCAGCCTATGTTATTCCTGATGATTTAATGTGGTAACACATACGAAGGCCTTTATGATGAAAATATAAAGGCCTTTTTTCAATTGGTTTAAAAAGTATTAATTTAACAAATGTTCAAAATACTAAGAAAAAATACTTAAAGAATAAATTCCTTCACCACTTTATCTATTAATCCCGATATAATAAATCATAATTTTTTAAGTCCTCGCGACAGTCTTGAAGATTTCTTCAGGTATCCAAATTTACGTCATGTACAAATGAATGGCGTACGACGTAATCAGTTCATGTGTATTTGCACATACTCAAAAGATCGAAAACTTAAGTAATATTGATCTAACTGACTTTTCTGTAAATTTAATTGCAAAGACTTAATTAAGTGGCTTTCGTCTCAAAGGTAGTAATTCATGCTGAAGTGGTTTGAAAAACTTGTAGATCCCTACCCAACAAAAGGTCTGGATGAACCTTTACCAACTCGTTTTTTTCCATTTGTCTGGCAAGCGACGGAAGGCTTACGTCCATACTTATTCTTACTTATTCTTTTTACAGCAGGTGCTGCAAGCTTTGAAGCCTTACTTTTTTCAAAGATTGGACAACTCGTAGATTGGTTAAGTAAAAGTCACCCTGAAAGTTTTTTAAGTCAACACGCGACTGATTTACTGATTTTAATTGGTGTTTTATTTGCCAATATCTTTTTCGTAAATTTTCAATCTATTGTTAAACACCAGATTTTATATAGTACTTTTCCAATGCGTTTGCGTTGGCGTTTTCATAATCTTTTATTGAAACAAAGCTTAGATTTTTTCCATAACGACTTTGCTGGGAGACTTTCTGCAAAAGTGATGCAAACCGCCCTATCAATCCGTGAATTCTGGATTATTTTGGGCGACATGTTGGCTTATGTCGCTATTTACTTTATTACCGTTAGCATTGTTCTTGGGGCGATTTCACCAATTTTGCTCATACCACTTTTAGTTTGGTTAGCTTTATTTCTATTAAGTGCATGGTTCTTTATTCCCCGTTTAAGTAAAGTTTCGCAGCAACAAGCCGATGCTAGAGCAGTTATGACTGGCCGCATTACCGATGCTTATACCAACATTCAAACTGTTAAGTTATTTGCCCATGCGGGACGTGAGAGCCAATATGCAAAAGCATCAATGAAAGAGTTTATGACAACAGTCTATGCTCAGATGCGCTTAGGCACTCTTTTTGAAATAAGTATCAACATGCTATCAGCTGTTTTATTCATTGGCGTTATTGGTACTTCAGTTTGGCTATGGACTCAAGGTTTAGCAGCATTAGGTGTAATTGCAGCGACTACTGCTATGATTTTAAAGCTTAATAGTATGGCTGAATTTATGATGTGGCATATGTCCGCATTATTTGAAAATGTGGGAACCATTCAAGATGGTATGCAAACATTAGGTAAAAAAATCAATATTCAAGACAAACCAGATGCAAAAACACTTGAAGTAACTAAAGGCGATATTGTATTTAAAGATGTAAGCTTTGCTTATAATAATAAAAATGTAATTGATCACTTCAACTTACATATTAAAGCAGGTGAAAAGATAGGAATTGTCGGACGCTCTGGAGCAGGAAAGTCTACGCTTATTCAGTTACTTTTACATTTTTACCATCTTAAGCAAGGTTCAATTTTAATTGATGGGCAAAATATTGAAGATGTAACTCAAGATAGTCTAAGAGCGAATATTGCCTTAGTAACACAAGACACGTCTTTATTACATCGTTCAGTTGCAGAAAATATTAAATATGGCCGTCCAGATGCATCTGATGCCGATATGGAAAATGCTGTAAATAAAGCAAAAGCAGCTGAATTTATACCACAATTAGTTGATTTAAAAGGTCGTAACGGATATCACGCCCAAGTCGGTGAACGTGGTGTAAAACTTTCTGGCGGTCAAAGACAACGTATTGCTATCGCACGTGTATTTTTAAAAGATGCTCCTATTCTCATTTTAGATGAAGCGACTAGTGCATTAGATTCAGAAGTTGAAGCAGCTATCCAATCCAGTTTAAATGACCTTATGGTTGATAAAACGGTTATTGCAATTGCACACCGATTATCTACTATTGCACAGATGGACCGTTTAATTGTTCTGGATGAAGGTCGAATTGCTGAGCAAGGAACACATGAAGAGTTAATTGCTCAAAATGGAATATATGCACAATTATGGAAACGCCAAACAGGCGGCTTCCTGTTTGAACAAAAAGTTTTACAGGGTCAAGATTAATGCTTTATTTAGAAGATTTGAAAATTGGTGATCGTTTCATTAGCCGTGAATATGAAATCACCTTAGATGAAATCAAAAAATTTGCAAACTCTTATGACCCTCAACCATTTCACACAGATGAAGAGCAAGCTAAGCATGATCCTATCTTTCAGGGAATTGCTGCCAGTGGTTGGCATACTTCTGCCATCACTATGCGCTTATGGACAGAATGCATACCTATTCATGGTGGTTTAATAGGTTCCGAAACTAGTTTGAGATGGCCACGTCCCACTCGACCGGGTGACAGAATCCATGTTGAAGCTGAAATTTCAGCGATCACACCATCCAAAACAAAATTAGATCGTGGTATTGTAAGTTACGTTACGCAAGCCTTAAATCAACATGGGGATGTTTTACTTATTTCAACAACAAAAATTGTTGTCTTTAAAAAGAATGTTTAAAAAATGGTTGATATGATTGTCTAACAGTTTTTATAAACTCAGATTATATTTCATGACAAGATGTGTAAGAAATGCATGTGAAAAATTGATGAGAGCAATGGAACGCATATGAAAATTACCTCAGCTCGTCAAGATCAGGGTATTCCGGGTGTCTATGGCTTATTGCTATTAGATGTCGTTTCACGTTGGGGCTACAACGATGAAACATTATTTGCTCCATTTCATCTTACCAGCGAGCAACTGGCTGACCCTGACTATCGTATTTCTACGCCAGTAGCAAATGAACTAGTGAAACACGCTCTTAATTTAACTGGTGAAACCACTTTGGGTTACCATCTTGGTACTCAAATGCGTATTTCAATTCATGGGTTCATTGGCTATGCAATTATGACGGCCAAAGATATTACTGAAGCAATTGCTCTTGCAGCTCGCTTTATTCAACTACGCTTGCCCTTTTTACAATTATATTTCTCTACTTTTGGCCCTAAGGCTACCTTGCAATTACAGTGTGATATTGAACTTGAGCCTTTACGTACAGAAATCGTTTTAGGTTTAACGATTGGTATCATGAGCATGGCAAAAGCTATGACTGGTATTGAAGATTTAGCTGGCGATGTCGATTTAGATTTCCCAGAACCAGAAGGTTTTGAAAAATATAGAAGTAAGTTAAGTAGTACGATTCGCTTTAACCAACCTCATTTGATTTCCAGTTTTGATAAAAAGTACTTAGGACTTAAATTAATTAATTCAGATCCAATCGCCAGTCAAGTTGCCATTAATCAATGTGAAGCTGAACTTTCTGCTTTGGGTGAGCGCCGTCGTTTAGCAATGCGAGTACGGGATATTTTAAGTAATTCTGAACAACATTATTTAAGCATTGAAAATGTAGCAGAATACCTACATATGTCGGATCGCACCCTCAAACGCCAATTAGCGGCAGAAGGAACTTCATTTTCTACATTAGTTGATGAAGTACGCTATCGGCACGCAACATCTCTGCTTTCCCGTACAGATTATAGTCTTGAACAGATTGCAGATGAACTTGGCTATTCGGACGTTGCAAATTTTAGCCGTGCTTTTAAACGCTGGAGCGGACGCAGTCCGAGCAACTGGCGTAAAGACCCATACTTATAATGTTTAAAACTATTGGACACAAGCTTAAGGAGTTACCATGAATCACCCTTCGGAACTGAAGTATGCACGTACACATGAGTGGGTAAAAATTGAAGGTGATCTTGTTATTACAGGGATTACCGACCACGCACAAGATGAACTTGGCGATTTGGTGTACGTCGAAACTCCTGAAGTTGGTAGTCAAGTTACAGCTGGTGAACAAGCTGGAGTTGTTGAATCAGTGAAAACCGCTTCAGACATCCATGCTCCTGTTTCAGGCACTGTAGTAGAAGTAAATGCTGACCTTGAAGATGATCCTGATTTTGTAAATGACGATCCATATGGTAAAGGTTGGATTTATAAAATCAAACCAGACAATATTGCAGATGTTGAAAAACTTTTAACAAATGCAGAATATGAAGCTGGCCTATAAGATAGGTATAGTTTTCAATATTCAATAAAAAAACCAGTTTAGATTTAGACTGGTTTTTTTCTTTGTTCATGCAATTAATTTAAAGTCAGTTATTTGATTCGGTGACCTAATATGACAAAACTTGTTGTATTCTCTGGCGCAGGTATGAGTGCCGAAAGTGGAATTAGCACTTTTCGTGACAGTAATGGTCTATGGGAAAATTATGACATTCAGCAAGTTGCCACACCTGAAGCATGGCAAAAGAACCCTGCTCTAGTTCAACGCTTTTATAATGAACGACGTAAAAATATTTTAGAGTCTGAACCTAATTCAGCTCATCAATATATTTCCAAACTACAAGATTATTTTGATGTAGAAGTTATTACTCAAAACATTGATGATTTGCATGAACGTGCAGGAAGCTCCAACGTTTTACATTTGCATGGAAACATTCGGTTAGCAAAAAGTTCAGGCCCAAATGCACAATTCACTACTCAGTTTTATGAGATTAAAGGTTGGAAATTAGACTTAGAACGCGACCTTTGCCCAGATAGTTATCCCCTTCGCCCACACGTTGTTTGGTTTGGTGAAGCTGTCCCTGCTTATGAAGAAGCAATTAGAGTCGTGCAAAGTGCAGATATTTTTATTGTAATCGGGTCCACATTAAGCGTATATCCGGTTGCGGGTTTAGTGCATGAAATTGCAGCTCAATGTAAAGCTTATTATATAGATCCTAAAGCAGACTATGATCGTGTTCCTCAACAATACGAACTATTAAAGATGTCAGCGACTCAAGGAATGCATGAACTTTTTGAAAATTTAACCCATTAATTGCTATTTTTAAGGACCCAATAAATTTAATTTGAATAAAAATTCTTATTTTTTGGACAAAGTTTTATAACATTGTTCTAATTTTGCTCAATAAAACTTTATCACCTAAGCACTTTGTAACTAGATTTAGAGTTATTTTTTTTTAAATATTTTTATTTTCCATAAAATCTTAAAAAAATAAATATTAAAAAATTATAAGTTAATGATTATTATTATAATTTTTCTCTTAAAAAACCCACTTATTTTAACTTACACAAAGATACAAAAGTACAATATAAAAATAACAGAGCAAAAAAAATCTTTTGTGGTTGAATCTCAACCTCTTGAATGCCGTACAAGAAAACAGCGACCTGGATTAGGTTACAATCACGGATTATGGATATAAGGACACACATCCATCATGAGTTATTTTGATCCCACCCTCATCATGTTTATGGTGTACATCGTAGCAATGGTACTTATTGGCTTATTTGCCTACCGTGCTACAAGCGACTTCTCAGATTATATTCTCGGTGGTCGTAGTTTAGGCAGTTTCGTTACTGCGTTATCCGCAGGCGCATCAGACATGAGTGGCTGGCTACTCATGGGTTTACCAGGAGCAATTTATCTTTCTGGTCTATCTGAAGCGTGGATTGCAATTGGTCTTATTATCGGTGCTTGGCTTAACTGGCTACTGGTTGCTGGTCGATTACGCGTTCATACTGAAATTCAAAACAATGCATTAACTTTGCCAGATTATTTTACAAGCCGCTTTGATGACCAGAAAAAAGTACTTCGTATTTTCTCTGCCGTTATCATCTTGGTTTTCTTCGCTATTTACTGTGCTTCAGGCATGGTAGCGGGTGCCCGTTTATTTGAAAATTTATTCGGCATGTCATACAACACTGCAATTTGGCTTAGTGCTATTGCGACCATCAGTTATGTTTGTATCGGTGGATTCTTAGCAATTAGCTGGACTGATACATTCCAAGCTGGATTGATGATTTTTGCCCTGATATTAACACCAATCGTGACTTACCTTGCGATCGGGGACACAACTCATTTTGTTACCCTCATTGAAACTGCACGTCCGCATGCATTTAATCTCATCTCAGATTTTGGTGTGGTAGCAGTTTTATCCTCCATGGCATGGGGTCTTGGTTACTTTGGTCAACCACACATCCTTGTACGTTTCATGGCAGCTGACTCAGTAAAATCTATTCCTGCTGCACGCCGCATTGGCATGACTTGGATGATTTTATGCTTAATGGGTGCTGTAGGTGCTGGTTTCTTCGGTATTGCTTATTTTGAGCAACACCCTGAATTAGCGGCAGTTGTGAGCAAAAACCCTGAAACTGTATTCATGGAATTGACTAAAATTTTATTCAATCCATGGATTGTGGGTATTATTTTGGCTGCCATTTTAGCTGCTGTTATGAGCACATTAAGCTGTCAACTTTTGGTATGTTCAAGTGCTTTAACTGAAGATTTATACAAAGGTTTCCTTCGTAAAAATGCATCTCAGAAAGAACTTGTATGGGTTGGCCGTGTAATGGTTCTTGCCATTGCTGTTCTTGCCATTGTTCTTGCGGGGAACCCAGATAGTAAGGTTCTTGGTCTTGTTGCTTATGCATGGGCTGGCTTCGGTGCAGCATTTGGTCCGCTTATCATCTTGTCATTGTTCTGGAAACGTATGAATTTACAAGGTGCTTTAGCAGGTATGATCGTTGGTGCGGTTGTGGTTATTGGCTGGAAAAATCTTTTCGCAGACACTGGTGTTTACGAAATTATTCCTGGCTTTATCCTTGCATTTATCAGCATCATTGTAGTGAGTCTTTTAACTAAGGCGCCAAATACAACGGTAACTGGGCGTTTTGAAAAAGCAGATGAACTCTACAAAGAAAGCGTATAAGTTATTGAAATAAATAAAGGGGCTTCGGTCCCTTTATTTATTTTTAATTTTGATTTTAATTTTTGAAGTATCTTTCACTACCTGCATTACTGGGTAACTTCGGGTTTCTTTTACCCCCGGTAACTGCCATAACACCTGCCCCGCAATTCGTCTAAATTCTTCCATACTGCCACTGCGTAATTTAATCAAAAAATCGAAGCCCCCACTGACCATATGACATTCCACAATTTCTGGATAGTGCACCACAGCATCAATAAACTCATCTAAAACATTAGGAGTCGTTTTATCCAGTAATACCTCAACAAACACCAGAAAATTAGCATTTAAATTAACAGGATTTAACTTAGCCTCGTATCCCAATATGAATTCATCTTTTGTCAGCTTTTGAACTCGTGCCATCACAGCAGTTGGAGATAAATTCACAAGCTCGGCTAATTTACTGTTCGAAATACGCCCATCTGTTTGAAGAATATCCAAAATTTTTAAATCAGTGCGGTCAAGGCTTAATAATGGGCCATTCATCTGAATTTTCCTCTAAAAAATGGGATAAATATAGTGAGTTATTCGGTGTTTCTTCTGTAATGATAAATTATCTAAACCTCTCTACTCAAGATATTTGTACGAGAGTCGGTTGTCGGAAACAGATATGAATACAATGGATACTTTTCATCAAATGGATAAATCTCACCAAGGCTATATCACCGAATTCAACGATAAAAGTGAGTTTGAACAACGCATTAATACAGCTTGGCGACGTGCTGAACCAGAAGCTGTAGAAGAGCTGTTACAAGCTGCCGCGGTATCTGATGATTTAGATCATAAAATTTATGACCTTGCTTTTAATCTTGCCCATAACTTACGTGAACGTAAGACCTCTTCGGGTAAGGCTGGTATTGTTCAAGGGTTATTACAAGAATTCTCTCTTTCTTCACAAGAAGGCGTGGCACTCATGTGTCTCGCTGAAGCTTTGCTTCGTATTCCTGACTCAGCAACACGTGACTTACTCATTCGAGATAAAATCAATCAAGGTAACTGGAAAGAACACGTTGGCCAAAGCAGCTTAATGTTCGTAAATGCTGCGGCATGGGGCCTCATGTTAACTGGTAAGCTTATGGAAACTCCAAAGCAAACTAGCCTTTCAAGTGTACTTACTAGCCTTTTAGCACGTAGTGGCCGTGGCATTATTCGTAAAGCAGTCGATGTTGCAATGCGCATGATGGGCGAACAGTTTGTTACTGGCGAAACCATTGAAGAAGCTGTTGATCATGCGAAAGTACTTGAAGATAAAGGTTTCCGCTATTCTTACGACATGTTAGGTGAGGCAGCTCTAACCGACCATGATGCTGAACGTTACTTTAACGATTATACGCAAGCCATCCATGCAATTGGTAAAGCATCGAATGGTAAAGGCGTTTATGATGGCCCGGGTATTTCAATTAAGCTTTCTGCTTTACACCCTCGCTATCAACGCGCGCAAATTGAACGTGTTCATCAAGAACTTTATGGCAAAGTATTTGAACTTGCTCGCTTAGCTAAACAGTACAATATCGGTTTAAATATCGATGCAGAAGAATCAGAGCGTTTAGAAATTTCACTTGAATTGCTTGAACGCCTTTGCTTTGAGCCAGAACTTGCAAACTGGAAAGGCATTGGTTTCGTTATTCAAGCTTACCAAAAACGCTGTTTCTTCGTAGTTGATTATATTATTGATCTTGCTAAACGCAGCCAAAAACGCCTCATGATCCGTCTTGTGAAAGGTGCGTATTGGGATAGCGAAATTAAGAAAGCGCAAATCGAAGGTATGGATGACTACCCTGTCTTCACGCGCAAAGTACATACAGATTTATCTTATATCGCTTGTGCTAAAAAATTACTTGCAGCACCAGAGTTCATCTATCCGCAATTTGCGACTCACAACGCTCAAACATTGGCAACGATCTATCATTTAGCGGATCCAAGCCAATATTATGCGGGTCAATATGAATTCCAATGCTTGCATGGCATGGGCGAACCACTTTATGAACAAGTTGTCGGTCCACGCGAGCAAAATAAATTAGGCGTACCATGCCGTATTTATGCTCCCGTTGGTAACCATGAAACGTTGTTAGCTTATTTAGTTCGTCGTTTACTTGAAAATGGCGCGAATACTTCATTTGTTAACCGTATTGCCGATAAAACACTTAAAGTTGAAGATCTCATTCAGTCTCCAATTTACGATATTCGCAATACAGCTAAACTTGAAGGTTCAGTTGGTTTAAAACATCCATCTATTCCACTACCTTTAGACATGTATGGATCACTCCGTAAAAACTCTAAAGGCTATGATTTAGCAAATGATGCTCCACTTGAAGCTTTAGATAGCACAGCTCAACAGCTACGTAATCGTATTTGGCAAAGCCATCCATTATTGGTAAATAACGATTCGTTAGAGCAAGGTCATTCTGTTGCAATTACAAACCCAGCACAAAATGATGAAATTGTTGGACAGGTACAAGAAGCTGATCTGAAGCATGTTGAAATTGCACTTAATGCGGCTGAACAAGCTCAATCTCAATGGTCCAATACCCCTAAAGATAAACGTGCTCAATATTTAAAACGTGCAGCAGACCTCATGGAAGGTCGTATGCAAGAACTTATGGTTCTTCTCTGCCGCGAAAGTGGTAAAACTTATGCAAATGCGATTGCAGAAGTTCGTGAAGCTGTAGATTTCTTACGTTACTACGCTACTCAAGTTGAGAACCTTCCTACAAATACAACAATTCAGCCTTTAGGTACTGTACTTTGTATTAGCCCATGGAACTTCCCTCTTGCAATCTTCTCTGGTCAAATTGCAGCTGCATTAGTCAGCGGTAACTGTGTTATTGCTAAACCAGCTGAACAAACTCCATTAATTGCAGCTCAAGCAGTTCAAATTTTATGGGAAGCTGGTATTCCACATGGTGCAGTACAGCTACTTCCTGGTCGTGGTGAAACAGTTGGTGCTCAGCTTAGCCAAGATAGCCGTATCGATGGCATCATGTTTACAGGCTCAACTGAAGTGGCAAAAATTTTACAGAAAACCGTTGCAAAACGTTTATCTGATAATGGTCAATCTATTCCTCTCATTGCAGAAACTGGTGGTCAAAATGCAATGATTGTGGACTCATCAGCTTTAACTGAACAAGTCGTACTTGATGTTGTAAGTTCAGCTTTTGATAGCGCGGGTCAACGTTGTTCTGCTTTACGTATTTTATGTGTGCAAGAAGATAGTGCTGCAAGCGTTATAAAAATGCTTAAAGGTGCGATGCAACAGTTGATCGTAGGTAACCCTGCGATTTTGAAAACTGACATTGGTCCTGTTATTGATGATGAAGCAAAACAGACGATTGATCAGCACATCCAAAAAATGAAGTCTAAAGGCTACCCTGTACATCAGTTGATGTTTGGTGGAACAAGCCAGAATGAATTAGATAAAGGAACTTTTGTTGTACCCACAGCAATTGAATTACCTAACCTTGATGACTTACAACGTGAAGTCTTTGGTCCCGTTTTACACATCATTACCTATAAATATGGCGAACTTGAACAACTCATCTCGCGAATTAATGCCAAAGGTTATGGTTTAACAATGGGTCTACATACCCGTATTGATGAAACCATCCAAACAGTCATTCAACATGCTGAGGTTGGTAACCTTTATATCAACCGTAATATTGTCGGTGCTGTTGTTGGTGTTCAACCATTCGGTGGTGAAGGTCTCTCTGGTACAGGTCCAAAAGCTGGTGGTCCGCTTTATATGTATCGCTTAATGCAACAGTGTTCAAACAAAGTACTGGCAACACCATTTGCTATGAAGACTGAACAAACTGCTTTTGAAGGCTTCTCCCGTGAGGTTTATCAGAGCTTACAAAATTGGGCAAAACAGCATTTACCGCAAGCAAATCTTAATATTGAACCATTTGGTGTTGGTAAGTTTTATGAGTTACAAGGCCCTACTGGGGAAAGTAACCAATATATTATTTTGCCACGTCATCGAGTTCTTTCTATTGCAGATACCGAAGAAAATCAATTGCATCAATTGCTCGCAATTTTCGCAGTTGGTAGTCAAGCTGCGGTAATGCCGAACAGTCCATTCTTAGCAAAACATAAACAAACTTTGCCAAAAGATGTGCTTGCTGCAATTACTACGGTCAAAAACATCAGTTCAGATGATTTTGATGCTGTTCTGCATCATGGTAACCGTGAAGAAATCTTCTCATTACAGCAAGAAGTTGCTACGCGTTCTGGAGCAATTGTGGGCATTACCCATGTTGAACCAAATGAGAATATTCCACTTGAGCGTTTAGTGATTGAACGTGCGATTAGTGTAAATACAGCTGCGGCTGGTGGTAACGCAAGCTTAATGACAATGTCTGATTAACCCATAATTTCCTAAAAAGCCCAAATCTTAGTATTTGGGCTTTTTTATTTAATAAACTCATCTATTCTTAAATATAAGTTTTATAAATTCGAGATTCTCATAATGATCTTTTTAGAACCAGAACAATATCAACAAAAATGCGCTGAGCTTTTTAATTCATATCAAAAAGATATTTCTAGACTTCTACCATTGGCAAAAATTGAGCATATTGGTGCATCTGCAATACCTAATGCGATCTCAAAGGGTGATCTAGATATTTATATTGAGGTTAAGCCTGAGCAATTTGAAATCGCAATTGAACGGTTAAAAACTCTTAACTTTATCGAAAAACAAAATACATTAAGGACAAATGAGCTTTGTATGCTTGAGTCTCAGAATAATGATGATGTTGCATTTCAAATTGTAGTATCAGAATCAGTGTTCACATTTTTCTTAATATTTAGAAATAAGCTTATAGGTTCTCCAACTTTGGTCAATGAATACAATCAATTAAAATTACAGTGTAATCATTTAGATCACGATCAATATAGAGCCATAAAATCAGATTTTATTAATCGTGTTTTGAAGCATCCTTAATTTTAACAATCGTCCTCCTTATTGATATCTAGCTAAAATTGGCTCCTGTAACCCCATTTTTTTTGATACCATTCAGTATTTGATTCTGTCTAAATTTTCTTTGTCTATGACCTCTTCTTATCATCAACAACTTCAAACTAAAATTGACCGCATTACTGCCCAATTTTCTGAATTTACTCCACCTACATTAGAAGTGTTTGAGTCACCTGAACAACATTTCCGTATGCGTGCTGAGTTTCGTATTTGGCATACAGAAAATGATATGTTTTATGCCATGTTTGAACGTAATGATGATGACAAGCAGAAAACAGTTGTACGCATTGATGAATTTCCGATTGCAGACCAAAGCATTAATGATTTAATGCCAAAGCTTTTGGAAGAACTCAAAGCGGAACCCAAGCTTTCTAGCCGTATATTCGAAGCTGATTTTCTCGCTACACTTAGCGGAGAAATGTTAGTGACTTTAATCTACCACCGTAAACTAGATCAAGAATGGGAACAGGCAGCTAAAGCACTTGCTGAGAAGTTAGACATTAAAATTATGGGCCGCAGTCGTGGCCAGAAAATTATTATTGGCGATGATTTCGTCGTTGAAGAATTTGAACTTTTAAACCGTTCATTTAAGTACAAACAAATTGAAAGTAGCTTTACTCAGCCAAATGCACAGGTTTGCAAAAAAATGCTGCAATGGGCATGCGATGCGGCAGAAGGATCGAAAAAACACTTATTAGAGCTTTACTGTGGTAACGGTAACTTTACTCTTCCGCTTTCTTTAAAGTTTGAACGCGTTTTGGCAACAGAACTTGCAAAATCCTCTGTTTATGCTGCTCAATGGAACATCGAACAAAATCAGATTGATAATATTCAAGTAGCCCGTCTTTCAGCTGAAGAATTCACTCAAGCTTATCAAGGTGAGCGTGAGTTCCGCCGTCTGCAAGAAGCGAATATTGATATTCAGAGTTATGATTTTGATACCGTATTTGTTGATCCACCACGTGCAGGGATTGATGATGAAACTTTGAAATTATTACAGGGTTTTGAACGTATTATTTATATTTCATGCAACCCAGATACTTTGTATGAGAACTTAAAAATATTAGGTTTAACTCACCGTATTACTAAGTTTGCATTGTTCGATCAATTCCCTTATACGCATCATGTTGAGTCAGGTGTATTACTTGAGAAGATTTAAACAAAATCTTTCATTGTAAAGTTTTAAATAAGGAGGTTTTGTACCTCCTTATTTTTTAACAATTTATTAGTTAAGTATTTAAATTTTCAAAAAATATCAAGTCATCTATTCGTCATAATTTCGTTTAACTCGAGCATTCCTATCGAAAATTCTTGAGTTCAATTGGTGGATTTATCACTTATAGAGACTTGTATTTTATTTTAAATTGGCTATATTTCGAGCTATGTTAGGTTGTATATGAAGGCTCTATGAGTTTTTGGCAAAAGCTGTTCTTAGCAGATCAACAGCATAACGAGCATAAAAACCAAACTGCTTGTGTTGAAAATGACTGCTCATGTAAAACAAATGAACAACTTCTAAGTGCTCTTGCACTAGCAACAGATGAAGATGTCATTAAGGGAATCAAAAAAGTTCTTATTTCCCGTGGTTATAGCCGAAAAGAGTTAAATGAACTCACTCAAAAACCATCTATTCACTAATAAAAAAGCCAGTCTTGTACTGGCTTTTTTATATTTCACTTTACTCGACAATCTGTCTGATCAACCGAACCCACTATTGGCCCCATTTCAAATAATTGATCATTACGCTTGTTTTTTTGAATATATAAACTAGAAATTGAACCATCAAGATATAAAGCTTGCTCTACCTTAAGATTTCTTTGAAAGAACTGAGCAAATCTGTAGAAACTCACGCTATTCTTCGATATTACAAAGTAAAGCTTATTATTTCGAATACCAACACCATTACGAATTTTATTAGATTGAGAGTCTGGTAAAAAAAGGGAGTTTATCTTCCCATTAATAACTAACATCGGGCCAGATTGTGTCGCATAATCAACGTTGAAATCTCGTCGTCTATATTGCTGCGTTGTTAAAATAAAGGCCTGTTTTTTATTCCAAGCTAACACACCATTAGGCTGTAAAAAGAAATTTCCCAATCCTTTATTTTCATTTAATGGCTGAATTACTTTAGCTTGCTCAACATACAGCCCTACTGGAGAAAATCCCGGATGGAACATACCTGCATTCATTGCGAAAGAAAGTCGCTCACATTGCTTTAAATGTTCCTGAACACTGTTAAAGCTTTTGTAATACTGTTGATTAGTGGGATTCTTAAGAAACAAACGTAGCTGTTTTAAATTGCTAATTGCAACCACATCATATTGATCACCTTCCGCTGTTTTAACTTGCTGGTGTTCTATCGCATAGACAGACTGAATCAAAAGCCCATATAGGGTTAAGCACCACATCAACCATTTCATTTAATATCACCAGACATGACTTTTTTCCTTCATATTAAATCTTTAAATTATATACAATAAACGCAAATAGATTGGGTATGTACCAAACTCAATCATTCGACGTAATCAATACACTCCACATGACTGATATTGGTTATAATGTTGAGCAGCTTTTCAATAAAAGCCATTTACACTTTATTGGATCAGCGTAAGCATGCAACAACTGAATAAGCGCTACCCCCTCGGGGCTCATCTCATCGTAAAGCATCTCGGCTATAGCCATCATGGTATATACGCAGGGAGAGGTCGAGTTATCCATTATTCTGGCTTAGCGCATTTCATCAAAAAACGCCCGATTGAAATCACTTCAATAGATGCATTCTCGCATGGCAAAAAAATACACGTTCGCTCTTATGAGACACCCCGCTATAAAGGCAAAGCTATTGTGCGCCGCATGCGTTCACGTATGCATGAAAACCATTACCATCTGATTATTAATAACTGCGAACATTTATGTAGTTGGGCAATTACTGGAATTGAAAGTAGCACCCAAGTTGAACGTATGATGCATCGATTAACTACGATTGGTTATGTAAGTTCAATCATGAGCTATATGAATGGTATGATGCTCACTGTTGCAACTACATGCTTTGCTCTTGTTCTTTATATTAAAAAGAAACTACGTGATCAGGCAAAAATGAAGGTCCCTACTTATCAATTTCTTAGAGAAAAATCTGAAAGAAGGAATATTGATCCTTCAGCACCTTTAGTATTTATAGATCCAGATAAAAAAGAACCAATTTAATAAAAAAGCCCTCATATTTGAGGGCTTTTTAGAGAACTTAAAACTTATTTTTTATCAACTTTTGCTTCAGTCGTAATGTTTACAGTAATTTTATCACCAACGTTTGGAACATAATTACCTAAACCAAAGTCAGAACGTTTGAACGAAGTTGTAGCATTAAAACCAATCGCTGGAACTTTTGCCATTGGGTGTTCGCCTTGCTTGTTTAAAACAGCGTCAAGTACAACGGGCTTAGTTACACCTTTAACAGTTAAGTCACCAGTAATTTTAAAGTGCTTTTTGTCTTTGGTTTCAACTTTAGTACTTTTAAACGTAATATTTGGATATTTAGCTGCATTAAACCAAGCTTCTTCTTGGAACTCTTTATCTAAAGCAGGAACGTTTGTATTTACGCTGCTTAAAGGAATAGTCACATTTACAGATGAATTTGCTGGTTTAGCATTATCAACTTTAATTACACCTTGGATATCCGAGAAGTTAGCGCTTGGAGTAGAAAAACCAAAGTGATTCCACGAGAAAACAGTAGCTGTATGTGTTGGATCAATTTTGTAGTCCACTGGCGCAGCTAAAGTAACTGAACTAGCCAATGCTACTGCTAAACCAAAGCTTAATGTTTTAAGATGCATTTTTCGTATCCTTTATTGATATAGTCGTTAGTGTATACATCAAGTAATTTAATTCACTATTCTTTATAAAACGATATGTTTCATCCATGCAACAATAAAAGCGTTACAGTTATTATTTAAAAACAATATTATAAAGTATAGGTACTATCGTACCGTGTCTGGACTCTTAAATTAATTCGTTTTTACTTCGATTTTTGATTAATAATAAGGTAAAACATGGCTAACACTGCTCAAGCACAAAGTACTTCCACTCCATATCGAGTAACTCTTACCGATTCTTCGGGTCATCAATGGTTTGCTGATGAGCCTATAGACAAAGGTGGTCTAGATACTGCTCCAAACCCAGTTCAAATCTTACTATCTGCTTTAGGCGCTTGTACCACCATTACACTAGAGATGTATGCAAATCTTAAGGGAATTAAGATTGATTATGTTCAAGTTGATTTAGTATTAAACCCAAATGGTGAACCAGAGAAAGGTCAAAATAATATTGACCGCAAAATTACGCTCAAAGGTGAATTTACTGAAGACCAACACAAGCGCTTATTAAAAGTTGCCGAAAACTGCCCTATTCATAAATTACTCACTTCTCAAATCAATATTCAAACCGAACTTAGCATTTAAAATTTTAAATAAAAAAAGCGCTCCACTAGGAGCGCTTTTTTACACTACTTCAATATTTAAGCAGTTAATTCTTTTACCGCTGCAACAACAGCTTCAGTTGTAATACCAAAGAATTGGAACAAATCTTTTGCTGGTGCAGACTCACCATAAGTTGTCATACCAATCACTTTGCCATCAAGACCAACAAACTTCCACCAGTAGTCAACATGAGCAGCTTCAACTGCAACACGCGCACGGATATGAGCTGGTAATACAGCTTCACGATATGCAGCGTCTTGTTTCATAAATTCTTCTGCACATGGCATAGAAACTACACGTACACCGTCAAGCTGAGCATAAGCTTCCATTGCTAAAGAAATTTCAGAACCAGTTGCAATAATAATTGCTTTTAATTCGCCTTTTTCTTGAGCAAGAACATAACCACCTTTTGCAACGTTTTGAATTTGTTCTTCAGAACGTGTTTGGAATGGTAAGTTTTGACGAGAGAAAATAAGTGCTGTAGGGCCATCTTTACGCTCTAAAGCAGATTTCCATGCAGTAGCAGTTTCTACTGTATCAGCAGGACGCCATGTATTTAGGTTAGGTGTACCACGTAAAGAAGCAATTTGTTCGATTGGTTGGTGAGTTGGACCATCTTCACCCAAACCAATTGAGTCATGTGTATAAACATGAATTACACGTTGTTTCATCAATGCAGACATACGTACTGCATTACGCGCATATTCCATAAACATTAAGAATGTTGCAACGTAAGGAACAAAACCACCATGCAATGCAACGCCATTCGCGATTGCAGTCATACCGAATTCACGTACGCCATAATATACGTAGTTACCAGCTGGGTTTTCTTGAATGCCTTGGCAACCTTTCCAAAGCGTTAAGTTAGAACCAGCTAAGTCAGCAGAACCACCTAGCAATTCAGGCAATAAAGGACCAAATGCTTGTAATGTGTTTTGGCTCGCTTTACGTGTTGCGATGGTTTCGCCTTTCGCATTTGTTTCACGAATGAATGCATCTGCTTGTGCTGCAAATTCAGCTGATAAGTCACCGCTAATACGACGAAGTAACTCAGCTGCTTCAGTTGGATATTTTGCTTGATATTGTGCAAATACCGCATTCCAAGCTGCTTCAGATTCACTACCTTTCGCTTTTGCATCCCATGCAGCATATACATCAGCAGGAATAACAAATGCTTCTTCTTTCCAGCCCAATGCTTCACGAGTTAAAGTAATTTCATCTTTACCTAATGGCGCACCATGACAGTCTTCTTTACCTTGCTTATTTGGTGAACCTAAACCAATAATCGTTTTACACATAATGATTGTTGGTTTTTGAGTTTCAGCTTTTGCTTCGATTGTTGCTTGACGAATCGCATCAGCATCATGCCCATCTACACGAAGAACTTGCCAACCATAAGCTTTAAAGCGTTCTTCTGTATCATCGCTGAACCAGCCTTCTACTTCACCATCAATTGAAATGCCATTATCATCATAATAAGCAATCAATTTACCAAGCTGTAAAGTACCTGCTAAAGAACATACTTCGTGAGAAATACCTTCCATTAAACAGCCATCGCCCAAGAAACAATAAGTGAAGTGGTCTACAACGTTTAAATCATCTTTATTGAACTGAGCAGCTAAAGTCTTTTCTGCCAATGCAAAACCAACAGCGTTTGCAATACCTTGACCTAAAGGACCAGTCGTAGTTTCGATACCTGGTGCATAACCATATTCAGGGTGACCAGGAGTTTTTGAATGTAATTGACGGAACTGTTTTAAATCTTCAATTGAAAGATCATAACCTGTTAAATGAAGCAAAGCATATTGCAACATTGAACCATGGCCGTTTGATAAAACGAAACGGTCGCGGTTTGCCCATTGTGGATTAGTTGGGTTGTGATTTAAAAACTCGCGCCAGACGACGTCAGCAATATCTGCCATCCCCATTGGAGCACCCGGATGCCCTGAGTTTGCCTGTTGCACAGCATCCATTGCCAATACACGAATTGCATTTGCAATACGACGTTCGTTTAAAGGGGTCGTCATAAGATCAGAATCCAATTTTAATAGATTGATGAAAAGAAGAAGATGAATAACAATTCAATGCCGCTATATTGTCTTAAAAAAAAGGCTGAGGGTAAACCCCAACATAGTATATTTCTTTATTTTTAACCGTTTCTTGGTTACACAAAAATCATTTGGACCTTTAAGTTATAAAAAACAATACTCATTTTCTTAAATACTGCTCTCCTATACGAACAGGCCGTTCTATTAGACTTTGATATATAGATAAAATATTTTGAAATCTCTATCTAGGTCGATCATGTTTCTTTTCTTTAAAATCCTACTTATAAGGCATTATCTTTTTGTTAGTTTATATGTCTAAAAAACACTCTAATAACTTGTTATAAAAATACCAATACTTTAAATAAACATTCTTTATATCAATTTTACTAATACACTTATCAATTAAAACACAGTATAAATGAAACAAATTCATGCTTTTTGGTCAGTATGAACTGGTCCTCAAGCTCAAGTCGATGTAACATATTATGTCTTTTGAAATAACCAAGATAGGACTTTCATGCGCGAGTACGCTGTTTTTACCTCGGAATCTGTAAGCGAAGGTCATCCCGATAAAATGGCCGACCAAATTAGCGACGCTATTTTGGATGCAATCTTAAAAGAAGACCCATACGCACGTGTTGCTTGTGAAACACTGGTAAAAACAGGCGCTGTTGTACTTGCTGGTGAAGTAACAACGACTGCTAATATTGATGTTGAAGCTGTTGTTCGTAATACCGTTAACGGTATTGGATATCATCACTCTGATCTTGGCTTTGATGGATCAACCTGTGCTGTAATCAATATGATTGGTAAACAGTCACCAGAGATTGCACAAGGTGTAGATCGTCAAAAACCTGAAGATCAAGGTGCCGGTGACCAAGGTTTGATGTTCGGTTATGCAAGCCGTGAAACAGATGTGTTAATGCCTGCTCCGATTTCTTATGCTCACCGTTTAATGGAACGTCAGGCTGAACTTCGTCGCTCAGGCGCACTTCCATGGTTACGCCCAGATGCAAAAAGCCAAGTTACTTTTGCATATGAAAATGGCAAGCCTGTACGTCTAGATGCAGTCGTTTTGTCTACTCAACATGATCCTGAAATTACTCAAAGCCAGCTTAAAGAAGCGATCATTGAGGAAATTATCAAGCCGATCATTCCTGCTGAAATGTTCCATGCTGCTACCAAGTTCCATATTAACCCAACGGGTATGTTCGTGATTGGCGGACCTGTGGGTGACTGTGGTTTAACAGGCCGTAAAATTATTGTTGATACATACGGTGGTATGGCTCGTCACGGCGGTGGTGCTTTCTCTGGTAAAGATCCATCTAAAGTTGACCGTTCTGCTGCATATGCAGGCCGTTATGTTGCAAAAAATATTGTAGCTGCGGGCCTTGCTGACAAATGTGAAATTCAGGTGAGTTACGCAATTGGTGTAGCTGAGCCTACATCAATTTCAATTAACACGTTTGGTACAGCAAAAGTTTCTGATGAGTTGATTATTCAACTTGTACGTGATCATTTCGATTTAAGACCGTTTGGTATTACTCGTATGCTGGATCTTATTCAGCCAATGTATAAACAAACTGCGGCTTATGGCCACTTTGGTCGCGAAGGATCAGATACTGCATTTACATGGGAAAAAACTGATAAAGTTGAAGCCCTTAAAGATGCTGCTGGCCTCTAATATAAAGTCATAAAAAAGCCCGCCAATGAGCGGGCTTTTTTATAGTTCAAATTTTATAGTATGTAGGGTTTACTCTTATAGCAACCATCCTTGATGCCATATCATTTGTAGATCTGAACAAAATTATTGTCTTGTCGTTTTATCATCCTGATTTAACACATCAAGTAATGTTGACTGCATTGGAGTATCTTGATGGTTCTGGACATAAATATGGACAACTTTAAATACGACGACAACCGCTAGACAAGCCATCACACAAAACATCCATAAACCATACGGGCTTCGAATATGTTGCGAACCACAATATGGACATGATTTATCAGTTGATGCCACAACTTTGTCGCAACACGCACAATGGTATTGATATAGCATAGGTAACCCTCCTTCCCTCATTTCAACCGTTGTTGTTTTAATAGGTTTGCTACATTTTTAATTTATACATCCTTTATATTTATCCTATGTGAAATGAAAAGATAATTCAATCTGAATGAACAATTGAGTCAATTAAAAAATATTATTAGAATACAAAAAGATAGGTTAAATATTATTTTTTTGGCACTATTTTTCTTATTTTGATATTTTGCCAAATTTGTTAAAATAAGCGAATAATCTCACATTTTAGGCAAATTCATGTCACATACAAAGCTCATTAATAAGGGTGGCTTTCGCGAAAGAGCCAACCGAAGTCGAGGTTATAAACAATCTGAAAACAAGCAAACCGCTCTACCTTCAAACAAATATCAACCTCTGTTAAAACCACAAGAAGAAACTAAATTAGAAATAAACGATAGTGATTCATCTACTTCGGTTTCTCAGAAACAATAATAATTTTAGAAATAAAAAAAGCTTAAACCCATGAGGTTTAAGCTTTTTCATAATACATTTATTAATCTTTATTTTTATGCTCTATCTTTTTGTGGTTTGGGGTAACATCTCGCGCTTCACCATCAATAACGTTTGAATCATGATATTGGCCTTGAGCGCCACCTTGCTGATTCTGCATATCTTGCATTTGACGCATTAAATCAGCAAACGGATTTTGTCCCGAAGCATTACCGCCCATACCACCCATCATTTTATTCATCATGGCTTGTTGGCGTTTTGCAAGAGTTTTCATTGCTAGATTACGAAATGCGTTTTGAACACCAGGAATCAAAATTAAAACAGCCAAAACATCAGATACAAGACCTGGCAACATTAATAAGAAACCCGCAAAAGCATAAGCAAGTTTTTTAGTTACTGTTGGGTCACTACCGAGTTGGCCTGTCATTTGCATTTGCTGTAATTGAGGCATGATGCCAGCAGTACTTCTGCGAATAAGCCCAAAACCAATAAAGAAAGCAATAATGAACCAAAAGAACACATACCATCCACTGATGAACTGTGCCACGCCAATCCATACGGCAATTTCAACAATCGCGCCCAGAACTACAATAAGAAGTAAATTCATGTAAAACTTTATCTATCTCAAAAAGAAAATTCATTGCAGTTTTATTTGACCTAACCTTATCTAAGTTGCAAATAAGGATTAAGCATTCCTCTTAGCACGGATGTTCTTTCTAATTTCTAAAAATTAATAAAAACTATCGCATCGGCAAGAGTCTACAATACTAGAGTACATTTGATTTTAACTCGATAAAAACAAACATGCTTTATTATTAATGAGTGCTGTATCAAGTTTATCAAGTGCCACTTTAATCAGATTTTAATTTTTTTACTCTATTGGAGCGAAAATCTCTTCAAAAAGAAGGAATTTAGTCAAATAAAGTCTTATCTACTTAGCAAAATTAGGAGTATTTCTTTGTTTATATTCTACTTTTGGAAGCCTTTAAAAGTAATACTTAAATATAAAATTTCCTAGATGACTTACATTTCCCCTATCTAAAGGCAGTTCTATTCAAGTTAAATTAATTAATAATACTTCACAAAGTAAACTCAGTCAGAGCTATGTATAAAAAAGTCCTTATCGTTGCAACAGCTACTCTATTTTTATCTGCCTGCTCTTCTAACACGGTAAAAAAGCAACAAATACATTCTATTTCTGCCCATAAAAATTCAGAAGAAATTAAATCGCTGTTTGATCAAGCCCAGACCACGGGTGTTTTGGTGATTAAGCGTGGACAAACAGAAGAAATTTATGGCAATGATCTTAAAAGAGCATCAATCGAATATGTTCCTGCTTCTACCTTTAAAATGTTAAATGCCTTAATTGGACTTGAACATCATAAGGCAACTACAACTGAAGTGTTTAAATGGGATGGGCAAAAACGTTTATTTCCTGATTGGGAAAAGGACATGACTCTGGGCGATGCCATGAAAGCTTCTGCTATTCCAGTTTATCAAGAATTAGCCCGACGAATTGGCCTAGAGCTTATGTCTAAAGAGGTAAAACGAGTTGGTTTCGGTAATGCTAACATTGGTTCAAAAGTAGATAATTTTTGGCTTGTCGGTCCTCTAAAAATCACACCTCAACAAGAAGCACAATTTGCTTATCAATTAGCCAATAAAACGCTTCCATTTAGTAAAAATGTGCAAGAACAAGTTCAATCAATGGTGTTCATAGAAGAAAAGAATGGACGCAAGATTTATGCTAAAAGTGGTTGGGGATGGGATGTTGAACCACAAGTGGGTTGGTTAACGGGTTGGGTCGTTCAACCACAAGGAGAAATTGTGGCATTCTCACTTAATTTAGAAATGAAAAAAGAAACTCCTAGTTCTATTCGCAAAGAGATTGCCTATAAAGGCTTAGAACAACTGGGTATCTTATAAGTTAAACTCTATAGCATTGCCCAGTATAGACTGGGCTATTTCTTTAATTTTAAAAATTGAATCTAATTTATTAGCCATCAACTGGATGTAATGGCGTATTTAAATTTAACTGATAAAAAGCTGCATCAAGCCATTCCCCAAACTTAAAACCGACTTGTTTAAAAGTGCCTGCATGAGTAAAGCCCATTTTCTTATGTAAACCAATGCTTGCCTGATTGGTTGCATCAATACAACCAATTAATACATGTAGCTCGGCCTCTTGAGCTCGCTGAATCAACTCTTGCATTAAAATTTTACTTAGCCCGCAACCACGATGTTCATGATGAATATAAATACTATGTTCAACGGTATATTTATAGGCAGGAAAAGCCCTAAAGGTTCCCCAGCTCGCAAAACCTAATAACTTGTCTGTCTCATCAACAATACCAACCACTGGAAAACCATTTTGTCTTTTAACCGAAAACCAGTTTTTCATCGACTCTTCAGAGCGTGGTAAATAATCATATAGAGCGGTAGAGTTGATAATTGCTTCATTCAAAATATCTAAAATAGCCTTTGCATGAGTTGCTTCATGACAATCAATTAAACGTAAATGCTGATTAGTATTTTTAATCATGAAGATTCCTTAAGAACTGAGACTAACTCATTGCAAACAACTAAAATATAGCGGGCTGCTTTAGAAGAAGGATTGCTATACATAATGGGTTGATCTAATTGCATGGCTAAACAATCCCCCTCTTGTAAAGCATAATTTTTTTCACCCAATTGAATATCAATTTGTCCTTCTATTACCCAGAGCTGCTGTCGTATAGCTTTAGAATTTCCACTTATTTCATAGGTAATGCGTGAATGAGGAGGAAATTCAATTTCAATAATTTGAAATGGCGACTTCCAATTTGGAGGTGAAATTTGACGGCGAATATAGCCTGTTTCCGGGTCTTTCCATTCGGATTGTTGACTACGCCGAACAATAGGCTGAGGTAATTGATTACCTTGTGGGTTAGCGAAGAGTTGAGTCAAAGGCACATCTAAACCATTTGCTAGCTTTTCAAGGACAACCGCTGTTGGGCTTGCCTCACCTCTCTCAATTAAAGAAATTGCAGAGCGGCTCACCTGACATCGCGTAGCAAGAACATCGAGGGTATATCCACGGGCTAAACGCAGTTCACGTACTTGCTGTGCAATGCGAATATTAATATCTTCCATACACCCACAAATTTCACTTCCAAAATTATAGATGAATATTCCACTAAACTAGAATTTTGTCAATTATTAAAGAATTTTATCTTTTCTAAAAATCTTGAAAATTATTCTTTGTAGCAACCCAAATAGAATCTATTTAAAAAAACGAAAAATAACCACTCATAAGTGACTTGCTTAAATAACTCATGCAGATCATATTTTGGTATGTAACAATACCTTTAAATTATTTATGTAAGCCTTCGCATGTCTTTGATTATTGGGATTGACCCTGGTTCACGCTTAACAGGTTATGGAATCATTGAAAAAGATGGTAGCAAACTACGTTTTATTGATGCAGGTACTATTCGCACAGAAACGAAGGAAATGCCTGAACGCTTAAAACGTATTTTTGCTGGTATTGAACGTATTGTTAAATTTCATGGTCCAACTGAAGCTGCCGTTGAACAGGTATTTATGGCTCAGAACCCCGATTCGGCTCTAAAACTTGGACAAGCGCGTGGTGCAGCAATAGCAGCTTTGGTTAATTTAGATTTGCAAGTTGCAGAATATACTGCCCGTCAAATCAAACAATCTGTTGTAGGTTATGGAGCCGCAGACAAAGAACAAGTACAAATGATGGTCATGCGATTACTTAATCTGACCATTAAACCTCAAGCAGATGCGGCAGATGCACTAGCAGCAGCAATTTGC
>Ga0207710_10000174_pt1 | contig 65752 bp, 51 predicted proteins | sample KBSS24metaG_FD_184400 | JGI IMG/M metagenome (GOLD analysis project Ga0207710, IMG submission 184400) | Switchgrass rhizosphere microbial communities from Kellogg Biological Station, Michigan, USA - KBS S2-4 metaG (SPAdes) (version 2) | ecosystem: Host-associated > Plants > Roots > Rhizosphere...
CGTCCTCCCCCAGAGAGTCTGTGATCGTCTCACCTGCGGTAACACATTCCTCCGGGCCGTGATCATGGATCCGGGATACGTTCCTCTCACCGCCGGGCGAGGGTCCCGAACAATACCCGCCGCGCTGAGAGCGGCGGTGATCGCACGGGACAAGATGTGCACCTTCCCCTCGTGCCATCGGCCCGCCAGCTGGACGGATGTTCATCACCTCACGCACTGGAAAGACGGTGGCGAGCACTCGCTTCAGAACTGTATTCTCGTGTGTTCCGCCCACCATGATTTTATACATTATGAAAACTGGCTCGCGCGGATTGGTAACGCCGGGATCGTCGAATGGCGACCGCCGCTCGCCTGGGGCGACCGACCGTGGCGGACAAACCGGATCCGGACGGCGCACGACCCTTACGCCGCGTACGCCGCGGCGGCGGCCTGACCCCGCCGCCATTCACGGCCGGAAAAGACGGCCGCAAGCAACACCATTGTTGCGCTCTTCGCGGGGCCGCGGCCCCGGGTCAGTCGGACGCCGGCCAGACCCAGTCGCGGATAGGGCGGGCGGCGGTGCTTCGGCCGCCGCCGCCCGCCGGATCATCGCCCAGACGAGCGCGGCGGCGATGAGGTAGCTGACCGCCGCCACGATGGCCGCGCGAGCCCGGATCCACTCGAGGAGCGCCGGGTTGCCGGCGAACAGCAGCGAGCAGTGCTGGAGGGCGAGGAAGGCGCCGGCGGCGGTCACGAGCAGCACGGCCCAGCGCCGTCGGCGGGTCGGCGTGATCGCCAGCGGGATGAGTCCCCAGGCCAGGTACCACGGGTGCAGCACCGGGCCGAGCAGGGCGAGGGTGAGCATGGCCCAGCCGGCGGTGGCCGCCGCGCTCCTGGACCGGACGGTCAGCAGCAGGCGGGCGATGACGAGGGCAGCCACGGCCAGGCCGGCCAGCTGGGTGGTGGGCAGGAAGCGGTCGGGCGACCCGGTGCCGCCGAGCCACTCCGAGAGCCGGCCGAGCAGGTCGGCCGCGATCACCGTCGGTGAGTACTGGGTGGGGACGGTGGACGGCGTGCCGGCGGCGCGCAGCCAGCCGAAGCCGTCGGGAATGACGGCGGCCAGCGCCAGCGTCACGATCGCGACCACGCCCAGGTCGTGGGCGAGCGTGCGCGGGACATGCAGGCGCCGCCGCGCCCGCCCGACCTTGCCGGGCGCCTCCTCGAAAGGCGCCTCCTCGAAAGGCGCGTCTTCGGGGGGCGAGGCGGCGCGCCAGGCCACCACGGCCAGGACGGCCAGCGCCGCCGGCCACTTGATCGCGGTCGCGGCCGCCAGCAGGGCCAGGCCCAGGGCCGGCCGGCCGCGGCGCACGGCGAGCAGGCCCATCGCGGTCAGCCCCATCATCAGCGCCTCGAGGTGCACCGCCCCCAGCAGCTGGAACAGCACGATCGGGTTGAGCGCGGCCAGCACGAGCGCCTCGGCCCGCCGCCCGGCGGGGGCGAGCGCCCAGACGCCGACCGCGATCAGGATGACGCCGACCAGCGCCAGGATTCGCAGGATGATGACGATCGCGACCAGGTTGCCGCGGGCGACGATCTGCGCGAGCGCGCATATCCCCTCGGCCAGCGGGCCGTACGGGGCCTTGGCGAAGCGCCAGAGCGGGTCGACGGCGGCGAGCTGCGGACTGTCGAGTGGCAGCGCCGCCGGGACGGCGTGGTATGGGTCCAGGCCAGTCGTGATCATCAGCCCGTGCGCCGCGTAGCTGTAGACGTCGAGGCTGAGGATCGGCGGCCCGAGTGTGACCGGGGTGGCCCAGACGACCAACAGGCCGATGACCTGCCGCTGCGCCAGGCGATGGGTGCTGACCAGCAGGAACGCCCGCGACCAGGCAAGCAGGGTCAGGGTGACCCCGCAGATCAGCACCGCCGGGAGCATCGAGCGCTTGTCGAGGTTGACCGCGCCCAGCAGGCCGCCCCACAGGGTGGGCGGGATGGCGGCGGGCTGCCGGGCCAGCCGGCCGCCGGTGGCCACCACGAGGATGATGCCGACCAGGCCGAGAACGGCCAGGCCGGTGAGCCCGAGCAGCTCACGCCGGTCGCGCGCCCCGAGACCCCACCGACTGATCGAACCGGCCGAACCCGAGCCTGATACGGTCACGCTGGGAATCTATTGGCGCCAATCAATGGCACAACAAACGTCGATCGAACACCGGGAATGCGGCTGACGCCCCGCCCGTGACGGGCCGCCGGCCCCCCGACGTGGAGGACAGCGCCCTCGCGGCCGACCAGGACGGCCGGACCGGCCCCGTCGGCGCCCGTTGGCAACGTCTCGACCTGCGCGGCGAGGGCGTCGAGGTCGTCGTCGGTCCGGGTCGGGCCGTGGTGGCTCAGCACCAGCCGGCCGACCCTGGCGGCGCGGGCGAAGGCAATCGCGTCGTCCACCGTCGAATGGCCGAAGCTGGTCGCGGCACCGCGGTCCCCGACGCCGTTGGAGGCGTCGTGCACCAGCACGTCCACCCCGTCGGCGAGCATCACGGCGGCCCGGCTGGGCCGGCCGGCGAGCGCGTGGTCGGGCATGTACGCGATCGTTCCCCCGTCGCCGCTGACCCGGTAGCCGAAGGTGCGCCCGCCCTTGTGCGGGATCACGGCGGCGGTGACGGTGAACGGGCCGAAGTGCCGGGTGCCGGGGCGCAGCACACCGGTCCGCCACCGTCCCCGCAGGTCCGCGATCCGGATGGGGAAGTTCGGCGGCGACATCGCCCGGCCGAGCAGCGCGGACGCGCCCAGCGGGCCCCGGCCGGGCAGTCGGAGGTCGACCTCGGCGTCGGGCCGGTCGAGGCTCGGCGTGAAGGGCAACCCCTGGGTGTGGTCCCAGTGAAGGTGCGTCAGCAGGATCGTGCCCCGGAACGGGGCGTCGCCCAGCAGTGTGGCCAGGGTGCGCAGGCCCGTCCCGGCGTCGAGCACCAGGCTCGGGGCGGCGGTGCCCGCGGCCAGCGCCACGCACGAGGTGTGGCCGCCGTAGCGGACGAACGCCGGTCCGCAGGCCGGCGTCGAGCCCCGGACCCCCAGCAGGTGCATCCTCACGCCGTCGCCGCCTCGCGGCGGTGCCCGAGCGCCAGCTCGGCCAGGGCGGCCTTGTCGACCGCGTCGGCGGCCGCGCGGGCGACCCGGATCGGGGTCACGGCGATCAGTGAGGCGGTGCGGTTGCCCCCCTCGAGCAGGGCCCGCTCGCCCAGCACCGCGCCCGGCCCGACCTCCGCGATCCGCGTGCCGTCCACCTCGACCGCGAGTATTCCGTCGAGCAGCAGGAACATCTCGGTTCCAGGGCTGCCCTGCCGGACGAGTTCGGTGCCCGTCGGCAGGTTGGACACCTCAGGGCGCCGGCCGGCGCGCATGATCGTCGTCGAAAGCATCCGCTCCAGCTCGGTCTCGGCCGCGACGACGACGGCCGGCGAGTCCTCGTCCCCCCACGGCGTCCGTCGCCACGAGGTCTGCGAGAGCCAGCCGGCCCAGTCGGTCAGGCCGGACTTCAGGGCCAGCCGGCCGTCGGCGTCGTACACCCAGTGGCGGGGGAACGGGCTCGCGCCGATCATGTCGAACTCGACCCGGCCGCTCGCGTGCAGCGTGAGCGATAGCGTCGACCAGGTGACGGGGCTGCGCAGCCGCAGGTAGGGCGGCCGGGAGATCGAGCGAGGCAGGGGCAGGGCCGTGCGCCCACCGCCGGTCTGGACGAAGCGGACCCAGCCGGGACCGACGACGGGGTCCGCGCGCAGGTCCGGCATCGCCACACCGGCGAACGTCCCGCCCATCGGGCCGAGCCGAACGGTCGTCGAGCCAGTGACGGCGCCACCGGTGTAGCGGGCGTTCACGACCTGGCCGTCGTCGTCGAACTCCACCGCCGCCGCCAGCCGGTTGGCGAAGCGGAACCGGTCAGCCCGCCGAAGTTCCTCAAGCGTGCTCAGTTCCTCGATGTCGTCGATACGGTCGGGCAGCGGCTCGTCATAATGACTGACGCCGATGCTGAATGGGAGTTTTCCCAAGCCCCGGATGGCTTCGGAGGGAATCCAGGACAGGGAGGTCACGGTCGATTCGACGGTGTGGGTCACTGTTGTCTCCGATACTCGCGTGTCTGGCGCTGGTTCGCGCCGGAGCCGGCTGACGGTGTTCTGGGCTGACGTTGTTCTGGGCTGACTTTGTTCTGGGTCGACGTTGTTCTGGGTTGACGTTGTTCCGCGCGGAACGGGGTATGGCGAGAACGCTACGGACGACGGGATTTCCCGCCGAGGGCGTCAGCCGGCCGGTTCTGGCGTGGTAACCGCCCGGCCACGCGGGTGGTGTCCGCCGGCCCCGGTCCTCGGCCGCGCCGCGGGCGGGCCCCGAGTGCTGGGACGCGACCCGCGAGCCGGCCTCCCGAGCGCCCGGCGGGCCGGGCCCGGTGTCGCCCGCGAGGCGGTTTCGGCGTCGATTCGGCGACTCGGCCGGTCGGCCCCGCGCGGGCCGGTTAAAGTTCCGGGTGGTCGCCTCGTCCACGCGGGGGTGCTAGCACCCGTGGGAACGGTGGCTGCCGTCCTTGGAAAATCCCCGTGGATTTGGCTGAATAACTGCCATGGAGCAGATCACCGTCCTGCTCGCGGACGACAACCTGATCGTGCGCGAGGGTGTGCGGGCATTGTTGGTCGCGGACCCCGCGGTACGGGTCGTCGGGGTGGCCGCGGACCGCGACGAGCTCGTGCGCGCCGCGATTGATCTGCGTCCCCAGGTCCTCGTGACCGACGTCCGGATGCCGCCGACCTTCCAGGACGAAGGCATCGAGGGCGCGAAGGAGGTGCGGCGCCGTAATCCGGGCACCGGCGTGGTCGTGCTCTCCCAGTTCGACGACCCGGAGTACGCGATCGCGCTGCTCGCCGACGGTTCGGACGGCTTCGCCTACCTGCTCAAGGACCGGGTCGCGGACTCCGGCCGGCTCGCCCGGGCGGTCCGGGAGGTCGCGACCGGCGGATCGATGCTCGACCCGCAGATCGTCACCGCGATGCTCTCCCCGGTGAGGCTGGGCGGTGAGCTGACCGCCGACCAGGAGGAACTGCTGGCCGAGGTCGCCCGCGGGCGTCCGGTGAAGGCGATCGCGGCCGCCCGGTCCGCCACCCCGGAATCGGTGAACGCGGCCATCGAGGAGGTATTCCTCCGGCTGGCCGAGGGCGCCAGCGCCGGTCGCCGGGGCGCGCTGCGTCGGCTGCGGATGCTGCACGCGGCGATCCTGAGCCGCGACGAGCAGGGCGAGACCCTCTCCCGGCTGCTGCCCGGCGGCCTGGCCGAGAAGCTGCGGGCGGACGCCGGGGCGGCCAGCCGCACGGAGCGCCTCGAGGTGACGGTGCTGATGTCGGACGTGCGCGGGTACTCCGCGATCGCCGAGCGCAGCGACCCGGCGATCCTGGCCAGCCAGCTCAACGCCCATCGCCGGGAGATGAACGCGGCGATCCTCAGCCACGGCGGGACCGTCATGCAGTACGTCGGAGACGCCGTGATGGCGGTCTTCGGCGCCCCGTTCCCCCAGTCCGCGCACGCGCTGGCCGCCGGCCGCGCCGCCGCCGAGATGCACGAGCGGCAGGCCGCACTCGACGCGAGCTGGACGACCTGTGGCCTCGCTCCGTTCGGCCTCGGCATCGGGCTGTCGACCGGTGAGGTGGCGGCGGCGCTGCTCGGTAGCGACGAGCGCCTCGAATACACGCTGGTCGGCGACATCGTGAACCTGGCCGCTCGACTATGCGACCTGGCCCGTCCGGCCGGCACGACGGTCATCAGCGAACCAACCGCTGATGGCCTCGGGGGGGCTGTCCGGGCCGGCGGCGAGTTTCTTCTCGACGCGCTGCCGGCCCGGACGGTGAAAGGGCGCACCACGCTGGTACGACCGTTCCGGCTGGTGCCAACCTGCCGCCCTCCGCGACCGGGGGCTCCGCCCATTGTCCCGGTCGCTTCGGGCGGGTGGCCGAGCGGGACACCGGCCGCCGTCGGGATCCCGGTCCTGACACCGGCACCGGCACCGGCACCGACACCGGCACCGGCACCGGCACCGGCACTGACACCGACCGCGACCGCGACCGCCAGCGAGGCGCCGCCACCGACCGCGCCGAACACCGGTCCCAATGCGGATCTGACCGTGACGGGCGGCGTGGTGGACAGGCGGCGCGGCCTGCTCAGCCGGATGCGACACCCGCAACGACAGCATCGGAGAGCACCATGACCGAGTCGAGCGCGATGGACCAGGCCACGCCGTTGCCGACGACCAGGACCCTCCCGCCCGCGCCGATCCTGCGGCTACGTGGAGTGCGCCGCACCTTCGACGCCGAGCTCGCCCCGGTGCGGGCCCTGCGCGGGGTCGACCTGGACGTGCTGCCCGGCGAGTTCGTCGCGGTGACCGGCCCGTCCGGCTGCGGCAAGTCGACCCTGCTCAACGTGATCGCCGGCCTGGAGTCCGTGGATGACGGCACGGTTGAGGTCGCCGGCCAGCTCATCAGCGGGCGCGACCCGGACTGGGTCGCCCGCTTCCGCCGCCATCACATCGGGGTGATCTTCCAGTTCTTCAACCTCATCGACGGAATCTCGGCCCTGCACAACATCGCCCTGCCCGCCTCCATCGGCGGGATGCGGCGGCGAGCGGCCGAGTCACGGGCGCGGGACCTGCTGGACCTGCTCGGTCTGTCCGACCGCGCCGACCAGGTGCCCTCGGTCCTGTCCGGCGGTCAGCGCCAGCGGCTGGCCATTGCCCGCGCGCTGGTCAACACCCCGACGCTGCTGCTGGCCGACGAACCGACCGGCGCCCTGGACAGCGAGGGCGGCCTGGAGATCCTGGAGCTGTTCCGGCGGCTCCACGCCGACGGTCAGACGATCATCATGATCACGCACTCGCCGGAGGTGGCGGCGGGCGCGCAGCGGACCGTTCGCATGCGCGACGGCCGGATACTCCCAGCGGAGCCGGGGAAGCCGTGACCCGGTATCGGGCCCTCGCGCCGGTGTGGATGTGGACCCGTGTCGATCTCGGCCGGCGAATCCGATCACTGGCGGTGCTCGCGCTGCTGGCCGCGCTCGGCGCCGGAACGGTCATGACGGCGGCGGCGGGTGCTCGTCGGGGCGGCTCGGCCGTCGGGCGGCTCTCGGCGGCTACCGACGCCGCGACCGTCGTGGTGCGACCGACCGCGCTCGGCCTGGACTGGGACGCGGTACGCCGGATCCCGGGTGTGGCGGCCGTGGGCACGGTACTCGAGGTCGACTTCCAGATCGACGTCCCCACCCCGCCGGTCGCCCGGAAGTCCGCCTGGTGGGTCGACACCTGGTACCCGGTGGGCGACTCCGACATGACCAGGACCGTCGAGCGGCCGGCGGTCGTCAGCGGCCGGCGCGCGGACGCGACGCGGGTGGACGAGGCCGTCGTGACCGAACAGTTCGCCGCGGCGCACCGCGTCGGGGTGGGCGACACCGTGACGGCCCGGATGTACACGCCCGCCGAGGCCGACACCTGGTTCCAACGCAATGCCAGTGGGCCCCGGACCGGGCCGCGCCAGCCCCTGCGGATCGTCGGCGTCGTGCGCTCGCCCGCGTTCATCGAGGACACCAGCCCGCGGTTGATCATCACTACGGCGGCGTTCACCGCCCGGTACCGCTCGGTCCTGCTGGGTGCGCACAACAGCGGCTATGACACCGGCTATGTGCGGCTGACCGACGGGGAAGCGGGCCTGCCCGCGTTCGAGAAGGCGGTCAAGGCGCTGGACGGGCGCGGGGACGTCAGTTTCGTCGATCGCGTGTCGACCGGCCGCGCCGCGGTGCGCGCGGCCCGCTTCGAACGCAACGCGCTGCTGGGATTCGGGCTGGCCGCGCTGCTCACCACCGCGGTCGTCGTCGGCCAGGCGGCGAGCCGCATCGCCGCCGCCGGCGCGGCCGATCTGCGGGCGCTGCGGCCGGCAGGCCTGAGCTACCGCCAGGCCGCGGCATGCGCGGCCGTCGGGCCGGGGATCGCGGCCGGCGTGGGCGTCGCGGTCGCGGCGGTCGCGGCGGTCGCGGCGTCGGCGTTCTTCCCGATCGGCACCGCGGCGCGCTACGAACCCGATCCAGGGATCCGGCCCGATCCGCTGGTGATCGCCGCCGTCGGGGCGGCGACGCTGGCGCTGGTGCTCGCCGCCGCGCTCACAGCGGCCCGGCGCACCCGACTCGACCCTCGCCCGGACCGGGCGCCGCGCCGGTCGGCCGTCGCCGCCGCGGCGCTGCGGCTCACCCCCTCGATCCCGCTGGTCTTCGGTACCCGGTTCGCGCTCGAACCGGGACGGGGACGCGCGGCGGTGCCCGTCCGCCCGGCTCTGGTGGGCACGACGCTCGGCGTCCTCGGCGTGCTTGCGGCGCTGACCTTCCACGCCGGTGTGGTGGGCGCGACCGCCGATCCGGGCCGGTTCGGACGCACCTATCAGATCGCCGGCTGGACCGGTCAGGACGGCGTTGACTTCGTTCCCGCCGCCCGGCTCCAGATGGCGTACGCCGCGGACCCGGACGTCGTCGGGGTCAACGACACCCGGTACGGGGTCGCCGCCGTGGGCGGTCGGCCCCTCGACGTCTACAGCGACGACCCAGTCGGGGGCAAGGCTCTGCCGGCGGCGGTCCTCACGGGGCGCATGCCGGCGCTGCCGGGCGAGATCGCGCTGGCCCCCGCGACGGCGAAGAAGCTTGGCGCCTCGATCGGTGAGCGCCTCACGGTCACCGGCTCCGGGCCGGCGGGGGTGTCCGCGACGCTGACCGTGACCGGCACCGCGTTCTCGCCCGGGCAGAACGACGACGGCTTCGACACCGGATCGTGGATTGTTGCGGGGGACTACCATCGCCTGTTTCCCGACGGGCTGTTCTCCTACCACCTGTTCCTCGTGGCGGTCCGGCCGGGAGCGAGCGCGCAAGGCGTCCTGGACCGGGTGGCGACGACCCTCACCCGGGCGGGGCTCACGTCCAACGCCGGGCTCATGACCGAGCCCCGGCGCGCCGAGGAGATGCGCAACATCCAGGCCATACCGTTCGCGCTGTGCGCCTTTCTCGCGGTGCTCGCCCTCGGCGCCACCGGCCACGCGCTCGCCGCCACGGCCCGGCGCCGCCGCGACGAACTCGCCGTCCTGCGCGCGCTGGGCACGACCCGGGGCCAGATCCGACGGGTGATCCTCACCCAGGCCACGATCACCGCCGCGATCGGCCTCGCACTCGGCGGGCCGCTCGGTGTGGCGCTGGGCCGGGTCGTCTGGCGAAGCGTCGCCGCGGCCGCGCCGGTCCTCTACGTCGCGCCGGTGGCGCCCCTCGCCATCGCCCTCGTCGTCCCGGTCACGCTGACACTTGCCGCGCTGCTCGCCGTCGGTGTGGGCTGGCGAGCCGCCCGGACGCAGGTCGCCGACATCCTGCGAGCCGAACAATGATGAGCCGAACAATGACCCTGCCGCCCTCCGCGACCGGGGGCTCCGCCCATTCTCCCGGTCGCTTCGGGCGAGTGCTGACCGGCCCGGCGAGCACAGCGTCCCGCGACATCCCACCGGCGGAGTGATGAGCCCGATGACCATCGACACGACTCGCGGCGATCCAGGGACCGGGGCCGGGTGGCTCGTCCCGGTCTGGGCGTGGCTGCGACTCGACCTGCGGCGCCGGGCCCGTTCGCTGGTCGCGCTGGCGCTGCTCGTCACGCTGGCCGCCGCCACGGTCATGGCCGCCGCCGCCGGCGCCCGGCGCGGCGGCTCGGCGGTGGACCGGCTGCTGGCCCACACGCTGCCGGCGACGGTCGGCGCGGTGCCGAACCAGCCGGGCTTCGACTGGACGCGGATCCGGCGGCTGCCCGAGGTGGCCGCACTCACCGAGTTCCTGCTCACCGGCAGCTACGTCATCGAGGGCATCCCCGGCGCGAACGTCGCCTTCCCCTCGCTTGACCGGGAGCTGTTCACCACCGTCGAACGCCCGGTGGTGCTCTCCGGTCGGCTCGCCGACCCGTCCCGCCCGGACGAGGCGGTGATCACGCCGAAGTTCGCCAGCCAGTTCCACCGCTCGGTCGGCGACACCGTCATCGCGCTCCTGCCGACACCGGCCCAGACCGACGCCGCCCAAGCCGCCCAAGCCGCCGAAGCGCCCGCGCACCCGGCCGGCCCCCGCCAGCCGCTGAAGATCGTCGGCATCATCCGATCGCCGCAGGCCGTCGACGGTCCGGGCCAGCCGGGCACCATCGGCGCGACGCCGGCGTTCACCACCCGCTACTGGACGAACCTGACCGGCACCAGCAACGAGTACATCGTCAACGCCTTCGTCCGGCTCAGGCACCAAGCCGCGGACATACCCGCGTTCCGCGCCGACTTCGCCCGGGTCACCGGCCGCCAGGACCTCGACTTCATCGACTTCGCGGAGACATACCGCGTCGCAAAGAAGGACACCGGCTTCGAGGCCGACGCGTTGTTGGCCTTCGCGCTGGCGGCCTACCTCGCCGCGATCGTCCTCGTCGGCCAGACCATCGTCCGGTACACGGCGGCGGCCGCGGCCGACGTCGGCGCGCTGCGCGCCTTCGGCCTGACCACGCCCCAGGCGACCCTCGCCGCCGCGACCGGGCCGTGTCTGGCGAGCGCGGCCGGCCTGCTGCTGGCGGTCGTCGCCGCCATCGCGGTCTCCCCGCTGTTCCCCATCGGTTCCGCGTCCTACCTGGAGCCCGATCCCGGTGTCCGCGTCGACCCGCTGGTCCTCGGCGGGGTGGCGGGCGTGGTCGCGGTCATGGTGCTCGTCGCGACCAGCGCCACCGCGTGGGCCGGGCTGCACGGGCGGACCGGGCGCGACGCACGGGCGCGGCGCTCGCCGACCGCGTCGGCCGCCTACCGGTCGGGTCTGCCGGTGCCCGCGGTCGTCGGCGCCCGCTTCGCCCTGGAACCCGGGCGCGGCGGCGCCAGCCGCCCGGCGCTCGTCGGCGCCGTAGCGGGGGTTCTGGGCGTGCTCGCCGCGTTCACCTTCCAGGCCGGAGTCGCCGACGCCGTCCACCGTCCTGAACGCTTCGGCCAGACCTTCCAGGTCGTGGGCTTTCTCGGTTTCGGTGGGCAGGACTTCGGTCCGGCCGGCCCTCTCCTGGCGAAGATCGCCCGGGATCCGGACGTGGTGGCCGTCAACGACACCCGAGTCGGCGCGGCCGGCATAGGTCCCACCTCCGACACGCTGTTCACCTACGACGCGGTCAGCTCCCGCCCGCTGCCGATACCGATGCTGTCCGGGCGGATGCCGCGGGCCGCGGCCGAGATCGTGCTGACGCCGGAAAAGGCGCGGGAGCTGCACGCGAGGGTCGGCGACCTCGTCACCGTCAACGCGCGGGGAACGGCGCGGATGCGGCTGACCGGTACGGCTTTCGTCCCGGAGGACAGCCACAACACCTACACGGAAGGCGGCTGGGTGACCGCGGCCGGCTTCCGTCTGCTGTTCCCGGACGGGTTCTCCAAATATCACGAGTCCCACATCGCGTTGCGGCCGGGAGCCGACGTGACCGCGGTCGCGCGGCGGCTCAACGCGATGGCGGGCGGCGACGCGTTCGGCCCGCCGTTTGCCACTCCGGCCCCTGTCACCAACCTGCGCAACGTGAAGGTGCTGCCGACCGCGCTCGGCGCCTTTCTCGCTCTGCTGGCGGTCGGCGCCGTCGGGCACACGCTGTTCGTCACCGTCCGACGGCGGCGCCATGAGCTCGCTGTGCTGCGGGCGCTCGGTCTCACCCGATGGCAGTCGCGGTCGATCGTGGCGACGCAGGCCACGACGATCCTGGTGATCGGGCTCGCCCTGGGCGTTCCGTTGGGTCTCGCGCTCGGGCGGACGATCTGGCGATCGGTCGCGACCAGCGCGCCCGCGTTCTACGTCCCGCCGACCGCGACGATCGCCCTGGCCCTCATCGTGCCCGCCGTGGTCGCGATCGGGGCGGCGCTGTCCACCGTCCCGGCGCGCCGCGCGGCCAGGCTGCGCGTCGCCGACGTCCTGCGAGCAGAGTGACACGAGCAGAGTGACGACGAGCAGAGTGATGAGCCCGATTACCCCACCATCCGCCGCCCGCGCCGCCACCACCTGGCTGCCGACCGGCCTCGGCGTGGTCGGCCTCGGCGTGGCGGGCGCGCTCGCTATGAGGCCGGGCAGCGACGGCGCCGCCGGCGGGCTCACCGGCGTCGAGATCGCGCTGACGGCGAGCTGGGCGGTGGTGACCGTCACCGCGCGCCTGTCCCGACGGCCGCGCTTCGCCTGGATCGCGGCGGTGGTCTGCCTGCTCCAGGCGGCCGCCCTCGGCGCGTCGGAGCTGGGCCCGCTGGCCGTCGCCGGCTGGGTCTGGGCTCTGTTCGCGATGCCGGACGGACGCGTCGCCGGCAGCGCCCGCCGGGTGTTCGTGGGCGCGACGGCCGCGGCCGCGCTGGTGTGCTCGGCGCTCGCGGCGGCGGCCGGCCAGCTCAGCCGCCCGGCGTTCGCCGCGCTCGTCGGCGTCGGCGCCGTCGGCGTCTCGGCGAGGTCCATCCTGGACTCGGGCCGCGGTCGGGCTCGCGGTCGCGCTTCGGCCCAGTGGGCGCTGGCCGGCGCGCTCATCGCGCTGGCCAGCGACGGGGTTCTCGGCGCGAGCCATCTGCTGCTGGACCTGCCGGTCGACCTCGCGCCACCGGCTCTGGCCGGCTGGGTGGCGCTGCCGCTCGCCGTGGCCGTCGGCACTCACCGGCGGGGCGCGCACCTGGCCCCCAAGGCGCTCGTCGAGTCGATGGTCGCCGCGGGCCTGGCCGTCTTCGTCGCCGCCGTCTACCTGGTCGTGGTCATCGGCCTGGGCCGGTCCCCGACCGGCGCCGAGCGCGGCGTCCTGCTGCTCTCGCTGGTCGCCGCCTTCCTCAGCGCCGCGCTCACCGTCCCGGTGCGGGCACGGCTGGCTGACGCCGCCGGCCGGGCGGTCGCCGGCTCCGAACCGTCGCCCCAGCGGCTGCTGAGCACCTTCGGCACCCGAATGACCCGCGCGGTGCCGATGGACGAGCTGCTCCTGCAGCTCGCGGAGCTGCTGCGCGCGACCCTCGGCCCGGCTGGCGCGGAGATCTGGACCGGCAGCGGCGGCACGCTCGCCCGGGTGGTGTCCGTACCGGACCGGCCGGATGCGCGGCTGCGGCTGGGCGAGGCCGAACGCACGGTTGTCGCCCGCGCCCGCACCGGCGGGAACGCGTGGCTGAGCATGTGGGTGCCGGCGCTGCTGGACGACGAACCGGGGGTGGGTGGACCGGGGGTTGGCGGGTCGGCGGCGGGCGCGCCGGGCCGGGGCGAGGTTCGGGTCGCGCCGGTCACCCACCTCGGCGAGCTGCTCGGTCTGCTGGTCGTCCGCCGCCCGCCGGGCGCGGCGCCCTACACCGCCGAGCAGGACCGTGTGCTCGTCGAGCTGGCCCGCCAGGTCGGCCTGGCCCTGCACAACGTCAGCCTCGACACCGCCCTGCAGGCGTCCCTGGCCGAGCTGCGCGAGCGCAACGCCGAGCTGACCGCCTCCCGGGTCCGGATCGTCACCGCCGCCGACGCGTCCCGGCGCCGGCTCGAGCGCGACCTGCACGACGGCGCGCAGCAGCACCTGGTCGGGCTCTCGGTCAAGCTCGGGCTGGCCGGCCAGATTGCCGCCGCCGACCCGGCCGCCGTCGGCGGCCTGATCGAGGACCTGCGTACGGACGTCCGGGCGGCCACCGCCGCCCTGCGCGAGCTGGCCCACGGCATCTACCCGCCGCTCCTGCGCGACCAGGGGCTGGCCTCGGCCCTGCGCGCCGCGGCCGGGCGAAGCCCGCTGGACTGCCTGGTCGAGGTCGACGCCGGGCGCTACCCGTCCGACCTGGAGGCCGCCGTCTACTTCTGCTGCCTCGAGGCGATGCAGAACGCCGGCAAGCACGCCGGGGCCGAGGCCACCCTGACCGTGACGGTGACCGAGGACGATGGCACGCTTGCGTTCTCCGTGATCGACGACGGGGTCGGGTTCGACCCGTCCGCCACGGCCGGGCACGGCTTCGAGAACATGCGCGACCGGGTCGGGGCGTTCGGCGGCACGGTCGAGGTGCGCTCGGCGCCGGGCGCGGGCACGTCGGTGCTCGGCACACTTCCCGTGAAGGAGTCTCAATGACTGGCGGCACCGGGACGGGCGGATCGGCGACGGGCGGATCGGCGACGGGCGGTGCGGTGACGGGCGGTGCGGTGACGGGCGGATCGGCGACGGGCGGTGCGGTGACGGGCGGTGCGGTGACGGGCGGTGCGGTGACGGGCGGTGCGGTGACGGAGTTCGACGCGGTGGTCGTCGGCGCCGGGCCGAACGGCCTGGTCGGCGCGCTCACGTTGGCCGAGGCCGGCTGGCGGGTGCTCGTCCTGGAGGCGGCGAGCCGCCCCGGCGGCGGGCTGCGCACCGAGGAGCTGACGCTGCCTGGGTTCCGCCACGACGTCTGCGCGACGGTGCTGCCGCTCGCGCTCGCGTCCCCGGCGCTGCGTGACCTGACCGACGGCGCGGGCCGGCCGGCGGTGCGCTGGGGCCACCCACCGGTCCCGCTCGCCCATCCGCTGGACGCCGGTCCGGCGGCGCTGCTGCATCGCGATCTGGCCGCGACCGCGCGTTCCCTGGCCGAGGCCGGTCCCGGCGGCCCCGCCGCGCGCCGCCGCGGTGACCGGGCCGGCGTGGACCCCTCCGGCTGGACCCGGCTGGTCGGCCCGCTGGCCGCCGCCGGCACCGGGCTCGCGGACGGCATCCTCGCCCCGTTCGACCTGCCGCCCCGCCACCCCCTCGCGCTGGCCCGCTTCGGCGCCCGGGGCGGGTGGCCGGCGACCGTCCTGGCCCGGGCGGCGCTGCGCGGCGAGGCGGCGCGGGCGCTGCTCGCCGGCCTGGCCGCGCATTCGATGCTCGACCTGCACCGGCCGATCACCGCCGGGTACGGACTCTTCCTCGGCGCGCTGGCCCACTCGGTCGGCTGGCCGGTCGCCGTCGGCGGGTCGGCGTCGCTGGCCGACGCGCTGGTGGCCCGCCTGCGTGACCTGGGCGGCGAGGTGGTGACCGACCACCCGGTGACCTCCGCCGCCGACATCCCGCCGGCCCGGGTCATCCTGCTCGACCTCGGCCCGCGCCAGCTCCTGTCGATCTACGGCACCGCGCTGCCCGCCCGCTACCGCGCCGCGCTGGGCCGCTACCGCTACGGGCCGGGTGTGTTCAAGCTCGACTGGGCGCTGGACGGGCCGGTGCCCTGGCGCGATCCGGCGGTCGGCTCGGCCGCGACCGTGCATCTGGGCGGCCCCCTGGCCGACGTCGCCGCGGCGGAACGGGCCGTCGCCCGCGGCCAGCACCCGTCCCGGCCGTTCGTGCTGTTCGTCCAGGCCACGGTGGCCGACCCGAGCCGGGCACCGGCCGGTAAGCACACCGGCTGGGCCTACTGCCACGTGCCGCTCGGCTCGACGGTGAACATGACCGACGCCATCGAGGACCAGGTCGAACGGTTCGCGCCCGGCTTCCGCGACCGGATCCTGACCCGGCACGTGATGGGGCCGAAGGCGCTGGAGGACCACAACGCCAACGAGGTCGGCGGCGACATCGGCGGCGGCACCGCCGACCTGCGCCAGCTCGTCGTCCGTCCGGTCGCCTCGACGCGGCCCTGGGCGACGCCGCTGCCCGGGGTGTACCTGTGCTCGGCGTCGACGCCGCCGGGCGCGGGCGCGCACGGGATGGGCGGGCTGCACGCGGCGCGGTTGGCGCTGGCCGACGCCCGCGGCGGGGGCTCGGCTTCGCGCTGAGCGCGCGGCTTCGCCCGCGCCCGTCGGCCGTCAGGCGCCGGCGTGGACGCGCAGCGCGGCCGGGCTCAGCTCGTCCTTCGGGACGTAGCCCACGGCCCCGCAGGCGGTCACGTCTCCCGGCAGGTCCTCACGGGCGTAGGAGGACATCAGCAGCACGCTCACACGCGGGTCAGCCGCGACGATCCGCCGGGTGGCCTCCAGCCCGTCGATGCCCGGCAGGTGGACGTCCATGAGGACGAGCCGGGGCCGGGTCGCGCGGGCGAGCTCCACGCCCTCCTCGCCGGAGGCCGCCTCGCCGACGACCACCCACCCGGGCAGCGTGCCGACCAGGGTGCGGGCGATGCCGCGAAAGAGCGGCTGGTCGTCGACGACCAGGACCGCGAGTTCGCCCGGGCCAGCAGCGGATGCCTCCATTGGCTGATTGTGCGGGGCGGTCCGGGCCCCGGCAAGGAAGCCAGCAGGAGCGCCGCGGGGGGTGCCAGCACCCGCTCGCGCGGGCGCGGGCACGGCCGGCCGGCCCGCCGGCCAGCATCCCCCGCCGGTGTCGTGCTGGCATCGGAAAAGCCGTCGGCCAACGCCCTGGGTGAGCGCTACCGCGCCTTCTAGCATTCTTTTTGCTGCCCCGAGCCCAGTGGTGAGGCGGCCGATTCCAGCGAGGAGAAGACGATGGCCCGTCCCGACACCCACAATCCGCCCCGAGGCTCCCGGCCGCGGGTTACCCACACGGTGGGAGAACAGCGCGGCGAGCACATCAACAACGTCGGCCGCGACCAGTACAACCAGTACGTCCAGCAGATACGCCAGGAGCGGGCGTCGTTCCTGGCCGCGGTCGCCGCCGCCCGGACGCGAGCCCGCCGCCTGGCCCTGCTGGGTTTCCTGCTCATCCTGGGCGGCGGCGGGGTCTACGGCTGGGTCCTGCTGCGGTCCGTCACGTCGATCTTCGACACGGTCTCGTCGGCCAGCCGGGACCCCGACTCGGACTTCTCGGCGAACATCCCGGACCTGCTCGGGGAGAAGATCCACGGAGTACCGATCGGAGTCCTCGGGTTCGCCGCCGTCGCCGTCGGAACCGTTCTCATGGTGATCGGGATCGTGATGCACGTCAGCACGACCGCACGAAGCCGGCGGGGCGACACGGAATTCATCAACGCCCTTTCCATGACGCCGTACCCGCAGTGACGCCGTACCCGCAGTGACGCCGCATCCGCATTCATGATGGAGTTGACATGACGTTCAACATCGGTAGCCAGACCGGCGGGATCATCAACAACGTCGAGGGTGACCAGATCGTCCACGGCGGCCAGCGGGCCGGGGCCGCGGCGGCGACGCTCTTCGACGCGCGAGTGGCTGTCGAGGACCTGCGCGACCGCGTCCGCCGCGGGACGGGCGTGCCGCCCGGTTTCGCCACAGCCGTCCGCCGCGATCTCGACGCCGCCGCTGACGAGCTCGCGCGCCGGGCGCCTGACCGGCCCTCCGTCGCCTCCCAGCTGCGCCGAGTGACGGAGGCCCTGGCCGCGGCCGGAGCGCTCGCCGCGGCCGGCGTCACCCTGGGCACGCCGCTGCTGACCATCGCCGGCTGGCTCGGCCCGCTCGGCGAGCCGATCCGCCGCCTGATCACCAACCGGTAGCAACCAGGACTGACCCGCGCCGGCCCGGCATCTACCGGGCCGGCGCCCGCTGTTCGGCCAGGTAGATGAGGACGGCCTTCACCCGGCGGTTGATGTCGGGTTCCGCGGTCAGGCCGAGCTTGCTGAACAGCACGTTGATGTGCTTCTCGACCGCCCGCTCGCTCAGGTAGAGCGCCGCCCCGGCGGCGGCGTTGCTCGCGCCCCGCGCGATCTGGGCGAGCACCTCCCGCTCGCGCTCGGTGAGCTGGGCCAGTGGCGACGTCCGGGATCCCAGGCGGGCCGACACCAGGGCCTCGACCACGGCCGGGTCGACGACGGAGCGCCCGGCCGCGACCGCCCGGACCGCGTCGGCCAGCTGGCGCGGGTCGCCGACGGCATCCTTCACCAGGTACGCCCGGCCAGCGCTGCCGTGCTCGAGCAGCGGCAGCGCGTAGTCCGGGTCGGCGTACTGGGAGAGCACGACCACCCCGACCCGCGGATGGCTGGCCCGCAGCCGGGCCGCGGCCTGGATGCCCTCGTCCGTCCCCGTCGGCGGCATGCGGATGTCGGTGACGACGACGTCGGGCTCCTCGGCGGCCACCAGCGCGAGCAGCGCATCGAGGTCACCGCACGAGCCGACCACGGTGATGTCCGGCTGACGATCGAGGACGCCCTGGACTCCCTCCCGGACGATCAGGGAGTCATCGGCCAGCACGACACGAAACGCCACCTGTGAAGATTACCGGTGCCGGCCGGCCGGAGGACATGCCGGACGCGCGCCCGACAGCCGTTCTTATTCCCGCCGCAGCGCCTGGGCGACGCGCAGCCGCGCCACCCGGCGGGCCGGGCCGGCCGCGAGCGCGAGGACGGCCAGCACCGCCAGCGGCCCGACCAGCAGCAACACCGCGCGCGGCGTCGGCGGCTCGTAGCGCAACGGCATGATGCCGGCCGCGACCCGCCACAGGGTGCGCCCGAGGACGAGACCCAGCGGGACGCCGACCAGCAGCGCCGCTGCGGCGAACACGCCCGCCTGGGTGTGCACCATCGCCCGGGCCTGCCGGGAGGTCAGGCCGAGCGCGCGCAGGACCGCGATGTCGTGCGCCCGCGAGCGCGCCCCGAGCGCGAGCGCGTGCCCGACGGCCGCGAGGGCGAGCAGGATGAGGAACGCGCTCAGGGCCAGCGGGAGCACCCGGATGTCGCGGATCTCCTGCTCCTGGACCGACGCGAACGGCCTGGCGAGGATGACGTCCTGCCCGCCGGCCGCGGCTGCCGCCGTACGGGACAGCGCCGGCAGCGCGGCCGCCGGGTCGACGCCCGGGCGCAGTGCGAGCATCCCGCCGTGTTCCTTGTAGCCGGCGAACAGCGTGTCGTAGGAGGCCGGGAGGATCCAGGCGCCCTCGTCGTAGCGGTTGGTCGAGCTCTGCATGCCGAAGCCGACGCCGCGCACCCGGACGGTCATCGCGCCCAGGTCGCCGGCCAGCCGCAGCGTCGAGCCGAGGCCCGCGTGCAGCTGGCGGGCGGTCGCGGGCGCGAGTACCACGTCGGCCGGGGCGGCCGGCGCGACGCCGGCGGTGAGCACGAGCGGGACGGGGTCGCCCACCGGCTGGTAGGTGTGGGTGATCACGGAGACCCGGCCGGACGTCCCGGCACCGATCCGCACGTCGGTGATCCCGGCGACCTCCGGGCGGCGGGAGAGCGCGGTCAGGACGGCCGTGGCCGGGGCGAAGTCGTGGCCGTCGCTGCCGAGGATGACCAGGAACTGATAGGTCTGGCCGAAGCGCTCCTTGTGCCGGGACGCGTCCGTCACGCCGGCGGCGAAGCTCGCGGCGGCCACGATCCCGATCATCCCCACGATCGCGCCGAACAGCGCCGGCCGGGCGCGGCCGGCGTCGCGGGCACGGTCCGGGCCGGCGCCCGGGCTCCGGCCGCCCTCCCAGCCGCGGCCGCCGGCCAGGGCGAGTTGGGCGCCGAGGGCCACCGGCACGGGCAGGCCAACCCGGCCCAACGCCCTGGCCAGGCCCCCGGGGGCCGACGGCCGCACCCGGCCGGGGGACGCGCCGGACGCGCCGCGCTCACCGCGCCCACCGCCCAGGCGGAGCCGGACGGCCGCCGCGGCGGTCACGGCAACGAGCAGCGGCACCACGACCAGCCCGGCGCCGAGCACCACCAGGTCGACCGAGGTCCCGGGGTTCGGCTCGCGGGTGGCCGCGACACCAAACGGCAGCAGGCCGGATGCCGCCACCGCGCCGGCCGCGCCGACGACCGCCCCCGCCAGCGCCGCGCCGGTCGGCCCGAGCGCGGTCAGCGCCATCGCCTGGCGCCGGGTCAGCCCGCTGACGGCCAGCGCCCGCAGGTCGCTCGCCCGACCGGCGGCGTAGCGGGTGACGGCCTGCCCGACCAGCGCGAAGGCTGCCAGCAGCGCGGCGAGGCCGAACGCGGCCAGGCAGGCGCTCTCGAAGCCGGCCACCGTCCGGGCGTGGCCGACCGCCTCGGAGCGGTTCACGATGTCGACGTCGGTACGGCCACTGATGCGGGCCAGGTCGGCGCGGAAGGCCGGGAGGTCGCGCTCGCCGTGGCGCAGCCGGACCAGCGCGTTGCGCAGGACCTGACCGCGCTGGCCGAGGAGGTTGGGCCGGTAGCGGACGGCCAGGGCCGGTGAGGGGATCAGGCTGCCGTAGCCGCCGACCTCGTCGGCATACCAGGCCGAGCGGACCACCCCGACGATGCGTAGCCGCACTCGCGGTCCGGTGGTGCGTACCTCCGCCCCACCGGCCGAGGCGTCCGCCTCCGCCGGTGTCATCAGCCGCAGCGTGACCGTGTCGCCGGCGCCGCGGCCGGTGTGGCGGGCGAAGTCGGCGGTGACGACGGCCTCGTCCGCCGCAGCGGGGTCGAGCCGGCGGCCGGCCAGGACGACCGGCCGCTCGACGGTCCGCATGGCCTCGGCGTCCAGGGGCACGAACGAGGTGAGCGGCTCGTCGTCGGCCGCCTCCTCGATCGCCAGGCTGGTGTAGGCCGGGAAGGTCGTCAGCGCCTCGACCGTCGGCGACGCCCGGACCCGGTCCCAGTCGAAGCCGACGTGGTTGGGGATGACGACGGCCGTGGCCGGGCGGGTTTGGGCCAGCAGCCGGTCGACGGCGCTGGCGCCGCGCCGCGCGCCGGCCGCCGACGTCAGGACCACCGCCGTGGCCAGCGCAACCAGCAGCGTGAGCACCAGCAGAGGCCGGAGCGAGCGGCGCGCCTCGATCCGTGCCCACAGCCGGGCCAGCTCCACCCCGTCCCGCCTCATCCGTCGGGACCGCTATTCGGACCGCAGGATCTGGGCGACGCGCAGCCGCGCGGCCCGCTGTCCCGGCCACGCGGCCAGCACGTTCGCCGTGACCAACGCGCCCGGCCCGACGATGAGCAGCGTCCAGAACGCGACCGGCGGCACGTACTCGAACGGCGTGTAGTCGGCCACCGCGTGCCAGACGGTGTGCCCGAGCGCGACGCCGAGCGGCACGCCGACGACGAGACCGATCACAGCGAGCACGGTGGCGTGGCTGACGACGACCCAGCGGCACTGCCGCTGGGTCAGTCCGAGCGCGCGCAGGACCGCCAGGTCGCGGGCGCGCCGCCGGACGGCGGTGGCCAGCGCGTGCCCCACCGCGCCCACCGCCAGCAGCGCCAGGAAGAGACCGAGGATGATCGGCAGCTCGCGGACGTCGCGCAGGCCGATGACCTGCGCCAGCGGTTCGGGCGGCGTGAACATGTAGGCGCCCAGGTCGGGGTCGACCGCGCCGAGCGCCTTCGCGAGCTGGGCGCCGGCGTTCGGGTTCCGGGCGTCGGGGCGCAGCGACAGGTAGACGGTGTGGAACTTGTAGCCGGTGAACAGCGTCCCGTAGCCGGCGTCGGTCAGCCAGGCGCCGTCGGCGTAGGTGTTGTGGTATCCGTTGGGCACCAGGGCGCTGCCGGTGACGATGAACGTCCGGGCGCCGGCACCGCCGTTGCCGGGGCCCGCGCCTCCCGCGCTCCCGGCTCCCGCGCTCCCGGCCAGCGTCAGGCGGCCGCCGACGTGGGTGTGGACGTTCTTCATCGCCTGGGGCGCCAGCGCGATCTCGTCGGGCGACTGGGGCATCCGGCCCGCCGTCACGACGATCGGGAGCGGCTTCGGGCCACCGCTGTAGCTGTACACCGTCACCGAGCCGTTGCCGTCCGGGCCGGTCGCCACCCCGACGTGGGCGTCCTCGACCCCGTCCACGCGCGGAGTGGCGTTCAGGGCGGACAGCAGTGCCGCGGTCGGCCCGTAGTCCTGCCCGGCGTTGCCGACGTCGCCGGCGAGCTGGAAGGTCTGCCCGAAGCGTTCCGGATGGCCGGCGACGTCGGACACGCCGTGGGAGAAGGTGAACACGGCGACCACGCCGAGCACGCCGGTGACCGCGCCGACCAGCGCCGGCCGCACCGGGACGGCGGTGCGCCCGCGTCCCGTCTCCAGCGCGAACCGCGCGCCGACGACAGCCGGAACCGGCAGGCCCGCTCGGGCGACGAGGCGCGCGACCGCCGAGCGCCTCGCGCCGGCGCCGCGGGGCGCGGTCCGCAGCGCTAGCGCGGCGGCCCCGGCGGCCCCGGCCGCGACGAGGAGCGCGGTCGCGGCCAGGCCGGGGCCCAGCACCGTCCAGTCCGCCCGCGCCCCGGGCGTCCCCTCGGCCTGCCGGGCGGCGCCGATCGGGAACCAGCCTGAACAGCCGACGGCGACGCCGGCCCCGGCGACCCCGCCCGCGACGGCCGCGGCCAGCGGGCCCGCCGTCGCCGCCGTGACCGCCTGGCGCCGGGACATCCCGAGCGTGCGCAGCGTCCGCAGCTCGGCGGCGCTGGCGGCCGCGTAGCGCGCGACGGCCTGGCCGACGAGGACGAGCGCCGCCAGCAGCGCGGCCAGGCCGAACGCGACCAGGCAGCGGGCCGCGAATGTGGCCTGCTGCTGGACCGGGTGATCGACCCACTGGGTCAGGTTCAGGGCTTCGAGGTCGGACCGGCCGGTGACGCGGGCGACGTCGCGGCGGAACGCGGGAATCGCCGCCGCGCCGCCGGAACAGCGCGTTCCCGTAGAGCGGGCGGTCGGGGTCACCGGAGTCGCCCACGATGCTGTTCGGGTAGCGCGCCGCGAGACCGGGCGAGATCGCCAGCACGTCCCCGAACCAGCGGGCGACGCTGACGCCAACGACGCGGATGCCCACCCGCGGCCCGGTCAGCTGATCGGGGGCGTTGCCGGCGGCGACGGCCGCCCGCAGCTCGGCCGGCGTCGGGAGCCGCACGTACAGGGTGTCGCCGAGGCGCAGGTGGTGCTGGGCCAGGAATCCGGGCGGGACGATGCCCTCGTCCGGCCGGCTCGGGTCGAACATCCGCCCTTTCTGGATCACCGGCCGCTCGATCGTGTCCATCGCCCCGGGCTGCATCAGCGGCTCGGCCTCGATGCCGTCCCCTCGCCCTGTTCCCTCGATGGGGAAGGTGGGGCCGAACGTCGTGTAGGCCTCGACCTCGGGCAGCGCGCGGATGCGGCCCCAGTCGAAGTTCGGGGTGTTGGCCAGGATCGCGGTCGTGGCCGGGCGCGTGTGGCGCTCGAGGCGCTCGATGGCGCTGGCCGTGCGCCGGGCGCCGGCCAGCGCCGTCATGACCGTGCCGGCCGCCACCGCGATCAGCACGGTCATCACGACCAGCGACCGCCAGCGCCGGGGCAGGTCCAGGCGCAGCCAGCTGAGGACAACGTTCACGTCGACATTGACCAACATCGCGACGAGCCCGGCAAGGGTGCTGGGACACTCCTGCCGAGGGTGCTGGCCTCCTGGGCCAGCCGGGCCTGGTCTGGGGGTCATCGGGTGGGCGGAGGCGAGGTGATCGGTCCGGACGTGGACCTGAGACGGCTGGTCACGGCCATCGTCGCCGGCGACGAACCGGCGATCTCAGCAATGCTGCGCGCCTCTCCCGCACTCGCCCGTGCCCAGGCCCGCTCCGGGGCGACGCGCGCGGCCGCTCCGGAGAACTACTACGCCGAGATCTCGCACTACCTCTACGCGGGTGACACGGCCGCGCACATGGCGGCGGCCGCGTACCGGGCGCCGGTGGTCCGGCGGCTGGTCGAGCTGGGGGCGGACGTCGGAGCGCGCAACCGCCGCGGCGCCCAGCCCCTGCACTACGCCGCGGACGGCGTCCCCGGTTCGCCCGCCTGGGACCCGTCGGCCCAGGGCGAGGTCGTGACGGCGCTGATCGCGGCGGGCGCCGACCCGAACGCGACGGACAACAGCGGCGTCGGCCCGCTGCACCGTGCGGTCCGCACCCGGTGCGCGGCCGCGGTCGCCGCGCTCCTGGCCGGCGGCGCCGACCCCCTTCTGCCGACCAAGCGCGGCTCTACGCCGTTACAGCTCGCGGGCTGGACCACCGGCCGCGGCGGGAGCGGGTCCCCCGAGGCGAAGGCTCAGCAGGCCGAGATCCTCCGGCTGTTGAGCCCTCCCGGGTCCGGGGCCGCGCCCGTCTGAACCGCTGATCTAATGCGTGCGCATTTCATCTGTTGGGCTTCCCCTCGTAACATGGAGGCATCGCCTAGCTGAGGAGGGGCGATGATGACCGAGACGCGGCGGTCGTTCGATCAGGATTTCCGGGACGGCGCGGTACGAATCGTTACGGAGACGGGTAAGCCGGTCGCGCAGGTGGCCCGGGAGTTGGGGATCAACGCCGGGACTTTGGGAAACTGGGTCGGCGCGCGGCGGCGGCGTGGTGACGGCGGGCTGGACCAGGACGATCGGGCCGAGCTGGCTCGTTTGCGGCGGGAGAACGCGGAGTTGGCGATGGAGCGTGATGTGCTCAAGCGTTCGGTCGTCCTCTGGGTGAAAGAAGCGATGGGCCGGTAGGTCTGGCTCGGTTCATCGCCGTCCAGAGGACTGAGCACGGTGTTCCGTATGCCGTGTCGTGCCGGGCGTTGAAGGTTTCCCAGTCGTGGTTCTACAAGTGGCGGCGGGGGCGATGTGTCGGTGCGTCGGGCCCGCCGGCGGGCGCTGACCGAGACGGTCATCTTCTTGTTCCGGAAGAACGAGGGGAGGGCCGGTTCACCGCGGATCACCGACGATCTCCGGGACATGGGGTGGCGGGTCAGTAAGAACACGGTCGCCGCGATCATGGCGGAGCGGGGTCTGAGGGCCCGGCCCCGCCGCCGCCGGAAAGGGACCACGCGGGCGGACCGGTCGGCGCGGAAGGCCCCGGATCTCCTCCACCGGCACTTCGCTCCACCGGCCGAGCCGGACCGGACCTGGGTCGAACCGGATCTTGGAAGGGGTATGGAACAATCGCATCTCGTAGATGCCCTCTTGGTTTGGTTGGATGGGTCCTTCAGCAAGGTCAGAGGGATTTGCGCGTTCAGGACACCCCAACTCCCACCAAGATCAACGGTGGATCGGGGCTCAGTATGGCCTGCTCGGATTCCTGTCCACAGGTTCCTCTGGCCCACATTCGAGATCCTCGCCAAGACGTTCCAAGCCTTCGCCCAGGAGATACTCGGTTCCGACTCTGCGCGGCAAGTGGTAGATTGATAATTCCTGGCCGGCTACGCATGGTAGCCGGCCAGGCGTGGCTTATTTTCCACCATTTGCACTGGAGTGAAGCGTGGTAAGCGGATTTCTGTGGGTCGCTGCGGTGACTTTCGGGCTACTAGGGCTTTCCTGGCTGATGTTCCCCCGAAGAGTTGCCCACTGGAACGACAACATTCGATGGCAATGGCTTCGAGAGTTCAACGTACTCCGCAGAGTGCCGGCCCACGAGGGGCGGACCAAGCCTTGGCAGGTATTTTTGGTGGCCATTCTACTATTGTTCGTCAGCACGGTTATATGCCTGTTTTCCCTTGTCAGTTGACAGCAAGCACGGTCGGGTGACCTCGGCTTGTTGTTCAGGGGTTGTCTCACGTGGCAAGTTTCTTCCAACAGGTTAAGCCGCCGTCAGGGAGGGGGCCCGGAAGTTGCGGATCTGGTCGACCTCGTCGAGCGTCTTCAGACCAGGCCGCGACGCCGATGGTAATCATGACGGCGCGATTCCAATATTTAAGTGAGAGTACTGGCGACGTGACCACAGCGGACAGCGGAGAGTGGCGGGCGTACCACTTTTCGCAGGCGAACCTCTCGGGCAGCGGGCAGGCAGACGTCCCGGCTTTGCTACGAAGAGTGGCGGCGACTATCGAAGGGATGGGTGCGATTACCATCATGGACATAGTCATGCACAATGACGTTAACGCCGACGGCGACTGGTACTCCCTCACTGTCTACTACGACAGATGATCTCTGAAAGGCGCCGGCACCTACGACTCCTCGACCGAACACAGCCTAGCGTCAGGGTAAGAGCATCATTCCCCCAAGGTCGAGTTAAGAATCAGCTAATGCGAAGTAGGTCCGCATAGTATGGAGGGTGAGTCCCCCCGAGTGGTGTAGATCGCAAGCGGCCGAGTGATCGTCTGGGGTGTCGTACCCGGGCGGAAGCGGCCATCGCGTGTAGCTCTGTGACAACCGACCAAAGTCGCTCACGGAAGGCACACACGCGATGGCCTTGGACCAGTCTGCCCTAATCGATCTGCTGGAGCTGCTCCGCCGCACCGACGCGGGGCAGTGATGCGGCAGATGCTCCAGTTCGCCCTCCAGGCGCTGGTCGACGCGGAAGCGACCGCGCACGTCGGCGCCGCCCCGTATGAGCGGTCGGCGGCGCGGACCACCCAGCGCAACGGGAGCCGGGACAAGGTCGTCTCGACCACCGCCGGCGACCTGACCGTGAAGATCCCGAAGATGCGGGCCGGGTCGTTCTTCCCGTCGCTGCTCGAGCCCCGCCGCCGGATCGATGTGGCGTTGCACGCGGTGGTGATGGAGGCCTACGTCCACGGCTTGTCGACGCGGAAGGTTGAGACCAGATCGCGACGGCGGTGGTGGTCACGACGGAGGCCCTGACTCCAGCCGGACCGAGCCTCCAGGCAGAACTCCCAATCATCGGCCGTTCCGCGAAGTCAGGACTGGGTGAGGTCGAGCCTCATGAGGAAAGGTGTCGTGATCTCGATCAGCCCGGTGTGGACGGCGCCGTCACGGTAGGTGCGTGTGGCGGGGTCGAGCACATGGGTGTAGACGATCGGTGCGCCGGCCGGCGACTGCTCGATCCGCCAGTAGAAGTCGATGCCGGCCCTGGCGTACTGGCTGGGCTTCAGGATCCGATCGGTGCTTTCCGAGCCTGGTGCGACCACCTCGACAACCAGTAGCACGTTCTCCGGCCGCATAGGCATGTGGTCAATCATCGATGCCCGGTACACGACGACATCGGGGCGGCGATTGGTGAGCGGAACGTCCTGGAGACGGACGTCGAAATCGAGGTCCGCGAACCATTCCGGGCCCCCGGCGGCCTCCAGAGCGTTCGCCAGCCGCCTGGCGAGACGGTTGTGTCGCGCGGAGGCGCTGGGGGTCACGACGACCATCCCGTCCACGATCTCGATGCCGGAGCACTGTTCCTCGGACCACGAGTCGTACTGCTCAGCCGTGCTCTGCTGGTGCATCCATCCAGGGGCGATCATCTCCGCGGTCACGGCGCACCTCCCCTCACCCGCCCGGACGGCTGATCCAGGAACAGCCTAACTCGGAGAACGATCGCGCCGGGCCATCCGCATCGACATCGCCGGACCGGCCTGGCAGCGACGGTGGGCATCTGCCGGTCGGGTGAGACGGGCCGCCGCACTACTGTCGGCGATCACCGTCCGGAGCCGCGCCGGCTGCCAGCCACAGGTGGCCAGCGTGCCGTGGAGGTCCCGTTGTCAGCCCCGCCGACCGTCATCGTCCCCGCGAGCCAGGAGCCCGGCCGTCGTGGCCGGCGCCGGCGGCGGCCGGTCCTCCGGATAGCCCTCTTTGGAATCGCCACCGTGCTCGCCGCCTTCGTGGCCATCACGATCGCGGAAACACTATGGTCCTGGCACCTCGACGTCCTCCGCGACCGCGCGACCGCGACCACCGACGGCCTGATCACTCAGGACAACATCGGCCCGGACGCCGACATCCAGGTCCGCTGGACCGACAACGCCGGCCGCTCCCACACCCAGATCTTCTATGCCTACGACACGGACAAGTACACCCGCGGCCGGAAGTTCCCGATCGCGTATGACCCGAAGTCGTCCCACCCGCGGGGCTACTCTCAGGACCGGGACGAGACGCTCGTGGACGACGCGACCGACGACGACCTGATCGGGACCCTCGACTACACGGAGCCGGTCGTTTTCCTGGTCCTCCTCGGCTGGAGCGCACGGGGCCGGCGGTATCTGCGCAACGTCGGCGGCCCGCGACCCGAGGGACGGCTGCCCGCCACCGCCCTGGCCGGCAGGCGCCGACGCGTTGGTTTCCTGTCCCGAGGGACCAGCGCGTGGATCGCGCTGTCGACCGGCAGTGAGCCTGGATGGCCCGCCGACCGGCTGCAGCGCGTCATGTGGCATCCCAGTCTGGAGCGACTGCCCGCCGAGTTTCCCGTGGTCGTGCACGGCAATCCGGTCCGCTGCCGGCGGGTCGTCATCGAGCTCGCCGACGGCGTCCGCCTGGTGCCCATCGGACGGCTTCGCCGCCGGACACCCCGCCTGACCACCCTGCACCGTCTGGCCGCTACGCCGGAACCGGCGGATGTCCCCAGCGACCCGACTCCGGCCGCGGCATCGACCGACGCGATCGCGCTCACCCGGAGCCGATGGTGGCGGGTGGCGCCGTCGGCCGTCATCGGCGCCGCGCTTGGGGCCGGCGTCGGCTACTACCTGACCAGCGACATCGCGGGCGCCCTGTCGTACTCGACCTGCGTCGCCGCGCTCATGGTCAATCGCTGGGCGCTGGCCGGCACCGGCCCCGATCACCGTGATCGCCGGTTCGAGACCCCCGACGGCTTCCGCGTTGGCCAGCCCATTCCGAGTGCCGCCACGTAAGAGCGAATCGAGATGGCGGACGGCCGGTTGGTGGACGACCAGGATGGCCCGGTGGATCTAACGCCGGCACTGGTTGAAGCGTTCACCCACCTACGACGCCGACGGCCACGTCGCCACCATCAACGCTGGCCTAACATATTCACAATACGGACTGATGAGCCAACTCCGCGCTCCCTACAATGGATCGCGGAGCGGGCCGCCCGTGAGGCGCCGACGTATCTCCCGGCCGAGATCGAGATCCAGGGTTCTCAACGCGCGTTGGTAGAATAGTGACTTGGGTGCAGCCCACCAGTTGGGCTGCACCCAAGCGCGTCATTAGGCTGACGTTTCTCCCGATAGGATTTTCATATGATAGCAGTGATCTTGGCGCTCGGCGGCGCATTCGGAATGATTTTTGGAATTATTTCTGCCGTGTTTCCAAAGAAGATCGCAACTTGGAATGATACCGTACGGTGGCGTTGGCTTCGGGAATTCAATGTACTACGTAGAGTTCCCGCCTATGAAGGCCGCACAAAACCGTGGCAGGCCTGTCTCGCGGGAGTAATGTTCTTTTTTTCCGGGGCGATGATTTTTTTGGTTGCGGTCTTAAATTAGATCAAAATGCTGACAGTGATGGTCGTTATGGATACCGACTAACGGACAGGGATAGGCGGTATCCGCCCAGTTTAAGAGTTTGGGAATGAATGGAAATGTTTGCGGGTTCCCCGCGGAAGCTGGAACCAGCGCTCTATTTTGCGCTGGCGGCTATCTGCAGCGGATCTTTTCTCTGGCTCCTATTTACCTCCTATCAACGCCCAGCTTTGCCATTTGGGATCGCCACGGGGCTACTAGTAAAGCGGGGTATCCAATCGAAGAGAAAGTTAAATGATGACTCACATCCCGACGGAGAAGACAGATCTGGTTCCGAAACTTGAGGTGCAATGCCAGAACGCAGAACTTCCCGACGCCGACAAGGAGAAGAACCGTGCCTTGTCGGCCACCTGGGCCGTCGGCAAGCGCGGATTCGCGGTCCTCAAGAACTGGCACATCCTCGCCGCTACCGCGGGCTGCACGCGCCGTGTCGGCACAATCGCCCAGGCCATACTCGTCCTGACGAACGAAGAAATTTAGGAAAACCGAGGATGGAAAACGCTCAATGAAGTACCACTCAAAGGCTCACTCGCCAGTAGGAGTTGGAAGCATATTTCTTAGTGGGATTCTAGTGTGGTCGGTCAGGGGGGATATTGGGAATATACCTGCCGGTCCCGGCTTGGCCGAACTAGCCATCTCTCTTTTCCTTATTCCGTTTGGCCTACTGGGCGGTCTAAAGCCGGCTGTCATTTCATCAGAGGACGGCGTTATCATTCGGAACCCATTTAAAACACACCGACTTAACTGGGTTCAGATAGATCGATTCCGAGTGGGGCCATGTTTAATTGTCGACACCAAAGATGGCCGCCATATTAGCTGCTGGGCTGTCCAAAGGGCTAACTTCAGCGTCATTGCGCGAGGTCGTAGTTATGTTGACAGGGTTGCTGACGAGCTTGAGTCGGCAAAATCAGAATTCTTGAACCGCCCCTGGCCCGGTGGAGACTCGATCATTTGAGTGCAACGTCCCGCTGAGTCGCCGGTCCGGCGCTCGCGCCCGGTCGAGCCGGCCGCGGGTCAGCTGTGTAGCTGGTCGACACGCTGGTGCTCGGCAAGATCGCTAACGTCGGACGGTCGCCCGGTCTGCGCCGCCCGGCGCGGCGGCCCTGCGCGCCAGCGACCGCGGCTTCAGACCGGTTCCGACGCGCCGGTCCGCTTGTACGGCCCGCGGGAGCCTTGGCGGGCGTCACAGCGCGATGGAAATACGCCGCTCGGCAGATGGAGAAAACGGGCGATCTACCGCAGAATCAGGGGCCGCGCGTGTCCTGCCTGTCCCCCCGGTCGTCGCGCTGGCCGGCGCGTGGCTGGGGTGCTCAAGCGTCGGGGGAGTGCGCGAAGAGATCATTTCATGCTCCGTACTTGGGGTGGAAGGTGAGGTGGGCGTGGGCGGGGGGCGGACGGGGGCGACGGCTGTGCCGTGTCCCCGCGGCCTCTCGCGCCTGCCTCGACCCGGACCCGGTGTGGCGCGGCTGACAGCGTTTCTCTTGCTCATCTTGACGCTGGCCTGTTCGGCGAGCAGCGGCGCCACCGGCATCGCGAGCGACGTGATCGTCAGTACCCCCCGGGCCGGCGCCGGGCTGGGACAGCGTCCGACCGCCGCGGTGCCGCCGATGGTCAGCGCCGCCGGCCCGGGCGGTGGCTTCGTGTTACCACCCGCCTGGCGGGGTCGACCCGGTGTGGGTTGGGCCCGTTCGGACGGCCGGGCGAACCCCACCCGCGACCCGGCGGCGCTGCCTGCCGGCGCGAACGCCGTCCCGGCCCGGGCTCTGCGTGCCTACGAGATGGCGGCGGCCCATATCGGGCGGAGCCGGCCGTCCTGTCATCTGAGCTGGCCGGTGCTGGCCGGCATGGGCCGGGTCGCCTCCGCGCATGCTCGGGGCCACCTGATCGACCCGGACGGGAGGCTGCGCGTCCCGATCGTCGGCCCGGCGTTGGACGGCCACGCTGGGAGGGCTTGGGTCACCGATACCGATCTCGGCGTGCTGGACCACGACCGGCACTGGGATCATGCTTTGGGCCCGTTCCAGTTCCTGCCCCGGACGTGGCGGGTCGCCAGCCGGGACGGCAACGGTGACGGCCGGCGCGATCCGAACAACATCGACCACGCCGCCCTCGCCGCCGGTGGCTACTTGTGCGCCGTCGGGGGTGACCTGGCCGTGCCGGGCCGGCTGTGGGTGGCGCTGCTGGCCGTCAACCCGTCGGCCGACTACGCGCGGGCCGTCCTGGCCTGGGCCGCCGGTTATCGGGTCAGCGGCGCGATGCCGACGGTGCCGATGGTCACCCAAGCTCCGGCGTTCGGGCCGGCGATGGCCGTCGATCCCGCGCCGGGCGTGCCTGGCCGCTGCCGGGAGGCGTCCGTCCGGGTTGGGCGGCTGCGCGGGGTGCTGGTCGGCTCCGACCCCATCGCCGATAACTCCGGCGGCTACGGTTCGTTGGACGTTCTGGCCCGGATGATCGGAACTGGTGCGCAAGACCAACGTTTCCGGATCGGGGCGGCGCTCACCGACGGTGCCGGGCGTACGGTCGCCGTCTCGCTGACGACGGTGACCGTCCCCGCCGGGGCAGCAGGGACTGTGGCTCGGCTGGCCCGGCTGCGTGGCGGTGACATCAGCGGGGCCGGAGCCGGCGGACCCGCCACCCTCGATCTGTGGGTCGCGAGGGCTGGGTTCGCCTGTCCGGCCCGGCCGCTGATGGGCGCCACTCTGATGCTGGACGCCTCGCTGTTCGCGCCCGCAGCGGGGGCCGATCCGGCGACAGATGTGCCCACCCCGCCCGCCGCCGCGGCAGCGCTCGGGGTGCCCGACGTCGATCCGACCGGCCCGAGCGCCATCGGTACGCCGAGTACATCGGCCCTCCCGTCCGGGCGCGCGCAGTCGGCCGGCGACCCCGTCGACGCACCGTCGCCCTGGGCACGTGACCTACTGCCAGACGGCGCCGGTCTGAGCCTGTTTGCCGCCGTCGTCGAGCCGCCTGTGCCGGCCGGTATCGCCCGGCCCGGTTCCGGAGCGGCCCGTGGCGAGATCCAGGCTGCCGCCGTCCTGGCCCCGATGCGGAACTGAGAGCGGGACTCCGCCGGATCGGCTTCCTGGCTGACCCGGCGGCACGCACATCCCCCTTTCGCGGGCGCCGGTTCCCGGTGTCTCGCCGTTCTCAGACTGGACGGTGTCCACGGCCGTGTCCGTGACGTTTCATGCAGCGGATCGCCCCGATGATCGTTTCTCGGCGGTGTCCGGGGCGATCCCCATCTTTGTTCTCGACGACGACCCCGGTTCCCGGGCCGGGTTCCACGCGATGGCGGCGGCGGTGCCGCGCGGCGTCGTTGCCGGAGCCGCCGCCCATGACCGGGCCGGCTGGGAGGCGCTGCGCGCCGCCGCGCCCCGGGTGGTCATTGACGTCTCGGCCGGGGAGCTTGAGAGCTACCCGGCGACGCTGGAGCTGCTGCATTCCGACGAGAGCCTGGCGGCGACGGGCCTGCTGATCGTCACGCCCGGGCCGGCCAGCCACTGGAAGGCGCTCGAAGCGCTGCAGTCCGGCGCGAGCGGCTACCTGACGCGGGAGGAGACCGACCAGGCGCGGTTCGCTCAGGCAGTCGGTGACATCGCGGCTGGCGGCGCGGTGCTCAGCCCCCTGGCGCTGGCCGCGGTGCTGGCCCGGGTCGCGCGTTTCGTCGCCGCCGTGCCCGACGACCTGGACGAGCGTGTCGCGCTGCTCACCCGGCGTGAGCGGGAGGTGTTGAGCCTGCTCGCGCTCGGACGGACGAACGCGGTGATCGGCGGCCTGCTCGGCGTCAGCCCGGGGACGGTGAAGACCCATCTCCAGTCGGTCTTCACCAAGCTGCGGGTGCCGGGACGGCTGGAGGCCGCTCAGATCGCGCTATACCTCGACGACCCGTTGCTACCGGCCCGCCGCGGCGCCCGCCGGACCGTGCCACCGCGGACCGTGCCACCGCGGACCGTGCCACCGCGGCCCGGGCCGTGCCCGTCCGGGCCGCGCACCGCGCCGCCGCCGCGGGCGTCGAAGACCACGACCACCCCCGGAACCTCAGGAGCCCTCCGCCATGGGTAAGCACCGCCGTCCGTCGCCGTCCATCGAGCTGGCGGGCGGCGCCGGCCGGGCGGCGGGCGTGACCATTCTGCTGGCCGGCGTGACCGGCGGTGCCGGCCTCGCCGCCGGTTCGCCGGCCCACGCGCCGTCGGCCCGAAGCGAATCATGATCGCCGGGGACTCTATGGCACGAGGGGTCCGCCGGGGCTACACCTGGCGCTACGGGCTGGCCCCAGCACCTGTGGCTGTCGGTGCCGGGCGCGACCGACCTGGTCGGGGACCGGACCGACGTCTACGACAACGTCACGAACACCTAGGGTTCGTAGGCCGACCTCGCCCCCTGGTTCGACCGTGACCACCACTCGGCGTGGGGGCTGATGATCTCCCAGGAGAAGGACACGATCCAGGGCGCGCTCGTCGCCACCTCGGCCGACATCCTGCTGCTGGAGCTGGGCGAGAACGATCGCCCGCGGCTCATCGCGACCACGGCACCTTTCTCGTGGAACTTGACCTCGGCCGGACCTGATCTCGCGGAGCGGCGTGCGGCCGGCCGCGGCCGTCCCGCTCCGTGCTAGAACCTCAGGGCCGCCAGGTCTCCACGTCGTCCCGGAGAGGACTCAGGATCAGCTCGCGAATCTCCGCCATCGTCTCGGGTGATGGCGAGGCAATCTCGCCTTCACCGTCGGGCGAGACCTGGGGGAGATAGGTCCTGATCCACTGCTGTTCGGGATCGGTGCGGCGGCGCCAGTGCTTCGTCGTGATCGCGCGGGCGGTCGTCCATGCGTCAGGACGCTCGGCCGCGTGCAGGGCCAGATAACCCAGCTCAAGCTTGATAAAGCTGACGAAGTAGCCGCGGTCCCTCGGCGAGTCGAGTTCCAGGCGGCGCAGGACGGCGGGGACGGCGCGGGCATCGCCTACGGCCACCAGCGCCTTCAGCGCGATTTCCTGTGTGTGTTCGGACCGGATAGTGAGGGCATCGGCCAGTCTCGTCGTACATGACGCATCCCCGCGAAGCGCCAGCGCCGCGAGACTCGCGCCGCGTACAGCCGGCTCTTTGTGTGTCACGTACGTGGCGACGGGTCCGCGAGTCAACCCTTTCGGTCCCGGTGGCGAGCGCCGCGAGGCACAGGCTCAGGTTGTACCCCTTGATCTCGGCCAACGCGTGGATCAGTGTCGCCTCGGCCTCGCCGCCCGCGTCCACCAGCAGGTACGCGACGTTCTCGCACACCTCGGCGTCACGGGACATCAGAAGCCTCGAGAGCTGGGGGAGCGGACGGTCTTCGTACTCCGGCCTGTATTCTGGTTCACTTTCTGGCATCGTGGGATGGGAGGTGCGCGGGCTGTCGCTCTGTGATGTCATGCGCCCCCCAGGAAATCAGTGGTCAGCCCGCCGTCACTACCGAGGATCTCCAGCCCCACGAGCCTTCTTCCCCTTACCAGCGCCATCGAGGTCACGTCGTTGGCGGGACGAACGCGACGGCTGTGGACCTCTGGCGACCGGCCTCCGGCGGCTCCGCCACCCGGCTGTCAGCGCGGGCCCCGGCACCAACGCCGTAAAGGTCAATTCGTGCACTTCCAGGCTTGCCCACGCCGGGTGACCGTTCAGCATTTCGTCGGTCAACAGCTCCCCGCCTCCCAGCACGAGGGTGACGGCAAGCCAGATCAGGACAGCGCCGAGGATGTCGCGGGAGATTTCGCGGTCCCGGGGCCGCTGGATGGATATGACCAGCACGCCGCGAGCCGCGTAGTCCGCCGTCCAACTTGCCCTCTTCCGGCGTGTTCGTTTATGGCGCGGCGCTGTCACCCATTGTGTATAGACGTGCCGGACCTCGTCCGTCTGCGCCGTCCACTGCTTCCACGCTCCGTCCGTACGGGCGAACACGTCAGCCAGTTCCGGTGGCAGACCCACCAGGCTATTCTGGTCGTTCACCGTCGTATTGTCCAGAATCGCGATCCGACGGTCCCGATGACGCCCGCGGACGCCGCGAGCCGGCGGGTGCTCGCCGCCCGGCCTGCCAGGCAAGGGTCGGCGTAACATCGTCTATTGCGCCTCCAGGTCCATCTCCTCGCTGAACCTGTCCGGAGCATGCTCGATCGACGCTCGGTACGGATCCGCGCTCTTACAGTGATATTGATGGTTTCCTATTTGACTCTAGAGAGATGAATAAGGTTATCTGTTCAGTGGGAGATCCTCGTCCTGACGAACGAAGGAATTCAGTAAAACGAGGATGGAAAACGCTCATTCGTCAGCCTTCGCGATTAGGGCGGTGATCTCTAGGTGGCGTTCCTCGGGTACGATGCTCGCATCGTATTGGTTCACCGTCTGATACGAACCCTGCAAGCACTCAAGGTCGCGTGGCCCGATGTCTTCCATGGCAGTCTTTCTTTTGGTAGGAGGCCGACTCTGTCCGTCGATCTGATTTGGGTCGGCCGTGCGGGGCGCCCACCCTAGTACCCGAGGGGCGTTCCATCCAGAATCGTCGTAGTCCGTAGGCTTTGTAAGCGAACGCCAGAATTCGGGGGCCCATCGGCGTCCACTCTTTCGAGTTGGTTTAGGAAGCGTCGATGCTCACTCAGACTGGCACTACGCAACATCGCGGTACCCCACTCTGCTATCTCGACCGTCGGCGGGTTGGCCACGAGTAATGGTCAGTCTGCATTGTCTCGCCGTGCTTGTTTTTATATTCGGCGTGCACGTTGTTGCCGCGTCCACATACATCTCGATAGTTGCATCGACCGCCGTGCATGGCTGCCTCCTGGGCCGAGCCGCGAGCGCGCGTCCCGGCCCAGCTGCCAGCCACCCGTCCCGAATCCTCCCGATCATGTCAAGGCAGGACGCCCGGCCGCGGCCAGTGGGGCCTACGGCCGGTTGCGCGTGCCCTGATCGATCGTCACGGTGGTGCCGGTCACGTAGCGTCCCTCGTCGCTGACCAGCCAGAGAAGTGCGTTGGTCACGTCGATCGGTTCGATCCAGGGCCGTCCCAGCGGTGACACCTTCTTGAGCGCCGCCATGGTGTCCGCCAGGCTCGGGGCTTCGAGGTCCGGCCGGAAGAAGCTGTGCTGGGACCGGTTCCCGGTGACCATCGGGGTGCCCACTGTCCCCGGGCACAGGGCGTTCACGCGGATGTCGTAGCGGGCCAGCTCGTTGGCGAGGGTCAGGGCCAGACCGACGACGCCGTGCTTGCTCGCGTTGTACGCGCCCAGATGCGGAATCCCGGCGAGGCCCGCTCCTGAACTGGTGAGCACGATCGCTCCGCCGCGGCCACCGGCGATCATCGGGGGCACGACCACGCGGATCGTGTTGAAGACACCGGTCAGATTGACGGCGATCTGATCGTCCCACTCCTCCGGCGTGATCTCCCAGATCTTCGCGAGCCGCGGTGAGATGCCGGCGTTGGCGGACACGATGTCCAGCGCTCCGAGTTCACCCACCCCACGGGTCACGAGTTCCCGGAGCGCGTCGGCGTCGCGGACGTCGGCCTTGCCCCACACCACCCGCCGGTCCAGGGCCTCGACCGCCGCCACCGTCTCGGCGAGGTCGTTCGCGGTCCCGAGGTCGTACTCGAGCGTCGGCAGGTCCTCGAGCACATCCAGCAGGATCAGATCCGCGCCCTCCTGCGCCAGCCGTATCGCATGTGACCTTCCCTGCCCGCGGGCCGCACCCGTGACCAGCGCGACCTTGCCCTCGACCCGACCCATCAGACTGCCTTCTCCCTATGCAACGTGGCGATCTCGGACTGACTGAACCCCGCCTTGGTCAGGCGCAGAGGGCGCCGGGGTGTAACCGGCTGAGGTCGAGAACCCGGATGCCGGTCAACGGCCCAGCCCCGGTCACTGCCGGGCTCCGGGGTCGCGCCGGACCGGAGTGCACCTCGCCGGCCCGTACCGCGCCGGCCGGCACCGCGGATCGTGCGCGAGGCCGGCTCCGCGAGGGCGGGCCGGCGGGTCCTGCGCGTTCATGAGCGGCCTCCTCGGCTGCGCTGGCCTGGCGGCAAGCCCGGAGGCTACGCAGCCACACGGGCGCGGTCAACAGACATCAAGATCTGTCGTCTGTCGTCCGGCCTGTCGCCTTTTGCGGGCCGCCTGCTCTTGAACCGGACTCCACAAGGCATCAAACTATGTGATCTGTCGTGTGTAGGAACTGTGTAGGAACACGCTGGCGTGGCGTCACCGGAGAAGGCGGGCGATCCATATGGGCAGTGCGGCGCATCGGATGCTGATCGACGGCGAGCTCGTGGCGGCACAGGACGGCCGCGAGTTCGACAACATCAACCCCGCCACCGAGGAGATCATCGGCGCGGCGCCGGACGCGTCGGCGAACGACGTTGAGCGGGCGATCGCGGCCGCGCGCCGCGCGTTCGACACCAGCCGCTGGTCGACCAACGTCGACCTGCGCATCACGTGCATCGGTCAGCTGCAGGCCGCACTGCGCAAGCAGGCCGATGTGCTGCGACCGGTGCTGACGGCGGAGTCGGGCATGCCGCTGGCGATGGCGTTCATGATTGGTGTCGACCCGGCGATCGAAGCGATGTCCTACTACCCGGACATGCTGCCCACTGTGGAGTTCGACGAGGAACTGCCCAAGAGGGAGATCTTCGGGACTCCCGTGCGCCGGGTAGTGCGCCGCGAAGCCGCCGGCGTCGTCTCCGCGATCACCCCGTGGAACGTCCCGTTCGAGATCAACCTCCGCAAGTCCATCGCGGCACTGGCGGCGGGCTGCACCGTGGTACTCAAGCCGGCCCCGGAAACGCCCTGGTCGGGGACGTTGATCGCGGCGGCCGCCGCCGAGACCGACCTCCCCCCCGGCGTCCTGAACATCGTCACGACCTCCGACAACAGCGTCGCCGAGATCCTGACCAGTCACCCCGACGTCGACCAGGTCGCCTTCACCGGCTCGACCGCGACCGGTCGCCTGATCATGGCGAACGGTGCGCCGACCGTGAAGCGGGTGTCGTTGGAGCTCGGCGGGAAGTCCGCCCTCATCGTGCTCGACGAGGAGTCGTTGCAGGCCGGCGTCGCCACCGCCGCGGGCACCATCTGCGTGCACAGCGGCCAGGGGTGCACGCACTACACCAGGCTCCTCGTCCCCGCGCATCTGATCGCCACGGCGACCGAGCTGGCCAAGGGCGCGATGGAGGCGATTCCCTACGGCGACCCACTGGACATGAACCACATGATGGGACCGCTGATCAGCCAGCGCCAGCTCGATCGGGTCCTGGGCTACATGGACCTGGGCAGGACAGAGGGGCAGTTGGTCACCGGCGGCGGTCGCGCCACCCAGTTCGACCGCGGCTACTTCGTACAGCCGACCGTCTTCACGAACGTCTCGAACTCCGCGCGGATTGCCCGCGAGGAGATCTTCGGCCCGGTACTCTCGATCATCCCGTTCACCGACGACGACGACGCCGTGGCGATCGCGAACGACTCGACCTTCGGGTTGAGCGGGGGGGTCTTCAGCATCGACACCGGCCGTGCCACCGGAGTGGCGCAACGGCTGCGCACCGGCACCGTGTCGATCAACGGCGCCCAGTGGTTTGCTGTCGACTCGCCGTTCGGCGGCTACAAGCAGAGTGGGCTCGGCCGGGAGTTCGGCCGCGAGGGCCTGGAGGACTTCATGGAGATCAAGACAATGAGCTTCCCCGCCTAGATGGCCCGTACCCAGCCGGCCCGGTGGGGCGCGCGGGCCCCGGCCACCGAGGACGAGGCCCGCGAACGCATCCTGCTCGCGGCGATGCGCTGCTACCTGCGCCACGGTGTTCCACGGACGACCGTGGAGGACATCGCCCGGGAGGCGATGATCCACCGGACCACCGTCTACACCTATTTCACAAGCCGGGACGAGATTCTCGCCGGGGTGGTTCTCATCGAGGCCCGAGGCATCGTGGCCGCGTCCGATCAGATCATGAGCGGCGCGGGCCGGTTCGAGGACCGCCTGGTCGACGCCTTCCTCGCCGCCCGGCGGGCGATCGCGCGGTCCCCGATCCTCTCCCTGCTGTTCGACCGCGACAACGCCGCCCAGACGTTCGGCGCCACTGACGCCTCGGACCTGATACAGCGGCGGACCCTGCCGACGCTCACCGGCTACATCGCCGCGGCCCAGGAGAGCGGCGAGCTGCGGGACGATGTCAGCGCCCTCGCGATGGCCCGCTGGCTGCTACGTGTCCAGCAAATGCTCACGACCGACCCGGCCGAGGAGAACGACGCCGTCGAGGCGACTCTGCGGACTTTCGTCGTCGCCTCCGTCGCACGCTGTCCAGCCCACGATCCTGCTGACTGAACAATGCTGCACAAGGGAGAAAGCGGACATGGCTGTTCCCGCCCTCCGTTACGATTTCCGACACCCTCCGTCCGCGCCGTCATCTCCGGCGGAGCGCTATCAGACCTGCCTTGAGCAGTGCGCCTGGGCCGACCAGCACGGATTCGGTCGCGTGATCCTCTCCGAGCACCACGCGCTGGCCGACGGATTTCTTCCGTCGCCCCTGGTGGCCGCCGCCGCGGTGACCGGAGCGACCCGGAATCTGCCGGTGCTGGTGGCCGCCGCGCTGCTGCCGCTGTACGACACCCTCCGCCTCGCCGAGGACCTCGCCGTACTCGACCTGCTCAGCGGCGGACGGGTCCAGATCGTGGCTGGCATCGGTTACCGGGACATCGAGTTCGACATGTTCGGCATCGACCGCCGGGGACGCGGCCGGTACATGGAGCAGCAGATCCACGACCTGCTGGCGGCCTGGGCCGGCCGGCCGGTCACGGCGCACGGCAGGGATGTGGTCATCACCCCCCGGCCGGCGAGCGACCCGCGTTCGCTGATCTACGTGGGCGGGGCCAGTGAGATCGGGGCGCGTCGGGCGGCGGCTCTCGACCTCGGCTTCGCCCCGGCGCTGCCCGACCCCGCCCTGTACACGGCCTACACCGAGGAGTGCGCCCGACTCGGCCGCGCCCCACGGCGCATCATCCCGGGTACGACGCACGGCTTCCTCTTCGTGACCGAGGATCCCGAGAAGGCGTGGGAGGCACTGGGCGGATACGCCCTCTACGAGGCTGTCACGTACTCCTCCGACAAGCCGGAGTCGGAACGCTCCAGCACGACCGTGACCGGTGTGGATCTGGCCGCGGTGCGCGCCTCCGGCGTCTACCAGGTCGTCACCCCGGACGAGTGCGTCGAGCTCGCCGAGGCGCTGGAACCCGACCAGCCCCTGGTGTTCCACCCGCTGATGGGCGGGATGCCACCGGACCTCGGCTGGGCCAGTCTGGAGCTGTTCGCGTCGAAGGTGCTCCCACGGCTGTCCGCTCGGTAGCGCCGGATGGCGCCGAGCCCCGGCTGCCGCACGGCGGTGGGCCGGGCATGACGGACAGGCAGGACGGACACAGGCAGGTGGTGGACGCTGGTGCGCGGGCTCCCGGCGGACCGGTTGACGTGAGAATCACCGGTCCTGCCGGGAGCCCGCCTACTTGCGATCGACGCCCGTCCACCAGCCACACAGTTCTCAGACGCGCTCTCAGACGGACGGGCTTTCAGACGTGCACGACGCCGGAGCCGGCGTTCTCTCCTGGGCGGATCAGCAGCGCGAGCACCATAGCGAGGCCGGACAGGGCGGCGCCGATCACCATCGCCACGTGCAGGCCGCTCATGAACGCGGCGTGGCTGCCCGCCGTGATCGCGTCGTGCAGCGCGGCCGACACGCCGGAGGCCGGCGGCACCAGGCCCTGCCCGACGGCCTCCTTGGCCTGCGCGAGCTGGTCGGCCTGCGCGGCCGGGACGCCGGCCCCGACGAGCCGGTCGACCAGGACCGAACCAACCCGGCTGGCGAGGACCGAGCCGAGGATCGCCGTGCCGAGCACACCGCCGAGCTGCGTCGCCGTTGACTGCAGACCGCCGGCGACCCCGGAGTCAGCCACCGGGGCGTTGCCGACGATCGCGTCGGAGGCGGCGGTGATGATGAGCCCGACCCCGATGCCGATGGCGACGAACGGCGGCCACAGCATGTGGTAGGACGAGTCCGGCTCCAGCTGGGTGAGCATTACGAACGAGCCGACGAGCAGCGCCATCCCGGTCGCGATCGGCACCCGCGGCCCGAAGCGCGCGTTGAGGGCCGCCCCGAGCGGGCTGCTCACCATGAACACCGCGGACAGCGGCAGCATGCGCACCCCGGCCTGCACCGCGGAGTAGCCGTGCACGTTCTGCAGGTAGAGCGTGAGGAAGAACAGCACTCCGAACAGCGCGAAGAAGGTCAGCGTGACGATGAGGGTGCTCAGGGAGAGTGAACGGTTGCGGAACAGCCGCATCGGCACCAGCGGGGCGCGCACCCGCGACTCGGCGACCATGAACAGCGCGAGCAGGACGGCGGCGGCGACCAGGAACCCGATCGTGCGCCCGGAGCCCCACCCCCAGCTCTGCGCCTTGATCATGCCGAAGACCAGGGCGAACAGGCCACCCGCGAGGGTGAGCAGACCGGCGGCGTCCAGGTGGTGGGGGCCCGCCTCGTCCCGGCTTTCGGCCAGGACCAGCAGGCCGACGATGAGCGCGACAGCCCCGACTGGAATGTTGATGTAGAAGACGGACTGCCAGGAGACGTTCTCGACGAGCAGCCCGCCGATGATCGGGCCGGCCGCGATGGAGATCGCCGACGCGCCACCCCAGATACCGATCGCGCTGTTGAGCTTCTCCGGCGGGAAGGCCGAACGCAGGATGGCCAGCGTGTTCGGCATAAGCAGGGCGCCAGCGACGCCCTGCAGGGTACGAAAGACGATCACGCCGGTGATCGAGCCGACCAGGCCGACGCCGAGTGAGGTCAGGGCGAAGCCGACGACGCCGATCAGAAAGATCAACCGTCGGCCGAACCGGTCACCTAGCTTGCCGGCGGGGATGAGCAGCACCGCCAGCGCCAGCAGGTAGGCGTTGGTCACCCACTGCAGATCCGACAGGGACGCGTGCAGGTCCTCGGCGATGCGCGGGTTGGCGATCGACACGACGGTTCCGTCGAGGCCAACCATGATCACCCCGAGCGCGACGCTGACCAGCGTCAGCCAGGGGTGACCGCGACGACCGGTTCGCCCGCCCTCCGGCGCGTCGGCTCTGCCCTCCTGGTGTCGCGCAGAGCCCCCCGCGGGCCGCGGCGAGCGAGCCCCGTCAGTTGCTATGGCCATGAGTCGATCCCTTCAAGGTCGTCCGGACTGCCAGGACCACTATGTGTCATGGATGTCATCTTGTCAGTACTGCCACATCTACAGAGATGACAATCACGTCCGAACGACTTACGATCGTCTCGTGGGTACTCGGCTGGAACAGAGCGCACGGTGAGCGCGGCGAGGGTGGACATGTGTAGCTCCGCCGGCTCCGCGGCCGGTGCCGGGAGTCCTCTGGTGCCGGAGGACGGCCCGGGTTCCGGTGAACTGTCCCGGGCGGAGCGCAGGCGGGCACGGATCCGCGCGACCATTGCCGACGCGGCACTCCAGCTGTTCATGTCGCGCGGCTACGACGCGACGACGGTGGAGGACGTGGCGGCCGCGGTCGACATGAGCCCGCGTACGGTCTTCCGCTACTTCCCCTTCAAGGAGGACATGCTCCGCGAGGCCATCCGCTTCGAGCTGAACGGCCTCGTCGTGGCGCTGCGGGCGCGGCCCGTCGACGAGGAGCCGGCGGACGCCCTCGGCCGGGCACTGATCGACCTGTGGACCAACCTCGACAACGACCCTGAGGTCGTTCGCTCGCTGCTGCGGCTGATCACCGAGCTCCCCCGGGTGCGCGGCGTGCTCGTCGAGGCGTCCCGCACCAGCCAGCACGCCCTGGCCGAGGCCCTCGCCCCGCGGCTGGGCCGCGCCGTGACGGACCTCGCGACCACGGTGGCGACGGCCTGCGCGCTCGCGGCGATCAATGTGGTGGTGGAAGCATGGGCGTCGATGCCGGCCGGCTCCGACCTCATTCCGCTCATCGAGGAGGCGATGGCCACCCTGCGCAACGGGCCGCTGCCTGATCGCGCGTCCGACGGCTGAGACGCGGAGCTCGGATCCACGCGTAAGGGGCTCGGTGTGGACGGCAGCCGGGTGCCACACCGAGCCCAGTCGGGCCGCCTATCCCGATTTCGTGCTACCCGAGGACGAGAACGGGGCCCGCGCTGGTCAGGGCGGGCCCGCGGGGACTACGCCGGGACGAGCCTGGCGGCGGCTTCCCGCCCGGCTATCCGGCCGAAGGTGAGCGACCGGAGGACGGAGGTAGCCGCCGGGTACAGGCCGTAGAAGATGCCGGTGATCTCACCGGCCGCCCACAGGCCGGGGATCGGCCGGCCGTCCGTGTTCAACACCCGGGACGTCCCGTCTACTCGGAGTCCGCCGTAGGTGAAGCAGATGTTCGCCTCCACGGGAACGCCTTCGTAGGGAGGTGTCAGCAGCGGCTGGGCCCAGTTGGACTTGCGGGGGGTGATCCCGGTGGTGGACTGCCCGTCGAACCGCGTCGGGTCGAACTCGTTCCCCTTCGCTCCCTCGTTGTACAGCTCGACCGTGCGCCGCAGGGCGTCCCCCGGAATGCCGAGCAGCTCGGCGAGACCCTCAAGCGTGTCGGCCCGCAGCGGCGGGTTCTCCTGGTCGTTGAGTTGCTCGAAGCTGGGCACCCGGGCGCGGATGTTGGCGTCGACGATCGCGTACCCGCGCCCGCCCTGCTCCCGGAACAGCCGGTTGCCGATCTGGTCGAACTGGAGGTCGAAGGAGCGCTCGGCCTCGTCCATGAAGCGCTCGCCGTGCTGGTTGACCAGGATCCCGTACTGCCAGGACCCCACCAGGCCCTCGCGGTTGGACGAGCGGGGGTCGACCGGTTCGAGGTGCGCGCCGTCGAACTGCCCGGCGGTGTCGGCGCCGATCTCGACCGCCATCCGGATGCCGTCGCCGGTGTTCACGTCGGTGCCGGGCGAGACGGTCCTGAGCCGGTAGGCGTTGGGGATGTAGCGCGCGAGCATTTCGGGGTTCGCCTCGAAACCGCCACTGGCGAGCACGACCGCCCGGGTGGGCATGACGTGCTCGGTGCCGTCGGCGGACCGCACGGCGAGGCCTTCGATCCCGCCCGACGCTCCGGTCACCAGCCGCAGCGCCGTCGTGCTGTAGAAGACCGACGCCCCGCGCTCCTCGATGGCGGCGCCGAGTGTCTCCACGATGGCCTTCCCGCCGCCGACGGGAAACCAGACCTGCTTACCGAACGAGAGCGGGATCGCCGTCGGCGCCTTTCCGATCTCGACACCGTGGCCGCGGATCCAGTTGAGGGTGTCGGTCGCGTTCTCGTAGAACGCCTCGATGTACTCCTCGTTGGCGTGGTGCCCGGCCGTGTCCCGAACGATCTGCCCCCACTCCGGGTCCAGCTGGGCGTCACCGTCGAGCCGGAACCCCGACGTCGTCCACGCGGTGGAACCTCCCCGGTGCTGCCGGTCCGCCCGGTCGAGGACCGCCACCCGCGGACCGGTTCCCGCCGGATGGTCTTCCAGGAAGGAGAGCGCGGCGCTCAGCCCGGCCGCCCCGTGACCCACCACGACGACGTCCCACGGGCCTGCGAGGTCGCCTGAGCCAGTTAATGCAGCGGACATACCTGTCGACTCCTTGTCATGGTCACCATACGAGTCAGCCTCGATTTCTGGACCCGGGCCAAGTTTAACTGGTCAGCTGTCGACTGATTGGCTGTGACTGGCTCTTACGCGCGGACGGTGAGGGGAGGGTTGTTTTCGGGTAGCCAGGGGAGATCGTGGGCGGCCAGCCTCACCGTCAGACGAGGGTCGCCAGGCCCGAGCGAGTGGCCGCGAGCGCGCTGTCGATGACGTCGGCCAGCGGCGCCGTGCCGGGTCCGGCCACCCACCGCGGGATGGCGGCCGAGACAGTTTCCGTGCGTAACCCTTGGGAATGAGATCAGATGGATATGGAAGGACCGTCCTCGACGGCGCGACGTTTCCAGCGGCGCGTGGCCGACCAGGCCGAGATGTTCAATCTTCCAGGTCTTCTCCTCCGTCTCCCGCCGCCGCGTCCGGGGCGCTCGGTCCAGCGGCTGCGTAAGTTGTTCGAAGCGGACCAGGACGATCGCCGCGAGGGCAAACTGTCACCCGGAGCCGGTGAACGTGACCGGGAGCGCCGGAAATTCGTCATGAGCCTGCTGGATGACGGCCAGGTCCGTACCGCCGCCGATTTCTACCATGCGGCGATGATCCTTCAACACGCCACTCTTCCGGAGCATAACCACCTGGGCTTCGAGCTGGCCCGAAGGGCGGCGGACGCCGGTCATCCCGGCGCCCGCTGGCTCGCGGCGGCCGCCATGGACCGCTGGCTTATGAAGAAGGGGCTGCCGCAGAAGTTCGGCACCCAGTATGTCGACGACGGCGGAGTCTGGGATCTCTACTGGGTCGATCCCGCCACCACCGACGACGAGCGCGCCGAGTGGGACGTTCCGACTCTTACCGAGGCGTACGAGCTGCTCGCCGCCATGAACGAGGAGGAACACGGCAAGGGCGCCACGGCGCGTGAGTAGCGATGGGAGCTGGGCGGAAGGACCGGATCCGCCCGGACCGGGCGGATCCGGCCGGCCGCGATCAGAACTGGGGTTGCTGCCGGCGGAGCTTGACGTAGCCGCCCGCGTCGACCCGCAGTTGCATACCGGTGATGTACTTCGACTCGTCCGAGAGCAGGAAGAGCACGGCGTCGGCGATGTCCTCCGGTTCGACGTAGGGCACCCCCATGGCGCTCATCGCCGGGAAGGCGAGCAGCGCGTCCTCGCGCGTCGGGTTCTCCAGGTCGGGCCGGAACTGGCGGTACATCGGCTCGCTGTTGAGCATGTCGGTGTTGCAGTTGGTGGGGTGCACCCCGTTGGCGCGGATCCGGCGGGGCGCGAGGACCACGGCGAGATCGTGGACGAACGAGGCGACGGTCCGCTTGGCGAAGGAGTAGCCCTTCCCGCCCGCGCCCATCGCCGGGTTGTCGGTGGCGCCGGAGATGAAGGCGCCCAACGACCCGGTGGCGACCACGGACGCGCCGTCGACGAGGTGGGGCAGGGCCGCGTCGACGGCGTTGATGATGCCAACGAGGTCGACTGACACCGCGTCGAGGAACGCCCGCGGGTCCGCGGTGCCGAGCGGACAGATGCCCGCCTGCGCGACGACGCCGTGCAGCGGGCCGAGCTCACTCACCCCTTGGGACACCGCGTCGATCAGCGCGGCGCGCTCGCGGACGTCGGCCTCGAGGGCGATGATTCGCCGGTCCAGCTTCTCCACCTTCGCGACGGTCTCATCCAGGTCGGCGCGACTGGCCAGCGGGTACTCGTTGGAGGCGATGTCCTGGCAGTAGTCGACCGCGATGATGTCCGCGCCCGCCTCGGCCAGCTTGACGGCGTGCGCGCGGCCCTGTCCGCGCGCGGCGCCGGTGATGAAGACGGTCTTGCCGTCCATGCGACCCATGGGGTCCTCCTCGACCTCGCGGGGGATGGTGTGCCTGGTGTGCGGCGTCAGCCGAGTGCGACGTCCCAGGTGATCGCCTTGGTCTGCAGGAACTCACTGAGACCGTGCTCGCCCCACTCACGGCCCAGCCCGCTCTGCTTGTAGCCGCCGAAGGGCGCGTGCGGGCTCATCCCGCCGCCGCGCCCGCCGTTGACCGCCACGCTGCCGGCGCGGATGCGCTTGGCGAGGCCGTAGGCGCGCACGGGGTCCTTGGCCCACACCGATCCGGCGAGGCCGTAGGGGCTGTCGTTGGCAATCCGCACGGCCTCCTCGTCGTCGTCGAACGGGATGACGACGCCGACCGGGCCGAAGAACTCGGTCTGCGCGATGGTCATCGCGTTGTCCACGCCCGTGAACAGCGTGGGCTCCACGAAGTAGCCCTTGTCCAGCCCGGCGGGGCGACCGCCGCCGTGGACGATCCGGGCGCCCTCGTCCTGCCCGGCACGGATCAGCGCCTCTACCTTGGCCCGCTGCGCATCCGAGATCAACGGGCCCATCAGCGATGAGGGGTCCGCCGGGTCGCCTACCTTCACGTGGTCGAGCCCGGCCTTGATCATCTCCACCAGCTCGTCGTGGCGGGAGCGGTGCACCAGCGCCCGGGTCCGCAGCGCGCAGCCCTGCCCGGCGTGGACGGTGATGCCGAAGAGGATCTCGTTCAGGGCGCGGGGGAGGTCGGCGTCCTCGGTGACGATCGACGCCGACTTGCCACCGAGCTCGAGGACGACCCGCTTCATACTCGGCGCCGCCTGCTCGTAGACCAGCCTGCCGACCGGGACGGAGCCGGTGAAGCTGACGATGTCGACGGCGGGGTGGGTGGTGAGCTCCCGACCGGCGTCGACGTCGCCGGTGACCACGTTGAGCACACCCGGCGGGAGCCCGGCCTCCTCCGCCATCTCGGCGATGACGAAGGCCTCGAGCGGGGTGGTCGGGGCGGGCTTGAGCACGACCGTGCAGCCGGCGGCGAGGGCCGGCGCCAGCTTCATGACGTTGAGGAAGAACGGGAAGTTGTACGCCGAGATCAGCGCGGCGACGCCGTAGGGCTCCCGTGCGACGACGCCCTGCGAGATCCCCTGGCCGATGGCCGGCGGCAGCGCGCTCTCCCATGCGAAGGTCGGCAGCACGCGGTCGACCATGTCGCGGAAGTGCGCGATCGGGATCCCGACCTGGATGGTCTCGGCCAGCGCGCGGACCGAGCCCGCCTCCCGCATGTTGAGCTCGACCAGCTCGGGGGCCCGCCGCTCCATGACCTCGACCAGCCTGCCGAGCACCACGGCGCGTTCGCGCGGGGTTGTCCGGGGCCAGGGGCCGACGTCGAAGGCGCGGCGGGCGGCCTCGACCGCGCGGCGCACGTCCCCGACGGTCGCCAGGGGGACGCGCCCGATGACCTCCTCGGTGGCGGGGTTGCGCACCTCGATCTGCTCGGAGCCCTCGCTGTCGCTCCAGGCGCCGTCGATGAAGAGTCGGTAGGTGAGGTCGGACATCGATGTCTCCTCCCGGGATGCCAACGCCGCACGAGGGGGCGGGTCGCAGGACGAGACGAAGAGTATGCGCAACTTGGGAGCGGTGTCACTAGAGCGCTCAGGACGAGCGGTCAGCGGCCCGCCCGCTCCAGCGCCTCGTCGACGAGGCGGGCCGCGTCCGCCATGTCCGGGACGGCACAGGCGGCGACGTACTCCGCCCGGAGTCTGCGGACGAGCTCGGCGACGGGGGGGACGTCGCTGATGAGCTCGATGCCCTGTCCGGCGCTCCAGAGGTTCTTCCAGGGCTTCACGTGCGGGGGGAGGTGGTCGTGGCGCATCGCGCCCGGCGGCGCGGGAAGGGTGTCCGGATCCAGGTCCAGGCGCCGCATCGACTCGACGAGCCAGTTGGCGGGGACCCCGGAGATGGCGCCGGTGTAGTTCAGGCCCGCGGCGCCGCCGTCGACCAGCATCTGCTTGTGCTCGGGGGCCGCGCCGGACTCCTGGGTGGCGATGAACCGGGTGCCGAGGTAGGCGAGGTCGGCGCCGAGGATCTCGGCGGCCCGGATGGCGGCCCCGGTGGACACCGCGCCGGCCAGGATGAGCACGCCGTCGAAGAACTCGCGGATGCGCGGGACGAGCGCGAGGTGGCTGACTGTGCCGGAGTGCCCACCACCCCCCGCGCCGATGCACGTCAGCCCGTCGGCACCGGCGGCGGCCGCCTTCTCGGCGTGCTTCACCGAGGTCACGTCGGCGAACACCATGCCCCCGCGGTCGTGCACCCGCTTGATCAGCTCGACTGGGTTGCCCACGCTGATCACGATCTTCACGCCGTGCCGGTCCAGCACGTCGAGGTGGGCCTCGAGCTGCTCGCCGGGTATCCGGTTAGCCAGGTTGACGGCGATGGGGCCGATCCGGGCGCTCGGGTGGGCGGCCCGGTGGGCGTGCAGGCCGGCCCGGATCTCGGTGAGCCATTCGTCGAACTGCTCGAGGGTGCGCGCATTCTGCCGAGGGAGGCCGCCGACGAGGCCCGCCTTGCATGCTTCGCGCACAAGGGCGGGATTGCTGACGAGGAACATCGGCGCACAGACAGCGGGCAGCGTGAGCTGGTCGCGGAGCTCCTGTGAGAGCGGCATCGGGCTCCTCGGGGCGAACGGACACGGTCGCTTAGAGGTTACTCTATTAGCGGAGCTGGCCTACTCTGCCGGCCATGACATCTGTTTGCGACGCGGCCGGGCAGGGCGCGAGCGTGCTCGAACCGATCCAGATCGACGTACCGGACGACGAGGTCGCCGAGCTGCGGAGGCGGCTACACGCCACGCGATGGGCCCCCGAGGTCGACGACTCCGCGGGCGGCGGGTCCGCCTGGGCGGCAGGCATGCCCGGGCCCGTCCTGCGCGAGCTGGTGGCCGAGTGGGCCGACGGGTACGACTGGCGGGCCCACGAGCGGGAGCTCGCGGCGCGCCCGCACCTCCTGGTCCGCACCGAGGACCCCGCGGTGCCCGCGGTGCATGCCGTCCACGTCCGTGGCAGCGGCCCGGCACCGCTCCCGCTGGTGCTGACGCACGGGTGGCCCAGCACCTTCCACGAGTGGCACCGGGTGATCGGCCCGCTCACCGACCCGGCGGCGCACGGTGGGGACCCGGCGGACGCCTTCCACGTCGTCGCCCCGTCGCTGCCGGGGTACGGCTTCACCCCCGCCCCGACCGTGCCCGGGGTGTCCCCGCGCCGGGTCGCCGCGCTCTGGGTGAGGCTCATGCGCGGCCTGGGCTACGAGCGGTTCGCCGCCCATGGCTGCGACTGGGGCTCCTACGTCACGTCCTTGATCGGGTTGGACCACCCCGCCGCGGTGGTCGGCCTGCACATGGGGATGGTCAGCCTGGGGGCTCCGGGCCCGCCCGCGGCCACGCGGTCGGCCGCCGAGGACGCCTACCGGGCCCGCGCCCGCCGGTGGGCCACGCGCGAGCACGGGTACGTCGCGGTGCAGAGCACGAAGCCCGCCTCCCTCGCGCCCGGGCTGACGGACTCGCCGGCGGGCCTCGCGGCGTGGCTGGCGGACAAGTGGTGGTCCTGGTCGGACCGGGACGCCGACGGTGAACCCCTCGTGCCCCGCGAGGACCTGCTGACCACGCTCTCCCTGTACTGGTTCACCCGGACGATCGGCAGCGCGAGCCGCATGTACTACGAGAGCCGCCGCGACCCCGTCGTGCCCCGGCCGGGGCAGCGGGTCGAGGTGCCCTGCGGATTCCTGCTGGAGAGCGCCGGGGACGACCGGACCGCCGAACGGCGCGTGGGCGCCGCGGCCGTCCCGAGGACCGGTGCGCCACCCCGCGAACGCGCGGAGCGGTCCTTCGCCGTCGCGCGGTGGACCGAGACCGCCGTCGGAGGGCACTTCCCGGCCCTGGAGACGCCGGAGCTGTTCGTGGACGAGGTCCGGGCCTTCTTCCGCCCCCTGCGTTCCGGGTGACTCCGGCGCCCTGATGCGTCACCAGTAGCGCCGGTGGCCACCCGCTCTCGCCCCGTACACGTATCCGCTCTACGGTCGGTTGACCCAGGTCGCCGGTCCGGCATCGTCGGCGAGATCGAGAGACAGGTGGTGCGAGAATGACGGTGGTACTGACGGAAGACCATGACGCGGTCAGGGTCGTCACGATGAACCGTCGGGAGCCGCGCAACGCCTTCGATGGTGACCTGATCGTTGAGCTGTACGCCGCATTGGTCGAGGCGGACGAGTCGGAGTCCGTGCGCGCCGTGGTGCTGACCGGATCGGACCCGGCCTTCTGTGCGGGAGTGGACCTCAAGCTGGCCGTCGCCGAGGGCGAAGCCTACTTCCGCGGGCACTACGACACTCCGGTGATCGCGCAGACCGGCGTGATGCGGACGCCGATCATCGCCGCGGTCAATGGTGCGGCCATCACCGGAGGGCTCGAGCTCGCGCTGGGCTGCGATTTCATCATCGCCTCGGAGAAGGCGCTGTTCGCCGACACCCACATCCGCGTCGGGGCACGACCGGGCGGCGGGATGACGGCGCGCCTGCCCGCACTGGTCGGGATGGGCCGCGCGCGGCGGATGTCGCTGGTCGGGGAGGTGCTCGACGCCGCGGAGGCGTTCAGGATCGGCTTGGTCACCGAGGTGACGGCACACGACCGGCTGCTGGACCGGGCCGTCGAGCTGGCCACGGCGGTGACGGAACCGCCCGCTGACGTGGTACGCGACGTCAAACGGATGTACGTCGAGGGGGCGGGGGCTCATGTTCTCGCGGCCCTGAAGACCGAGACGACGATCGCTCGCGCGGGACGGACGGACATAGCAGCACTTGAGGAGCGGCGCCGTGCCGTGATGGCCCGGAACAAGGCGCAGATCTCGTGAGCCGTCCTGCGTCCTCGCGACACCGTCGGCGGGAAGCCCGGCGGGCCGCGGTCACGCGACGACCCCGCGTTCCCGCAGGCCCTGGATCTGCTCGGGGGTCAGGCCCAGCTCGCGCATCAGCTCGTCGGTGTGCGCCCCGTACCCGGGCGCGCTGCGCAGCGCGCCGATCGGCCGCTCGTCGAACCGGGCCGGCGACGCGCCCGTCAGGTAGGTGCCGCCGTCCGGCAGGGTCACCGGGGTGACGAACCCGTTCACCAGCGCCTGCTCGTCCTCGATGACCTCGGCGGGGCTCTTGAGCGGGGCCCAGACCCCCTCGAGCGTCGCGAGTGCGGCCTCCCACTCCGCGAGGGTGTGCCGGGCGAAGACCGCGTCCAGCTCGGCGATCAGGTCGGCGTGGTGGGCGAGGCGGTCGTCGGCGGTCGCGAACCGGGGGTCGGCCTGCCACTCCTCGTGCCCGAGGGTGCGGGCCAGGTCCGGCCACCACTCGTCGTAGAGCAGGCAGAGCACGATCCACCGCCCGTCGGCGGTGCGGTAGAGGTTGTTGAGCGGGTCCGGCGCCTGCTCGCGGGGGAACCGGGCCGGCCGCGGGGCCAGACCGAGGCTCGCGCTGATCAGCGACTGGCTCATGATGTAGGTGCCCATGAGGTACAGGGCGTGGTCCACGACCGTGCCCCGGCCGGTGCGCTCGCGCCGGAACAGTGCCGCCGAGATCGCCCCGGCGAGGGTCGCGCCACCGGTCAGGTCGCCGACCGACCCGGGCTGGACGGGCGGCGGCCCACCGGTCGCCGGCGTCTGCATGTACGCCGACCCGGACCGGCACCACGATGACGGGTAGTCGAACCCACGGGCGTCCGCCAGCGGACCCTCAGGCCCGTACCCGCCGCCGGAGGCGTAGATCAGCCGCGGGTTGATCTTCTGCAGGGTCGGGGCGTCGAAGCGTAGCCGGGAGCGCACCTCGGGCCGCATGTTGGTGAGGAACACGTCGGCGTCCGCCACCAGCCGGTGCAGGTACTCCTGTCCCTCGGTGGACCGCAGGTCCAGGGCCAGGTCCCGCTTGCCGCGGTTGGCGGCCTCGAAGAACGGGTTGGCCGCCAGGCCCGGGCGCTGGATCGCCCGCATCGTCCGCGACGCGTCGCCGCCGTGCGCGGCCCGTTCGATCTTGACGACGTCCGCGCCCCAGTCGGCCAGGATCATCGCCGCCGCCGGGACGAAGGTGTGCTCGGCCACCTCGATGACCCGCACACCCTCCATCACGTCGTACATCCGCTACCGCCTCTCCGCGGCGTCCACCGAGTGCACCGCGACCTCGTCATCGGGATGTCGGGAGGCTGCCCGTCCGCCTCCGGGGCTCATTGGGGGCGCCGCCGCGGCGGCGCCCGGCCGTCGTGGCGTCAGCAGAAGTCCGAGCCGCCGTCGACGTTCACGTCCGCGCCGGTGGTGTAGCCGTTGCGTCGCGAGGCGAGCAGGGCGACGACGATGCCGACCTCGTCGGGCAGTCCGGCGCGACCGAGCTGGGCGGGGACGTCGTGGACCTCGGTGATGAAGGCCATGACGTCCTTCGGGTCGGACGAGTCCCGACCCTGGGCGGCGAGCCGTTCGCGCATCCCGTCCACGATCTGCTCGGACATGATCGTGCCCGGCGAGACGGTGTTGACCAGGATGCCCTCGGGAGCCAGGGACTTGGCCAGGTTCTTGGTCAGGCTGGTGACCGCCGCCTTCGCCGCGGTGTAGGGCGCGATCCGCACGGTCTGCCGGTTCGTCGAGTGTGCCGAGATGTTGACGATGCGGGCCCACTCGGCCGCCCGCAGCAGCGGTAGCGCCGCGCGGGTGGTTCGCACGTAGCCGAGCGCGAGGCCGTCGAAGGCCGCGGCCCAGTCGGCGTCCGACCACTCCTCGAAGGCGGCGTGGCCCTGGGCGGGTCCGGCCGCGTTGACGAGGATGTTCAGTGCCCCCCACCGCTCGCCCAGCTCGGCGAAGGCGGCGTCGACGGCCGTGGGGTCGGTCAGGTCGGCGCTGAGCCCGACCGCGGCCGCGGCGCCCGCTGCGAGCAGGTCCTTCACCGTCTCGTCCAGCCTGCCGCGGTGCCGGCCCAGGACCGCGACCCTGGCGCCGTCCTCGGCGAGGCACCGGGCGGCGGCCCGGCCCATGCCCTGCGTCCCCCCGCAGACGATCGCGGTCGCTCCTAAAAGGCCCAGGTCCATCGGTCGCTCCTTCGGCAGCGTTGCCCTTTCGGTGTACTCAACGACGGTCTCCGTCGGACAGTACCGCGTAACATCCCGCCGGATCGAGGGTCGATGTACGCCGCTGGCCCGCCGACGCCGCCACGAGCCACGGGATCGCGGTCGGTCGACGGCGGTTACTAGGCCCGGGGTCGCGGGAATCGTCCTAGCGGCTTGACTCGACCCTAAGTTCTAATTGAGGATACGGAATAGGGCGTCTTCGGCTCGCTCCCTTGCGCAGCCGTTTCCGTTCAGCCGGACTTGCGGCGGGGACGAGAAGGCGCCGACCGACGACAGAACGAGAGTGAGGCGGGCGGTCGTCGACCGTCGCCTCGTCCGGCTCGGCCGGAGCAGGGAGGACCCATGGAGCTCAAGGACGTGTCGGCCGTCGTCACCGGCGGTGCCGGTGGCTTCGGCGCGGCGACGGTGCGCAGGCTGGTCGCGGCCGGCGCGAAGGTGGTCATCGCGGACCTGGCCGAGGACCGCGGGAAGGCGCTGGCCGACGAGCTCGGGAGCGCCGTCCGGTTCGTGCCGACGGACGTGACGGACGAGGGCTCGGTAGCGAGCGCGATCTCCGCCGCCGGCGAGGTCGGGCCGTTGCGGGTGGCCGTCATCGTGCACGGTGGGCCCGCGGCGGGCGCCCGCATCCTCAATCGGCGGGGCGAGCGCTACCCGCTTGCGACGTTCCGCCGGACTCTCGAGATATTTCTGACCGGCTCGTTCAACGTGCTGTCGCAGGCCGCGGAGGCGATGGCCCGGACCGAGCCGGTGGCCTCTGGGCAGCGGGGCGTGGTGATCACGACCGCGAGCATCGCCGGGTTCGAGGGTCAGCCGGGCCAGAGCGACTACTCGGCGGCCAAGGGCGGCATCATCGGGCTGAACCTGACGGCCGCCCGCGACCTGGCGCCGGTGGGCGTGCGCGTCGTGTCGATCGCTCCCGGCGTGTTCCTCACCCCGGCCTACCGGATCTCGCCGGAGGAGGCACAGGAGAAGTTCGGGAAGATGGTGCCTAACCCCAAGCGCATGGGTGACCCGGACGAGTACGCCCACCTGGCCCTGACCATCGCCGAGAACGACTACCTGAACGGCGAGGTCATTCGCATCGACGGTGCGCTCCGCTTCTCGGGCCGCTGAGCGATCTCCGCCGTCGGATGGGCCTCGTCGGTGACGGCGGGGCCCGATCCGCTTCTCGGCCGGTGGTCCTACAGTTGCCGGATCAGGGCCTCCTGGCCGCGTCCTACTATGAGTGCGCCGAACGTCCCTACCGGGACGTGGGACAGCGAGGAGATGTCGTGTTGCCGGCTACCGCCGACCTCGGCTCGGACGATCCGCCCGAGCCCACGCCCGCGGGTGTGCTCGAGGACGGCGCCCAGGACGCCGCCACCGAGAAGCTCGCTGCGCAGGTCGCGCGGCGGATCGAGTCTCACATCATCGACCTGGGTTGGCCGGTGGGGTCCGTGCTCGGGTCGGAGCCGGAGCTGCGCGAGCGCTACGGCGTGAGTCGGGCGGTGCTCCGCGAGGCCGTGCGCCTGACCGAGCACCATCAGGTCACCCGGATGCGCCGTGGGTCCGGTGGCGGTCTGGTCGTCGCCGCCCCCGACGCGGGGCCCGCGATGCGCGCCCTCGTGATCTACCTCGAGTACGTCGGACTGAGCGTCGCCGACCTCATCGAGGCACGGCTCCTGCTCGAGCCGATCGCCGCGGCGAGCGCCGCGGAGCGGGTGAGTGAGGAGGACATCGCCGAGCTCCGTCAGATCGTCCAGGCCGAGGTCGAGCACCGCGAGGAACCCGACCTCGACGGTCAGGACCGACTGCACGTCCAGGTCGCCCGCATGTCGGGGAATCCCGTGTTGGAGCTCTTCGTCGACGTGCTGACGCGGCTGACGGCCGACCGCGCCTACGTGACCCGCAAGCTGACCAAGGCCGAGATCGCGGAGGCGAAGGACCGCGCCCACGAGCGGCACGAGGCCATCGCCGGCGCGATCACCGCCGGTGATGGAAGCCGAGCGGCGGCCGAGGTGGCCGATCACCTGAAGCATCTGGCCGCGTGGCTGCTGAGCAAGCAGAGCCAACGCAGGCGGGCGAGCCCTCGGGTGCCGCGGCCGGATTCCGGGGCGAAGCTGGCTGAGCCCGTGGCGGCCGGCATCCTCGCCGAGATTGTGCGGCGCAACTGGCCGATCGGTCTGGTCCTGGGCTCGGAGTCGGACCTGCTGGCCCGCTACGGCATCAGCCGTTCGGTGCTGCGCGAGGCGGTACGGATCCTGGAGTACCACTCGGTCGCTCGGATGCGGCGGGGGCCAGGAGGTGGGCTCGTGGTCACCGAACCGGAGGCGGACGCCAGCATCGAGGCGATGGCACTCTATCTGGACTACCGGAAGGTGAGCCCCGAGGATCTGATCGTCGCCCGGGAGGCGATCGAGCTCGGTGCGGTGCGCAAGGTCGTGGCTCGGCACGACGACCCCGAGGTCGAGGAGGGGCTCCGCAAAGCCATCGAGCGGACCGGCGAGCCGTCGGCGCCGGGACGGACCGGTGGCGACTACTTCCACGTCGAGCTCGTCCGGCTGACGGGCAACCCTGTCCTTGGTCTGTTCCTGCGGATCCTCACCGAGCTGTGGACCCGCCACACCGCCGCCGCTTCCAGCCCCCAGCCTGGAGCGGACGCGGTGGCGACCGTCGAGGCGGTCCACAACCGCATCCTGGAGGCCTTGCTCACGGGGGACGAAGACCTGACACGCCACCGCATGCGGCGCCACCTGAGCGCCCTCACGGCCTGGTACGACTAGATCCGGACTCGGCTCCGGCAGGCCCGAGGCAGGGGAGGGCCGGCCACGGGGTCGGACCCACCACGACCGGGGTGCGCGGTGCGGACGCGATGGGAACCTCGTACGACACGGCTGGAGGCCGCGGCGCTCGCACCGCGGCCTCCAGCCGTGAGTACAGGGACTACACCTTCCCGATGACGGTCCCGCAGAGCGGCGACGCTTTCGGGTCCGGCGCGAAGTGGTTGCCCTTGACGACCGAGATGAAGATGCAGTTGCCGGGGCCGTGGGCGGAGGCGATGACACCCTTCTCCGCGAACACGCGCGGGTGCGGGAAGAGGCCCCCCGCGGTCCAGGTCGTGCTGGCGTTGAGCGCGGTCATGAACTGGGCTTGCGTCGCGCCGCACCCCGCTGCCTCGAGGCCGTAGAGGAACAGGTCGGCAGCCAGCCAACCGCTGTTCTCCGAGAACGAGGGAACGCCGGTCACCGATCCCGCGTACTTCTTGAGCGCCGCGGACTGCGCGCGGGTGGCGTCCGTGTTCAGCTCAGTGGGCGCGGTGGGAGTAATGAACCCGACGCCCGCCGCCGCCTGCAGCGCGGGCGGGCTTGCGAGCAGGTCCGCGCCGTATCCGGTGGCCAGCAGGACCGACTTGGGCCGCACACCGGCCTGCTTGAGGCCCCCGACGATCGCGAACGCGGTCTGCGGGGTCACCGGCATGTACAGCACGTCGGCGCCGGACTCCTTGATGCCCAGCACGATCGCACCCACATCGGTGGTGCCGATCGGCAGCTTGACGTTCGTGTAGCCGTCCCGCAGACCCGCCGCGAGCGCCGACTGGCGAGCACCCTCGGCGGCTTCGGCCGAGCTGGGGGTGTCGACGCCGACCACGGCGACCTTCGTTCCGCCCAGCTCTTTCCAGTACTGGCCGTAGGTGCTGGGGATGTTCTTGAAGCTCGCGGCGCCGATGCTGCTGAAGAAGTTGGTGACGGACGGGTCGTTCCACTGCGGAGACCCCTCGATCGAGGCCCCGACCACGGGCGTGTGCTTGGCCTGTGTCGCCAGGTACTGGGCGGCGCCGAAGAGGAACGAGCTGACCGGCAGGACAGCGTAGGCGTGCTCCTGCTGGACGAGCCGTTGCGCCGCCGAGAGCGCTCCCTGCGGCGAGGACGCGTCGTCTCCCGTCACGACCTGGAAGTTCTTGTTCGCGCACTTGCCGCCCGTCGCCTTGTAGGCCTGGAGGCGGGCCTCGACCCCCTTCTGGACCCCGACGAAGCCGGCACTGGTCTGCCCGCTCAGGGAGGTCAGAACGCCGAGCTTGATCGTGCCGCCGGTGGCCTGCCCCCCGCCACCCCCTCCGCCGCTCCCGCCGCCGCCCTTGCAGGCGGTGAGAGCGAGAGTGGCCGCGGCGAGCGCGGACAAGATCACGCGACTGGACATGCGCATAGGTTCTCCTTGGACCGGGGCACCGGTGCCCCTGGATGACGTCGGTGAGCGCGCTCACACCATCGAGCACCGGAATTTAGAGTGACTTTCGCGCTAGTGCAACGGTGGATTGACAGCATGCGCCCTAAGGTGCACTCTTTCCTGATCGTTCCGGATGCCGCAGGTCCGGACCGTAGGTCGGTCCAGCGTTGTTTCCGAAGCCTGGAGGCCCAGTGCTCTCCTACGTCCTCGCAGGTCTGTCCCTCGGCGCCATCTATGCGATCGCCTCGGCGTCACTGGTCGTCACGTACGTCTCGTCGGGCGTGTTCAACTTCGCCTTCGGCGCGATGGCCTTCGCGGTGGCGCGTGTCTTCTACTGGCTGAACACCCAGCAGGGCTGGCCGATCTGGCCGGCCGCCGTCGTGGCGCTGCTGGTGTTCGCTCCCCTCCTCGGCGCCACGCTCTACGGTCTGCTCTTCCGTCACTTACGGCTCAGCTCGACGACGGTCAAGATCGTCGCCACGATCGGCCTGTCCGTCGCCCTGCCGGAGCTGGTCAAACTGGTGCTCGGAGACCTGGCGGACGCCACGGCGCCAGGCCTCGCCAAGCGGCCGCTGAGGGTGTTCCACCCGTTCGGCGCCTCGGTCAACATGGACCAGGTCTTCACCTACGCCGGATTGGTCCTCGTGCTCGTCGTGGGGGTGGGGATGCTCCGCTACACCGACGTGGGCCTCAAGATCCGCGCCCTCGTCGACTCAGAGGCCCTCACCGCGCTCTCCGGCAGCAGCCCCGGGCGGATCTCCCTCGGCGTCTGGGCCGCGAGTGCCACCCTCGCGGGCCTCGCGGGCATCCTGCTGGCCCCAACGACGGGTGTCTCGGTCGACGGTATGACGTTCCTGATGGCGGCGGCCTTCGCTCCCGTCATCGCCGCGCGGCTGCGCAGCCTGCCGCTCGCCGTGGGGGTGGCGCTGCTGATGGGTGTCGTCACGACGGTCATCCAGCGCTACCTCGATCCCTCCGACCCGCTGTCGGCGCAGATCGTGCCGAGCATCCCGTTCGTGTTCATGCTGTTGTTCCTGCTCTACTACGCCGCGCGGGGGCAGGCCGGTGGTGACTCCCTGGGGGGCGCCCTCGACCAGGCGATCCGGCCGGCGGCCGCGGCGGCCGCGGTCGCCGGAGGGGCGCGGAGCCAGCGCGGGCTGCTCAGCCCCGCGGTGCTCGGCCCGGTCGTCACGGTCGTGATCGCGGCGTGCCTGCCCCTGCTCCTCGACCAGTACTGGACCGGTCTCGTGGCCGCGGGCATCTGCCTCGGCATCGCGCTGCTGTCCTACACCCTCGTCACCGGCGAGGGCGGGATGATCTGGCTCTGCCAGATCACGTTCGCGGGCTTCGGCGCGATCATCGCGGCCGAATTGGCGGGGACCCACGGGTGGCCGCCGTTCGTGGCGATCATCGTCGGCGGGATCATCGTGGTCCCGATCGGTCTGCTCCTCGGTGTGCTCACGATCCGGCTCGGGGACCTCTACGTCGCCCTGGTGACCCTGACCTTCGGGCTGCTCGCCACGAACCTGCTGTTCACCCGGGAGCCGTACTACAACTACGGGCAAGGCACCTCCATGCCGCGCCCGGACTGGGCCTCCGGGAACCTGGTCTTCTGCTATATCGCGCTGGCCGCGTTCGTCATCCTCGGGCTGCTGATCGTCAACGTTCGCCGGTCGACGGCGGGGCTCGCGATGAGCGCGGTCCGCTGGAGCGAGAACGGCGCCCGCACGCTCGGGCTCAGTGTCGTCCAGACCAAGCTGCTGGTGTCCGGTCTGGCCACGTACGTCGCGGCCGTCGGCGGGGGCTTTCTGGCCCTGAACTTCCAGTCCTCGCTGCCGGACTCCTTCAACCCGTTCATCGGGCTGACCTGGTTGGCGGTACTGGTCAGCGTCGGCTCGCGGTCGATCACCGCGGCGCTGGTGGCAGGACTGGTCTTCGCGCTGCTCCCCGGCGTGTTCCAGACCTACCTGCCCGGGGGCTGGACGCACCTGCCGACCATCCTGTTCGGTCTTGGAGCGATCATGCTGGCGAGGAACCCCGAGGGCGTGATCGCGATGCATGCCCGGCAGCTGGCCGATCTCATGGCGGAGAGGGCCGTCCGGCGCGAGCGGGCCAGAGGGGGTCTCGACGGGCCCAAGCACCCCGACCCACCCGCGGACGACGCCACGGCGCAGACCCAGGAGCGGGTCGCGAGCGGAGGGAACGCATGAGTACCTCGACGGACACCACCGGTCCGACGGCGACCGCTGTCCCCCGCATCGAGGCCCGGGGCGTCTCGATGCGCTTCGGTGGTCTCGTCGCGCTGTCCGACGTGGACATCGCGGTGCCCGCCGGGTCCATCGTCGGGCTGGTGGGGCCCAACGGCGCGGGCAAGAGCACCTTGTTCGGCGTGCTCTCCGGGCTGTTACGGCCGAGCGCGGGCAGCGTGCTGATGGACGGGCAGGACGTCACCCGCCGCAGCCCGCAGGACCGCGCCGCGCGCGGCCTGGCCCGCACGTTCCAGCATCCGGAGCTGTTCTCCGGGCTCACCGTGCGCGAGCACCTCGTTCTCGCCTACCGGCTGCGGCACGCCAAGGGCCGCATCTGGAGCGACCTGGTCACCGGGCGCGGACTGCGCCGGGCACCGGCCGCGGAGGACGAGCGGGTGGACGCCCTGCTCGACGCGCTCCACCTCAACGGGCTGCGGGACCGGCCCGTCGTGGGGCTGCCCCTGGGAACAAGCCGGCTGGTCGAGATCGGCCGGGCGCTCGCCGTCGACCCGAACGTCCTGCTGCTCGACGAGCCGTCGTCGGGCCTCGACACGAGGGAGACCGAGGACCTGGCGGGGACGCTCCGGCGGATCGTGGCCGAGCATGGCGTCTCGTTGCTGCTCGTCGAGCACGACGTGGACCTCGTGCTCGGGATGTGCCACGAGGTCCATGTACTCGACTTCGGCGCGAAGATCAGCGCAGGCAGGCCCGAGGCGATCCGAGCCGATCCCGCGGTGCGGGCGGCCTACCTCGGCGAGGCGACCGACCCGACGGAGGAGACCGCATGACCTCGACACCGCTGTTGGTGAGCCGCGACCTCAGCGTGCGCTACGGGCGGGCACTGGCCCTGTCGGAGGTGTCGGTGGAGGTCCCGGCCGACAGCGCGCTCGCCGTGCTCGGTCCGAACGGCGCGGGCAAGAGCACCCTCGCCAGGGTGCTGAGCGGGTTGGTGCGCGCGAGCTCGGGCACGCTCGAGTTCGCGGGGCGGGACGTCACGGAGGCGTCGGCCACGGCGATCCGCCGGGCGGGCCTGGTCCACCTGCCCGAGGGCCGCGGGGTCTTCCGCACGCTGAGTGTGCAGGAGAACCTCCGGATGGCGACGGTGCTGCACCGCGGGGAGCGGGAGCAGGCGCTGCAGCGGGTGTTCGAGATATTCCCGGTGCTCGCGGACCGGCGCAGGCAGACGGCGGGGACCCTCTCGGGCGGGGAGCAGCAGATGCTCTCCCTGGCGCGGGCGCTGATGGTGTCGCCGAAGCTCGTCATCGCCGACGAGATGTCCCTCGGCCTCGCCCCGCTGATGGTCGACACGGTGTTCGAGAGCCTGCGGCGCGCCCGGGCCGAGGGTGTCGCGGTGATTATGATCGAGCAGTTCGCTAGCCGTGCCCTGGCTTTCGCCGACAATGCGGTGATCCTGCAGCGCGGTCGGGTGGCGTGGTCCGGTCGGGCGGCCGACGCGGGCGATGAGCTGCTGCACCGCTACCTGGGCGACGCCACGGCCGCCTGAGGCGGTCGCCGACGTCCTGGACAAGGACGTGGCCGCGGCTCGGCGCGCGGCCGAGCGATCCGGCCTCGACCTCGGACCGATCCCGCGGGCGGCAGTGGACGGACCCCTGCCGATCGAACGCCGCCGACCTCCCGAAGCCTCCACTTGAGTGCACTCATTCACGCCCGCGCACCTTCGCGCTGGGCGTCGGTTGCACTGTCTGCGACATCATCGCCCAGCACGCGCTCGGCCTGCTACGCGCGACCTACCCCGGAAGCAAGGTGTTCCTCTCCCGTTCCGGCGAGTGATGGCGGTCGCGCCACCTGGTACCGAGCACTATCCCTGTAGTTTCCGTACACTCAATCACGTCATACCCCAACAGAAGCCGATCCTGGAAAGCGAGGCGGCGACGATGCACCGTCCGATGGAGGGCGTTCGGGTCCTGGAGGTCGCCCAGTTCACCTTCGTTCCGGCGGCGGGAGCCGTCCTCGCCGACTGGGGGGCGGACGTGATCAAGGTGGAGCACGCGGAGCGCGGCGATGCGCAGCGCGGGCTGGTTCAGCTCCGGGGCCTCGACACCGCGAGCGAGGGGACGTCGTTTTCCCCCATCATGGAGGGGCCGAACCGTGGCAAGCGCAGTATCGGGCTCGCGCTGGAGAAGCCGGGTGCCCGGCGAGTCCTCGAGGAGCTCGTGCGCAGCAGCGACGTGTTCCTCACCAACTTCCTCCCCCGTGCCCGTCGTAAGCTGCGGATCGACGTCGAGGACATCCGGGCGATCAACCCGGACATCATCTACGTGCGGGGAAGCGGGTTCGGTGGCCGTGGGCCCGACGCAGACAAGGGTGGGTACGACGCCACCGCGTTCTGGTCCCGAGGCGGCAGCTCGGAGCCGCTGGCCGGACCGGACGCCGAGCGTATTCCGATCATGCCCGCGGGCGGCTACGGCGACTCCCTCGGCGGGATGACGATCGCGGGTGGGATCGCCGCGGCGCTGTACTCCCGCAAGGTCACGGGCGAACCGTCGGTCCTGGACGTGTCGTTGTTGGGTGTCGGAGCATGGGCGACGCAGTTCTCGGTCAACCTGGCCCTGTTGAGTGGCGGACCGCTGCCGGTCGTCGAGCCGCCGAAGCACGGGCGGGCCACCAACCCGCTCGTAGGCGGGTACCGGACGTCGGACGACCGGTGGCTCGAGCTGTGCATGCTCCAGCCGGGTCGCTACTGGGGCGAGTTCGTGACGAATGCGGGTCGCCCGGAGCTGGCGACCGACGAGCGCTTCGCCAGCACCGAGAAGCTGATGGCCAACGCGCCGGTGGCGGCCGAGTACGTCGCCGAGATCATCGCGTCCCGCACCCTCGACGAGGCGGTCGACCTGTTGGAGCGCGGGAAGGGGCAGTGGGCGGTCGTGCAGAACGCCTGGGAGGTCGGGAACGACCCGGCCCTGCGCGAGACCGGGATGATCGCCCGGATCGTGGACGCGGACGGCAACGACCGTGAGCTGGTCGCCAACCCCGTCCAGTTCGACGAGACCCCGGTGTCCATCACCCGGGCCCCGCGGTTCGCCGAGCACACCGACGAGGTGCTGCACGAGCTCGGGCTGAACGACGAGGAGCTCATCGAGCTCAAGATCGAGGGCGCCGTCACCTGAACCTCGTACTCCCGCACGAGGGAGGCCGCCGACGGACGGCGTCAGAAGATAGGCTGGCGGACCAAAGAGTATCCACAATCATCTGAGGCTGTCACGTGAGGCTGTCACGTGAGGCTGTCACGTGAGGCTGTCACGCAGGGGATGAGCGACGCGAAAGGGCCGCACCCGGTCGCGGGTGCGGCCCTCACGTGATCGCTTTTTGAGATCGGCTCAGGCGGGGAAGTTGTAGAGTCGCCGGACGTTCAGCTCGACCATCTTGTGCACCTCGTCGTCCGGCACATCCGCGAACGCCTCCGCCGCACGCTTGCGGCTGTGCGGCCAGTACGAGTCGGAGTGCGGGTAGTCGCACTCCCAGGTGATGTTGTCGACGCCGATGTCATGACGGTTCTTGACACCGAAGAGGTCGTCGATGAAGCATCCGTGGAAGTGCTGCCTGAACAGCTCCGACGGGCGCACCTCCTGGTTGATGTTCTGGTAGTAGCGGTGGCGCTCCCACGTCATGTCACTGCGCTCGAGCATGTAGGGCATCCACCCGATGCCGCCCTCCGCCAGCCCGATCTTGAGCTTCGGGTGCCGGTGGAGGAGGGGCGAGAAGAGGATGTCGGCGAGCGCGAACATCGAGTTGGTCGCGAACAACGCGATGGTCACCGCGAACGGGGCCTCGGGCGCGGTCGACGGGGTCCGCCCCGAGGTGCCGAAGTGCATGGTCAGCGGCATGTCCAGCTCCTCGACGACGTCGAAGAGACGGTCCCAGTGGTCCGTGTGGAAGGACGGCAGGCCCAGCGGGACCGGGTTCTCGGGGAACCCGATGCACTTGGCGCCTTTGGCGTGGCAGCGCCGGATCTCCTCGATCGAGGCGTCGATGTCCCACAGCGGGATCAGCATGATCGGGATGAAGCGGTCCGGCGCCGTCGCGCACCACTCGTCGACACAGAAGTCGTTCCAGGCCTTGATGCCGAGAAGAGCGAGCTCCTTGTCCTTCGCCTCGAGGAAGACCGTCCCCGCGTAGCGCGGGAACGTGGGGAAGTTGACACCGCCCCACACGCCGTCGATGTCCATGTCGGCGACCCGCGCCTTGGGGTCGTAGCACCCGGGGATCATGTCGGCGTAGCTCGTCGGCTCAGTGCCGAACTCGGTGAGATCCTTGCCCGCGACGGCGTTCAGCCCGATGTACGGGTAGATCCGGTCCTCGTACTTCCACACCTGAGCCGGTGCCTTGCCCTCCTGTGGCATCTCCACGATGCGCGGGCCCGCGTCCTGGAACCTCTTCGGGAGCCGATCGGTCCACACCCGAGGATGCTCGATGAGGTGGTCATCCGTCGACAACAGCTTCATCCACGGCTGCAGTGGCATGGGTCGCCTCCTTCGAGCGTTGTACCCGCCGGTGTCGGCGGCCTCGAACTCAGTCCACTGTACTCGGCGGTGCCCTATTGTGAATACTCAAAGCGGGACTCGAGAGGAAAGAGTCATCGTGGTGGACCTGGGGCACGGACACACTCGGATCGACGAGGCGGACGGCATCCTGACCGTCGTCCTGACTCGGGACGCCAAGCTCAACGCCATCAGCCCGGAGATCACAGACACCCTGTGGTGGGCTGTGCGGCAGGTGCAGGCGCGGGATGAGCTGCGCGCGCTGGTCATCACGGCCGAGGGGCGTTACTTCAGCGCGGGGATCGACCTGAAGGCGCCGAGCACCACGTCGAACGTCTACACGGGCACGGCGGTTCGAGCGGGCTACCGTCAACACCACCTCCTCTACGACGAGATGGAGGCGTTGGAGAAGCCGGTCGTCCTCGCGGCGCAGGGCCCCTGTCTGGGAGCGGGACTGGAGATGGCCTGCTCGGTCGACCTGAGGTTCGCCGCGGAGCGTGCCCACTTCTTGCTGCCCGAGGTCAGGCTGGGCGTCATCGCCGGCAGCGGCGGAACCAGTCGGCTCGTTCGCCTGGTCGGGCCGCACTGGGGCAAGTGGATGGCGATGGCCGGGCAGAAGGTGAGTGCCCAGGATGCCCGGATGATCGGGCTCGTGCACGAGGTGCTGCCGGATGACGGGTTCCACGAAGCCGTGCACGAGCGCGTCAAGAAGATCATCGAGCTGCCCGCCGAGGCGTTGGGTGCCGCCAAGCTCGCGGTCGACCTCGTGGCCCACACCGACAAGGCCACCGGCAGGGACATCGAGCGGCTCGCCAACACCCAGCTGATCCTCGAGCGCAACGCGCGGTACAAGGCAGAAGAGGGCTGACCCGGGTGGTGCGGCCGGGCGCCCGGCTCAGGGACCACCCTGCCCTCAATGATGATACTTTTCTGAGGAGGGAGGCCGGGGCCGGACGGTCGGCGCAGCGCGCCTCCCCTCCGGATCCCACCGGCCACACAGCGGTGACCGACGCGCGGTCGCGGAAGAAGGGGACGAGATGGCGCTGGCAATCACCGAAGAGCACGTCGCCCTCGCCGATGTGGTGCGGGACTTCGCGGTCGACCAGGGGGTGCGGGCCGGGCAGCGCATGGCGCTGGTCAAGCCGGCCCGACCTGGCGACGAGCCCGACGTGCTGTGGTCGCGGATCGTTGCGCAGGGCTGGACCGGGCTCCACGTCTCCGAGGAGTACGGCGGCTCGGGATACGGCCTCGCGGAGCTGGCGATCGTGCTCGAGGGGCTGGGGCGTGAGGTTGTGGCGGGTCCGTTCCTGCC
>Ga0207710_10000175_pt1 | contig 65485 bp, 56 predicted proteins | sample KBSS24metaG_FD_184400 | JGI IMG/M metagenome (GOLD analysis project Ga0207710, IMG submission 184400) | Switchgrass rhizosphere microbial communities from Kellogg Biological Station, Michigan, USA - KBS S2-4 metaG (SPAdes) (version 2) | ecosystem: Host-associated > Plants > Roots > Rhizosphere...
CAACCTGCCGCCCTCCGCGACCGGGGGCTCCGCCCATTCTCCCGGTCGCTTCGGGCGGGTGGCCAACCTGCCGCCCTCCGCGACCGGGGGCTCCGCCCATTCTCCCGGTCGCTTCGGGCGGGTGGCCAACCTGCCGCCCTCCGCGACCGGGGGCTCCGCCCATTCTCCCGGTCGCTTCGGGCGGGTGGCCGAGCCGGTCGATCTCGGCCGTCACGACCCGGGCCAGGATCTCGGCGCTGGCCTCCCAGGAGAACCCGGCCGCCCAGGCGTGCGCCCGGGACCGGACGATGCGGGCCCGCTCCGGGTCGGCCAGCTCGGTCAGCGCCATGTCGATCACCTGGCCGAAGTGGGTGGTCGAGTCGGCCAGCCAGCCGGTGTAGCCGTCGCGGACCGCGTCGCGCAGGCCCGGGACGCGGAAGGCCACGGCGGGCACGCCGTAGGCGTTCGCCTCCAGCACCGACAGGCCCCAGCCCTCCCCGTGCGAGGGGTTGACGGTGAGCGTCGCCCCGGCCAGCAGCCGGTCGCGCTCGGCGTTCGGGGCGAACCCGTGCCAGCGCACCACGTCCGGGCCGAGGCCGAGCGCCCTCGCCCGGCCGCGCAGCGCCTCGCCCTCCGGGCCGTCGCCGACGACGTCGACGCGAAGCCCCGGATGGCGGGCCAGCAGCTCCGGCAACGCCTCGAGCAGCAGGTGCAGCCGCTTGTGCGGGACAAGCCGGCCGACGCAGACGATCGTCGGCGGCCCGGGCGGCGCCGCGCCCGGCCCCGCGAGCACCGAGGCCGGCATCGTGACCCCGTTCGGGCACAGGTAGCGCGGCCCGCGCAGCCCCAGCACCTCGCGGGCCTCGTCCCGGGTCGAGGGGGAGACGACCACGACCGGGCGGCGGCGGTAGACCCAGCGGCTGCCCGGCGTCTCCAGGAGCGCGCCGATCCGGGCTACCGGGGCCGGGAAGTACAGCGGGAACTGCTTCTGGTGGACGTGGTGGAGCACCTGGACGACCGGCAGCGAGGCCGGGACGGCCAGCGGGCTGAAGAACGGGATGCCGTTCTGGCAGTCGACGACCGCGTCGACGCGGTGGCGGGCCCGGGCCAGGCGGGCCAGCGCCGTCGGGTACACGCCGAGCGTGCCACCGCCGCGGTGGATCTCCACCCCCCGGGCGACCTCCCGCTCCGGGGCGCCGCCCGACCGCGCGGTGAACAGCGTGACCTGGACGCCGGCGGCGGCGAAGCGCTCGGCGATCGACTGGCAGTACAGTTCGGCCCCGCCGCCCTGGGGGTGGTCGAGGTCGCGCCAGTTCAGGAAGGCAACGTGCCGGCCACGCAGCGCGTCCAACCACTGACCGACGGCCTGACCCTCCGTTGGTCGGCCGTCCGCGCGCTGGCCGTCGGCGCGCTGGCCGTCGGCCGGGCCGGCACCCGCTCCCGCCGGCCGGCCCGTCTGGATCAGCTGCTCTGGCGAACCCACCAACCGTCTCCCTCGCCCTGGGCGTCCCGCTCGCGACGATGGTGCCAGACGGCCGGCGGGACGGTGTCCGGGTGCCGGTTCGGAGGTGTTGGCGGGGCAACCGCCCCGATCCGCCCTACGGTGGTCGGGCTGGCGGGGGGATCGGCCCGGCGGCCGCGTCGGTGGCAGTCGCTACAGTTTGAGCAGTCACAGACCGGCCGCGCGCCGGGCCGGTCGGACCTCGAGACGAGCATCGGCGAGACGAGCATCGGAGATGGCGAACGTGCGTAAGGGGCTCGCGGGGCAGCTACTCGCCGGTCCCGGGTCGCTGGCGATCGCCGGGGTGGCTGTCAACGGCGGCAACCTGCTGGCCAACCTCTTCCTCGCCCGGGCACTGAACGAGAGCGACTACGGCGCCGTCGTCGTCCAGATCAACATCTTCCTGATCCTGTCCATGGCGGGCTCGGCGCTGCAGGTCGCCGTGGTCCAGCGGGAAACCTCCGTCACCGCCGACACCCGCCGGGAACGCTCCTGGTGGATCCGGCGGCTACGGGGGCTGGCCGCCGTCACCGTCGCCGTCTCCTGCGGCCTGGCCGTCGCGGTCAGCGACCCGCTCGCCTCGGTGATCCACTACCACCACGCGGTGGCGCTGGCCGAGGTCGTGGTGGCGGCGGCCGTGTGGGCGTCGCTGTCGATCGAACGCGGGCTGCTGCAGGCCCGGGCCGCCTACGACGCCCTGGCCAAGAACCTCGTCATCGAGGCCCTGGCCCGGATCGGGTTCATGGTCGGCCTGGCCCTGGCCGGCCTGGGCGTGGCCGGCGCCGGGGTCGGGGTGCTGGCCGGGGTGCTGCTGGCGACCGAGCACGCCCGCCGCGAGTCCGGGAAGGCGCCCGGGGCGGTGAGCCGGCCGGCCGCGCGGCCGGCGCGGGCGCTGCCGGTCGACGCCACCGGGCCGCTGCTGATCATCCGGGGCACGCCGACCCGGACCCGGCACGCGATCACCCACGACACGATGACCGCGCTCGGCGCGCTCGTCCCGCTCGCCCTGTTACAGAACATGGACGTGGTGATCGTCGGGCGGCTCAACGCGGCCCACGTCGGGTCCTACGCGGCGATCTCGACCGCCTGCAAGGTGCCGGTCTTCATCGGGCTCGCGGTGGCGAACTTCCTGCTGCCCGAGGCGGCCCGGCTGCACCGGCAGGGGGAGCGGGCGACCAAGGCGCTGATGTCGGCGGTCGGCTGGGTGGTCGCGCCGGGCCTGCTGCTGGTCGTGATCGGCCTGCTGGACGCCAAGGCGCTGCTCAAGCTGGTGTTCGGGCCCCGGCTGACCGGCGCGTCTGGTGAGCTGTGGGTGCTGGCGCTGGCAATGACCTGCCTGGCCATCACCCTGCTGTTCACCAACTACCTGCTCGGCGCGGGGGTGCGGCGCATCGTCGCCGTCCTCATCGTCGGCACCGTGCTGACCGTGGGTGGGCTGATCGCGGCCAACGGCGGTCTGTGGCGCACGGTCGTGATCGGGCTCGTCTGCCAGGCCCTGACCGCGGCGGGCGCCGGCCTGATGATGCTGCGGGCGACCGCGGCCGGCGTGAAGGTCGGCTCCCAGGCCGAGCCCTCGACGCCCTGGTCGGACGTCCCGGAGCCCGAGCCGGCCGGTTCGAGGGCCGCGCGCCGGCCCGCCCAACCGGCCGGCCCTGACCAACCGGCCCGCCTAGCCCCGCCGCCCCGCCTAGCCCCGCCGGCCCGGCCGAGCTGGTCGCCCACGCCGCCTCCGCCCGCCCCGGCCGCCCGTCCCGGGTCGTCGGTGCCCGGCCGGCCGGCGCCGCGTCCCGGGCCGCCGCGGGGCCTGTCCTCCCCACTGGCGCCGGACGCCGCCGGCGCGGGCAGTACTCCCGCCGGTCCCCGCCCCGACGACCGTCCCGACGACACCGCCCCCATCGCGCTGCCGCGCCCGCCCGGGCCGGGTTCCCCGCCCGGCGGCGACCAGCCCGGCGGCGACCAGCCCGGCCGCCCGCACGGCCGGTTGACCGGCTTCCGCGGGCGTTCGGTCCCGGGCTGAGCGGGACGTTCGCCGCTTGCGGCGGCGACAAAATTCCGACCACTCCGTCTCGTGACCACACCAGGTCCAGCAAACTGGGCACATGCGACGTGCCGGCGCTGTCCCTCCCGCCGACCCTGCTCCTCCCGCCGACCCTGCTCCTCCCGCGGACCCTCCGGCCGGCTCTGTTCCTCCGGCCGGCGCGGTTGCTCCGGCTGAGCCCGTTGCTCCGGCCGAACCCACCGCCCCGACCCGGCGGCGCGTCGTGGCCGGCGTGGCCGGGGCCGGGCTGAGCCTGGCTGTGGCGGCGATCGCCGCCCGCGTCGGCGCCCCGGCCGCCCCGGGTACCGGGCCGGTGGTGCTCTACGGACCGGCTGACGGCCTGAGCGGCGTCGGCGGCGGCACGCGTCCGGTCGTCGCCGTGCCCGGCTGGGCCTACGGACCCGGCCAGGCGGCCTTCCAGGCCGCCTGCGCGGCGGACGGGACGGTGATCACCGGCACCACCCCCTTCAGCGACAACCAGACCGAGCCGACCAGCGACGGGATGGAGCTCGGCGTCTTCGAACCCGACCGGGAGCGGTTCACCCGGCTGCGGATCCCGTCCACGACGGGGCGGCTCGCGCTGCCCTCGCCCGACCCGCGCTACGGCGGCGCCGGGGGCGGCGACGTCTCCGACGTCATCGCGGTGGCGGCCCCCGACGGCGGTCCCGGGATGATGTTCCTGTCGTCGGTGGCCTACTTCGGGTGGGACGGTCGTGCCGAGGGCCAGCTGCCGACCGTAGGCCACCTCCGCCGCTCGGGCGGCGCCTGGGCCTATGACCGGAGCCGGTCCTGGACGGCCGACGAGCTGGCCGCCGCCGCGCCGTCCTCGTTCGCCGGCCTGGCCTTCCCCACGGACGGGTTCGGGCCGCGCCAGTCCCGGGGGCCGGCGAGCGCCGCCCGGCTACCGCGCAGCGGCCACACCGTGGTCGCGCAGTATTTCGGCTCACCCATGATCGGCATGAACCAGGGCGCGCTGCTGGTGATCGACGACGCCGGCCGTCCCCGCGCCTTCTGGCAGTACCCCGCGGTCACCGGCGCGGGCCGCGCGCTCACGGTGAACCCGCGGGAGGTCGTCGCCGATCCCACCAGCGCCGCCGGCGACGAGCGGTTTGCCGTGATCTGCGACGTCGGGCCGGCCGGGGCCGCGGTGCCCTTCCCGGTGCAGGAGTTCTCCTACTCGGTCGGCGCCGGCATGATCCGGCCGATGAGCCTGCCCGTGCTGGCCACGGCGGACGGGACCCGAATGGAGTCGGCCTGTTTCGATCAGGCCGGCACCCTGTTCGTCGCGCGGACCCGGCCCGACGGGCTGCGGGCCGCTCCGGTCGCGGTGTACCCGAAGATCGGTTCGGAGCGACGGCTAGTCAGCGCCACCCCGAGCCCGGCGGTCTGGGCCGGGCATGGGTGGGGGGCGATCAGCCCCCCGGACGAGTTCGTGACCGGCAGTGACGTGACCGGGCTGGTCCGTTCCATGGTCAGCGACCCCGCCACCGGCGCGGTGATCGTCGCTGGGCTGGGGGGACGGGCGTTGAGCCTGCGGGCCGTCGGGTCGGGCGCGGGCACGCGGGTGAAGCTCGGCCGGTCGGTCGATCTCGGTCTGGGCGCGCTACGCGCCCACAGCACGGGGAACATCGGCCTGCGCCGGGCCGGCCTGGACGCCGGGCGCCGGCTGATGTGGCTCCCGATCAACCAGATCGTCCAGGAACGGCGGCGCTGGCCGTATCCGCCGTTCCCGCTCAGCCAGTGGCTGCTGCGTCTCGAGCTGGACTCACTGATCGCCTGATCGCCTGATCGCCTGACGGCCTGATCGCCTGACGGCCTGATCGCCTGAGTACCTGATCATGTGACCGGCTGATTCCGGTGCGGGACGAGCGCCTCCGGAAATTCGGTGGATGTCGCCTTCCCCACCCGTGGATAGGAAATCTCCCGCGGTTCGGCGGCGAATATCGGGCGACTATCGCGGCGTGATCCGCGTTAGCGGTAGTTGAGTGGGCACACTGTGCCGTGGACGGCAAGTGATGCGTCTACAGCGGACACGCTCCGTCGTATTTCATGACCTTCGGCGGCGGCTTCCGATGTCGGCGTCCGAGTAAAGCAAGGGGGACTCATGGCACTCGCCAGGAGATCGTTCTACCTGTTGTTGGTGGTCTGTGCCGCACTAGTCGCGCTGGTCGTGGCGATGCCGGGAACCGGGCACGCGCAGGCGCTGCAACAGCAACAGCAGCAGCAGGCCGGCGGCCTCTTCGGCGGCGGCCAGCAGCAGCAACAGCAGCAGGCCGACGGCGGCTTCTTCGGCGGCGGCCAGCAGCAGCAACAGCAGCAGCAGGCGAACCCGTTCTGGTTCCTGTTCTGAGATAACGCCAACAAGTGGGTCCCGTGCACCGGGCACCCGACACGCAAGTCGTGGGAGATTCGCATGGCTCTGGTAAAGAGAACGATATACGTCTTCATCGCGGCCCTGATCGCGGCGGTCGGCGTCATGCTGAGCCCAGGAATGAGTTCCGCCCAGGGCTTCTTCGGCCCTGGTGGCCAGCAGCAACAGCAGCAACAGCAGCTCGGGTTCGGCGGTACCGCCCAGCAACAGCAGCAGCAACAGCAACTGGGTCACGGCCCGTACGGGGGCGGCTACTACGGTGGCGGATATGGGCCGGGCTTCTATGGCCGTCCGTTCTACTACCACCGCCCGTTCTACGGGCCGAGGTACTTCCCGTACCGTTACTACCACCACCCGTACCGTCACCACTACCCGTACCCGCGGCCGTACTTCCACCGCTACTAGGTCCTACGTCCCTGACCAGCTGACGAGGCAGTGCCGACCGGGCTGACCCGCGGGCAGCCCGGTCGACCCAAACGCCGAACGGCGGAAACGACGACGGGTCGGCCGAGCGCCACGCTCGGCCGACCCGTCGTTCGCGCGGGGTCTCTACTTCGGCTTCGGGAAATCCTCGTAGGTGACTGTGACGGAGGTGAAGCCCAGCGCCGTCAGCAGGCCCTTGAGCATCGCGGTCGTGTTCTGCTGGGCCAGGGTCAGCACCGAACCGTCGGTGCGGGCGGCGTCGGTCATCTTCTCGGCGGCCGCGACGTAGAGCTTCTGGTCGTTGCTCTGGTTGCCGGTGAGCAGGCCGCCGATCCGGTCGAGCACGCCCTCCTGGCGGGCCACGACGTAGCTCCGTTTCGGGTCGACGCGCGGCTCCGACAGCGTCGGCTTGGGCAGCCGGATCGTCGCGGTGCGCCGGTCGGGCGAGACGGTGACCGCGTCCCCGCGCAGGTGACCGAAGTCGACGACCGAGTCGACCGTGCCGACGCCGACGAACAGCGTCCGCTTCCCCTTCAGCGCGTCGGGCACATACCTGACGTCCTTCTGCAGGTCGATGACGACCTCGAAGTGCGCGCTGGCCGCGTCGTACTGGGAGAGGTCCTGCAACGACTTCAGAACAGCCGGGGAGCTGCGGTCGATGGTCCGCGAGGTGAACGGCATCGACGGGCGCCAGCCCGCGAGCAGGCTGAGGCCGAGCGCGGCCACCACGATGATCACGACGCCGGTCACGATCGGGCGCAGCAGGCCCGCGCCGAGCAGGCCGCGCACCAACGAGCGGCGCCGCCGCGGGTAGTCGTGCCCGCGGTCCCCGCCGGTCTGACCGTAGCGAGGGCCGTCGGGCTCGGACGGGTAGGCCGGCGGCGCATCGCCGCCGGACCCGGTCGGGGTCCGCTTGTCCATGGACCGGGTGGGGGACGGGGTAGGGGATGCCTCGAGAGGCCTGGTGCCCGGGGCCGACGGCGAGGGTTCGACCGTCCCCCGGCCCGACGTGTCGCTCATGGTCAGACTTCTACCCCGCTACGGCACCACTTCATCACGTTTCGGGCACAGTCGGGTCGATGACATACCGTCCCAGCTCAGAGCGGTCGCGGGGCCGCCCGCGGGCGGTCGGTGCGCGGTGGCGGTCCCTACGACGTCACGTCCCGCCGGTGCACCAGGACGACGATCGTCGCGACGGCGAGGGCGCCGTAGGCGGCCAGCCGGCCCGCCGCCTCGAGGTAGGACACCGAGTAGCCGTTCGACCCGGCGGCCAGCGCGTCGAGCAGCTGGGCCGGTAGCCAGTGCGTCGAGGCGCCCGAGATGCGGGCGACGATGGCCTCCAGCGGCAGGGCGTAGGCGACGCCGACGGCGATCGCCGCCGCCGGGCCGCGAAAGACCGCCGCCGCCAGCAGGCCGAGGACGCCGTAGCCCCAGGCCGACAGGATGCCGTTGAGCTCGGCCTGCCCGATCTGGCGCAGGCCGGCCAGCCCCAGCCAGGCGGAGCCGTCGACCGTGCCGGCCGCCGCGAACAGCAGGGACAGCGCGACCGACACGGCCAGCGCGACGGTCACCAGGACGGCCAGGAACGATCCGATCGCCGCGCTCTTGCCGGCCAGCAGCCGCAGTCGTGACGGTTGGGCGATCAGCTGGTTGCGCAACGTCCCGTGGGAGTAGTCCCCGCCGACGATCGCCGCGACGATCGAGAGCGCGACCACCCCGATCAGGATGCTGATGCCCTCCAGGCCCTGGACGGACCCGTCGGGCAGGGCCAGCCGGCTGGCGGTGACCGGGTCTCCGTTGAAGTCGTTACGCCCGACGGAGAACATCGTCAGCAGCGTCCCCAGGACGGCGACGGCGCTGACGGCGCTCAAGGTGCCGGCCAGGAAGCGCGGCCGGCGCAGGAAGACCCACTCGGCCCGGAATGCTCTGATCATCGGTTGCGCCACCCCCGCAGCGCGGTCGTCCAGTCCACGACGGGCAGTTCCCCGGTGTGCCAGTCGAGGATGGGCTTCTCGCCGGGCCGGTCGTCGCCGTCGGTCGGGCTGTTGTCGGTCGGGCTGTTGTCGGCCGGGCCGCTGTCGGTCGGGCTGTTGTCGGCCGCGCCGTCTGTCGCGGTGGGTGGGTCCGGCCACGGCCCGAACAGGGCGCCGGCCGGTCCCATCAGGTCGATGTCGGGCGTCGCGAACTCCTCGGCCACGACGTACTGGTGCGCGGGCCGTTCCCAGGTCAGCGGGGCCCACACCCATTTGCCGTCATCGTCGGTGGCGGTGGCGGACCGCTGCGCCGGCGGGGCCGGCAGCGCGACGATCGGCGTCGCGGGCCGGGCCGAGGCGGCCCCCGCCGCCGATCGTTCCCGGTCCGGACGGTCTGGACGATCCGGACGGTCTGGACGATCCGAACGGTCCGGCCGGTCAGGCCGGTTCGACCGTCCCGGGGCCGCGTCGACGCGCTCCACCGGCAGCCACGGCAGCGGCCCGGTCAACGGCGCCATCTCGAAGGACGGCTCTGCCTCGGCCCGCGCGGCCTCGCCACCCGGCGCCTGGGCGCGCGGCCCGTCGCCGCTGTCGTCCGCTCGCGCGCCGTCCGCTTGCTCGCCGTCCGCCACCGCCCCGGCGAGCGCGCCGGCCGCCAGGGCCTCGAGCTTCAGCTCGCCCTCACCCGGCTCGCCGTCCAGCTCACCGGTGGCGCGCAGGAACGTCTCCTCCAGCGATCGTCGGTGCACCCGCAGCTCGCGCAGGGCCAGCCCGGCGGTCATCGCGATCCGGTTGAGGTCGGCCGCGAGCCCCTCGGGCGCGTGCACGGCCAACCGGCCGCCGCCGGAAGCCGGCTCGGGTTCGACGGCCAGCCCGTGGCCGCGCAGGACCTCGGCCAGCCGCCCGGCGTCGGCGTCCCGCTCGGGGGCGATGACGATGCGCGGGTCGGCGGCGGCGACGAGTTCCGTCACGTGCCCCTGGAACAGCAGCCGCCCCCGCCGGATTATGACGAGGTGATCGCAGATCTGTTCGACCTCGCCCAGCAGGTGGCTGGAGACGAACACGGTCATCCCGGCGCCGGCCAGGTCCTTGAGCAGCGCGCGGATCTCGCGGATGCCGGCCGGGTCGAGCCCGTTGGTCGGCTCGTCGAGGATCAGCAGGTCGGGCCGGGGCAGGAGCGCGGCCGCGATGCCCAGGCGCTGCTTCATCCCGAGCGAGTAGTCCCGGACGCCGTGGGCGGCCCGCTCGGTCAGCCCGACGGCGTCGAGTGCCTCGTCGACCGCGCCACCGTCCAGGCCGCGCAGGCGGGCCAGCAGGCGCAGGTTGTCCCGGCCGGACAGCCCGGCGTGGAAGGTCGGCCCCTCGATCATCGCGCCGAGGCGCGGCAGGTAGGCCGCCGGCTGCTCGATGGGCGCGCCGAGTACCTGGGCCCGGCCGGAGCTGGGCCGGATCAGGCCGAGCAGCATCCGCAGCGTCGTGGTCTTGCCGGCGCCGTTCGGCCCGACGAAACCGGACAGGGCGCCGCGGGGGACGGCGAGGTCGATGCCGCCGACCGCCTCGCGGCCCCGGTAGGTCTTGGCCAGCCCGTCGGTCCAGATCGCGAGGTCGTCGCCGCCGCGGCGGGTCGCGCGGCCCTGGGGGGCGCGGCGGGCGCGGGCGCGGGAGCGGGAGGCGTGACGTCGGTTGGTGATGCCGGTCACAGAACCGGTTGCGGGGCCGTTCACCGGGTGGGAACCGTCATACGGAAGAGGTCGCCTTTCGTGACGGGAGGGCGGGAGGGGCAGCGCGCCCGCCCGAGGGCGGTGCGGGTGTCGCCGATCCCGGCCGTCCGATCACGATCAGTACTGATCCGGGTCGGTAGTCCGGAGAAGTGTAACCAATAGTGCTGGTGCGCAATGTGACAGTAGCTGTACGCTCGTCACCCATTGCGGACACGATCATGCCGTGTCCAGATGAGGACTCTCTGTGCGTGGCCGAACAGGTACCCTTAGCGGAAAGGGTGGCGAACCGCGAGAAAGGGCTCGCACAGGGTCACTCGGACCACTATAGTGGTGTGACTAAGATCACCCACTGAGACGACCGGTCCACGTTTGGTCCTTCGTTTCGGACAGTCCGGCTCGTCCTGCCCAGCGGGGGACCGGCGGGTGGTGAGCGAGAATGGCCCGGAACCAGGACGACGAAGAGGTCGGAGGGCGGGTAGCAGGGCGTGGCCGAGGCAGCGGGACTCCGCCGGACGATCCGGTCTTTGGTGTTGTTGGTATGTGCCCTGGCGTTGGCGACGGTGACTCTGGCGGTGTATTCGGCGATCCGGGCCCAGCGGGCGGCGGACGAGCGGGGGCGCAACCTCGACCCAGCCGCCACCGCCGCCGCCGATCTGCTGGCTGACTTCGGCGCCCAGGAGAGCTCGGTGCGGGGTTACCTGTTCACCGACGACCCCCGTTCGCTCACGCCCTTCGGGGCGGCCGCGCAGACCGTGCCGGCCACCGTCGACCGGCTGCGGGCGCTGGTCGACGGCCACCCGTCGCTCGCCCTCCAGCTCGACGAGATAGTGACCGACCACCAGCACTGGCTCGAGCGGGTCGCCCAGCCCGAGCTGGCGGCCATGGAGCGCGGCGACTCGGAGGTCGCCCGCGACATCGAACGCTCCGGTTCCGGCCAGGAATCCTTCGACGGCCTGCGCCAGGCCACCCTCGACCTGCAGACCGGCATCCGCTCGGCCCAGGCCTCCAGCGCCGGTCGGGCCGAGAACGCCCAGGACCTGCTCCTGAGCTCCATCGGGACGGCGGTGCTGCTGGTGGCCCTGCTGGCGGTGTCGATCGTCGGGGTCGCCCGCTACTGGCTGCTGCGGCCGATCGCGGCGCTGCGCCGGGCGGTGAACGCTGTCGCCGCCGGCCGCTACGACACCCGGATTCCCGAGGTCGGGCCGGCGGAGATCGTCGAGCTGGCCGGCAACGTGGAACGGATGCGCGCCCAGCTCGTCCAGCTCGTCCGGCTCAACGACCGGTCCTGGGAGGCGCTGGCCCAGGAGGGGCAGGCCGTGCTGGCCCTGCGCGACGCGCTGGCGCCGAGCGACCTGCGCGCGCCCGGGCTGATCGTGCGGGGCCATCTGGACCCGGCCGAGGGGGCACTGGCCGGCGACTGGTTCGACTCCTTCGAGCTGCCCGGCGGGCGGGTTGCCGTCGTCGTCGGCGACGTCTCCGGGCACGGCGCGGCGGCCGGGGTGTTCGCGCTGCGGCTCAAGCAGCTGCTCGCCGCCGCCCTCACCGAGGGGAAGAAGAACGCGGGCGAGGCCGTCGAGTGGGCCGTCGAGCGGATCGGCGACACCGGCGAGGTCTTCGCCACCGCGGTCGTGCTGGTGCTCGACCCGGCCACCGGCGTCGTCGAGTACACCAACGCCGGCCACCCCGACATCCTGGTCATCCGGTGGGAGCTCGGCGCGGTCGCCCCCGTCCCGGCCAACGGGCCGCTGATGTCGAGCATCGTCTCGGCGCGGGGCTCGTGGCCGACCGCGTCGCTGCGGCTCGCCGCCGGCGACGCCCTGTTCATCTGCACCGATGGGCTGCTTGAGGCCCGGGACGAGGCCAACAACGAGTTCGGCAACGAGCGGATCATCGCGGAGATCATGCGCGACCCGCGGCGGGACGCGGCCGACCTGCTGGCCGGGGCGCTGGAGGCGGTCCGCCGCTTCTCGCCCGGCCGGGCCGCCGACGACCGGACGGCGATCGTGCTGGCCCGCGCACCCCGCCCCGCCGGCGGACAGGTCCCCCGGGCCCGGGACGGCTCGCTCGGCGCCCGCGCCCTGGGCGGCGGCGCGGGCGCCGCCGTGAGCGGGGACGACCGTGGGCTCGCCGTCAGCCAAACAGGCGCGGCGCGAACCACTCTGTGATCATGCTGACCGGGCGCTGCGAGGTCATGCTCACCATCCGGTAGGTCCGGGCCGGCACGCGCGAGTCGGGCCGGACGTCCGGCCCCAGATGCGCCGCGAAGTCACCGGCCGGCAGCAGGCCCCACTCCCGCAGCTCGCGGCGGATCGGTTCACCCGCCCGGACCAGGAGCTTGCCGATCGGGTCCGTCGTCGTGGCCAGCCGGTGCACGACCTGGGCCGGCAGCCGGCCCGCGACCGCGTAGACGGTCGCCGCCCCGTAGACGACGTCGTCGTCGCCGACCAGGACCACGTCCCGGATCAGCAGTTCGTCCCCTTCCTCCGCCTCGAGGTCGTCGTAGCCGGCGCGGGCGTAGCCGTCGACGTCGCCGAGGTCCAGCCCGGCGAAGCCGCCGAGCGGCTCGCTGGCCGGGGCGCCCTGGGTGGGCAGCGGGAAGCGCCACTGGCGGCGCACCCGGACGGTGACCTCGCGGCCGGTGAGGATCTCGATCGACGTCGTGGTGAGCCCGTCGCCCCGCAGGACGAGCTGTTCCACCCGTCCGATGGTGCTGGCCGGGGGCGCCGCGCCGGACGGCGGCGCGGCGGGGTCGTCCGACCGGGGGCGGGGCAGGGCCGGGTGTGTGCCGACCACACCGTTCGCGGAGCGTGAGAGCACTCCGCGAGTCTTGTGCCAACCCTCGAACTGGTCAAGACGACCTCTGTGCCTACTTGGCCGCATATATGCCGGCGAAGCTGCCAGAAGGCGCGGGTCGACGGGTCGACGGTCGACGAGCCGGCGGGCCGGTGGTCTGCCGCCCGCGGACCGGTTACCGGCGGCTCGTCACTGACCGCCGGCCGGCAGGGCGGAGCCCACCGCCGCGCGGCCGGCCGCGAGCCGCCGGGCCGCGCTCGGTGCCGGGAACACCCGGCCGCCCACCACCGTCGCCGTCGGCCGGATCGCCCGCAGCGCGTAGGGATCCTCGTCGGAGGGCAGCCCGTCCAGGGCGACGAGGTCGGCCAGCTTGCCGGCGTCCACGCTGCCACGGCTGGCCTCTACGCCGAGCAGGTAGGCGGCATCGATCGTGATCGCGCGCAGCGCGTCCCGCACACTGATCTTCTCCGCCGGGCCGAGCACCCGGCCGGACTCGGTCATCCGGGTGGCCGCGACCCAGGCCGAGAACAGCGGGTCCAGCGGGGTGACCGCGCAGTCGGAGTGCAGCGCGAACGGGATGCCGTGGCGGCGCAGCGACGCCAGTGGGTTGAGCCGGGCCGCTCGCGGGCCGAGCGTGCGAGCCAGGTGGAACTCCCCCCAGTAGTAGATGTGGTTGACGAACTGGTTGCAGCAGATACCGAGCTCGCGGATCCGGCGCAGCTGGTCCTCGGTGACCAGCTGGTTGTGCTCGATCCGGTGACGGTGCCCGGCCCGGGGGTGGGCTTCGATCGCCCCGCCGAGCGCGCGCAGGGCCAGGTCGATGGCCCGGTCGCCGTGCGCGTGCAACGCGATCTGGGCGCCGGCCCGGTGGAAGGCCTCGACGCGCTCGGCCAGTCGGCTCTCCTCGACGTTGAGGACGCCGTCGGGAGCACCGTCGTAGTACAGATGCGGGAAGCGCAGGGCGGCGGTGTAGCCCTGGATGGGGCCGTCGAGGACGAACTTCACCCCGGCTACCGTCACCGCGTCGCCGCCGCGGGCTCGCAGCTCGGCGAACGCCTTCGGGCCCATCTCCTCCGCCACGGCCGCGTCGAGGTAGATCACGAGCCGCCCCGGGAAGTCGTCCCGGGCGGCCGCGTCGAACATCGCCTCGATGTCGGCCGGCGCGCTCGCGTCCCGCCCAGCCCAGCCGGGGTCGATCGCGCCGGCGGACATGTCGGTGACGGTCGTCGTGCCGGTCAGCTGGGCCAGCTGACCGGTCAGCCCGACGGCGGCCGCCATGGTCGCGTCGCGGCCGTCGCGGCCGTCGCCGCCGGCGGTGGCCCCGGCTCGGCCGGGCGGACCGGCGCCGTGCTGGGCGGCGCCGTGGTGGGTGGCGCCGTGCTGACCAGGGCTATGGTGGGCGGCGCCGTGGAGGCCGGCGCCGGCCAGCAGGCCGGGGACGCGGGCCAGGCGGGCCAGGGCCTTCATCTCGCGCAGCTCACCGGTCGGCTCGCCGCCGGCGTCGCGGACGATGCCGTCCTCGGCCGCCGGGTGGCCGCGCTGGACGCCCATGGCCGCCAGTGCGCGGGAGTTGACGTAGGCGATGTGGCCACTGACGTGCTCGACGACCACGGGCCGGTCGGCGGCCACGGCGTCGAGCTCACGGCGGGTCAACGCGGGCTGGCCGGGCAGCCGGGCCGGGTCGTGGCCCCAGGCGACCAGCGGCGCCAGGTCTTCCGAGCCGGAGCCGGAGCCGGTCCGGGCCCGGGCCGCGCCGCGCAGCCGGTCGAGGACGTCGCCGACCGATGTGCAGGCCGCGACGTCCGTCCCGTCCGGGGCCCAGGTCGCCACCGTGCCCACGTAGGTGCCGGCCAGCCAGTTCAGCCCGGTCGGGACGACGTGCGCGTGCGGCTCGACGAAGCCGGGCAGCAGGACCGAGTCGGCGAAGCGGACGTCGACGTGGTAGGGCCGGCGGCCCGCCCGCAGGCGGCCGACGACGTCCTGGTGCGTCCCGACGTCGAAGATTCGGTCGTCGAGGACCGCGACGGTCTCCGCGTGGGGAGCCATCGGGTTCATGGTCATGACCTTCTTGGCGGGGTAGACGAGCACGGCGCTGCCCCCGCCCCGCCGGCGCGGAGCCCCGCCTCGCCCCGCCGTGTCGCTCGTGTACGGCCTGCCCCCGCTCCCCACTCGGCCACCTCCGCTCGCGCGTCCGCCTGCGCCGCCGTACCCCGTCCGGTCCTCCCGTGGTGCCGGTCGCTCGTGAGGCCGGGCCGTTCGTGAGGCCAGCCGTTCGTGACTCCAGCTGTTCGTGGCGCTGGTCCGTAGGGCCGGTTCGTCGCGCCGGCCGTTCGTGACGCCGGTTCCCGTCCGGAGCTACGTCCCCTCCCCAGCGGGGCGCGGAACCCCGCCGGGGAGAGCGTCCGCCGATGCGCGCTTCGGCCGGGGACCCGAGGCGGCGGACGAGTTTCTCGGGCTACATGGCCCGATGGAATTCTCATGCCTCCCTCCCCGTTGACAAAGCTGAGTCCGTCTGACTCAATAAGAGTCAGCCAGAGAACGTCCCGCGATGGGGACGGGTTGGAGAAGAGGGATCATGGCTACCTACGTGTGGGATCCGTTCGCCGCGATCAGCCGATTCGACCGAGAGTTCGACGAGATCGTGCGACGGGGCTGGGGCGGGCGTGAGCGGGTCGCGCGGGCCGGGCGGATCGGCTTCGTACCGGCGTCCGACGTCGTGACTGACGGGGACGACGTGCTGATCCACGTTGAGCTGCCCGGGCTGGACGTCGAGAAGGACGTGCAGGTCGAGATCGAGCGCGGCCGCCTGGTCATCCGCGGCCAGCGGCAGGCGGAGAGCCGGCGGGAGGATCGGGGTGTGGTCCTGCGCGAGCGGCGCCACGGGTCGTTCCAGCGGGCGTTCACCCTGCCGGAGGGTGTCGGCGCCGATGCGATCAGCGCGACCTACGACCAGGGTGTACTGACGGTCCGGCTGGCCGGCGCGCACCGGACCCCGGTGAGCACCCGCATCCCGGTGACGGCGGCGGCGGCGAAGGCCGTCGAGGTCGGTTCGGGCGAGGCGGACGGCGCCCAGGCGCCGGCGAGTGAGACGGCTCCGGCTCCGGAGCGGTCGGCCGCCTGACTCGTCAGGCCCCGTCAGCCCACATCAGTCCTCATCAGTCCCCGTCAGGGCGCGGTGGCGACGAAGCCACCGCGCCCTGATGCGTGGGAGCGGCCGTGCGTCAGCGGCGGCGGGTCGCCCCGGCGTGCCGGGCCGGCTCGCCGCCTATCTTCGAGCCGCGCGAGGACGGCGGCGGCACCAACGGTCCGATGTCGCCGTCGGGCGCCTCGTCGAGGTCGACCACCACCGGAGCGTGGTCGCTGGCCCCCTCACCCTTGCGGGCCTGCCGGTCGACCCAGACCGCCGCCACCCGGTCGGCCACCTCGGCGCTGCCGAGCGCGAGGTCGATGCGCATCCCGTAGTTGCGCTGGAACATCATCGACCGGTAGTCCCAGTACGTGTAGGCCTGCTCGGTCGGCCAACGCCGGCGGACAAGGTCGGTCAGGCCGACGTCGGTGACGGCTCGCAGCGCGTCGCGCTCGGGCGCGGTGACGTGGGTGGCCCCGTCGAAGTCGGCGATGTCCCAGACGTCGTCGTCGGCCGGCGCGATGTTGAAGTCGCCCGTCGCCAGCACCGGGACCCTGCCGACGTGTGTGGCCAGCACCGCGCGTAACGCCCCCAGCCAGCTCAGCTTGTAGGCGTAGTGCGGGTCGTCCGGCGTCCGCCCGTTCGGCACGTACAGCGACCAGATCCGTACTCCACCGCAGGTCGCGGCGATCGCCCGGGCCTCCGGGTCGGGGAAGCCGGGGCCGTCGGCCAGACCCCGTTCGACGTCGGCCAGGCCTACGCGGGACAGGATTGCCACCCCGTTCCACCGGCCGTCGCCATGGTGCGCCACGCTGTAGCCACGGCGGAACAGATCCTCGTCGAACAGCTCGAGGAAGGCCGCGTCCGCAAGCTTCGTCTCCTGCAGGGTCACGACGTCGGGCTTGACCCGGTCGAGCCAGCTGATGAGACGGGCCTGCCGGGCCTTCGCCGAGTTGATGTTCCAGGTCGCTACACGCACATCTCGACCGTAGCCGCCGGGTCGGACAACCTGGAGCGCGCCCCGACATCCGGATCGCGGTGCGGGCCCGGCGCGATGGCCACCCGACCGAAGCGACCGGGAGAATGGGCGGAGCCCCCGGTCGCGGAGGGCGGCAGGTTAGCTCTTCCCGGTGGGTGAGGCATCCGTAGCGCCGGACGGTTCGGTGGCCGCGCTCGCGGCCCGGTCGGCTACCGTTGCCTTGGTTGTCTGATCGACGTAACGACGGCGTCCCCTGGCCGGACGTCCCCCGGACACGAGGTTCGCCCCACATGAGGTTCCGCTGAGATCTTTTCCCGACTCGGACCTGCGCGCCGCGTGCCGGCCGGCCGCCGACCGGCGCGCCCGCCCCGTCGACTGGGCGGCCGAGTCCTACGTGGCGGTCGGCAACCCGACCATCGACCTCGACGACGACGGCCGCCGGGCCGTCGGCGGCACGGTCGTGTACTCCGCGCTGCAGGCGGCCCGCCTCGGCCTGCCCGCCCTGGTCGTCGGCCGGGCCGCGCCGGCCGACCTGGCGACGATCGGGGCGGCCTGCGCCGACGAGGTGCGCCTGGCCCTGCGCCCGGCCCGGGCCACCACCGTCTTCCACAACAGCCGCCTCACCGAGCCGCGCCGCCAATACCTGCGGGAACGCGGCGGGGTCCTCGACGTCCGGACCGATCTGGCCCGCGCGGCCGCGATCGTCGCCGGGCAGGACCCGGATGCCCCCGGCCCGCCCGGACCGGCCGGCCCGCCCGGTGGCCGGCGGCAGCGCGGCATCCTGCACATAGCTCCGGTGGCGCGGGAGACGCCGGCCACCGAGATCGTCGAACGCTGGGAGGCCGACCTCGTCGGCCTGACCCCGCAGGGCCTGATCCGGCACTGGGACGCCACCGGCGCCGTCCACCTGACGCCGCTGGACGACTCGCCGCGGCTCGGCCACGCCGTGGACGTGCTGGTCACGGCCCGGGCGGAACTGCCCTACCTGGCCGGGTTGGTCGATGTGGCGCTGAACGCCGGCCGGATCGTCGTCGTCACCGCCGGCGCCCGGGGTTGCGAGGTGTGGCGGCGCGGCGGGGTCGACACGTTTCCCGCCTTTCCCTGCCCGAGCCTGGTCGACGACACCGGCGCCGGTGACGTGTTCACGGCCGCGCTGCTGGTCGAGCTCTACCACGGCCGCCCACTGGCCTCGGCCGTCACGTTCGCCGCCGTCGCCGCGGCGTTGAGCCTGCGCGGTATCGGGCCGAGCCGGCTGGCCGACCGGGCCGAGATCGCCGCACTGGCCGATCGCTGGGCGCGGGAAGACGACCGTCGGGGTAGGTCGCGCGGCGCTGGGTAGGGTGCGGCCATGCGAGCGGGCGGGCGAGCCACCCGGACGGCCTGCGCCGCCCGGCGGACCGCCCCTCTGTTACTACTCGCCGCGCTGGTGATGGCCCTCGCGGCCTGCGCCGGGGGCGAGGACTCGGTGGTGGCGGGGCGGCGGCCGTCCCATCCCGGGCCGTCCCAGCCGGTCAGTGGCACCGGGGCGGCGGGCGGCGCCGGGGGAGCGGGTGGTGCCGGATCGGCCAGCGGTCCGCCGGTCGTCAGCGGCGGGCCGCCCGTCGTCAGCAGCGGGCCGCTGAGCCCGGGACCGAGCCGGGACGTCACCGCGCCCAACCTGGTCCGCCCTGACCCGTCGCTGATCAATCTTCGCCCGTTGCGCTGGTCGAAGGCGACCGTGACCGGGGGCGGCCGGACCGTCCTCGTCGACTTCGTCCTGGGCGCCGCGCCCTGCGGCCAGCTGGGCCGGGTCGACGTGGGCAGCCGGCCGGACGCCGTCACGGTGACCCTGCTGATCGGCGACCGCCCGGACTACGACTGTTCCGGCCCGCGACCGCTGATCGCGATGCTGGCCCGGACGACCGTGACGCTGGACGCCCCGGTCGGGGCCCGGCCGGTCCGTGATGGCGCCGCCTAGCGACCAGAGCGCGGCGTGACAATGTTCATCCCCGCGGCGCCAACAGTCCCCCGGACTGGTCCCGGCCCACCGGAGCCCACAAACCGGGGCCTGGGTTTCTGTGTCTGTCTGACCCTGGCGCATCGAACCGGGTGCGATAAACCTGGTGATGCCACCTGCGCAGCACCGCCACCGGAGGGCGGGCGTCCATCGCCCGTCCCGCCACAGCGCGAACTGGGGGAGAGCGCGATCAGTACCGTCGACGACATCATCCCTTCCGCGATCACGCCGTCGCCAGCGGCCTCCACGCCTACGGTCGCCACGCCCGCGGTCGCCACGCCTCCGGCACCCGCGTCCGCGGCTCCCGCGCCCTCGCCCGAGGGGATCCCGCCTGAGGCCGCGGGCCGGCCAGGGTCGGGCCGGGCGATGGTCGGCCTGCTGCCGCCCGTCCATGGCGATTCGGTGTCGGCTCCGGTCACCGGTGGCGGTTACCGCCCGCGCGCCGACGCCGACGCGCTGCGCGGCTTCTACCGCGAGATGGTCGTCGCGCGCCGGTTCGACACTGAGGCGACCGCGCTGCAGCGCCAGGGCGAGCTCGCGCTGTGGGTGCCCTCGGCCGGCCAGGAGGCGGCCCAGGTCGGGTCCGTCCGGGCGCTGCGCGACACCGACACGGTGTTTCCCAGCTATCGCGAGCACGCCGTCGCCCTGGCCCGGGGGATAAGCCCGCTCCAGCTGGCCAGCCTGTTCCGGGGTCGGGACTTCGGTGACTGGGACGTGGAGTCCACGCGGCTGCGTCAGTACACGCTGGTCCTGGCCACCCAGACCCTGCATGCCGTCGGCTACGCGCTGGGCATCCGGATGGAGCAGCGCCGAGCGGCGCGGGCCGTCGGCGGCGGCCCGTCCGCCGTGTCCGCCGTGTCCGCCGTGTCCGGTGTGTCCGCTGTGTCGGTGTCCGCTGTGACCTCGGCCGCCGCGACCCCGTCCGGCGAGGCGGTGATCGTCTACATTGGCGACGGCGCCACCAGCGAGGGCGACGCCAGCGAGGCGATGAACTGGGCCGCGATCGACCAGCTCCCGATCGTGTTCTTCTGCCAGAACAACCAGTGGGCGATCTCGACCCCGGCCGCGCGGCAGGCGTCCGCGCCGCTGTACCGGCGGGCCGAGGGCTTCGGGCTGACCGGTGTTCACGTGGACGGGAACGACGTTCTCGCCGTCCACGCCGTCACCGCGGCCGCGATGGACCGGGCTCGCTCCGGCGGCGGCCCGACGTTCATCGAGGCGTCCACCTATCGGCTCGGTGGGCACTCGACCGCCGACGATCCCGGCCGCTACCGAGGCAACGCCGAGGTCGAGGCCTGGCGGCGCCGGGACCCCATCCCGCGCCTGGCCGCCTACCTGCGCTCGGCCGGTCGCCTCGACGACGACTTCGTCGCTGAGGTCGAGGCGGAGGCGGACGGCGTGGCCGCGCGGCTGCGGGCGGCTGTCCCCGCGCTGCCCGACCCGCCGGCGGCGGCCGTCCACCACGCCGTCTACTCCGACTCGCCGCGTACCTGATCGTCGGCGGCGGCCGACAGCGGGCGGCGTCGAGCGGACGCGCCCGCGTTGGCCGTTCACCCGCCCGTGCCGCTTTCGCGGCCTGACCAGGGCGTTTCTGGCCTGTCCACCTGGGTCGGAAAATTCGTGGGCCGCCCGGGCGCCGACGGGATGGCCTCAGCGCAGCGGGCGGAAACTCTGGGCCACGGGCAGGGCCGGCGCGGCGGTGTAGAGCGAGAGCGCCTGGGCCAGGCCGGCCGGGTCGAGGTTGTACGTCCGCATCTCGCCGTTGATCGTGCGCAGCAGGTCGAGGACGTGGCTGAGCAGGACGTCGGCCAGCCCGCCGGGGTAGCGGATGGCGCCGTTGAACGCGGCGGCGATCGCCGGGTCGCCGGTCAGGGCGGCCAGCGCGCCCAGGCGCACCCGTTCGGTCAGCTGCTCCCAGACGTGCTCGGTGAACGGCGTCTGCTCGCTGCGCCACACGCCGCGGTAGCTCAGGCCGCGCACGATGGCCGTGGGTGGCTGGCCGGTGCGCACGTGCACGGCCACCGCCCACATCGCCAGCAGCCAGCACAGCGCCCGCAGCAGCCGCTCCGGGTCGCTGGCCAGCCGCTCCTGCAGCGCCCGCTCGGCGTCGGCCCGGTACGGACCCTCGGTCCAGGCGGTGACCAGCTGCTCCACCTCGACGACGTCGTTCATGGTCAGCTCTTGGGTACACGGCTGCGTGATCGCGACCGCCCGCCGGGACGCGGCGTCGACCAGCGCGAGTGACCCGGCGTCGGGCAGGGTCTGCCACGCGAGACCCGCTTCCGACATAGCCGCAGGGTAACCCGGCGTGGTATGGCCGACCAGAGGGCGGGTCATCTCGTCCCCTTCTGAGCGGTACCATGAGGACAGACAGCAGTGAGTTGAACGCTGAGCATGATCGGCGGCCCGCCGCTCGGGGACACCCCGGCCCAGAAGGCGGCCGGCGCAACCGTGATCATCACCTGACCGCGGGTCAGACCGCTGTCAGACCTCGATCTCGGCGACGGAGTTGGCGATCCGGTCGGGCCGGTAGGGGAAGCGCTCGACGTCGGCCTGCGCCGTCACCCCCGACAGGACCAGGATCGTGCCCAGCCCGGCCTCGATCCCGGCCACGACGTCGGTGTCCATCCGGTCGCCGATCATGACGGTCGACTGGCTGTGCGTGCCGAGCGCGTTGAGGGCCGAGCGCATCATCAGCGGATTCGGCTTGCCGACGAAGTACGGCGCGACCCCGGTCGCCTTCTCGATCAGCGCGGCCACGCTGCCGGTGGCGGGCAGCGCCCCGGCCGGCGACGGGCCGGTGCGGTCCGGGTTCGTCGCGATGAACCGAGCCCCGGCGGAGATCAGCCGGATGGCCCGGGTGATCGCCTCGAACGAGTAGCTGCGGGTCTCTCCGAGCACCACGTAGTCCGGGTCGCGCTCGGAGAGCACGTAGCCGGCGTCGTGCAGCGCGGTGGTCAGGCCGGACTCGCCGACGGTGAACGCCGTCCCGAACGGCCGTTGGTCGGTGAGGAACTTCGCCGTGGCCAGGGCCGAGGTCCAGATCCGCTCGGGCGGCAGCTCGATGCCCGAGCCGCGCAGCCGGGCCGAGAGATCCCGCGGGCTGTAGATCGAGTTGTTGGTCAGGACCATGAACTTCTTGTCCGCGGCGGCCAGCTTCGCGATGAACTCCGGCGCCCCCGGCACCGGGTCCTCCTCGTGCACCAGCACGCCGTCCATATCTATGAGATAGGCATCAGCTCGCACAGCGCCATCTTGCCGGCCCGGGCGGCCGGGCCGACGCCCGGGCGGTCACATGGCGGCTCGGGTCGGGGCCGGGGCGCCGAACGGGGCCAGGAGGCCGGTGTAGGGCTTGGGCGGCGGCGGGGCGTGGCCGCCGCTGGTGTGCGGGCCGAGGCGGACGAGCCCCTCCACAGCGACGGTCGCCGCCGCCACCCCGTCGATGACGGGGACGCCGAGCGCGGCGCACAGGCGGCGGGGCAGGTCGGCCATGCCGGCGCAGCCGAGCACGATCGACTCGGCCCCGTCGAGCTCGACCGCGGCCTGGCACTCGCGCAGGATCGCGGCCTCGGCCGCCGGGTCGGTCTCCAGGTCGAGGACGGGCACCTCGCAGGCCCGGACGCACCGGCAGACCTCCCGCGGGCCGTAGCGGGCGGCCAGCTCCCACGCCCGGCCGCGGGTGCGGCCGAGGGTCGTGACCACGCCGAAGCCGGGGGCGAGCTGGCTGGCCGCCCGCATCGCCGCCTCGGCGATACCGAGGACGGGGCCGCGGGCGAGCTCGCGGGCGGCGTCGATGCCGGGGTCGCCGAAGCAGGCGACGACGTAGCCGTCGACGCCCCGGGCCTCGCCGGCGGCGATCTCGGCCAGCAGGCCCGGGACGCTCAGCGCCTCGTCGTAGTGGCTTTCGATGGACGCCGGGCCCATCGTGGGGTTGACCGCCTCGATGATCGTTGTCGGGGCGGCCACCGCGGCCGCCGCCCGGCCGATCGCGTCGGTCATGGCGCGGGTGGTGTTCGGGTTGATGACGGCGATGCGCACGGGCGGGGGAGGGGTCAGCGCGGTTCGGGCACGGCGCCGGCCGGCAGGTCGGCCGTGCGCGGCCGCAGCGAGGTGGCAGTGATCGCCGACGTACGGGCGAGCAGGAAGTAGACGGCCAGGCCCAGGCCCATCCCGATGAACCACGAATACTCGGCCGCGGTGGAGATCCAGGAGATCGCTGACTTCGGGATGACGACGGTCAGCATCGCGATGACGGCGCCGACGGCGGTGGCGATGACGGCCGGCGGGTTGACGCCCTTGCGGTAGTAGTAGGTGCCGGCCTCGTCCAGGGTGAACAGGTCGTCGACCACGATCACCCGCTTGCGGACGAGGTAGAAGTCCGCGATCAGCACACCGAACAGCGGGCCGATGAACGCGCCCAGCGTTTCCAGGGTGTAACGGATGACGTCGGGATTGTTGTACAGGTTCCACGGGGTGATGAGAACCGAGCCGACGGCGGCGATCATGCCGCCCATACGCCAGCTGATCTTTCGCGGGTTGACGTTGGAGAAGTCGAACGCCGGCGAGATGAAGTTCGCCACGATGTTGATACCGATGGTGGCGATGGTGAACGTCAGCGCGCCGAGCACGATCGCGAACGTGCTGTCGATACGGGCGACGGTCTCCACCGGGTCGGTGATGAGCTCGCCGAACACCGGAATGGTCAGCGACGAGGTGATGACGACGAGGATGGAGAAGACGAGGAAGTTCAGCGGGAGGCCGAACAGGTTGCCCGTCCGCACCGCTTTGTATGACTTTCCGTACCGGGAGAAGTCACCGAAGTTCAGCATCGGCCCGGAGAAGTAGGAGACGACGAGCGCGATCGCGCCGAGCATCACCGAGACCGCGCCCCAGCCGTGGTGGTCCACCTTTCCGAGGTTCAGGCTGATCGCGCCCCAGCCGGCCTTGTAGATCAGGTAGCCGGTCAGCGCGATCATCACGACGTAGACGGCCGGGCCGCAGAAGTCGATGAACCTCCGGATCGTCTCCATGCCGGTCCAGAACACCAGCGCCTGCAGGACCCACAGGACGGCGTAGCTGATCCAGCCCAGCGCCGGCAGGCCCAGGAAGCCGTGCGTGTGCACGTTGGCGTACGGCGTCAGCCCGTGGAAGAGCTTCAGCAGGACGACGTCGAGCGCGGCCGCCGCCAGATACGTCTGGATTCCGTACCAGGCGACGGCGATCAACCCACGGATAATCGCCGGGACATTCGCGCCGAGCACTCCGAACGGCGCCCGGCAGACGACCGGGTAGGGCACGGCGGCCTGCTGGCTCGGCCGGGCGACCAGATTGCAGAAGAAGAACACGATGGTGATGCCGACGACCAGGGATACCAGCACCTGCCAGCTGGTCAGCCCGAGCGCGAACAGGCTGCCGGCGGTGACATAACCGCCGACGCTGTGCACGTCCGACATCCAGAAGGCGAAGATGTTGTACGCGGACCAGCGTTGTTCGGCCAGCGGGGCCAGGTCCTCGTTCGCCAGTCTCGGGTCGTAGCTGGGTTTGAGCAGCGCGGTCCCGGCCGACCCGGTATGCGTCTGGGCCGGGGCCAGGCCGGTTTCCGGCGTGGCCGCCGCGTAGTCAGTCATCGTTCGTCTCCCTCGGGGAGTGGAAAGGGGGCGCGATGGTCCCGGTGACTCTTTCCGGTGAGGGTAGGGTGAATGTATTGCGGATGGATGACCGCGCGGATATATCTGACCGGCCGGGAACCGGGCCGGTCCAGACCCGGTTCAGGACGGCGGTTCGTCGGGGGCGCCGGGCCGGGCGAACTCCCGCAGCCGCCGGTGGTGCGCGCCGGAGGCGGCGACCAGCGCGGAGGCGTCGCGGGCGACGAACGCCCGCAGCATCCGCTCATGGTCGTCGTTGAGCTGTTCCACCGCCCGGGCCGGGGTGCGCTCCATCGGCCGCAGCGGTTCGGTGATGTTCCAGGCCACCTCGAACATCCACCGCAGCCGGGGCATCTCGGCCGCCTCGACGAGCGCCATGTGGAAGCGCCGGCTCTCCCGGTGATGGCCCCGGGAGTCGCCGGCCCGGACCGCCGCGACCATGGCCGTCTGGGCCGCCGCCGCCCGTTTGTCGTCGCCGGGGCCGGCCCGGGCCACGGCGGCGGTCAGCGCGGCGGCCTCCAGCGCCTCCCGGACCAGGTAGAACTCGCGCAGCTCGGCGCCGGTGATCGCCGCGACCGTGTAGCCGGCGCGCGGGCGGTGCTCGACCAGCCCCTCGCCGACCAGGCTCATCAGCGCCTCGCGGACCGGGATGCGGCTGCAGGCGTAGCGCGCCGCCACCTCGTCGACCGGGATCGGCGAGCCGGGCGGGGCGGCGCCGTCGAGGATGACCGCCTTCAGCTCGGAGTGGACGGTCTCGCGGACCGAGCCGCTCCAGTCGGTCGACAGGCGGTCGATCCAGCGGGCAGGAGGATGGGGGATCCGCATGCCGCCTCCGTCCCGGACCGGCCGCGAGCACTCTCGCGGATGATCGGGTCACGATAGCCGCGCACTGTTTCAGCCGGTGGACGCGCGGATATCGAATGCGCTCGTCGGCGTCGGCGTCGGCGTCGGCGTCGGAGCCGGAGCCGGAGCCGGGACCGGCGTGACCGCGAGCCCGCCGCGCGGCAGCGCCGCCCGCGCGTCGGCGGCCAGCAGCGCCCAGTCCAGCGCGCGCGCCGACGTCGCCCGATGTACCAGGCCCACCCGCCGCCGGGGCGCCGGCCGGCGGAAGCGGGCCACCGCCAGCCCCCGCCCCTCACCCACCTCGACCGGGACGGCCGAGGCCGGCAGCAGGCTCAGCCCGAGGCCGCCCGCGACCATCTGGACGACGGTGGACAGGCTCGCGCCCCGCAGCTCGGAGCGCTCCCGGGCATCGGCCTCCCGGCAGACCTCCAGCGCCTGGGCCCGGAAGCAGTGGCCCTCCTCGAGCAGGAGCAGGCTCTGCCCGCTCATCGCCGCCGTGGGCAGCCCGGACCCGCCGGCCAGCGGGTGCGCGCTGGGGACGACGAGCACGAAGTCCTCGTCGTAGAGCGGGATCTCGACCAGGCCGGCCTCGTCCGCGGGCAGCGCGAGCAGGGCCGCGTCGAGGTCGCCCGAGCGCAGCTCGGCCAGCAGCGTCTCGGTCCGGGCCTCGCGAAGCTGGATCCGCAGGCCCGGGCGGGCCGTCCGCAGCTCCGGCAGCAGCCGGGGCAGCAGGTAGGGCGCGACGGTCGGGATCACCCCCAGCCGGATCTCGCCGACCAGCGGCTCCCGGGCTCGCAGTGCCAGCTCGGCGATGTCCTCGATCGCGCCGAGCACCGTCCGGGCCCGGGCCACGACGTCCGCGCCGACGGCCGTCAGCAGCACCGAGCGGGTGGTCCGTTCGACCAGCCGGACACCGAGCGTCCGCTCCAGCGCCGCCAGCGCGCTGGACAGCGTCGGCTGGCTGACGTGCAGCGTGGCGGCGGCGCGGCCGAAGTGGCCGGCGTCGGCCACGGCGACGAGCGCGCGCAGCTGGGCGACGGTCGGGTTCGGTAAAGCCATAGCCGAACTCTATCAGTCAGCCTGAGAATTTTGATTTTTCAAATGGATCGCCGCTGCGCAGAGTGGGGCACGGGCGTTCGGGCCGCCGGCCCGGCTGGACCGTCGGCCCGGCTGGACCGTCGGACCGTCCCGCAAGCCCGCCCGCCCGGTGTGCCCCACCGTCGACTCACCACTGAGGAGCAGTCACGTGCTTACCGTCGGAGACGTCTTCCCCGACTACGACCTGATCGGCGTGGTCTCCACCGACCCCGCCACCGCCTTCGTGCGTGAGACGCCGGCCCGCCGGACAGGTCGGTGGCGGGTCGTCTTCTTCTACCCGAAGGACTTCACCTTCGTCTGCCCGACCGAGATCGCGGCTTTCGGCCGCCTCAACGACGCCTTCGCCGACCGCGGGGCCCAGGTGCTGGGGGTCTCGGTCGACAGCGAGTACGTCCACCTGGCCTGGAAGCGTGACCACCCGGACCTGGCCGATCTGCCCTACCCGTTGCTCTCCGACGTCGGCCGCGAGCTGACCACCGCCGTGGGCGCGCTCGGCCCGGACGGGGTGGCCCAGCGGGCGACGTTCGTGGTGGACCCGGACAACGTCATCCAGTTCAGCATGGTGACCGCCGAGGGCGTCGGGCGGAACCCGGAGGAGATCATCCGCGTCATCGACGCGCTGCACAGCGGTGAGCTGTGCCCGGCCAACTGGCGGCGCGGGGAGGCGACCCTCGGCGCGGCCGCTCCGGCCGTCGCCCCGGCCGCACTGGACGTCCCGGGCGTACCTACCGGCGAACCGGTGGGGGCGTCCGCTTCCTGAGGTGGCGCCGCTGTGGTCCGTGTCGGCGCCATTCCGCCGGAATAGTGAGGAGAACGTGCCTGTTTGGACGCATTCATAAGTCCACACTGTGTTCTCATAACGTGACTCTGTACCTACTTGAAGTGGCACCCTTCGCGGTTCTGTTGGCCGGGACCTGTCAGAATGCAGTCTCGCCGGCACTTGTGGTGACATCATCGGTGCTGGCGAGATCGTCACAACCGAAGGGTGCCGAGATGGTGGACCAGGACGCGTTCGCCACCGGCCGTCTGACAGGGGGGCCGATGGCCATGGCGTTACTCAACGCAGCCGACCTGGCGGCGTCAGTCCAGAGCGCGCCGGCGCGGGCATCCACTCCCAGCGGCGAGCGGGCCGGCCCCCGAGGGGGCTGGCCCGCCCCGGCCGGCTCCGGCCCGGGCGCGCCAGGCTCCCCCCCGGCCGCGCCGAGCCCGCCGGCCCGGTCCGCGCTGGCCGCTCTGGGCGCGGGCATCGTCGCCGACGCGCGGATCGGCCAGCAGGTCCGGGTGCCCAAGACGGCCGAGCTGGTCGCGGCCCACCTGCGGCGCCAGATCGTGCGCGGCGAGCTGGTCGAAGGCGACGCCCTGCCGCCGGAGGCCGTGCTCATGGAGCAGTTCGGCGTCTCCCGCCCGACCCTGCGCGAGGCGTTCCGGGTCCTGGAGTCGGAGGCGCTGATCAGCGTCCGCCGGGGCGCGCACGGCGGGGCGCGGGTGCACACGCCCAACGGTGACGTCGCCGCCCGTTACGCCGGGCTCGTCCTGGAGTACCGGGGAACCACGCTGGCCGACGTCTACCAGGCCCGGGCCATGCTGGAGCCGCCGTGCGTGGGCCTGCTGGCCAGCCGGCACGCCGAGGCCGACCTGGCCCGGCTGCGGGCGGCGCTGCTCGCCGCCGACGGCGACGACCAGGACGCGGCCCGGGCCGCCGGCGCCGAGTTCCACGCCTTGGTCGTGGAGCTCGGCGGCAACCAGACGGTGGCCGTCCTGGCCGGGATGCTGCGCCACATCATCGACCTGACCCAGGACGGGCAGGTGTTCGGCGAGGGCATGCCGCCGATGCCGGACGACAGCGGGCCCGAGGCCACCCGGGCGCACCGCCGCATCCTGGAGGCGATCGAGTCCGGCGACGCCCTGGCCGCCGAGGAGCTGTGGCGCCGCCACCTGGACGACCTCGGCTCGGGCGTGCCCGAACAGGCGCGGCCCGAGGACCTGGCCGGCGGCTGAGGCCCGCCGCGGGCCGGGCGCCCGGAGCACCGGTCCCGGTCGCCCGGGCCGTTGGTTACTGTCGGTCGGGTGACAACACGCCCTGCCGGCAACCTGGCGGAGGTCTTCGACCTCGAGCGGATCGACGACAACATCTTCCGCGGCTGGTCCTGGCACACAGCTCCACTGCGGGTGTTCGGCGGGCACGTGGCCGCGCAGGCGCTGGTGGCGGCCGGCCGCACCGCGCCGCCGGACCGGCCGGTCCATTCGCTGCACGCCTACTTCCTGCGGCCAGGGGACCCCTCGGCGCCGATCGTGTACGAGGTGGACCGCATCCGCGACGGTGGGTCGTTCACGACCCGGCGGGTCGTGGCTGTCCAGCACGGCGAAGCGATCTTCACGATGTCGGCGTCCTTCCACCGGGAGGAGGCCGGCTACGACCACCAGGCCCCAATGCCACCGACGCCGTCCCCTGAGCACTGTGTGCCGATGAAGAGCCCACAGATATGGCGCATGCCGGAGCCCGGCGGCGACTGGTGGATCACCCGCTACGTCGACATCCGCCGTATGCCGTCGCCGGACGACGAGGTCTCCGCCGGCGACGGCGCGGCGGCCCGCGCCTACCAGCGCTGGTGGGTGCGGATCCAGGGTGAGCTGGGCGACGACCCGCTGCTGCACGTGTGCGCGGCCGCCTACGCCTCCGACCTGTTCCTGCTGGGCCCGGTGGTCCGCCCGCACCTCAACGGGGAGCACGAGCCGCCGTCGGCGGCGAGCCTCGATCACGCGATGTGGTTCCACCGGCCGTTCCGGGTCGACGGCTGGCTGCTCTACGAGCAGGACTCCCCGTCGGCTTACGGAGCCCGGGGCTTCGGCCGGGGCCAGATCTACACCGAGGCCGGCGAGCTGGTCGTGTCGGTGGCGCAGGAGGGGCTCATCCGGCCGGTCCGCGACCGGCCGGTCGGTCGGGGCTGACCCCGGCGCCGGCCGCGGCGTCCTCCGGATCTGGCCCACGTCCCACCTCGGGACACCTCGGGATACCTCGTGACACCTCGTGACACCTCTGGACACCTCGGGATACTTGAGGGCACCTCGGGCCGCATCGCCGGGTCCCGACCCGCGGGTCCCGGGTGTCGCCGGGGCTGGGCCGGGGCATATCCGGGCGGCGACGCGCGGGCGTCGGCCCCCCGGGCGAGGTGGGGCCCGACGCCCGCCGCCGCCATCGCGGACGAGTGGCCGCGGGCCTACCACCGGCGCGCGGGCACCGGCCCCGGAAGGCAGGGAGGGTTCCGCCTGACCAAAGCGGAAGATCCATCCCGGCCTGACCTGGCCGGCTCCGAGCGGGCCACCCGCCAGTACGGATCGGACCTCCGGTGACACGGATCTGTAACGGGACGGACGTAACGTCTCCGGCCATGAGCGACGCGCGTATCGCGGCCGTCGGCGTCGAGGAGGAGTTCCACATCCTCGATCTCGGTACCCGCCAACTCGTACCCGAGGCCGGGGGTATCCTCGCGGCCCTCCCGGACGACCGGTTCGCGGCCGAGCTGCTGAAGTCCGTCGTCGAGACCAACAGCAAGCCCTGCCGTGACCTGGCCGAGCTGCGCGCGGACCTGCTGGACCTGCGCCGGTTGCTGGTCGCGGCGGCCGAACCGCTGGGCCTGGGCCCGGCGGCCAGCGGCACCGTCCCGATCGTCGACCCAGACGCCCTGGAGATCAGCCGCGACCCGCGCTACGAGCAGATGCTCGACGACTACCAGATCGTCGCCCGTGAGCAGCTGATCTGCGGCGCGCAGGTCCATGTGGACGTGGCCGACCGCGACCTGGCCATGGCCGTCGTCGCCTGGGTCGCGCCGTGGCTGCCCATGCTCCTCGCGCTCTCGGCCAGCTCGCCGTTCTGGAAGGGCGTCGACTCCGGCTACGCCAGCATGCGCACCCTGGTCTGGCAGCGCTGGCCGACGGCCGGGGTGGCCGGCTCGTTCAGCACCGCCGCCGAGTACGACCAGCTGATCGCCGACCTGATCAAGTCCGGGGTGATCAGCGACCCGGGCATGGTCTACTTCGACGTCCGCCCCTCGGCCCATCTGCCCACGGTCGAGCTGCGCATCTGCGACGCCTGCCCGGACGTCGACAACGTGATCCTCGTCGCCGGGCTGTTCCGGGCCCTGGTCAGCCGGGCGATCGACGCCATCGGCGTCGGCGAGCCGGCCCCGCCGCCCCGCCCGGAGCTGCTGCGCGCGGCGACCTGGCGGGCCGCCCGCTCGGGGCTGGAGGGCGAGCTGGTCGACCTGGCCGGCGCCGGCCCCGTCCCGGCCGAGGCGATGCTGCGGCGGCTGATGGGCCTGCTGCGCGGCGAGCTGGAGGAGTTCGGCGACTGGGACCTGGTGACCGCGCTGGCCGAGCAGGCGATCGGGCGGGGCAGCGCGGCCGCCCGCCAGCGCCGCGCCTTCGCCCGCCGCCGCTCGCTGGCCGACGTGGCCGACCTGATCCTGGCCGAGACGAAGGAGAGCTCGGTCTCGGTCCCGCTGGCCGGGTCACTGCCGCCCGGCGCGGACGCCGGCCCGGCGGGAGGGCGGCCGTCCGGCTCCGAACCGCCGCCGCTGCTGGCCGGCTACGCGCCGCCCGGCGGCTATGACGAGGTCATGGCCGGCGGCACGGGCGGCGGGCCGGGAGTCGTCCGCCCGCCCTACCGGCCGGTGCTGCGCGCCCTGGACCGCCTCGGCCCGGCCACGCTGGAGGAGCGGGAGCGGGCCTGTGAAGCCGAGCTGGTGGACCGGGGCGTGGTCTTCCGGGTCACCGGCGACGAGGAGGCCCGGCCCTTCCCGCTCGACCTGCTGCCGCGCATCGTCGACGGAGCGGACTGGCGGCGGCTGCGGGCGGGGCTTGCCCAGCGGGTGCGGGCACTCGAGCTGTTCCTGCGCGACGCCTACGGCGAGCGGGCCTGCGTGGCCGACGGCATCGTCCCCGACTGGGTGGTCGACGGCGCGCCGGGGTTCCTGGCCCGGGGCCGCGACGTCCCGGCCGGCGCGATCCGGGCGACCGTGGCCGGCATCGACCTGGTCCTCGACGGCGACGGGGCCTGGCGGGTGCTGGAGGACAACCTGCGGGTCCCCTCCGGGGTCGGCTACGCGCTGACCAGCCGGGAGCTGACGGCCCGGCTGCTGCCCGAGGTCACGCCGCCGGCTGGCATCATCCCGCTCGACGGGGTGCCGGCCCTGCTGCACGAGGCGCTGGTCGCCGCCGCGCCGGACCGGGCGCGGGGCGAACCGGTGGTGGCCGTCCTGTCCGACGGTCCGGACAACTCGGCGTTCTTCGAGCACAACCTGCTGGCCGAGGAGATGGGCGTGCCGGTGGTCACCCCGGGCGAGCTGGTGGTGGACGACGGGGTCGTGCACCTCGTCGGCGCCGGCGGCGCCCGCCGGCCCATCGACGTCCTCTACCGCCGGGTCGACGAGGACGACCTGTTCGGCGCGAGGGGGGCCGACGGGGCGCCGCTGGGGCCGCCGTTGGCGGCGGCGCTGCGGGCCGGGCGGGTCAGCCTGGCCAACGCGCCCGGCAACGGCGTCGGGGACGACAAGGTGCTCTACGCCTACGTCCCCGACCTCATCCGCTACTACCTGGGCGAGCCGCCCGGGCTGGACGACGTGCGGACCTACGTCTGCGGAGACCCCGACGCCCGGGCACACGTCCTCGACCACCTGGCCGAGCTGGTGCTCAAACCGGTCGACGGCTACGGCGGGGCCGGGATCGTCATCGGCCCGCGGGCCGGCGAGGCGGAGCTGGCCCGGGCCCGGGCCGCCCTCGAGGCCGACCCCCGGGGCTGGGTGGCCCAGGAGACGCTGGCGCTGTCCACCCATCCGACCTGGCGTGACGGGCGGCTGGTGCCGTGCGCGGTCGACCTGCGGGCCTTCGTCTACCAGGGCGAGGAGGTCGTCGTGGCGCCGGCCGCGCTGACCCGGGTCGCCCCGCCGGGCAGCCTGATCGTCAACTCCTCCCGGGGTGGCGGGGCCAAGGACACCTGGCTGCTGCGCTGACGGCCGTCGGTGATTTCGTCGTGTGATGCCGGTCACTGTGAGGCTGGTGTCATCTCGGCGTAACCCGCTGCCCGCAAGGTAGTTCCCGGACCGGCATCCGTGGCCGGTTGAACGAACGGCCGCCGAGGCTGGTGGAGGGGACGGGCGGGGAGACGACCGACGGGAGCGCGCGATGTGCGGTCTGAGTGGCGAACTGCGGTGGGACGGGCAGCCGGCGGACGCCGGGGCCGTCGCCCGCATGACGGCGACGATGGAACGCCGCGGCCCCGACGGGGTCGGCCTGTGGTCGTCCGGCCCGGTCGCGCTGGGCCACCGCCGGCTGAAGATCATCGATCTGTCCGAGCGGGGCGCGCAGCCCATGGTCGACAGCGACCTCGGCCTGGCCGCGGTGTTCAACGGCTGCATCTACAACTACCGCGAGCTGCGGGCCGAGCTGGCCGGGGCCGGCTACCGGTTCTTCTCCACCTCCGACACCGAGGTGATCATCAAGGCGTACCACCGGTGGGGGCCCGAGTGCGTCGAGCACTTCCTGGGGATGTTCGCCTTCGCCGTGCACGAGCGGGAGAGCGGCCGGCTGATGCTGGCCCGCGACCGCCTCGGCATCAAGCCCCTCTACCTGGCCGAGACACCCGGCCGGCTGCGGTTCGCCTCGACGCTGCCGGCGCTGCTGGCCGGGGGCGGGATCTCCGGCGAGATCGACCGGGTCGCGCTGCACCACTACATGTCGTTCCACTCGGTCGTCCCGGCGCCGCGCACGATCCTGGCCGGGGTCCGCAAGCTGCCGGCGGCCACCGTCCGGATGGTCGAACCCGACGGCTCGCACCGCGACACCCGCTACTGGACGCCTGACTTCATCCGCGACCCCGCCCGGGCGGCGTGGGGCGCCGACGAGTGGCGCGACGCCGTCGGCGAGGCGCTGCGCCTCGCCGTGCGGCGGCGGATGGTCGCCGACGTCCCGGTCGGGGTGCTGCTGTCCGGCGGGCTGGACTCCAGCCTGATCGTCGCGCTGCTGGCCGAGGCCGGCCAGAAGGACCTGGCCACCTTCAGCGTCGGGTTCGAGGCCGCCGGCGGCGAGTCCGGCGACGAGTTCCACTACTCCGACATCATCGCCGAGCACTTCGGCACCGACCACCACCAGATCCGGGTGCCGGGCACGTCGCTGCTGCCGGCGGTCGACGCGGCCGTCGCCGCGATGAGCGAGCCGATGGTCAGCCACGACTGCGTCGCCTTCTACCTGCTCTCCCAGGAGGTCTCCCGGCACGTCAAGGTCGTGCAGTCCGGCCAGGGCGCGGACGAGGTGTTCGCCGGCTACTCCTGGTACCCGCCGCTGGAGAACGTGGCGCGGGCCGACGCCGTCGAGGCCTACCTGAAGGTCTTCGCCGACCGTTCCCATGCCGACCTGGCCGCGATCGTCGACCCGGGCTACCTCATCGAGGGCGACGCGTCCGGCGCGTTCGTCTTCGAGGAGTTCGCCGAGCCGGGCGCGGCCACCTCCGTCGACGCGGCCCTGCGCATCGACTCGACGATCATGCTGGTGGACGACCCGGTCAAACGGGTCGACAACATGACCATGGCCGCCGGGCTGGAGGCGCGGGTGCCCTTCCTCGACCACGAGCTCGTCGAGCTGGCCGGCGCCTGCCCGCCGGAGTTCAAGCTGGCCGACGGGGGCAAGGGCGTCCTGAAGGACATCGGCCGCCAGGTCATGCCCTCGGCCGTGATCGACCGGCCCAAGGGCTACTTCCCGGTGCCGGCGATCCGTCACCTCGACGGGCCGTTCCTCGACCGCGTCCGCGACGCTCTGACCTCCCCGGAAGCCCGCTCGCGCGGGCTCTTCCGGGGCGACTGGGTCACAGCTATGCTCTCCGCTCCCAACGCCAACCGGACCAACCTCGGCGCGAACTCGCTGTGGCAGGCCGCGCTGCTCGAGATGTGGCTCCAGACCCAGGGGGTATCGACATGATCCAGCGATTCCCGCGCCATGACGGCGGTCTTGTGCTCGCGGCCGAGACGTCCGAACCGGGCCCCGTTCCCCTGGCGGTGCCCGTGCCGGCACCGGGGCCCGGGCCGGCCTGGCAACTCTCGGCCGGGCAACTCTCGGCCGGGCAACTCTCGGCCGGGCAGCGGCTGGCCGCGGCGGTCGAGTCCGCCGGCGTCTGGACCGGGGTGCCCTACGCGGTCTCGCCGAGCCTCGGCGCGGGCGGGCGCCTGCTGGCCTACGTCAGCGACGCCGACGGCGCGCCCGGGCTGTGGCTGGCGCCGATGGGTGAGCGCGGCCACCGGGCCGGGCCGCCGCGCCGCCTAGACGTCGGCCCGGGCCACGTCGCCTCGGTCGTGTTCGCGCCGGACGGGACGCGGCTGGCCGCCCAGGTCGCGCCGGGCGGAGGGGAGAACACCGAGGTCGTGCTGGCCGACGTCGACGGTTCGGCGCCGCCCGTCGTGGTGGCCGGCGGCCCGGGGCGGGCGGCGACGCTCGGCCGTTGGTCTGCCGACGGCACGGCGCTGGCCGTGGCCGAGTCCGACCGGTCGGGGATCACTACCGGCTACCTGCTGACGGTGGGCCGTCCCGGCGACGCCGGCGGTGCGTGCCAGACGATCGCCAGTGGGGTGGCCCTGGCCGTCTGCGACGTCAGCGCGCACGGCGCGTTCGCCCTGCTGCGGGTCGGGCCGCGCGGGCGGCGGGCGCTGGTGCTGGTCGAGCTGGCCACCGGGCGGCGCACGCCGCTGCTGGGCGGCCGGCTCGGGGGAGTGGCCGCCGCCCGCTTCGCCGACGTCGACGGCGTCCCCAGCCTGTTGATCCAGACCGACGCTCTCGATCTGGGGCGGCAGGCTGCTGATCGGGTCGCTCTGCTGGCCGCGCCGCTGGAGCACCCGGACGAGCTTCGCGTCCTGGCCGCCCGGCCCGACGCGGACGTCGAGCGCTTCGCCGCCAGCCCGGACGGCGCGACCATCGCGCTGGCCTGGAACGCCGCCGGCCTGAGCGAGCTGACCCTGCTGGACGTGGCGAGCGGGGCCGTCCGGCCGCTGCCGCCGCTGCCGCAGGCCGTCCTGACCAGCCTGCTCTACCAGCCCGACGGGCGGTCGCTGCTGCTGGCCCTGGACGGGCCGCGGGCGCCGGGCCGGCTGTGGACGGTCGAGGTCGGGGCGCCCGGCGGCTACCGCTGCCTGGTCGCGCCGGCCCGATGTCAGCCCGAGACCGCTCCCGCGCCTGAGCCGGCTGTCCCGCTGGGGATGCTGGCCGTCATCCCCACCCAGCCCGAGACGCCCCCGCTCGCCGAAACGGTGGAGCTCCCCGTCCCGCCCGGAGCCGTTGCCTCCCTACCGCGCCCGCTGGCCGCGCCCGAGCTGACCGAGCCGGCGCCGATCGTCGCGGTGACCGCCGAACCGGTCCGCCCGACGCTCGTCCACTTCCTGGCCGGCGACGGGCTCCCGCTCGACGGCCTGCTCTACCGGCCGTCCGGGCTCGCCGGCCCGGCCCCGATGATGATCCATTTCCACGGCGGGCCCGAGGCGCGGGAGCGCCCGACCTACAACCCGCTGTTCCAGGCCCTGGTGGCGGCCGGGGTGGCCGTGTTCGCGCCGAACGTGCGCGGCTCGTCCGGCTCCGGCCGGGCCTTCAGCGAGGCCGACGACCTGGAGCGACGGTGGGACGGCATCGCGGACGTCGGCGCCGCCGCGCGGTACGCGGTCGACGCCGGCCTGGCCGACCCCGCCCTTCTCGGGATCATGGGCCGCTCCTACGGCGGCTACCTGACGCTGGCCGCCCTCGGTCACTTCCCGGACCTGTTCCAGGTCGCGATCGACGTCTGCGGGATGTACGACCTGGTCGGCTTCTACCAGCGGACCGAGCCGTGGATCGCCGCCTCCGCCGTGACCAAGTACGGCGACCCGGACACCGACGCCGACCTGCTGCGGATGCTGTCCCCGTCGGCGTTGGTCGACCGCTGGCGGACGCCGCTGCTGGTCGTCCACGGCGTCAACGACACGAACGTCCCGTTCGCTGAGGGGGAGCAGGCCGCGGCGGCGGCGCTGGCCGCCGGAGTGCCGACGGCGTTCCTGCCCATCGAGGGCGAGGGGCACGAGGCCCGGGGCCGGGAGGCCCGAGAGCTGTTCGTCCGCGAGTGCCTGCGCTGGGTCGGCGAGCACCTGCTGGCCGAGGCGGCCGCCCGGCTGCCGGAGGCCGTGTAGCCGGCCCGTCGGCCCGCCGGCCGCGGTAGCCGGCCCGCGGGTCACGCGAGCAGGCCGCGCAGCGTCCGGGCGTTCTCGACGGCGTAGCCGTAGCCGTCGTTGTTGAAGTAGGCGAACACGTCGTGGCCCGTCTGCTCCCATTCCCGGATCCGGTCGCGCCACCAGCGCAGGTCGCCGTCCGGATAGGAACCGGTGTACAGGTGGTCGGCGTCCGGGCCGTGCAGGCGGACATAGACGAACGGCGCCGTCGCCCGCAACACGCACGGCAGCCGCGCGCCGCTCATGACGGTGTAGGCGGCCTGCGCCCGTTCGAGGATCCCGAACACGGCCTCGTCGACCCAGCTGGCGTGGCGGAACTCGACGGCCACCCGGATACCGGCCGGGACGGCGGCCAGGAACGCCTCGAGACGGCCGTCGTCGCGCTCGTGATCCGGGGCGAGCTGGACCAGCAGGACCGACCCGGTCGGCCCCAGCTCGGCCCAGCCGTCCCGGATCCGCTCCAGCCACCGCGCCGGCTCGGCCAGCCGGCGGGCGTGGGTCAGGCCCCTGGGCGCCTTCACCGCCAGGGCGAAACTGTCGGGCAGCCGGTGACGCCAGCCGGCGAAGGTGCTCGCCGCCGGCCACCGGTAGAAACTTGCGTTCAGCTCGACGGTGTCGAACTCGGCGGTGTAGACCGCCAGCCGGCCCTCCGGCCGGGTGCCGGGCGGGTAGAGGACGCCGTTCCAGTGGCCGTAGCTCCAGCCCGACGTGCCGATACGCGTGACCACCCCGCCGGTGTACCCGGCGGGACGGCCCGCGCCACCGGCGGCGGCGCCCGCTCCTAACCGGCCGCGCGGGCGCGCGGCAGGAGCAGGGCCAGCGCGGCGACGGCGACGGCGAAGCCGGCCAGCGGCAGCCCGGCCCGCTCGAAGGCCCGGCCGAACGCCGCCGGCGTGTCCGCCGCGCCCAGCGCCCGGTAGAACACCAGCCCGACCAGGGCGACCCCGACCGCGCCGCCCGCCTGCTGACCGGCGTTCAGCACACCGGCGGCGGCCGAACCCCGCTCGGGCGCCACCCCGGCCATGACAATCCCAGGCAGCGGGGCCAGCACCAGGCCCATGCCGGCCCCGGCCACGACCAGCCCCGGGATGAGCCACAGCGGCGAGCCGCCGACGCCGATGCGGGCCACCGTCCCGGCCAGGGTCAGATAGCCGGCGGCCAGGATGCCGCCGCCGAGGACCAGCACGCCCCGTCCCAGCCGGGCGGCCAGCGGCGCCGAGCGCAGGCACGCCACCAGATAGCTCGCCCCCAGCGGGAGGAAGACCAGCCCGGACTTCAGCGGGCTCAGCCCCCGTCCCGACTGCAGGTACAGCGCCAGGACCAGGAAGAACGAGGGCAGCGCGAGAGCCAGCGCGGCGCCGGTGGCCAGCCCCGCCGCGAACGCCCGGCTCCGGAACAGCGCCAGGTCGACCAACGGCGCGCCGCCGCGCCGGGCCAGGCTGGCCTGGTGGGCGACGAAGCCGGCCAGCGTGGGGACGGCGGCGGCGAGGCAGGCCCACGTCCAGGCCGGCCAGCCCTGCTGCCGGCCGTACACCAGTGGCAGGACGAGGGCGGTAAGACTCAGCGCCACCAGCAGCGTCCCGGCCAGGTCGAGCCGGGCCCGGCCGGCGGCCCGCGACTCCGGGACGAGGCGCCCGGCGGCGAGCGCGCCCAGCCCGACCGGAGCGTTGATCAGGAAGATGCTCCGCCAGCCCGAGCCGGCGATGTCGGCCTGGATCAGCAGCCCGCCGACAAGCTGGCCGAGAACGCCGCCCAGCCCCATGGTCAGGCCGACCGCGCCGAACGCCCGGACCCGGCGCGGCCCGGCGTACGCAACGTTGATGGTGGCCAGGACCTGCGGGCCTAGCAGCGCCGCCGCCAGCCCCTGCGCGACCCGGCCGCCGACGAGCACACCCGCGGTCGGCGCGAACCCGCAGGCCAGCGAGGCGAGCGTGAACAGCCCGAGGCCGATGGAGAACATCCGGCGCCGGCCGTAGAGGTCGCCGAGCCGCCCGCCGGTGATGAGCAGCGCGGCGTACGGGAGCGCGAAGCCCGCGACCACCAGCTGGATGAGGGCCGGGCCGGCGTCCAGGCTCGTGTCGATGGACGGGATCGCCACGTTCACGATGAACACGTCGAGCGTGACGATGAAGATTCCGGCCAGCAGGACAAGCAGCGCGCCCCAGGACGTCTCGCCGGCGGCACCCGCCGGGCTGGCGGGGCGGGGGTGTTCCGCCGACCGTCGGCCGGGGGAGACAGTCACTTCGATGGTCATGGTGAGTTCTCCATGTGATTTCCCCTGGTCGACGGGGCTCAGGCGGTCGGGACCTTGTCCAGGAAGCCGTGGACGGTGCGCAGCCGGCCGCCCGCCAGCACGGCGACGTCGAATCCGACGACCAGCGCCTCACCGCCGTCCGGGCCCAACTCCCAGGTGAAGCGGACGACGTCGTGGTGGGCGTCGACCGGCCCGGCCAGGCGGAAGACCAGGCTGGGGAAGGCCGCCTGGGCGCCGCCCACGGCCGCGTCGATCGCGGCCCGGCCCTCGGCCTCGACCAGCGGGTCGACATAGCGGGCGTCCTCAGTCCAGAGCTGGTCGATCAGCGTCCGGCGGGCGGCCGGCTCGCGCTCGTTCCAGACGTCGAGGTAGCGGGTGATCACGCCGGTGACGTCACTCATCGTCGATCGGTTCCTTTCGCTGGGAGGGCCGGCGGCTCGGTGCGCGCCGGCGGAACCGACGTTAGGGAGATCGACGCGGGGCGGAATCAGTCGCGAATGGGTACTTCCCGCGGTTCTCGGGCCGTCGGCATCCGTCGTCGTCGTGCCGTCGCCGCCCGCGACCGCGGGCGGTCCGTGCTCGATCCGGGCTCGATACGCTGCGGGCATGTCGTCATGCCGGCGGGCGCTGTATGGCCGGGACGCCGAGCGGGCGCTGATCGCGGAGCTGGTCGCGGGCGCGTCCGCCGGCCGGGGCGGCGCGCTGGTCATCCGGGGCGAGCCCGGCATCGGCAAGAGCGCCCTGCTCGACGAGGCCGCCGCGCGGGCCCGCGAAGGGGACCAACCGGTGCGCGTTCTGCGGGTCGCCGGCGTGGAGTCCGAGGCCGAGCTGCCCTTCGCCGGCCTGCACCTGCTCGTCCGGTCCGCCCTCGGCCGTCTCGACGCTCTGCCCCCGGTGCAGGCGGCCGCGCTGCGGGGCGCGTTCGGCCTGGCGGCGGGGGCCGTCGCCGACCCGTTCCTCGTCGGGCTGGCCGTGCTCTCCCTGCTGGCCGAGGTGGCCGAGGACGGTCCGCTGCTCTGCCTGCTCGACGACGCGCAGTGGCTGGACGGGCCGTCGGCCCAGGCGCTGCTGTTCGCCGCCCGCCGGCTGGACGCCGAGCCCGTCGCCATGATCTTCGCGGCCCGCCCGGGCCCGTCCTTCCCGGCCGCCGGAACGCGTGAGCTCGCCCTCGGGCCCCTGGACAGGCCGTCGGCGGCGCGGCTGCTCGACCAGCGGGATCCCGGCTTGGCGCGTGGTCGCCGCCGGCTGCTGCTGGACCGGGCGGCGGGCAACCCGCTCGCCCTGGTCGAGCTGCCCATCGCGGTGGAGGGCGCCGGCGCGGACGGGACGCCGGCGGGGGAGATCCGGCTGACCGACCGGCTCCAGGCCGCGTTCGGGGCCCGGGCCCACCGGCTGCCCGGGCCCAGCCGGGTTCTGCTGAGCGTCGTCTCGGCTGAGGACACCGGCGACCTGGCGGTCATCCTGCGCGCGGCGGCCGCGCTGGGCGCCGGCCTCGGCGACCTGGCGCCGGCCGAAGAGTCCGGTCTGATCACCGTCGCGGAAGGGGCCGTCGCCTTCCGCCATCCGCTGGCCCGCGCCGCCGTCTACCAGGCGATGACGACGGCCGCGCGGGTCGCCGCCCACCGGGCGCTCGCCGACGCCTGGGCCGGGGGCGTGCCGGGGGACGGCGCACCGGGGGACGGCGCGTCGGCGGACGTCGATCGGCGGGCCTGGCATCTGGCCGCCGCGACCACCGGCGTCGACGAAACCGTGGCCGCCGCCCTGGAGGACGGCGCCGAACGGGCGGGCGGCCGCGGCGGGCACCTCGCGGCGGCGACGACCTACGAGCGCGCGGCCCGGCTCAGCCCGGACCCCGCCGACCGGACGCGGCGCCTGATCCTGGCGGCCGCGGCCGCCGCCGAGGCCGGTGAACCGGACCGCTCCCGCGCTCTCGCCGCCGCGGTCGTCTCACCGCCGCCCGCCGGGCCGCTGCGCTCCCGTCTCACCATGGTCGACGCGCTGTCCAGGTTCTGGCGGGGCGAGCGTGCCGCCGCCCACCGACTACTGCTGGACGCGGTCGACACCGCCGAGCCGGCCCAGCGCCTCGAGCTCGCGATCGAGGCGACCTACGTCGGCTGGTTCACCGGCGCGGGTGAGCTCGCCGCGAGCCTCGACCGCCTCGTCCCCGCCGTGGGGCCGCCACCGTCTGGGCAGCCGCTGGCCGACCTGGTCGTCGGCGGCCTGTCCGCCGTCGTCGGCCGGACGGCCCCCGAGTCGCCGGCGACGCTGCTGGCGAGGGCGATCCCGGCCGTCAAGGGCTCGCCGAGCGAACAGCTGCTCGCGGCCGGCGTCGCGCTGGCCGCCGGCCAGGACCGGGCCGTCGCCGACCTCGCCGCCTCCGCCCTGGCCGACGCCCGCGCCCAGGGCCGCATCGGGTGGGTGCCGAACCTGCTGTTCGTCCTGGCCGAGGCCGAGATCTTCCTCGGCCGCCACCGCGACGGGCCGCGCGCCGCCGACGAGGGCACGCAGATCGCCGAAGCCATCGGCCAGGGGCGGCAGTGGCGCGGCCAGGCGGCCAGCCTCGCGGCGTACGTCGCCGCGATCGAGGGCGACGAGACCCGCTGCCGCGCCGCGGCCGACGCGGTCCTCACTGACCGGACCGGGCCGGGCGTGGACCGGTCCACCTGGGCGCTGGGCCTGCTCGACCTGGGGGCCGGCCGGGCCCGGGAAGCGCTGGATCGGCTGACGTCGCTGGCCGACGGGGCGAACTGGTACGGCCTCAGCGGCACCCGCTGCGTGCCCGACCTCGTCGAGGCGTCCGCGCGCGTGGGGGAGCCGGAGCGGGCGACGCCTGCCTTCGAGCGGTTCGCGGCCTGGGCTGACCGGGTCGGGCAGCCGTGGGCGGACGCTCTGGCGTCCCGTTGCCGGGCGCTGCGCGCGACCGCGTCCGGCGGCGCCGAGGACTTCTACCTGGCCGCGCTGGCGGCGCACCAGAAGGACTTCCGCCCGTTGGATGCGGCCCGGACCGAGCTGCTCTACGGGGAATGGCTGCGCCGCGCCCGCCGCAAGGCGGACGCCGGCCCCCGGCTGCGCGCCGCGGCGCAGACGTTCGAGCGCCTCGGCGCCCGTCCCTGGGCCGCCCGGGCCACCGGAGAACTGGCGGCGACCGGCCTGGCCCGCGACAGGACGACCCCGGCCGCGCGGAACGCGGACAGCGCTCCGGGTGACGTCCAGTCCGGCGTCGGCGCGCCCACGGTCGCGGGCGCGCCCGATCTGACCCCGCGCGAGGCGCAGATCGTCGCCCTGGCCGCGCGTGGCCTGTCGAACCGGGACATCGCCGCCCAGCTCTTCCTCAGCCCCCGCACGGTCGGCCACCACCTGTACAAGGCCTATCCCAAGCTCGGCGTCGAGTCGCGATCGCAACTGCGACGGCCTAGCGCCAGCCGCGGCGCCTGGTGAGCTCGGTGAGCTGGCCCTGGAGTAGGCCGACGAGGTGGGCGCGGTCGAGCTCGTCGTGGCGGATCCGGAAGCGGCAGTGTGACTCGCCGCCGCGCAGCAGCCCACCCCGGCGGTCGGCCTCCAGCACGACCTCCATCCCGTCCGGGCCAGTCAGGTAGGTGACCTCCAGCTCCCGGATCCGCTTGCGGTACTCGCCGCCGCTGGGCGTCAGCTCGATCTCCTGATAGAAGGGCAGTTCCGAACCCTGAAGCCGACCCTTCTCGACGTCGGCCGAGCGGAACCTGAACCCGAGGTCGCCCAGCGCCGAGAGCACCGCCTCCTGGGCCGGCAGCGGGAAGACCCGTACCGGGTCGAGGTCGCCCGGGTCGACGGCGCCGGGGATGTCGACCGTCGTCCGGACGCCGATCCGCACGCCCTTGAGGTGCCAGGACCCGACGTCGGTGATCGGCGTCTGCCACGGGACGGGCAGCTCGAACCGGCCGGACGTCGTGTCCCCGGCGGCGATCGTGAAATCGCCGCCGACCTTCTGTGTACCGAACTGGACCTGCTCGTAGCGGGTGCCCTCGTCGGTGTCCACCTCGACCGTGGCCTCCAGCGCCACCCGGACCTCGTTGATCTTCTGGTCGACCTTGCCGCCCTTGATGTTGACCACGCCGGTCACCATCGCGCCCGGCAGCGTCTCGGCCCGGTCGAGTACCGCGTCGACGTCGGCGTTGCCCACGCCGAGCCGCGCCATCATCCGTCGCATGCCCACCCCGAGACGATCGCACACCGCCGGCGGCCTCGAGCGGCGGTCCGCTGGCGGCCCACCCGGCCGGACCCCCACGCGGGAGGGCGACCCGACGCACTGTCACTGATCAAACATTCCGAACATGGGGGGCATACTTGCGAATCCTAGACATACCGCACGATTCTGGACGAATCGGACGGGATGGTCCGGGTGTGGCGGCAACGGGACGACCGCTACGATCCTGGTTCGTGACCTGCATAGTCGGGATTGAGTACGACGGCGGCGTCGTGATCGGAGCGGACAGTGCCGGCGTCGCGGGCTATTCGATCACGGTGCGGGCCGACACGAAGGTGTTCCGCAACAGCGAGTACGTCATGGGCTTCACCGGCTCGTTCCGGATGGGTCAGCTGCTGCGCTACAGCCTGATCCCGCCGCTGCCGGAGAACTGGGACGTCGACCGATTCATGGCGACCGACTTCGTCCAGGCCGTGCGGGAGTGCCTGCGCGACGGCGGCTACGCCCGCAACGACTCCGGCTCCGAGCAGGGCGGGGTGTTCCTGGTCGGCATCCGGGGGCGGCTCTACCGGATCGACGTCGACTACCAGATCGGCCGCAGCGTCGACAACTACGAGGCGGTCGGCTCCGGCGAGGAGTTCGCGCTCGGGGCGATGTTCGCGAGCGCCCACCTGCCGCCCGAAGAGCGGGCCCGCCTCGCGCTGGAGGCGGCGGCCCACCACTCCTCGGCGGTCTGCCCGCCGTTCCACATCATGAGCTGCCCGACCGAACCCGGCTCGGCAGGCCTCTGACCATCGCCGTGTAGGCCGCCCGGCCGGTCACCGGCGTGAAGTCGTCGGCGGCCGCGCTCAGCGCATCGAACTCGGCGCCGGACAGCGTGATCTCCGCCGCGGCGGCGTTGCTCTCGACCTGGGCGACGCTGGACGCGCCCGGGATGGCCACCACGTTCGGATGGTGGATCACCCAGGCCAACGCGACCTGGGCCGGCGTCGCGTCATGCGCGTCGGCGACGTCGCGCAGGACGTCGATCACGCCTTGGGCCGCGTCGAGGTTGTCCGGCAGGAACAGCGGGTTGGCCGAGCGGATGTCGCGCGGCGGCCGGTTGGCCCGGTTGTACCGGCCGGACAGCAGGCCCTGCGCGAGCGGGCTGTAGGCGATGACCAGGCGCTTCTCCCGCTGGGCGAACGGGAGCAGCTCCTGTTCCGGGCGCCGGCGCAGCAGGCTGTACTCGACCTGGTTGGACACGACCGGCGAGCCGAGCGCCGCGTCGGCGTCGCGCCAGCGGGCCAGCGAGTAGTTGCTGACCCCGACCGCGCCGACCAGCCCGACCCGGCGCAGCGCCGCCATCGCCGGCATCGTCCGGTTGTCCCGGATGACTGGATTGGGCTGGTGGACCTGGTAGAGGTCGATCCGGGTGACGCCGAGCCGGTCGGCGCTGGCCACCGCCCGCTGCTCGACGACCGGGCCGACGGGCAGGATCGGGAAGATCTTCGTCGCGACGACGCTGCTCTCCCGGGCCCCGGGGATGGCCGCGAGCGCCTGGCCCAGGATCCGTTCGGACCGTCCGAAGGCGTACGCCTCGGCCGTGTCGAACAGGGTGACGCCCAGCTCGTGGGCCCGCCGGACGATCGCGGCGGCCTCTCTCTCGGCGTAACCACGGCCGTAGCCCCACTCGCGCGACCCGAACTGCCAGGTGCCCAGGCCGATCACGGACACCTTCTCCAGCGGTGGCGCATCCACGTAACGCATCACGCTGACATTCAACGCCCGCCCGGCCACGAGGGCGACTCGCCGGCCCGGCGGAACGGCGTCAGAGCGCGGAACCGGGCGCCGGCGGCCGCGGTGACCAGCAGACGGTAAACCAGTCGCCGGCGGCGGACGGCGCGGTGTGGCCGGAGGAGTACCAGCCGGCCGGCAGCAGGGTGCCCCAGGTGACCGCGTCGGACGAGTCGTAGGCCGGTGGGGTCGCGTTCGGCGCGCCGAAGGCGACCGAGCCGGCGGGACAGGTCCCGGTGCCGACCCTCAGGGGGGGATGGTCGGCCGCGCGGACGGTCCGGCACAACCGGAGGGTGGCCGGTGGGAAGAACGAGCCGGCGACGGCGTAGTAGCCGGCGGTGAGGTGGGCCGGACCGGCCGAGAGCGGGTCGGCGGTGTCGCTGACCTCGGTCACCGCGCCGCTGGGGCAGGCCGCCTGCGGCGTCCCGCCGGCCAGGGCCGTCCCCGGCCCGAGGCCGAGGACCAGACCGGCGGCGGCCAGCGTCGCCGCCGCCGCGCCGGCCCGCCGGGCGAACGCCCGCCGGCGGCCGGGCCCGCCCTGGGCTGCCGGGCCCTCGGCTGACGGGATCGGGCCTGACGGGATCGGGCCTGGCGGGATCGGAGCACCTGTGGGCATCGGGCCCTCCTTGGTCATGCCGGGCGCGGTGGCTACCGTACTCGCATGCACGGGCGGCAAACCGTGTCTCGCCCTCGACAACCTCTCCCGGGGGCGGCCTGGGCCGGACTAGCGTTTTACGGGACTGCTAGGTTCTAGCCGGCCTTTCGTTCGTCCGGGCCGCACAGCCGGACCGGACGGCCGGTCGTCACGAAGGGGAGCGCGATGGTCCAACAGTTCGCGCGGGGCCAGAAGAGCCAGCTGTCCGCGATCACCGCCGGTACCGACCTCTACGTCGGCATCCAGCTGAACGCGCCCGGGGTGAGCTGGGACATCTCCTGCTTCGGGCTGGACGAGAACGACCGGCTCTCCGACGACCGCTACTTCATCTTCTTCAACCAGCCCAAGTCGCCCGAGGGCTCGGTCCAGCTGCTCGGCGCGCAGTCCGGCGACAGCGAGTCGTTCCGGATCACCCTGCCCAGCATCCCGGCGTCCATCGCGAAGCTGGCCTTCTGCGCGGCGATCGACGGCGCGGGCAGCGCGTCCCAGCTCACCTCCGGCTACTTCCGCCTCGTCGCCGGCGGTGAGGAGGTCATGCGCTACTCGTTCACCGGCGCCGACTTCACCGCCGAACGCGCGATCATGATCTGCGACGTCTACCGCAAGGGCGTGTGGCGACTGGCCGCCGTCGGGCAGGGCTTCGCCGGCGGACTGGCCGAGCTGATCCGCTCCTATGGCGGCGAGGTCGAGGACGAGGCCCCGCCGGCACCGCCCGCGGCCGCGGCGGCCGCCGGCGGGGGAGCGCCCGGCTTCGCGCCGCCGGCGTTCAGCCCGCCCCCGGGCGGGCCCGGGCCGGCCGCGCCGCCGCCCCTGCCGGCCCAGCCGGCCTCGGCCTACCCGCCGCCCGGCCCCGCTCCCAGCGGCCCACCGGTGCCGCCCGTCCCGGCCGGGCTCGCCGGTGCCGGGGCCGCCGGCCTCGACGGCCCCGACCTGCCGTCGGCGGCCCGCCCGGTCGGCGCCGGCGCGATGGTCAGCCTCCAGAAGTACCGGGAGCAGCCGACCACCGGGCGCTGGACGAAGCAGAACAGCAAGCTGGTCAAGGTCACCCTGGGCCCGGAGGCGCTGGCCCTGCGCGGGGCGATGGTCGCCTACCAGGGCAACGTCGAGTTCGACTACAAGGGCCAGGGCCTGCGCGGGATGCTGGAGAACAAGCTGACCGGGCAGGGCCTGAAGCTGATGACGTGCAAGGGCACCGGCGAGGTCTTCCTGGCCCACGACGCGGCCGACCTGCACATCGTCGAGCTGAGCGGCCAGACGCTCTGCGTCAACACCAAGAACATCCTGGCCTTCGACACCACCCTGCACACCGAGATCCGCCGGATCGAGTCGGCCGGCATCCCCGGCGGCGGCCTGTTCCACTTCGAGGTTTCCGGCCAGGGCACCCTCGTCGTCATGACGAAGGGGTCGCCGATGACGCTGCCGGTGGCCGGCCCGACGTTCGCCGACATGAACGCCCTGGTCGCGTGGACGTCCGGGATGCGGGTCAGCGTCTCGACCCAGGTCCGGATCTCCCGGCAGATCTACGGTGGCAGCAGCGGAGAGTCGCTGGCCCTGCAGTTCATGGGCCTCGGTGGCCACTTCGTCGTCGTCCAACCCTACGAGGTGTGATCATATGCGGGGCTCGCTCGTCGACCACTACGGCCAGACGCAGATCGCGGACCGGATGAGCAACCACGGCTCGAAGATGGCCAAGGTCGTGATGATGCCGGGCCAGGACCTGTTCGCCCGGACCGGCTCGATGGTCGCCTACGAGGGCCTCATCGACTTCAACGCGCAGCCGCCGCAGGTGCGCCGGATGGCCCAGTCCTGGGCCACCGGCGAGGGCGTGCAGCTGATGACCGCCACCGGCCAGGGCCTGCTCTACCTGGCCGACTACGGCAAGGAGGTCATCATCCTGCGACTGGCCAACGAGGGCCTCTCGGTCAACGGCAAGAACATCCTGGCCTTCGACGCCCACCTGCAGTGGTCGATCGAGCGGGTGCGCGGGGTGAGCATGGTCTCCGGCATGGGCATGTTCAACGTCGTGGTCCGCGGCGAGGGCTGGGTGGCGCTGACGAGCAAGGGCAACCCGGTCATGCTCGACACCCGGGAGGCGCCGACCTACGTCGACACCGACGCGCTCGTCGCCTACACCGACGGGCTGAAGGTCGAACCGCGCCGCACCGCCCGGCTCGGCGGGCTGATCGGGCGCGGGTCGGGTGAGGCGTTCCAGCTCGGCTTCTCCGGGCAGGGGTTCGTCGTCGTCCAGCCCAGTGAGGACGAGCGTCCGCACTTCAAGATGCGCGGCTGATGGCGCGCCGGGCAGCGGGTGAGAGGATGGTCCGATGAGCCAGGCACCGTACGGCGGGCCGCCACCCGGCTACCCGCCCTCGCCCGGCGGTTACCCGCCGCCGCCCGGCGGTTACCCGGGCGCCCCCGGGATGCCCGGAGCGCCGGGGATGCCGGGTGGACCGGGGATGCCGGGTGGACCGGGGATGCCGGGTGGACCGGGCCAGGGCCCCGGCGGCATCGGCGGCACGCTGACCGCGAACCCCGAGGTCTCCTCGACCGAGCGGTTCAGCCTCCAGAACGGCAAGATGCTCAAGGCCGTCCTGGGCGCGCAGGGCATGCGCGAGTTCTACGCCCGCAAGGGCGCGATGGTCGCCTACCAGGGCGGGGCCACCTTCGACGGCCACTGGGAGGGCTGGGGATCGCACTTCCGGAGCTTCTTCTCCGGCGGCGAGGGCCTCAACCTGATGCGGGTCGCGGGCTCCGGCAGCGTCTTCCTGGCCAACCAGGCCCAGGACGTCCACATCCTCGACCTCGACGGCGCCGACGGCCTTACCGTCGACGGCAAGAACGTCCTCGCCTTCGACCACGACCTGAGCTGGGACCTGGTCCGGGTCGACACCCAGGTCGGCATCGCCGGCGTCGGCGGTTACCAGATCGAGATCCGCGGCACGGGCAAGGTCGCCCTGACGACGTCGGGGACGCCGCTGGTCATGCGGGTCACCCCGGCCAACTACTACTTCGCCGACGCGGACGCCGTCGTCGGCTGGTCGGCCAGCCTCCAGGTCACCATGCAGGCGGCGGTCACGTCGTCCGAGATCTGGAAGCCGCGCGGCAACACCGGCGAGAGCTGGCAGATGCAGTTCGCCGGCGACGGCTACGTCATCGTCCAGCCGTGCGAGCTGATGCCGCCGTACAACGCGCTCGAGGGCGCGGGGCTCGGCGGCATGTTCGGGATGGGCGGCGACGGGTTCCGCGGCAACCAGCTCGGCGGCCACCAGGGCTCGCAGAACCAGGGCGGGGGCATCCCCGGCGGCCTCGGCGGGGCGCTCGGTGGCCTGTTCGGCCAGGGCGGTGGCGGTTTCGGCGGCGGGATGGGCCGCGGCGGCGGCATGTTCGGGCGCTGACCGGGCGATCATCGGGCGCTGACCGGCCCGATGATCGGGCGCTCATCGGCCGCTGATCGGCCGCTGATCGGCCGCTGATGGCGGCTGCCGGGCGCTGAGGGGCCGGCGTCCGGACCGCCGGCGCGTCCGCTGGGTAGGTTCGTGCCATGAGCGCGACCCTCGTGGCCAAGGGCCTCGCCGTCGCCCGCGGCGCCCGGAGCCTGTTCGAGGACCTGGAGCTCGTTGTCGCCCCGGGCGACCGGGTCGGCCTGGTCGGGCCGAACGGGGCGGGCAAGTCTAGCCTGTTGCGCATCCTGGCCGGGCTGGACGCCCCCGACGCCGGCCTGGTGACCCTGGCCCCGCCGGAGGCCGCTGTCGGCTACCTGGCCCAGGAGCCGGAGCGGCGCGACGGCGAGCTCGTCCACGAGTTCCTGGCCCGGCGCACCGGCGTGGCCGAGGCCAGCGCCCGCCTCGAGGCCGCCACCACGGCGCTGACCGCCGACGAGCCCGGCGCGGCCGACGCCTACTCCGACGCCCTCGAGCGCTGGCTCGCCCTCGGCGGCGCCGACCTCGACGAACGGGCCGAGACGGCCGCCGCCGACCTGGGCCTGGCCGTCGACCTGGCCGCGCCGATGACCAGCCTGTCCGGCGGCCAGGCCGCCCGGGCCGGGCTCGCGTCGCTGCTGCTCAGCCGGTTCGACGTCTTCCTGCTGGACGAGCCGACCAACGACCTCGACCTCGACGGCCTGGACCGCCTCGAGGCGTTCGTGATCGGCCTGGGCGCCGGCGCGGTGATCGTCAGCCACGACCGGGAGTTCCTCAGCCGGACCGTCACCGACATCCTGGAGATCGACTCCGGCCAGCACCAGGTCGCCTTCTACCGTGGCGGCTACGAGTCCTACCTGCGGGAACGCGCCGTCGCCCGGGACCACGAGCGGGCCGACTACGAGGAGTACGCCGGCCGGCGCGACGCGCTGGCCGAGCGGGCGCGGATGCAGCGGGCCTGGATGGACAAGGGCGTCCGCAACGCGCGGCGCAAGGCTCCGGACAACGACAAGAACATTCGCCACTTCCGCGGCGAGACGTCGGAGAAGCAGGCGGCCAAGGCCCGCCAGACCGAGAAGATGATCGAGCGGCTGGCGGAGGTGGCCGAGCCCCGCAAGGAATGGGAGCTGCGGATGACGATCGCCGCCGCGCCCCGGTCGGGGACGGTCGTGGCCAGCCTGCGCGCCGCGGTCGCGCGCCGCGGCCCGTTCACGCTCGGGCCGGTGAACCTCCAGCTCGACTGGGCCGACCGGGTCGCCCTGACCGGGCCGAACGGCGCCGGCAAGACGACGCTGCTGGCCGCGCTGCTCGGCCGGCTGCCGCTGGAGTCGGGGACGGCCACGCTCGGCTCGGGCGTCGTCGTCGGCGAGGTCGACCAGGCCCGCGGCCTGTTCCGGGGCGAGGCGACGCCGGTGGACGTCCTGGGCCGGCTGCTGCCGGAGATGACGACGGCGGACGCGCGGACACTACTGGCCAAGTTCGGGCTGCGGGCCGACCACGTCCACCGGCCCGCCTCCTCGCTCTCGCCCGGGGAGCGCACCCGGGCCGCGCTCGCCCTGCTGCAGGCCCGCGGGGTGAACCTGCTGGTCCTCGACGAGCCGACGAACCACCTCGACCTGCCGGCGATCGAACAGCTCGAGTCGGCGCTGCGGACGTATCCGGGCACGCTGATCCTCGTCACCCACGACCGGCGGATGGTGGCCGCCGTCGAGGTCAGCCGGTACCTGCGGGTCGAGGCGGGCACCGTCACCGAGCTCGACGCCCGAGCCTGACCGCCTGGGCCCGCCCCCGTTTCTCTACGGTCGAACCACGACCGGACATCGGACGCGCCGGGTGAATGCCGTCCGGGGCCGATCTTCTACCCTTCTGTCATGGTCTGGTCCGTGCGCCGGTCGGTGCCGGTGGTGCTGGTCGTCGGCGCGGCGGCGCTGGTCGTCCTGGCGGCGTCCGCGAGCGCGGCGCCGGCCACTCCACCGGCCGTCTCCCCAGCCTCGCCCGCCGCCGGGGCGCCGGGCACATCGCCCGCCGCGGCGGCACCGTCCCTCGTGATGGCGCCGTTCGACTCGGACGTGGTCGTGGTCGGCGGCCGGCACTTCCCGCCCCGGTCGAAGGCGGCCGTGACCGCCACCGCCGGCTCGCTGGGCGGCCAGGGCTCGGTCACGGTGGGCGCGGACGGCCGGCTGCTGCTGGGCTTCCAGCTCCCGGACACCTACTCGGGCCCGGTCGCCGTCACGGTCAGCGCGGGTAGCGCGAGCGCGTCGGCGTCGATGGACTTCACCGTCTCCCCGCCGGCGACCCCGATCGCGCCGCCCAGCGGCTCGGCCGCCCCGGCCACGCCACCCGCGGCCGCCGGCGCGACCCCCGCCGCCGCGTCGGCACCGGTCACGGCGCCCGCCCCGGCCGAGCCGGACGGCCCGCGGCCGGGCGCGTCCGGACGATGGAAGCTCGTCTTCGACGACGAGTTCTCCGGGACCGCGCTCGACACGACGAAATGGCAGCTGTGCAACCCCAGCTTCCGGGCCTACTGCCTGCCCTGGAACGACGAGCTGGAGACCTTCAACACCGCGGCCACCGACAACGCCAACGTGCGGGTCGCCGATGGCCAGCTCCATCTCGTCGCCACGAAGGACGCGAACGGCAAGATCTACTCGGGCATGGTGAGCACCGGGCCCTGGCCGGCGTCCTTCGGCTCCCGTCCCGCCGGCTACCAGGGCTTCACCTACACCTACGGCTACTACGAGGGCCGGGTGCGGATCCCGCGGGGCAACGGCTTCTGGCCGTCGCTGTGGGAGCTGCCGGCGACCAGCGACGGCAACGAGGGCTGGCCGGACACCGGCGAGTTCGACGTCTTCGAGATCCCCGGCAACGACCCGACCGACTTCCACTTCACCGCCCACTGGGGCGGCAACGGCGGCGACTGCGGCCACCCCTGCTCGGCCCAGACGGCCACCATCCCCGACGCCTCGACCAACTGGCACACGTTCGGCCTTGACTGGGAGGCCACCGGCCTGACCTGGTACGTCGACGGCCAGAAGGTCGGCCGCACCATCACCGACCCGGCGGCGATCAAGAACACCCCGTTCTTCATCATCGCCAACTTCAGCGTGGGCGGGACCTGGGCGCCGCTCAAGGGCGGCGTGGACGCCAACACGCCGTTCCCGGCGAGCATGGACATCGACTGGCTGCGCGTCTACCAGCACGCGTGACGTCTCACCTGACCAGGACAAATCCCGCTGTCGAGCCGGTAGCATCCGGGCTGTGGCGGGCGCGCTGGAGCTGGGTGGCGCGATCCTCATCGAGATCATCAGCACGCTGGCCCTGCGGGCGAGCGACGGCTTCAGCAAGCCGGTCCCGTCGCTGATCGCCGCCATCGGCTACCCGCTGTGCTTCTACCTGCTCTCGCTCGCGCTCAAGCACATGACGATCGGAGTGGCCTACGCCGTCTGGTCTGGCATCGGCACGGCCGTCATCGCCGCCATCGGCGCGGTCGCCTTCGGCGAGACGCTCACCGCGATCCGGATCGCCTCACTGGCTATGATCATCATCGGTGTCGTCGGCCTGGAGATCGGCGGCACCGGCCGCTGACTGCCGTCCGGCCGGACGAGCTCCTGACGGCTCGCGGCTCGGCGACGTCGTCGATGTTGAGCGAGTCGATGCCGACCAGGGCCGGGGCCGGCCGCGACCAGGGCATCGACGGCCGCCGCGGTCAGATGCGGGGCAGCGGGGCCGAGGTAGCGCTCGCTGCCCCAGTGGCGGGCGTGGCCGGTGTGGACGAGCACCGCGTGCCCGGCCAGCCGCTCGGCTGGGGGCAGCGCCTCGGCGCCCACGGCGTCGAGGCCGAGCACCCGCACGACGACGGCCGGTACGCCCACCAGCCGCTCGAGGGCGAGGCCGGCCACGTCCGGGCCCGTCGGCGTGGAATTGACATCCTCCTCCACCTGAAGGCGGAGGACTCCAACTACTCAACCCCAACCGTGCGGGCAGGTGTTTTTTGTTGGGGTTCACGGACGCTCGGACGGTTGCCCGTCGTCGTCCCTCCGGCACAACCGGGCGTTCCAGCCCGGCCGGCCCGTCGTGTGACGGGCTGCCCTGCCGCGACGTTGACAGCAGCATTGACATCGGCGTTACCGGTGACGCCGCAGGCGACACAGGAGAAGACCCGAACACCAGAGCGAAGGGGGAACCGGACGAGCGAGAACACCACGGCGTGGTCCCGCCGCCTGAAGGCGGCGGCCCCCACACCGCAAACTCGGTGGAAGGGTGCGTCCACGTAGGTCCCGGTGTTCGCGACGAGGTCGACGGCGCCGATGTGGAACGACACCCCGGTGGCCAGCCGGGCGCCCGACTCGCTCCGGCTGATGTGGGTGCGCAGGCGGGGGCCGGGCAGCCCCGGGTAGGTGATCATCCCGTCGACGATCGGATGGGACAGGTCCACGATGCCTGGCTCGTCCCGCCCACCACGGCCTGCTCGGCGCGAGCATCCGATCCTGGAGCACCTCACCGGCCTGGACGAGCTACCCGATGGCGGGCCGGTCCGGCTGACCGCGCTGCCGGCGCCGGTGCGGGGGATGGGCACCTTCCCGGTCCGCGCCGTCGCCGTGGTCGGCTGACCGGGCGCCGAACGGCGGTGGGCCGCTGGATGAACATCGCCCGACCGCCGCCGGGCCAGCGGGCCCGGTCCTGGTTGCGTACGCCAGTGACTTGCGAAAACAGGAAATATGACGGTGCGCCTTGCGTGAGGCACGCGAAAGCCCGCGGTTCTTCGTAGGGAAAGCCCCGCGAATCAACGGTTCATCGCCGATGATGAAGCCGTGCCCTTGGCGTCGGCACGGAGGGGGGCCGGTTGATGCCCGCGGATCGGCCTTCAGGGCCAGGCGATCACGTTTTTCGGGGATCGGAGGAGCCGACGCCCCCGCCCCGCGATCTTGAGGCCAAGGCGAGTCTCCTGGACCCTCGCCGGGCCGGTGACAGCAGGAACGATCGTCCGACCGAGCGTCCGTCCGTCGCCGACCCGGCCCTGGAACGCAAGGCGGCCGCCCTGGACCCCCGGCCCGCCGATGGACCGATGGCGCGGCCGGACGCTGCCGCGGCCGCGAGCCAGGACGATCGGCCGCCCACCGACGGACCGCGGCTCACGCCATCCGAGCGTCTCCGTGAGGTCTTCCGCCGGATGGACCTGCTCCCGCGCGGCGCGACCGCTGAGGAGACGTTCGAGCAGTTGCGCGCGACGCTGGAAGAGGTCGAGGACGAGTACAGCGGCGTGGAGCGCAATCCGAACCCCGGGCTCAAGTTCGACGGCCGGATGTATCCGCCGCGTGACGATCACATTCGACGGGACCCTGACGGCGGGCTGTTCGCGCAGACCAAGGGGCACGATATTCACATATCCCCAGACGGTGCATTACGGATCGTCGGCAGAGCTACGGGAAACGCTGATTATCAGCGATTGGCGGCGAAAGGTGAGTGATGACAACACCGGTAAGCGAACTGGTGGACGCGGTGCGTTCGGCCCTGGGTGAGGGGGTCGAGGTCGAGACGAACGAGTTCCCGTCGGGCGCGGTGACCGCCGGTATCCGGTACGGCGGCCGGTTCGTCGTGCTCGACGGGACGGCCGACGGTGAATGGGGAGTGGGTGAAAACGTCGTCGGCGGCGACAATGCCGGGTACGACGAGGTCCACAGCTCACTGGCCGACGCCGTCGCGGCCGTCGCCCGCATTCTGGGAAAGGAAACGGGCTCCCCGGGCCCGCCGGGTCCGGCGTGGTGAGCGCCGAAGGCGCCCGGCTGAACCTTCTCGTCCTGTACAGCGACGACGTCGAGGCCTGCCGCGAGTTCTACGAGGGCATGGGCCTGGACTTCGCTCGGGAGAAGCACGAAGCCGGGCCGGAGCACTATTCCGCCCGGCTCGCAGACGGCTGCGTCCTCGAGCTGTATCCCGCGCGGGGGCGCGGCCCGTCCCAGCCGCTGCGGATCGGGCTGACCGTCGCGCGGGGGTCGGTGCGGGACCGACGCCTGCTGGCCGCCGGCTCGCTCCTACGTGACCCCGACGGCCGTGCTGTCGCCCTCGCCGTAGCCTGACGCTCGGTCCGGGCAGCGAGCCGCGCGGCGGCTAGGCTGATCCTCTACACACCCAACCCGCGCGAATGAGGAGCTACGCGATACGGACTCTCATCGGCCCGATGATATCGGGTGGGTGTCGGTACAAGCGGCGCAGCAGGAGTGCGAGTTCGAGGCGGAAGCGCCCTTGCGGATCACGAATGGGCCAGCCGAGAACGTTCTCGGCGTGGGTGACGCGGTTTTGCGGTGTGGAGTGGTGGATGGTGAGCTCTTGCGCGGCGGCACGCAGGGTGGCTGTGGACGTGATGGCGTGCAGGGTCGCGAGCATCCAGGGAGCGTGCGCCGCGGCGCGTTCGAGGGTGTGGACGTCGGGTGCCGGCGGTGTGCCTGGGACGATCGCGGCGGCGAGGATGGCGACGCCGCCGAGCGTGTCGGCATGAACTATCCGGGGGCCGGGGTCGAGCTCGGTCCCGGCGGCGGTCAGACGTAGTGCGATGCGGGCGGCGGCCCAGGACGCGGGTAGGTCGGGTATCGGCACGACGGGTCCGATGCCTGCTCGCACGCTGACCAGGTCAGCGGCCAACTGCCCTGTGGTGGACGCTGGATCGATCCGTGGTGGTCCGTCGGCCACAGCGACCGCCCGGGCGGAGGCAGGTGCCAGGAACCGTGCACGAGGTGCCTGTCAGTCACCCAACTGGCGGCGAAGCCAGCGCAGGCGTGCCGCCTTCGCGTCCTGGGAGACCGCGGCCTGGGGTGCCATCAGGTCGAACCCGTGGAAACCTCCTGGCCAGACGTGGAGCTCGGCGGCGCCGCCGGCCTGCCAGATGCGGGTGGCGTAGGCGACGTCCTCGTCGCGGAAGGTCTCGGCGGAGCCGACGTCGATGAACGCGGGCGGCAGACCGGAGAGGTTCTGGGCTCGGGCGGGTGCGGCGTAGAGGGAGACGTCTGGCCCGCCACGGGCGTCGCCAAGCAACGCCGTCCAGCCTGCCTCGTTCGCGTTGCGGTCCCAGATCCCGAGCCCGACCATCTGCCGTGCCGACGGTGTGTCGTTGCGGTCATCGAGCATCGGGCACAGCAGCATCTGGGCCGCGAGAGCGGGGCCACCGCGGTCCCTGGCGAGCAGTGCCACCGCCGCGGCCAGGCCGCCGCCCGCGCTCTGCCCGCACACTATGACGCGGGCCGGGTGCACGCCGAGGTCGGCCGCATGCCGGGCGGTCCAGAGCAGGCCGGCGTAGCAGTCTTCGACGGGGGCCGGGTGCGGGTGGTCGGGAGCGAGCCGGTAATCGACCGAGACGACGACAAGGCCCAGCTCCTGGGCCCAGTCCAACGCTTCCGTCACACCTAAGCGGCTGTCACCAAGGATCATGCCGCCGCCGTGGATGTTGTAGAGAATGGCGGACGGGTGGCTGATCCCGGCTGGTCGGCACACCAGCAGCGACACCGTCCCCCGCTGCAGGCCATCCGTGTCGAGCGGTCCCGGCGCGGTCACCTCCTCGACGGTGAACGCACCGTCCCGGACGAGCAGCTCGTCCGGGGTGGTCATGGTGGCCATGGCCTCGCGGGCAGCCATGATCACTTCCGGCGTCCAGGCCGATGGTAGGCGGGCGCCGGCCACATCGAGGGCAGCCGCCAGCTCGGGATCGAACGGAGGCGGTGGGCCGACAGGCGCCTTGTCGGTTGTGGCCGGCGGGGACACGATCGTCATGGGGACCTCCATTGCATCGACTTCGCCCAGGCGCGGCAGCGCGTCACCTCGGACAGTGTGCGGCGCGCACGGAGGCACGAAAAGACGTCGACCGGCGGACCTCGCCCGCCGACTGGCGGATGTGAGCTTGACCCCCGAGCACGGACACCTCGCCCGCCGTGGCGACATGCCGATCGCCGCGCTCGCGAAGCAGCTGACGCTCAGCGAGTCGTTTCTGCGTAACTGGATCGCCCAGGCCGACGCGGACGAGAACGGCTCAGGTCGCGACGCGCAGAGCGGGCCGCGATGCGCGCAGCCGGTTCACCGCGTCGGCGGTCGCCTCGTCGGCGGGCAGGAAGACCACGATTTGCTGGGCGTCGGTGACCGGGAGCTCCATGGTCTCCCGGTCGAAGCGAAGCTCGCCGACGGTCGGGTGCACCCAGCGCAGGATGCCGCGCCGCGGCAGTTGATTCTGCTGGAGGCGCCGGGTGAACCCCTCACCGGCCAGCGGGGCGAGGTCCGCCACGAACGCGGCCGAGCGCGGCGCGGACGGCCCGAGGGTCAGGTCGAAGGCGCGCTCGTCGGCGAGCTGGTCCCAGTCGGGGAAGGCCTCGCGGGCCCGGCGGTCGGTGAACACGAAGCGGGTGAGGTTGGGCGCGTCCGTGTCGAGCAGGCCGCAGGGCCGGGCCAGCCGGTCGAAGGTGTCGGTATGGCTCAGGACCTCGCCCAGCCGGTTCGTGACGATCGCGATGCCCGGCTCGAGAAGGGCGAGCAGCGCGAGCACCCCCGGCCGCACGTCCGACCGGGGCTGGGCCAGCGGTCCCCGACAGGTACCGCTACCGATCTTGGCCAGGTGGCGCAGGTGCTCCCGCTCGGCCACGTCGAGGCGCAGCGCCTCCGCCAGCGCGTTCACGACGGGGGGAGACGGGTTGCGGTCGCTGCCCTGCTCGATGCGGACCAGGTAGTCGACGCTGATGCCGGCCAGCGTGGCCAGCTCGGACCGCCGCAGTCCCGGGACGCGGCGGCGCGGGCCGACCGGTAGGCCGAGCGACTCGGGGCGGGTGGCGTCGCGCCGGGCCCGAAGGAATTCACCGAGTGGCGTGCTCATCCTCACGACTTTACGACCGGGACCGGCCGAGTCCCGGCGTCCAGGGTGGCCCTGGCACGGCCAGCCTCGGCCCGGTCTGGCTGCCGGCCCACCGCGGCGCGAGCGTGGCCCCATGACCGAAACCACCCCGACCAGCACCGGCACCCCCCCGACCAGCACCGGCACCCCCGCGGACGCGTCCGCCCCGGCCCTGGCCATCGTCGTCGGCAGCGTCCGCGAGAGCCGGTTCGGCCCGGTCGTCGCCGCCTGGGTCGCCGAGCAGGCCGCCGTCCACGGCGGCTTCGGTGTCGACGTGATCGACCTGGCCGACTACGACATCCCGCTGGCCCTGCCGGCGGCGTCCCCGAAGTACGCCGGCGACGACTACCCGCGCCCGGCTGGTCTGGCCGGCCTCACCGCGCGCCTCGACGCCGCCGACGCCTTCGTCATCGTCACGCCCGAGTACAACCACAGTTACCCCGCGTCGCTGAAGGCGGCTATCGACTGGCACTTCACCCAGTGGACGGCGAAGCCGGTCGCCTTCGTGAGCTACGGCGGCGCGGCCGGCGGCCGGCACGCCGTTCTCCACCTGGAGAACGTCCTCACCGAGCTGCACGCGGTGACCATCCGCGACGGGCTCGCGTTCCCGAACTACTACCTGAACTGGGCCGACGGCCAACCGGCCGACCCGGACGCGCCCGGCTACGCGAAGACGCTGCTCACCCAGCTCGCCTGGTGGGCGAGCGCGCTGCGCGCCGCCCGCGCCGCGGCGCCCTACCCGAGCTGACCGGCGAGCCGCGCTCGGGCGCGCGCCGGCCCACGACGGGTCACGGGGCCACCGGGCTGAGCCCGGCCGGGCGTTGCGCCACCACGGAGTCCGCCTGCCCGGACACGGGCTCCCGCTCGTCCGCCCGGGTGATGCCCACCAGCCGCCAGGCCGGCGGGATCGTGTCCTCCTCGTCGGCGCACGACTGCCGGCGGGGTGGCCGCTGCTGATCGCCGGCCACGGTCACCACCCAGCGCGCGCCGGCGGCGAGGAACGTCGCCTCGTACCCGCCGCCCCCGGGCAGCGGGCGTTCGAGCCCGGCCCGGTGGACGTCGCCCACGCCAGTGAAGCCCTTCTCGCGGCGCAGGAAGTACTCGGCGGCCTGCTCGGCGTGGCCGAACGCGGAGCGCCCGCGGTACTTGTCGAGCAGGATGTGGCCCTGGTCGTGGGCGGCGACGGTTTCCCGGGCCGATCCCGGTTCGAGCCGGCCGTAGAAGGTGCCATGGGGAAACGCGACGACGATTCCGGCGTATTTGTGCCCGCCGACGTGCGGCGTGCGCCGGACCCGACTCCCCACCGTCGTGGCCAACGCGTCGAGTATCGGCGGCCCGGACCGCCCACAGCAGGGATCGTTGCGGTCGTTGGCGCACACGATGTAGAACGGCTCGTCAACCACGGTGCCCGCGGGCGGCTGACCAGCGGAAATACTCTCGAAATCGAGGTCGAGGACGTCCTCGGGCGAGCCGAGGGGAATCCGGCGCAGCCAGGCTCCGCGCCCGTCGTGGGCGTCGCCGGCCACGTAGGCGGCGCCGGGCTCGGCTCCCGGCGGTGGGGCGATGAGCTGGACCCGGACGCCGGTGCCGGCCATCCGGCGGGCGATCTTGGCGGTCACCTCGGGGCGGAAACCGGCGTCGGGCAGGGGCTCGACTCCCCAGGGGCCGGCGTGCTCCAGCAGTATCCAGGCCGTCGCCTCGGTGGCCGTCGCGATCATCTGGTCGCCCAGCAGGCTGGCGAGGTAGGAACAGCTCACCGGCCCGGGAATGGACGCGGACGTGGACGTCATCGGACGGTCCTCCATGTGGTGGATCTGTGAGCGCTCGCCGGCCGCGCCACCAGCGTGGCGTCCGGCCTCGAGTACACGCGGCGGGGCGGGTTTTCTTTCCGGTGTCCTTCCAGCGCATGTTCGGGAAAGGCGCGGCCGTCCGTCGGGAGAACAGGTCAGGATCACGTCGGACGAACGGAAAAGCCATGGTAGCCGCGCGGTCAATCGAGGTCTCGGGAGTTCGGCAAGAAGTCCCGATGGTGTCCAGCCCCGGGCGCTCCGGTGACACTGTGATCCGGTCCGGCCGCCGACTGGCTGAGGGACTCGGCGTGCCGAGTCGCCGTACGGACTCGGCTGGCGAAAAGCGAGCTGGGCGCGGGCGGCAACCTGCCCGCCCGCGCCCAGCCGCGTCGTCACCAACTATCTGGGGATCACCAGCTCCGGCCTACCAGTTCGGGAACCGGCCATGCATGCTGACCTGGCGCCGTCCGTTGCGCGTCCGGGTCGGCTTGGGCGGCGTGGTTCCGGCCGGAGCCGTGGTCATCGTGCCGGCCGGAGCCGTCGTGGTGCCCGCGGCGGGAGTGGTGGCCGTGCCGCCGGCCGGAGGCGTGGTGGCGGTGCCGCCGGCCTGGCCGACCGGGGCGATGGTGGCCGCGGTGGTCACGCCGTTCCCGTCCAGGGTCAGGGTGATCGGGTTGGTCAGGCCGAAGTTGGCGCAGTTGAGGTTGGTGAAGGCGTCGTTGGCCCGAGTGGCGAGGAAAGTGAACAGGTTGGTGCCGGCGCCGGCGTCCGGCGTCGGACCGTTGGCGAAGATCGCCTGGTCGTTGAACACCCGGCGGATGCCGTTCGGGCTGTTGTAGAGGTTCGTGCAGTACGCGGCGCCGTCGCCGTTGTCACCGCCGGCCGCGCCGAGCTGGGCCTGGCCGACGGCCACCCGGTACAGGTTCGTCTTCTGCGTGCTCTGGTTGTTGTTGACGAGGGTCATCGGGTCGTTCAGGGGAACGAGCGCGATCGGGGCCCGCTGGCCCGCGGCGGCCTGCAGCTCGTTCAGGGGGAGCGATCCGGTCGGCTGGCCGTCCTGGGCGCCGTTCGGCCGGGTCCACGGGGTGCAGCCCAGGGTCGGGAGGATGAACTGGTCGAGCAGGACGTTGTCGCTGGCGTTGGCCAGATTTGTCGTGTTGTTCCCGACCACGGCCATCGCGGCGGCGTTCTTCTGCGCGATCTGGCCGTTCGCGGTGGCCAGGTACTGCGCGGTCACGTTGTCGCTCTGGTCCTGGTCGACGACCGAGAAGTCACGGACCGTCGGGCAGGGCATGTTGTCCTTCGCCATGGCCAGCGCCGGGACCTGGAGCTTGTTGGCGGCGATCGCCGCGTTCGCGGCCTGGAAGAACGCGGCGCCGTTGCAGGACGCGAACTGGCCGAAGATCGAGCCGTTCAGCCCGTTGACGCAGTTCCCCTGGGCCAGGCTGTTGCCCGCCGCCGCTCCGCCGGCCGCCTGGGCTCCGGCGGCCTGCGCCCCGCCCGGCTGCCCGCGGTTGCGACGCCCGTTGCCGGCCTGGCCGTTCCCGGCCTGCCCGTTGTTGGCCGGGGCGGCGCCCGCGGCCTGGAGCGTCAGGTTGTCACCGTTGAAGCCGAACCAGAGGGCGACGGTCGCGCCCGCGGGCACCTGGGCCGCGGCGGGAGGCGCCGCGGGCTGGGTGCCGGCGTCGATCACCAGCGGGTCGTACAGGGTGAGCTGGCCGTCCCGCGTGAGGATCGCGCCCTGGACGAACGCGGACTGGGCCGTGTTCGCCTCGTTGCACGGCCCGGCGGCCGGGTCGGTCGCGGTGAGCTGGTAGGGCGTCGCCAGGCCGGCCGCCGTCAGCGGGTTCGCCGGCACGATCAGCGAACAGTTCGCGTTCGGGGCGGCGGCAGCGGCGGCGGACAGGTGCAGGTTGGCCTTACCGGGGGAACAGCCCGCCGCCGTGACCGCGAGCGCGGCCGCCCCGGCGACCACCGCCGCGACCCGCAGCCGGCCTCTGACCTTACTCGCCCGTGTCACCGGGCCCGATCGTGTCACCGGGCCCGATCGTGTTACCGGGCCCGATCGTGTTACCGGGCCCGATCGTGGATTGGGCGCGTCCCGGGCGTCAGGCATGGCGGCCGTCGCCGGGATGGCGGATTGGCTCCGGTGGAGCCGCCGTTGGGCCAAGGGCGACATGGAGCTGTCCTTTCTCGGGGGAATTCTTTGCGCGTAATTAGCGTGCAATTAACGCTCAATCGGCGTCCGGCGATGCCGCGGTGGTGGCACGTTTTCGAGCTGGCTCCGACCGGCTCGCGGCTGTTATGGGGGCGGACTTCCGAACCCGGGCATGCCGGTGGTGAGGAACGTCGTCGACGTCAGAGGGGCACGGCGAACCTCCGTCCAGTCCCCCCACGGGCGCTGAGAAACAACCAGGATTTTTGTACCGGGAATCGTTTTTGTCTAAGCGCCCTACCCATTCCGGCCGGGCCGTCGTGACCGGAATGGGTGACAAGTCGCCGCTGGGCGGGCGATCCGAGGGTGTACACCACGTTCGCCAGTTTCGACTGGGTGTAGGCCCGGACCGGTTGGCGCCGCGGGGGTCGGCGTTCGGGTCGGGGAAGGCGATGCGGCCCAGCCGGTTGTTCACGAGCAGGTCAAGGCCGTCGAACCGCTCACTCAGCCAGGACGCGAACCGCGCGACGCTGGCCAGGTCGGCCGAGGCTCAGGCCGCCTCGAGGATGGCGGCGGCCACCCGGTCCGGGTGGTCGAGGGGGAGGAACGTGCGGCCGCCGGGAACGGTCTGGAGGGTCGCCTTCGGGAAGGCCTCCGCCAGCCGCCGGGCGAGATCGAGCCGGAAGTAGCGGTCGCCGTCACCCCACAGCAGGTGGACCGGCCGGGTGAACTCCCCGAGCCGGGTCGAGACGTCGAGCAGGTCCTTCGGGTCGATGCCGCGGGCGAGTTTCGCCGCGTCGCGCCGGATGTCGCGGTCGGCCAGCGGCTGGACCCAGGCCCGGGTCAGCTCGGGGTCGAAGGGCCCGCTGGCCAGCGGGCCGAAGCCGAGCCGGCTGTGGCGCATACGGGTGGATCGCAGGCTCGGCACGATCGCCGAGACGACGGCCGGGTGACGCAGCGCCCTTACGAGCAGCGTGAACGGGAACGGGGGGAAGGTGTCGAACGCGTCGCAGTTGGTCAGCACGACCCGGCCGATGGGGTCCGGGTCGGTGTCGAGGACGAACTGGGCGATGGCGCCGCCGGTGTCGTTGCCGACGAGGGTCACGTCGCGTAGGCCGAGGGTCGCGATGAAGTCGAGCACGAGGCGGGCGACACCGCGCGGGGTCAGGTCGGCGTCGGGGCGCATCGGCACCGGTTGGGAGCCCAGCGGCAGGGTCGGCGCGTAGCCGCGCACGCCGCGCTCGGCCAGCCGGTCGGCCACGCCGCCCCACAGGCGCCCGTCGACGAGCAGCCCGTGCAGGAACACCACGGGCGGCTGGGTCGAGGCCGGCGGCCCCGTCACGCGGTACGAGACCTGGCCCTGGGGCAGGTCGACGTCAGCCGGCGGCGCGGTCGCGGTGTCCATGGCAAGAAACATACCGACAGTCTGTATGTAAAACAACCGGCGGGCGGAGCAGAATCGGAGCGTGCCCGTATTGCCCAGCCCGGAACCGAGGCCCACGCGGCCGGCGTCGCCGTCCGCCGCGCCGCCGGCGCCCCGGCCGGCCTCGCGGCCACCGCGGCGCCGCCAGGTGGACCGGTCCGCGGCCACCCGGTCGGCGCTGATCGCGGCGGCCCGGCGGCTGTTCGCCGCGGCGGGCTTCGCGGCGGTCGGGACCGAGACGATCGTGACCGAGGCCGGGGTGAGCCGGGGGGCTCTCTACCACCAGTTCACCGACAAGTCCGACCTGTTCGCCGCCGTCCTGGAGGCCGTCGAGGCCGACGTCGCGGCGCGCCTCGCCGCCGAGGTCGCGGCGGCGGCGCTGACCGACCCGGTCGAGGCACTGCGGCTGGCCGCGCGGGTCTGGCTGCGGATCTGCGTCGAGCCGGAGATCAGCCGGATCGTCCTTCTCGACGGGCCCTCGGTGCTGGGCTGGGCCGAGTGGCGGGAGCTGTGCGCGCGCCACGTCTTCGGCCTCGTCCGGGACGGGCTGGCCGTCGCGATGGATGCCGGGCGCATCCGGCGGCAGCCGGTCGGGCCGCTCGCCCACGTCCTCATGGGGGCCAGCGACGAGGCCGCCCTCTACATCGCCCGGGCTACCGACCCGGGGACCGCCCGGGCCGAGATGACGGACGTCCTCGAACACCTCATCGAAGGTCTCACCCGCTGACGACCGGACCGCCGACCTCACCGGGCGGCCCCCACCGGCCCGACCTGATCGACGGCTTCCTCGGCCAGACCGGACTCGCCCTGGCTCCCGATCCGGAGCCGCCGCCGTGACCAGACCCTGACCTTTCATCCTCTGTACTGCTGCGATCCTGATGGCGTAACGGGTGGGCTGCGGCTAGCGCTAGCCACCTGAATGGACGGGGATTTTCGCTATCCCTGCCTGCCGCCGTCGGCCGACGTGCCGTTGGAGACTGGCTCGAGGACGAAGACCGGAATCTGGCGGTCGATCTTGCGCTGATAGTCGGCGTAGTCCGGAAACGCGTCCACCGCCCGGCGCCACCAGAGGGCCTTTTCCTCCCCGAGTACTTCCCGGGCCCGGTACCGACGGGTCACCGCGCCGTCCTGGAGTTCGATGACCGGCTCGGCCAGCAGGCTCGAGTACCACCGCGGGTTGGTCGGTTGGGCACCGTTGGACGCGACGGCCGCGTAGCTGCCCTCGTGCTCGACCCGCATCACCGGTGTCTTGCGAACTTTGCCGCTCCTGGCGCCCAGGTAGGTCATCAGCACCATGGGCTTACCTTTCATGGTGACGCCGTCTGTCGTGCCGGCGCGGACGATCTGCTCGACATGGTCGCGCACAAACCCCAAGGCGCTCGGTTCGTAGTCGCCCGTCGCCGCCGTGCCCTGATCAATGTGCGCGGGCCGTCGCGCTTCCGTGACCAGACCGGACCGGCGGCCGTGCGGCTGGTCGGGGCGCTTGGTGTTCACGTTGCCGGTCATGGTGTTGAGGATGCCGGGTAGTTCCGTCACGGTCCGGGCGGGCAGGCCGGTCACGGTCTCCTGCGCGAGGGTGTACCACAGATCCTTGACCTTGTCGGCTACCGCCTTGCCTCGGCTGGTGAGCTCGACGATGCTCGCGCGTTTGTCGGACGGGGCGGGTGCGCGGCGGATGTGCCCGGAGGCTTCGAGCTTGCGGGTCATGAGCGTGACGCTCGGCGGCTCGCAACCAAGGGCCTCGCTGAGTTGGGCCTGGATCATCGGGCCCGTCCTGGCGAGCTCGAGCAGGAGCGCCTCCTGCCCGGGGTACAGGCCGAGCGGGGTCAGCAGGGCCGCGGTCCTGGCCCGGTGACGCAGGCTCAGGAGGCGGATGGCCTGATTGATGGCGTCGGCGTGCTCGAAGTCCACCGTATCTCCCTGACGAGTTAGTTATGCGCATAACATTATCCGCGTAACTAACCGATGGTCAAGCAAGGGAAGTTGGGTGTGACATCGTGCCGGCGCGGCACGTAGCGTGACCCTTCGACCCACGCGGCTCCGCGGATCTGGCGGGTCCGGACACCTCGATCCGTCTGGTGACCGCGACCGTGGGCCACGCTATCGATCTGGTCCGGAGACGCGCTCGTGCTTGGCGCCGCTGGCGACGTGGCGTTCCGGTCCGCTGGGGTGGTGCCAGTCCAGGCACATCACGGTCGCGTCGTCCTGGAGGTGTCCGTCGCAGGTTTCCAGTACGAGTTGGGTC
>Ga0207710_10000177_pt1 | contig 65316 bp, 48 predicted proteins | sample KBSS24metaG_FD_184400 | JGI IMG/M metagenome (GOLD analysis project Ga0207710, IMG submission 184400) | Switchgrass rhizosphere microbial communities from Kellogg Biological Station, Michigan, USA - KBS S2-4 metaG (SPAdes) (version 2) | ecosystem: Host-associated > Plants > Roots > Rhizosphere...
CGCGCGTCGCCACCTTCGCAGGAACACCCGGACCGTTGATCAGCGCCTCGAGCTCCGCCCTCTTTTCTGCTTCCAGATCCATCCCGTAATTCTATCATTTAAATTAAACAGAATCACGAGACACTAGTCGGTAATCGTGTGGTCTCGGTACAGGGTCGGACGTATCCGCTTCGTGGGTCGGTGCGGCCGCGATCGCGATGAGTGATCCTCTAGTATGGGATGGTGGCGCGCCGAGATGTATCCGCGTCCCTCCGACTACGGTGATGTCCTGTCATTGTGATCAGGGTTCGGCTGGGTCTCGGAGGACGACGCGAGAGGCAGGCTGCGGATGACGATCCTGGTGACGGGCGGACGCGGGGCTGTCGCCCGGGCCCTGGTGGACGAGCTGCTCGCGGCGGGTGCGCCGGTGCGGGTCGGGAGCCGTGACCCGCAGACGGCGCGGGTGCCACCCGGGGTGCGGGTGGTGCCGGTCGATCTGGCCCGCCCGGAGACCGCGGGCGACGCGCTCGATGGCGTCCGCGCGGTGTTCCTGTACGCGGAGCCCGCGGGGCTCGACGCCTTCCTCGCCGCCGCGGTGGCGGCGAAGGTCGAGCGGGTGGTCCTGCTGAGCTCCTCCTCGGTCGACCACGACGGCCGACCCACGGCCATCGCCCGGATGCACATCGCTGCCGAGGAGGCCATCGTCGCGTCCGGGCTGCCGTGGACCTTCGTCCGGCCGGGCGCCTTCGCCACGAACGCCCTGGCGTGGTCCTCGGCGATCCGGGCCGAGGGCGTGGTACGCGACGCCTATCCCGGGTCGTACGTGGCGCCTGTCCACGAGCGGGACATGGCCGCGGTGTCGGCGGTGGCGCTGCTGCGGAGCGGCCATGAGGGTGCCGCCTACACCCTCACTGGGCCGGAGACGTTCACGCGGCGGCGCCAGATCGAGGTGATCGGGGAGGTGCTCGGCCTCCCGCTGCGCTTCGAGGAGATCACCGGGGCACAGCTGCGGGAGCGCTCCCTGGCCGGCGGGGTGCCCGCCGGGATCATCGACGCGCTGCTGCACTACCTGGCGGAGTCCGACGGTCGGCCCGTCGCCGTCTCCGACGCTGTTGCGGCGCTGACCGGCCGCCCGGCCCGCACCTTCGCCTCCTGGGTGGCCGACCACGCTGACGCGTTCACCGGGGCTGACCAGGGCTGACCGGGCACTGGTCCGCGGCGGGGTCAGCCGGCGAGGATGGTGGTGATGCGTGATCCGGCCGGGCCGCGCAGGTCGGAAACCGGAATCCACCGGTGATCGGTGACCTCGTCGATGCGCAGGTCCACAACGCCCGGCCCGTTCGAGCGCTGAATCTGAAAGACGAATCGGAAATCATAGTGAATGTGTTCCGGCTCGGCATTGCCGGGGTTCTCGGGAATCACATGTACGTCGATGTGCATCGGGAGGTCGCGCAACGGCCGGACCGCCGCGGGGCGGACACCGGTCTCCTCGGCGAGCTCCCGCAGGGCGGCGTCCGCGAGCGTCGCGTCACCACCCTCGACGTGACCGCCCGGGAACAGCCAGCGGTCGAGCAGCCGGTGGCGGACCTGCAGAACCCGAAAGGTCGTGTCCACCGCGACGGCGCCGCAGGTCACATGACCCGGCAGCGTCGTGCGCGCCGTCACCGGCGCGGCGGTGGCGGCGAGCTCCAGTAGCGGGGCGAGCCCGTCGGCCTCGGTGGGATACGCAACCAGATAGTCCCGGACCAGGGAGATCACCCGATCGTTCACAATCGTTTTCCTCGTTCATCGTGGACAAAGTTCATCGTGGACAGGGCCCCCGCGGTCGACGCCCGTGCGGCGTCGGTCCGGAAATACGGACGTCCCATGATGGCATGACGAACGGCAATGCCCCGTCGACGCGACCAGGCGCCGGGGTGGGGTGGCGACGGAGGTCGGGAACCGGGTGTCCGGGAGCTGGGCGGCCGGGAGACGGTCGGTGTTGCTACCCTTCGGCGTGGCCACGCTCTCACTCGATCGCCTGAGCCGGCTCGCCCAGGCGGCGGAATCGGCGGGGCTCGGCTTCCCGGACCAACGGCGGCTGTTGCTGCACGGGCTGCCGGCCGGATTCGTGGCGCTGATGCCCGTCCTCGCCGTCCCGCGCCAGCAGCTGCTGGCCGATCTGCAGCGCCTGAACACGGCGCGGCCGCTGGCGGATGGCACGGTGCCGCTGCGGATCTGGCTCGACAACGCGCGGATGCTGGTCATCGGTGAACCCGCGGAGGGCACGTTCACCCAGGCACTGGCGTGGGTGGCGGAGGCGCTGCGCGCCGCGTCGTCGGACCATCTGGAGCACGAGATCCGCGCCTCCCGCCAGGCGGGTCCGATCTTCATCAGCCACGCCGAGGACGAGCGGGACCGGGCCTGGGCGGCATGGCTTGCCGCGGTCCTGTCCGACGCGGGCGGGCGGGTGACCGCGGCGGTGATCGACGATGTTCCCGGCACCAACTGGATACTGCGCTCGGGACGCGCTCTGGACGAGGGTGGCCTTGTTCTGGCGGTGCTCTCCGCCGCCTATCTGGGGTCGGCGCGCGTCCACCAGGAATGGGCACTCGCGGCGCAGCGCGATGACGGCAGGGCCCCCGCCCTGGTGCCGGTGTTCGTCGAACCGGTGGAAGCCCCTGGCTTTCTGCGCCTGCGAACTCCGGTCCATCTGCACGGTTTGGCGGAAGCCGCGGCGACCAGAGCCGTGCTTGGCCTGCTTGCCGCGCCGCGATCGCCTTCCGGGGGCGAGGGGGGTGCCGCGCGTCGACCACCGTTTCCGGGGCGCGCGGACTGATACCCGTGGGCCCGCCGCCCGCATGGCCCTGTTTCGGTGCTGTGACCTGCGCTCCTGTCCCGGAGAAGGGATCGACCCCGCGGGAGCGGCGGCGGATGACAGCCCGACATGGGAGACTGACGGGCGGCAGAGGATTCGTGGCCAGCGGGTCCTGTGGCGCTCATCGGAACGTGCGTCGTCTGCGCCGGCCTGCCCAGTATCCGGGGGCCGAACGCCGAAACGGAGGTCGGATGACCGGGCGGGGCTTTGCAGGCGATGGTGACGGGATCAGCGGGATCGATTCCCCACTTGTCGACCTGGCGGATCTCGGTCTAGCCGCGCTTCGGTCGAGTACCGACCCGGACGTGCTCGGCATGGTGCGGTACTTCATCGAGAAATGCGAACAGCTGCCTGCCTATGGCGGTCATAAGCCGCCGCCGAGCGGCGGCAGGCAGGACTGACCGGGCGGGACCGACATAGTTCCGATTCCGTGAGGCCTGACGACGGGCGGGCGCGGTGAGACGACACGCCCTGCCTGGACCCCTGCTGGACGTCGCCACCTCCGGGGTGGTCGGCGTGGAACTCGCGTCCGTTCTGGCCAGCGCCGAGTACAGCCTGCGCCTGGTCGCGCTGCGCGCCGTTCTGGACGCGGCTCGCCGGGAGGCGTCGGACTCGCCGCTGGATGGCATCGACACGGCGTGGGATCTGCTGGTCCGTGTGGACGTCGCGGCCCCGGAGGCGGCCCGGCTGGTGCTCTCCTATCCCTCCGTGGGGAGCTGGGCGCGCACCCTGCTGCGTCGCCTGCGCGCCGCGCCGCCCCCGGCGGCGGAGGTCGTCACCCAGGCCGACCCCGCGGTGCCCCTGTGGGTGGAGGTTGGCTACCTGCACTCCCTCGCGGCCGCCGCCGCCATCCGCGCCGGGCTGGCCTTCGGGATCCGGGTGCCCGCCGTGCAGGGCACGGTGGTCCTGCCGACGTTGGGCCTCGTCTCGATCCCGGGCCCCGGGACCGGCAGCCCCGGGACCGGCAGCCCGGAGACCGGCAGCTCTGCGACCGCGGCGTCCGCGTGGGTGCGCGGTACCGGGGGCCGGGTGGTGGTTGACGTCGGCCGCACCTGCGTCGTGCTTCCCCGGGCGCTCGACCGGGACGCGCCGTCCTGGCGCGCCCTGCGCGCGGTCCGGGTGGAGGAGGCGGGAACGGTGCTCGCGGTGTCCGTGGACGACGTCGACCCGTATCGCATGATCGCGGGGCGAGCGCCGGCGCGCCCGCTGAGCGCCGGCCAGTCCGCGCGGTGGCAGGAGCAGGTCACCAGGGCCTGGCGACTGCTGGTCGCCATCGACCGGGACGCCGCCGGGACGATGGGCCGGATGCTGCGAGCCATCACACCGCTCGATGCCGCCGAGCGGTTCGGGCCCCGCAGCGCATCCTCCGCGGACTCCTTCGGCCGCCTGCTCGCCTCCGCGCCCGACGATGCCGCGCAGCTCGCGGCGGTGCTCGTCCACGAGATGCAGCACGGCAAGCTCGGCGCGCTGATGCATCTGAGCCGCCTGCACCACCCGGCCACCACCCGGCTCTTCTACGCTCCGTGGCGCGACGACCCGCGGCCACTGCCCGGGCTTGTCCAGGGCATCTACGCGTTCGCCGGCGTGAGCTGGTTCTGGCGCGCCCACCGGCACCGGGCCGCGACGGAGGAGGAGCGGCGGTTGGCCGAGTTCGAGTTCGCCCTGTGGCGCGGCCAGGCCTCCCGCGCGGCGGCCAGGCTGCGCGGCGAGCCCGCACTCACCGATCTCGGGGCCTGGTTCGTCGAACGGGTCCGGCGCTGGGTTCGGCCGTGGCTCTCCGAGCCGCTGCCCCCGCTGGTGCTCGACGCCGCCGACCTGGCCGTCGTGGAGCACCGGACCGGCTGGCGCCTGCACCACGTCCAGCCTGCCGCGCCGCACGTCGAGGCACTGGCGCGTGCCTGGGTGGCCGGGAAACCCGCCGCCCGCCGCCCGCCGGACTCCCCGCCTTCCACGGTCCGCCCCACGCAGCCGCGCGGGCACCTGGAGACGACAGCGGTGCTGCTGCGCTACCGCTTGGCGGACCGGGACACGTTCGCGGCCTTCCTCGCCGATCCGGCCGCCGCGGCCGTCACCGGCGCGTCCGCCGCGCAGGTTCTGGTTGCCGGCGGGCGGTACGACGAGGCCCGGCGCGCGCTCGTCACGTCGGCCGCGGCCGATCCCGCGTCACCCGACCCCTGGGTCGGCCTCACGCTCTGCCTGCGGCGCACGCAGGGCGCCGGGCCGGTCGAGCTGGCCGCCCGGCGATCCCTGTCACGTCACCCGGAGCTGGTGCGGGCGGTCGCGCACCGGCTGGCCGCCACCGACCGGTGGTCAGGTGATCCGATCGGCCTGGCCGCCTGGCTCGACGGCCACACCCCGCCGCCGTCCGGGTAGGTCCTGCCCGGCCCCGGCGTCGGCACCGTGGCACCAAGGTCTGGCGTGCACCCGGATCACAACGGCATGGGGTCGACGTCACAGTCGGCGCGCTGCCATTCCGTGACCAGGCGGGTCACCGGATGGGTCGAGCCCAGCGTGCGGGTCAGCTGCGCGACGACCGCGCCGTGGCGGCGGGTCGCCTCCCCCGTGCGTCCGGCGGCGCGCAGGTCGAGAGCCAGGTTCGCCGCGCACATCAGGGTGGCGGGATGGTTCTCGCCGTGGACGGCGGTCGACCGGGCGACGGTGTCCCGGTCGCGCTCCTCGGCCTCCTCGAACTCACCGCGGGCGAACGCGTCGCTGGCGAGATTCGTCGCGCACAGCAGCGTCAGGGGATGGTTCTCGCCGACGCGCTCGCGGAAGCTGTCCAGCGTCGCGCGGTCCAGGCTGTAGGCCTGCTCGACCTCGCCAAGTCGCCGCAGGATGACCGCGAGGTTGGCGGCGGCGGCCAACGCGTGCGGATGGGTCTGCCCGAGGATCCGCCGGTAGCGGTTCAGGGTGTTCTGGCCGAGCAGCAGCGCGCCGTTCAGATCGGCGGTCTGGCGGCGGTCGATGGACAGGTTCAGCGCCGTGTTCAGGGTCTCCGGGTAGTCCTCGCCGTAGCGATCGACGTAGCGGCGGTGGGCGTCCTCGGACAGGGCACGCGCCCGCTCCATTTCGCCGGCCTTGCGCAGAGCGACAGCAAGATAGCGCACGGCGAACAGGAGTAGGGGATTGTTCTCGTCGCGCAGGACCCGCCGGTAGGCCGCGACGATCTCCTCCTGGGAGATCCGTGCCTCGGTGTAGTCGCCGAGCTCCCACCGGTCGATGTTGATGCTGATCCGGGTGGCGAGGATCGAGTCGTCCTCGGCGCCGAGGCTGCGGGTGAGGTGGTGGACCGTCGACTCGTCGACGGCGAGCGCCTGGCGGAAGTCGCCCACCAGGCGCAGGCTCACCCCGCGGTTGTGCGCGGCGACGAGCACCGACGGGTCGTCGTCACCGTAGGCGGCCCGCAGCCGCTCGTGGACCTGCCGGGACAGATCCGCGGAGGTGGCGAAGTCCCCGCGCACCCGGGCGTCGGCGGCGACGTCGCCCAGGGCTTTCAGGGTGTCCTCGTCGTCCTCGCCGCGGATCCGGCGCAGCACCTCGTACCGCCGGCTGTTGACCTCCGCGCAGTCCTGGAACCGCCCGACGACGAACAGGATCCAGCCGAGCCACTTCGAGATCGTCAGCGTGGTCTCGAGGTCCTCCTCGCCGTACTTCGCCCGCCAGGTTTCGTAGGTGCGCTGGGTGAGGTCCCGGCTGGCGGCGTGCGCGCCCCACTTCCAGAGGTACTTCGCCTCGTTCACCACGAGCTGGCGTACCCAGGCCTCGTCGCAGTCGTAGGCGCGGGAGTCCACGACGTGCGCGTAGAGCTCGCCATAGCGCGGCCAGTGGGCGGGGTCGGCCCAGTCGTTCGGGTCGCTCGAGGCCAGCACGAGATGGGCGCCGTGCCGCAGCACGGACTGCTCCTCCTCGGTGAGCCGGCTGCGCACGACGTCGCGGACGAGCCGGTGCAGCTGGAGGGTCTCCCGCTCGAGGTCGATGCGGGCCAGGCCGAACCGGTCGATCTGGTGCATCGCACGGCGCAGCTTCGTGCGGTCCCGCAGCGCGGAGTCGAGCTCCGGGATGATGGTGGTCGAGCGCACGTTGGCGAACAGGCCCCACGGGATCTGCTCGGGGGCGAAGAACGAGCAGACGCCGAGCAGCTGCAGCGCGCCCTTGTTGGTCTGTTCCAGCCGGTCGAGCGCGATCCGCCACGCGGCGGCGACGGGCAGCTCGTGCCGCAGATCGGGAAACTGCTCCGCGAGCTCGGCCTGCTCCCGTTCGAGCTGCTCGAGGTACTCGTCAGCCGGCATGCCGGTGACGGCGCGCCATGTCGCCGCCTGCTCCACGGCCAGCGGGAGGTCACCGAGGGCCGCTGCCAGGCGGTCGGCGTCCCGCGCGTCCAGGCCCGGGCTGCGGCGCTGGAGCAGATGACGGCTCTCCTCCCGCTCGAAGACGTCGACGGCCAGCGGCGCACCCTCCTGCGCCCAAGCGCCGTTGCGGGAGGTGACCAGCACCCGGCCGACCGACGTCGGCGGCCCACCCGGGCCGGTCGGGAAGTACCGCTTGACGTCCTCCGGGGAGTCGGCGTTGTCGAACACCAGCAGCCAGCGGTCGGTGGGCCGGCCGGCGGCGAGCTCACGCAGCACGGCGGGTACGGCCGTGTTCGCCTCGGTGCCCGCGTCGAGCCCCAGGCTCTGGGCGAGCTCCACCAGCGCCGCGTCGATCTGCGCCCGGCGCTCCGCCGGGATCCACCAGATCAGGTCGTAGTCGGCCAGATGCCGGTAGATGTACTCGATGACGAGCTGCGACTTGCCGACGCCGCCGCGGCCGTGCAGGGCGTCCGGCAGCACGGCGGTGGGACCCCTCATCAGCCGGGCGTGCAGCTGTTGGAGCAGGTCCTCGCGGCCGGTGAAGTAGGCGTTGCGAACCGGGAGCTGTCCGTGTCCCTTCGGCAGCGCGCCACGAAGCCGCGACGCCGTCGCTGCGGTCTGGTCAGGGACGAGGGCCACGGACACGTTCGCTCCTTCGATGAGTTGCGTCCGGATCTTACTGACATCGCTCTCCGGAGTGACATCATTGCTGTCCGTAAATACCTGATCGTGTCGTCGATGCGCGAGGCCCGGTGCTCCGGTTCCGCTGTCCCCTGGTTGGTCGTCCAGCGCATGGGCGAGCGCGCGGGCCCGCGGCAGATGGCGGCCGGACATCGCGCGCAGGGCCGCGAGCTCGGCGACCAGGTAGGGCCGACTCTGCTCGGTCACCGTCGCGAAGGTCTCGTCCGCCGGCTCATCGAGCGCCCTGGCCGAGTACCGGACGGCGCTCACCCGCGCGCCGAGGACGGTCTGGACCAGCCGCATGACTCCGGCGGTCTCCGCCCGCCGACCGCGGGCCAGCAGCTCCTCGCGGATCCCGCGGTCGAAATCGAAGGTGACCAGGGTGTCGTCGCCGGCAAGCTCCCGTCCGACGGTGGGCCGCAGCAGGTTCGCGAGCAGGAGTTCCGACAGGTGCCATGGCCGGGTCCCCGGCAGCAACCGGTGCCGGATCGCCTGGATGACGCCGACGTTCAGCGGCGCGGCGGCCAGATGGGTCGCGAGGCGCAGCGCCTGCGGAGAGGCGGCTGCCCGGAAGGCGTTCACCTTGCTGTAGGCGCCGGACCCGGCCGGGGTGGCCGGTTCCTCGCCGGCCTCGGGGGTCCGCCACGCCAGGGTTGTGGCGAGGTCGGTCCACCCCGAGCGCGCGCCGGAGACGAGGCCGGCCCAGTGCCCCAGGGACGCGGGTTCGAGCTCGAGGACGGGCACGGGGATGGCATGCTCCCGCCCGGCCGGCAGGGGCACCGGGCGCGGGTCCTCCGCCGGCACCGGAGCGTCCCAACCGGCCCGGCTCGGCGGCGCCGCGAGCAGCAGGCGGTTGCCGGGACCGGCGCCGTCGGGGCGCACCCGCCCGCGCGAGGCCGCGATCCCGGCCCGGTGCCAGAGCTGCTGGGGGAGCAGATGCACGAGGGCCACCGGCTGCTGCTGACCCCAGCGGTGCAGCACGGACTCGACGGCTCGGGAACGCCATGCCCGGCCGATCCCGTCCGTGAGTACGAGGATCAGACGGCGGCCGCTGGGGTCGGCGATCTCCGCGGGCGAACTGGCCGGCCCACCGCGACCGGACAGCAGGACGACGGAGTTCGGCGAGCCGGTGCCGGTCACGAGCCGGCGCCGCAGGATGTTGCGGAACACGCCGGACTGCTCGATGGCCGTGGCAAAGGCGGCCACGGTCTCCCGCCAGAAGATCATCGAGGTGTGGTCGTCGACGACGAGCGCGAGGTCCCAGCGATACTCCTGGGCCTGCTCGAACACCGGCAGCCACAGCCCGTCCGCGGCGGCGCGCTCGGCCGTGGCCTCCTCGTGCAGCTCGCGGTCGTGGGCGGAGCGGGTGAACCGCCGCAGCGGCCGCAGGGATCCGGACAGGGCGCGCGAGGGCGCCGGGGTCCGGCCCGGTGGCGAGGTGGAGCCGGCCGCGCCGTCCGCCAGCCTGGTGGCGCCCGAGCGGGCCTGGCCTGGCGCGACCGTGGTGCCGCGCTGCCGCCGGGTGCCGCCGGGGTGACGGTCGTCGACCTGCGCGCCGGTCGCCGGATCGATGCCGGCCGGCGGCGGGCCGAACGCGTCCAGACCGCCGGCGCGGCCCGGCTGGGGGAGCGTGACCGGGTCGCCGGCCCCGATCGCGCAGGCCCGGATGCGGCCGGCGAGCCAGATCGCGTCCGCGAGTTCGGACCACAACAGGGTGGTGGGGGGTGCCGGACGCGCCGGCGCCTCGCCTCCCCTCGGGGCTCTTCCAGCCGGGGCGTTCGGGGCGCCGACCACCCCGCCCGCGTCGCGTACCGGGCTACTGGCCTGGCCACCGGCGCCCCGTGCAGCCGGGCCGGTGCCGTTCATGGCGCCGGGGTGAGAGGGTGCCAGACGGCGCGTAGCACGGATGCCCACGCCTGCCTGTCACTGAGCGCAAAGGCGCCGGAGGTCGCGAGGTGCACGGCGTTGAGAAGCTGGTCGGCGGCCAGGCCCCCGACCTCCTCCCGGCAGCGCAGGAACTCCTCGACCAGCTCCCGGCTGGCCTCGTCGGTACCCGGGGGGAAGTGCGCGGCAATCATCCGGGCCAGCTTCTCCTCGCCCGGCTCGGCGATCCGAAGCCTCAGGCAGCGCCGCAGGAAGGGGGCTGGGAACTCGCGCTCGGCGTTGCTCGTCATGATGACGACGGGGAAGGCGTGGCACTGCACGACGCCGTCGCGCAGCACCGCCGTGCGCCCCGGGTCGGCGGTGTGCACGGTGACCTCGCGGTGTCGATCACGCACCCGGACCAGTTCCGGGATGACGAACCCGCCGTCCTCGAAGATGTTGAGCAGGTCGTTGGGCAGGTCGATGTCACTCTTGTCGATCTCGTCGACCAGCAGCACCCGGGGCAGCCGATGGGGCAGCAGGGCGGTGCCGAGCGGGCCGAGGTGCACGTAGTCGCCGATCGCGCTGCCGGGCTCGTCGTCATCCTCCGGCGCGGGGCGGCGGCGCCCCGCGGCGGCCTGCGCCCGGCCGATCGCGTCGTACTCGTACTCCCCGCCACGCAGGGTGGTGCGGCTCGTGATGGGCCAGCGCAGCGGCCGCCCCAGGCCCAGCTCCCGGGCGATGCGCAGCGCGAGGCTCGACTTGCCGGTGCCGGGCGCGCCGGTGACGAGCAGCGGCCGGCGCAGGTAGATCGCCGCGTTGACCATCGCCACCTCGTCCGGGTCAACCCACTGCGGGACCCGCGCACCCAGCCGGCGATCAAGGTCATGCCCGTCCTCCGGGGGAGGAGCGAGATCGGGACCGCCGTCGAAATCACGCCAGCGCGGCGGATCGGGCCAGCGCGCGTCCCGCTCCGCCGGGTCAAGGGGAAGCCCGGTGCCCCGGTAGATCCACCATCGGGTGTCGTCGGGAGATGCAACACCGGCCGCCGTCGGTCCAGCGTCCGCACTGTCTCCGCTCACGAGCGGCCCCCTCCGACGAGAACCCGCTAGCCTGCAGGCGTATCCGGCCGCCTCCGCGGGTCATCCCACAAAAGTGCCAGCTCGAATCCGGCGCCCTCATCGTCCCAGTTTCGCGGCGGCTCGGGGGGTGTTCCCATGGCTTCGTCCACCGCGGCGGGCTTCGGAGACGGCGGATACGGCCGCCCTGCTTGTATCCTAGCCTCCGCATTGACACGGATCTGATGCACACGGCGCGGAAGTGACCGGAAATCGCCGTCCGCGAGCAGGCGCTGTACCTCGCGCCTGAACGGCTCCGAGGAGCAGTCGGACCGGTGCCACAGCAGGATCGGGCAGCCTGCGCGCAGGGCGAGTTCCGCCTCCTGCCCGCCGCGGGTGTGCGGTCCGGCGGCCGGTGCGGACAGCACCAGGCAGACCACATCGTCCACGCTCAGGTCGGCGTTGAGCGCGCGCAGGTGGGTCCCGGCGCTCCAGACGCTGCGGTGCGCGCGTGCCCCCACCCCATGGGGCGGGGTCGCGTCCACCAGCCGCCACCGGCTGTCCCACCGCCGCTCCCAGCGCCGGCTGCGCAGCCGGCTCAGGCTACGGATCGCCACCGGGTACTGCACGCCGAGCGGCGTGGGCTGGACCGAACCGCTCTCCAGCGGGACGCGCTCCAGCGGCAGCCCGAAGAGGTCGTCGGGCAGGATGAACTCGACGGTCAGGGCGTTCGCCCGGGTCCCGGTGCCGGCCGAGGGGCCGGCCGCCCACGCCTCCTCCATGCCGAGCACGAGCCGCTCGACGGACGCCTCCACCTTGCTCGCGGCCACCGTCTCGTCCTCACCGCGCTGAGGGCGCCAGGGGCCCAGCTCCCACTGGCGCCAGGAGGAGATGATCAGCAGCTCCGGCTGGGCGGCCAGCGGCTCGATCTGAATCATCAGGTAGGCGGTGGACTCCGCTGGTGGGCGGGTTGCTCCCGGGCTGCCGACACCCGCCGTGACCGGTACCCAGCCGGTGCCCGGGGCAGGGGGGGTGGCCGGCTCGGCGACCGGCATGCCCCAGCGCCGTCGTGTGCTGCGCGTGAACGAGAGCAGGTGCGCCCTGGTGGGCTCGCCGAGGCGGTTCGCCGCGAGCTCCAGGAACGCGAGCCACGGCGGCGGCTGCGGCGGTGCCGCGTTGTAGGGCGCGAGGTGGACGAACAGCTGCCACATGGTCTCGGTCCTGGCCGGTGAGCGGGGCAGCCGGTCGCCGGTGATCGAGTAGGTGATCTCGGCCGCGTCCGGGAGCGCCTGCCCGTCCAACCAGTCGCGCAGCAGGTGCCAGTCCCCGGCCGTGAGCTCGCCGTCGAGCGCCGACAGGGCCTCCAGCTCGGCGGCGGCCAGCGCGGCCGCCCGCGCGGTGGGCCCGCCCGCCACCAGTTCGACCGCGGTCACGAGTGCCGTCAGACCGTTCGGCCGACGCACGCAGGTGTGCACCAGCTCGCGCAGGTTCAACGCGGGCAGGGCGTGGTGGCGGGGCCGCAGCAGCTCGTCGACCCCCTCCCGGACGTAGTCCAGCAGCAGGGGCAGCCCACCGTCATCCGTGATCGTCGGGCACTCCTCCAGGGACCGCACCAGCTCGAGCTCGGTCTGGAGCCGGAGACCCGCGAACTCGTGAGGCACCCTGCCACCCGCCCCCCGGTCAGGTCGTCGCTCCGCGAACATTCGGTGATCTAAACACCTAGCGTAAGACGTATGCCGTGGGTGAAACGGGTAAACGACGCCGCGGCATTCCGGTGTCCCGGATCGTGGTCGCCACGCCGTTTCCGTTCCCGCATGGTCATAACCCGCGTTGCTCAACCAGCCGTCAACGCGGCGGCTGACCGCTGCCGACCGTGCCCTCGGTGAGGGTGCGGTCGGCGAGGTCGGCGTAGAGGGCGGCGCCGTCGGGCAGCACCGCCTCGTCGAAGCGGGCCCTGGGACTGTGGTTGAACGGCGCGTTGCCGGGGTCGGCTCCGGGCGCGGTGGCGCCGAGCGCGACGAGGCTGCCCGGAACCCGCGCGAGCACCCGGGAGAAGTCCTCCGAGCAGGCCAGCGGATGGTCGAGCGCGGTGTACCGCTGATCGCCGAACGTCTCGGCGATCGCCCGGGCGGCGAGCGCGGTCGTACCGGCATGGTTCATCGTCGCTGGCCGCTCGGGCACGAACGCGACGTCGACCTCGACGCCGTGGCCGTCGGCGATGCCGCGCAGCAGCCGTCCCGTGGCGCGTTCGACGCGCTCGGCGGTACGCGCCGAGAAGGTGCGCACCGTGGCCTCGAAGACGGCCTCCTCGGGGATGATGGTCCGCCGCGTCCCCGCGTGCAGCACCCCCACGGTGATCACCACCGGGTCGAAGACGTCGAACTGGCGGGTCACCATCGTCTGCAGCCCGAGGACCATCTCGGCCGCGGCCGTGACGGGGTCGCTCGCCCGGTGCGGCATCGACCCGTGCCCACCCGCCCCGCGCACGGCCACCCGCAGCATCGCCGAGGCCGCGGTGATCGCGCCGGCCCGGCCGCCGAACTGGCCCAGCGGCAGCGCTGCCGAGAACACGTGCAGCGCGTAGGCGGCCGCCACCCGCTGACCGGAGGCGTCCAGCACGCCTTCGTCGATCATGTGCTGTGCGCCCTCCCAGCCCTCCTCGCCGGGCTGGAACATGAGCACCACGTCCCCGGCCAGCTCCGTGCGGCGGGCGCACAGCAGGTGGGCGGCGCCGACCAGCATCGCCGTGTGCAGGTCGTGGCCGCAGGCATGCATGACGCCATCGACTGTCGAGGCGTCGGCCAGCCCCGTGTTCTCCCGCACGGGCAGCGCATCCATGTCCCCGCGCAGCAGCACCGCGGGCCGGCGACCCGCGCCCCCTGCCTCACCATCGTCCGCGCCGCCGCGCAGGACGGCCGTCACCGAGCTCGACGCCTGGCCGAGCGTGATCTCCAACGGGAGGCCGTCGAGGGCGGCGAGCACCTTCTCCTGGGTGCGGGGCAGGTCGAGGCCGAGTTCGGGCTCGCGGTGCAGGCGTCGGCGCAGGGCCACGAGATCGTCCGCCATGGACCGCGCGTCCTCGAGTACTGACATGCAGGACCGTCCTCTCCCGAGGTCCCGGGACGGGGATCCGGACCTCGGTCTCCGGACAGTGTGCGCACTCCGGACGCCGACCGTCGCGCCCGGCTGGGACGACGGGCATGGGGTCTGCCGGGTGATCGGGACGGACGCGGTCGCGCCCGGTCTTCCCGTGGCGGGGAAGTGCGCACGGGGACGGCGGCCAGGATCACACTCGCGGCACGCCTCAGAAGACGGGGCCGTCGGTCGGCGTGGCCTCGCCTGGCGGTGTGGATGGGATGGGTGGGGCGGAGCGAGGGGTCCGCTGTGGAGGGAGGCCCGACCCGCCCGGATCGGCAGCTTCGACGGGTTCCGGCGTCGCGCCAGTCACCGGCGAAGCGGTGGTCACCGGCGAAGCGGTGGTCACCGGCGAAGCGGTGGTCACCGGCGAAGCGGTGGTCACCGGCGAAGCGGTGGTCGCCGCCGTGGCGTCCGGGCCGTTCGGGATTCCAGCGGCGCGCAGCACCAGGGTGCCCACGACCGCGACGGCGAGGTTGAGCGCGAGCGCGGTGACGGCGATGTACCCGGCTCGGTCGAGGCCGGGCACCCTCGCCAGGGCACCGCCGAAGTGCCGGGCAAGCGTGCTGTGCTGGGCATATGCCTGCGAACTGCCATAGGCCATGCCCACCAGCCAGCCGGCGAGCAACGCGCGGCGGTGCAGGCGGGGTCGCCACAGGCCGAGGGCGACGGCCGGGAAGGTCTGCAGGATCCACACCCCGCCGAGCAGCTGCAGGTTGATCGAGTTCTGCGTGTCCAGGCTCAGCACGAAGGCCAGCGCCCCAGCCTTGACCAGCAGGGACGCGACCCTGGAGACGGCGGCCTCCTGCGCCGGCGTCGCGTCCGGCCGCAGGTGCCCGACGTAGATCGTGCGGGTGAACAGGTTCGCCGCCGCGATCGACATGATCGCCGCCGGGACCAGCGCGCCGACAGCGACCGCCGCGAACGCGACACCCGCGAACCACGCCGGGAACTCGTGGTCGAACAGCAGCGGGATGGCGAGACGCGGATTGGTGGTGTGCACCCCGGCGGCGATCGCGACATAGCCGAGCAGCGCGATCAGGGCAAGCAACATGGTGTAGAGCGGCAGGACAGCGGTGTTGCGCCGGATGACGTTCCGGGAACGGGTGGACAGCACCCCGGTGATCGCGTGCGGGTAGAGGAACAGCGCCATCGCCGAGCCGAGGGCGAGCGTCGAGTAGGCGAGGAGGTCCCGCGGCCCCGGAATGAAGGTGGCGGTCGGGTGCCGCCCGGCCGCGGCCGCGGCGGCGCCCGCGCCGTCGAACTTCCGCTCGGCGGCGTCGAAGACCGCGCCGAACCCGCCGAAGCGGTGCGGGAGAACCACGATGGCAACGATGATCACCAGGTAGATGAGCAGGTCCTTGGCGAACGCGAGCAACGCCGGGGCGCGCAGCCCCGCCGTGTAGGTGCAGGCGGCGAGCACCGCGAAGGCGACGATGACGGGCAGGTCGCGCACGACCGGGTTGGCGCTGCCCGTCCCGACCCCCATCACCTCCAGCACCGCCTGCATGCCGACGAGCTGCAGCGCGATGTACGGCATGGTCGCCACGATGCCGGTGACGGCGACCGCGAGCGCGAGGCTGCGGGAGCCGTAGCGGCCGCGGACGAGATCGGCGGGGGTGACGTAGCCGTGGCGGTGCGACAGCGTCCACAGCCGGGGCATGAGCACGAACACCAGCGGCCAGACCATCGTCGTGTACGCGACGGCGTACCACCCGGAGACCGCTCCCGCCGCGTACATCGCTCCCGGCACCGCGATGAAGGTGTACGCGGTGAAGATGTCGCCGCCGATGAGGAACCAGGCGACGAAACCGCCGAAGGTGCGTCCGCCAAGCCCCCACTCGTCCAGGCTGGCCAGCGCCCGCCCGCCGGAACGCCGCCACCGGGTCGCGGCGAACCCGAGCGCCGCGACCGCGACGAGCAGCGCGGCGAACACCGCGAACTGCACTCCGTGGAAGGAGCCCCCCACCGCCCCGGCCGCCACTTCCCGTTCCCGGTCGGCACCGGCCAGGGCGCTCACCGTGTGCTCCTACTGCCGCCGCGGTCGGCCCCCGTCGTGCCCGTCGTGCCCGTCGCGCCGGTCGGGGAGGCCTGTGGCGCGAACCGCTCCAGCAGCCACACGCAGCCGGCCATGCCCACGGCGCCCATGAGCAGCCACAACAGCGAGTACCAGTAGAAGAACGGCACGCCCCACAGCCGCGGCCCGCGCCGCGCGTAGGTGCCGGCCAGCAGCATGGCGAGGATCTGTGCGCCGAGGATGATCGTGACCGCGATCCGTGCGGCCAGGGCTGCCCAGGGGCGCTTTCCGGCGGCCGCGGCCGATGCTCTCGGAGTCCGTCCGCGGCCCGCTCGGCGATGGGCCCCGCCTGACCGCCGCGCCCGGCCGGTGTCTCCGGCCGGGCCGACGTCGGCGGCGTCGCGGTTGCGATCCTGCGGCATCCGTCGCCACCCTTCACGTAGTCGACACTATTCGTGTGCGACTCGTCACCCTAATGGTGGAGGCGGTGCGCAACCGGCGCTGACAGCGGCATGGCGTGGCAGGACGTGGCCCGCGGGTCCTGCTTCCGCTTCCGGGTGGCCCGCCGGCGGGACGGTGGTGCTGGGCGGTCCGCCGGCCCGGTCAGCTCGACACGCTCAGCTTGATTTGTGGCGGTCAGCTTGAGGCGGACACGGTGGCGGCGGTGACGGCGGCGGCGCTCGCAGCCTGCGCCTCGTGGATGACCTTCCTGACGATGGGCGCGACGGGCGTCTGCTCGGTGGCGTCCTGGATCCGCGCCTTCGCATGCCGCCGCTCGCCACGCAGCGGGGCGACAACCTCCAGGAGCCTCGACGGGCCGGCCAGCGCCAGCAGCGTCGCGGTGCGCGGATCCAGCGGGTCGTCACTGGCCGCGGCGGCGCGGACGCGGCGCACCACCTCGTCCCGGACCGCCGGCCGCAGCACCGGGTGCCGGGTGACATGCGCGACCAGCACACGGTCACGCCGCCGGCCGAGCACGCCCGCATCCGCCAGCGGGTCCACGACCCGTCCCCACACGCCGCCGACCGCCCGGTCCAGACGCCTGAGCTGGTCGGCAGCCCGACGCCCGCGCCCCGTGCCGAGCGCCCGGTGCACGTCGGCGAGCAGCGGATACGCGGCGAGCAGCGGATGATCCGCGAGCGGAGCCCGATCGGCAGGCAGCATCGGATCGGCGGGCGGCATGGCGTCGGCGGGCAGCGAGGCGGCGGCGGGCGGCATGGCGTCGGCCGGGGGGACGGTCGGCACGAGACGCCGCCCCTGTTCCTCGACGAGCCCCGCGAATCCGAGCTCGGCGACCAGCGCGCCGCACAGGCTGACCCGCAGCGGCTCGCGGGAGGAGTTCACCGGCGTGCCGCCCTCCGGGTCGAGCGCGAGCAGCAGCAGTTCCTCGGCGAGCAGCATGCCCTGGTCTCCTCACGTCGCCCCGGTCGACGGACCGGTCCACCGACCGACATGGACGATCATGCCCCATGGCGGTCGCGCGCAACCCCGACGTCAGTCAGCCGACACCGTCGGCGCTGCTCAAGCCAGCCGGCGTCCTCCGCGGCGCGCAGGGCCTCCAGGCGGTTGCGGGTGCCGGTCTTGGCGATCACGGAGGACAGGTAGTTGCGCACGGTGCCCTCGGACAGGAACAGTCGGCCGGCGATGTCCGCGACGGTCGCGCCATCCCGGGCGGCGACCCGCCGACCAGTACATCGGCAGCAGCTTCACGATATCCGCGAGCCAGTCCGGGAAGTTCTCGACCGGAACCCGGATCCCGCCCGCCAGCGCCAGCAGGCTGAACACCGGGCGGGTGGTCAGGCTGTCGATCAGTGGGCCAGGCCGCGTGTGGGGTTGTGATCATGCTGGCGCGGCTCCGGTGGTCGGGGTCGAGCCCGTTCGGGCTCGATACCCGACCTCTCGCGAGGATCACAAACCGACACGGCCTACGGGCCCTGGCTTCCCGGATCTACCCGACTCCCCGGGTCGCTCGTCGGCGCTGCCGGGGGGAGCGGGGGCGCCGAGGGCGCGGAACACGAAGGTGCTCACCCGGTCGGCGAGATCCGCGTCGTCGGAGCCGTCGGCCACGCCGCTGTCGGGAGCGCCGCCGTCGCGGCGGCGTAGCAGCCCTGATTCGAGGCAGTGCCCCAGGATCGCCTGGATCTGCTCGGCGTCCGCGTCGGGATCCGCCAGGGGCAGGGCGCCGTCGGCGATTCCACGGCGCAGGATCGCGGCCAGACCGGCCGTACCAACGATCCGCATGCGCTCCCGTTCGCACGCGTAGCCCCGGGCGCGGCGCGCCTCGTCCGAGCGCAGGACGAGCAGGTGGCGCCGATGGGGCTGGCCGGTCGCCAGGCGCAGGGTGCCGTCGATCCAGCGGCGCAGGGCGGTGGCCGCGGTCGGTGCGTCGGCGGCGGCGGTGGTCAGCACGCTCAGGAAGTGCTCGCCCGCCACACCCGCTACCTCCGCCCGCCCGGGCCGCCTCGCCCATGCCGTCACACCCGGGAACCGTCTGCCGCGGGGCCCACCAGATCTGGACGATCACCCTGCCGGGCGGGCCTGCCCGCCCGGTAGGCGCCGCTGCCACCCCGAGACACCCCCAACCCTGCTGGGACAGCCCCGAGACACCTCCCCTCCGACCCTGCCGAGACCACCCCCGAGACACCCGGCGGGCGCGCCAGGGCTCGCCGGGTGGCACGGACTGGTTCCCGGGACGGTTGAGGCCGGCAGTTGGTTACCGTATGTACGGAACAATCATGTGATCCAGACCACATCTACCGCTGACGTGAGATAGAGGCGCTACTGTCCCAGCCGTGACGACCTCCGAGACCGCCGCAGGCAGCCCGCCGCCCGGCGCGGGTGCCGTCCCGCCCGGCCGCGACACCCACAAGTGGATCGCGCTGTCGAACACGACCATCGGTCTGCTGATGGCCACGATCAACAGCTCGATCCTGCTGATCGCGCTGCCGGACATCTTCCGTGGGATAAAGATCGATCCGCTCGCCCCCGGGAACACGTCCTACTTCCTGTGGATCCTCATGGGGTTCATGCTCGTCACGTCGGTGCTGGTGGTGAGCCTCGGACGGGTCGGCGACATGTTCGGCCGGGTCCGGATGTACAACCTCGGCTTCGCCGTCTTCACCGTGTTCTCGATCCTGCTGGCCGTCACCTGGATGCACGGCGCGGCGGCCGCGTGGTGGATCATCGTGATGCGGATCGGGCAGGGTGTCGGCGGCGCGTTCCTGTTCGCCAACTCCAGCGCGATCATCACAGACGCGTTCCCGGAGAACGAGCGGGGTCTCGCGCTCGGGGTGAACGGCGTGGCGGCGATCGGCGGGTCGTTCCTGGGGTTGCTGATCGGCGGCCTGCTGGCGCCCGTCGAGTGGCACCTGGTGTTCCTGGTGTCCGTCCCGTTCGGCGTCTTCGGGACGGTGTGGGCCTACCTGAAGCTGCGGGACAACGGGGTGCGCACCCACGCCCGCATCGACTGGGCCGGCAACATCACCTTCGGGGTCGGGCTCGTCGCCATCCTCACCGGCATCGTCTACGGGCTGCAGCCCTACGGCGGGCACACGATGGGGTGGACCAAGCCGTTCGTGCTGGTCTGCCTCATCGGCGGACTCGCGGTGCTGATCGGGTTCGTGGTGATCGAGCTGCGGGCGCCGGACCCGATGTTCCGCCTCGAGCTGTTCGCCAACCGCGGGTTCACCATGGGCAGCCTCGCCGCGCTGCTCGGCGCGCTGGCCCGCGGTGGCCTGCAGTTCATGCTCATCATCTGGCTACAGGGCATCTGGTTGCCGCTGCACGGCTACAGCTTCGAGCGCACGCCGCTGTGGGCCGGCATCTACATGATCCCGCTGACGGTCGGGTTCCTGCTCGCCGGGCCGCTCGCCGGCCGGCTCGCCGACCGCTACGGTGCCCGCCCGTTCGCCACCCTCGGCCTGGTGTGCACCGCGGTCGCGTTCCTGCTCTTCGACATGCTGCCGATCAACTTCAACTACTGGGCGTTCGCCGCGATCCTGCTGCTGGTGGGCCTGTCGATGGGCCTGTTCGCCGCCCCGAACACCAGCGCGGTGATGAACACCCTGCCGCCCACCCAGCGCGGCGCCGGTGCCGGGATGCTCAACACCTTCCAGAACTCCGCGAGCGTCCTGTCGATCGGCGTGTTCTTCACCGTCATCGCGCTGGGGCTCGCCTCCAGCCTGCCGGACGCGATGTTCCACGGGCTCGCCGGCCAGGGCGTGAACCCGGCGAAGGCCCACGAGCTGGCGAACCTGCCACCCATCGGCAGCCTGTTCGCCGCGTTCCTCGGCTTCAACCCAACCCAGCAGTTGCTCGGCCCGGACACCCTGCACTCCCTGCCGCAGGCGCGGGCCGACTACCTGACCGGGCACACCTTCTTCCCGGCCCTCATCTCCGGGCCGTTCGGCGACGGCCTGCACCTCGCGTTCGCGTTCGCCGCGGTGGCCTGCCTGATCGCGGCGGTGCTGTCGTGGCTTCGGGGCGGCGACGCGCCGCACGCCCGGGCGAGTCTGCGCGCCGAGGCCGCGGAGGGCCTGGCCGGTGTGGGCGATCTGGCGGCGATGGAGGACGGCGCCGGCAGCCCGTTGCCGGGCGGCCCCACGTCTCCCACGTCTCCCACGTCTCCCACGGCGGCCGAACGCTGACCGCTCCGGCGTCCGGGGCGCAGGTGCGGAACAATCACGGGGTGGGCGTGAAGGACGAGGCGAAGCAGGCGGCGGGCGGGCTGTGCGCCATCGGGGAGGCCGCCCAGCGGCTCGGGGTGTCGGTGCGGGCGCTGCGCTACTACCAGGAGGTCGGGCTGCTGACTCCCGCGGCGCGGACCAGCGGTGGCAACCGGCTCTACGCCGAGGAGGACCTCGCCCGGGTTCGTCGCATCCGCGAGTTGCAGACCCTGCTCGGCTTCAACCTCGACGAGATCAGGACGATCCTCGCCTACGAGGACCGCCTCGCCCAGGTGCGGCTGGAGTACCTCGCGGCCAGCGACGACGGCGACCGGCTGCGCTTGCTGGACGAGGCCCGGGGCGCCTACGGGAAGCTGCGCGGCGAGGTCGAGGACAAGATCGGCAAGCTGGTGGCGTTCCGTGAGGAGATCGACGAGCGCCTGGCCCGGACCGAGGTGCTACGCGAGAACGCGGCCGTCCCCACTCCCTGACCGCCCGCCACCCTGATCGCCGCCAGAGTGCGTCACAACCCCATGCGCGGCCCAGCCCGCTGCCGTGGGGACCTCGACGGCGAGCAGCGCGACGTCGTCGCCCAGCGTGGCGTGGGCGGGATGCCCGGCGTTAACCAGCGGCAGGTGGCCGTCCGTCACCTGGCCGACGACCGCGGTGACGAAGTCGTCGGCCCCACAGACCTCGGTGGCCTCGGCGTCCAGGCCGGTCAGGACCGTGCGGGCGTCCCGCGCCTGGCGGGCGACGAGGCGGAAGCAGGCGAGCATTCGGCTGGCGACCCGCACCGCGTCGAGGGCCTTGCCGCCCGCCGTGTTCCGCCCGAGGCTCGGCCGGATGAGGGCGATGTCGCGTTAGAGTTCCACCTGTCCCGAGACAGGCGACCGGGTCGGCAGGTGCCGGGGCGGCGGCCACCTGGGAGAACGACATCTGGCGGAACAGAGAATGACACCGCGGTACGAGGGCACGTCGAAGGGGCCTGGGGTGTCCTCGGCCGGGAGGCGTCCCTCCGCGGGCTACAACCCGGCGCTCGACGGGCTGCGGGCACTGGCGGTCCTTGCCGTGCTCGGCTTCCACATGAACGCGCTGAACGGAGGCTTCCTCGGCGTGGACGTGTTCTTCGTGCTCAGCGGGTTCCTGATCACCGGCCTGCTGCTGGCGGAGCGGGAGCGGACGGGCACGATCTCGCTCGCCCGGTTCTACGTGCGGCGCGCCTTCCGGCTGCTGCCGGCGTTCGGAGTGTTCCTCGCGGTCGGGGCGGTGCTGGTGGTGGCGGTGAAGACCGCCGCCGACCAGCGGGACTTCCTGGCGAACGCGGCCACGTCCCTGCTCTACACCAACAACTACTACCGGGTCTTCCGGCCGGAGTCGGGTGGGGCGTGGTTCGGGCACACCTGGTCGCTGTCGCTGGAGGAGCAGTTCTACCTGATCTGGCCGATCGTGCTCGTCCTGCTGTGGCGGCGGCCCGCCGCCCGGCGCCGCCTGCCCGCGGTCCTCGCCGGAGCGGCGGTCGCCGTGCTCGCCTGGCGGGAGGTGCTCGTCGCGGCCGGGGTGAGCGACGCGCGGATCTACTTCGGGCTCGACACCCGGGCCGACGCGCTGTTGGTGGGCGCCAGCATGGCGGCCTGGGGCTGGGCCGGCTCGAAACTGCCGGGCGCTGGGGGCGACGCGCGGCTGCGGCGCTTCGCCGTCGCGGTCCGCCTGGCCGGGTACGGCCGCCGGCTGCGGGACGCCTCAGGCCCGATCCTGGCGGTGGCCGGGCCGGTGGCGCTCGCGGCCCTCGCGGTGCTCGCCGTCGTCTCGCCGCAGCCCGGTGATCAGATCACCGCGTTCGATCTCGGCGGCTACACCGGGGTCGCGCTGCTGGCCGGGATCGTGATCGTCTCCCTCGACCGGTGCCGGGACGCGCCACTCGCCGCGGTCCTCGGCAGCCGGCCGCTGGCCTGGCTCGGCCGCCTCTCCTATGCCTTCTACCTGTGGCACTTCCCCGTCGCGGGGACGGTGCGGGACAAGCTCGGCGACCGGGTGGGCACGGCGCCGCTGGTCGTGCTCGCGATCGTGCTGAGCACGGCACTGGCTGCCGGGTCGTACTACCTCGTCGAGCGCCCGGTGCAACGGCGCCGGCCGCGCTGGGCGTCCACCGCGACCGTCCCCTCGCCACGGCCCCCGACTCTGTCGCATTCGCCGGATATGCCGGATTTTTTCGGTTCGTCTGCGCGGGATGCCGAGGGATAGTCACGGTTCGAGGCCCGAAATCGCGACTATCCCTCGGCGCGTTTCCCGGGGGTAGAGCGACGGACGCGTTCCGTGCCCGTCGCTGTACCCTCCGGCGCGAGTCGAGGGCTGTCTCGGTCGCGTGACCGGGCCGCGGGGCCGCGGGGTGCGGGAGGATCGCGTTCGCTACCCGTGGGCCTTCGGGTTGGGGGCGAGCTGGCCGCGGGCGAGATGGCCGAGGAACTCGGTGTTGTCGTAGAAGTGCTGCGTCTCGGTGAGGCGCAGGTCGTCGGTCACATGGGCGACGGTGACGCCGAACATCTCGATACGCTCACCGGTCGGCTCGACCCCCTTGTAGGGGCCGCTGAAGGTGCCCCAATGCCGCCACTTGAATGTGATCACGGGCGGCGGCGAGTAGACCTCGAGGACCTCCCAGAAGAAGCCGCCGGAAAACGCCTCGTGGAAGACGTCGTGCGACGACTCGAACGACTCCTCGGAGGCGGAGTAGTAGGGATTCTCGCCGATCAGGACATTGTAGCTGCCCTTCTCGGCCAGTTCCGCGCTGCCGACCTTCGGGCCGCCGTTCACACTGACCGTGATCCGGTCGGTGACCATGCTGAGCCACTCGCTCGGGTTCCGCTTGTGGGACAGCTCCATCTCGAAGACCTGCACCACCCGCTCGACGATGTCGGCAAGCGAGCCGGGCTCGTGGTGGACGCTGCGCTCGCCGGGCATGTTCTCGCGTGAGTAGTGGTAGTCGGGCGGTTCGCCATCTCGCCACGCCGCATCCTGCGAGGCTGCGATCACCGCGTCGCGCCCCTGGACGTGCAGCGGCTGGTCCACCGCGCCCTCGTCGGCCACTATTATTGCCTCCGGCTGTCGAATACCGCGAACATTCACTGCGATCACGCGGGCGCCGGGCGCCCGCGGCCCAAAGGACCCGCCCCGAGAAGATGAAGCGTGACCAGGCATTACCCGGCCCGGATGCCGATGCCCCTTCGGCGTCCTCACTCTACATTTACCGACCTGGGCGGGGAACGGGTGGTGGAGGTCGACTCCGGCTGTCCTGGGTAAATCGCGGTGCGCGCCGCGCGCGGGATTTCGGCGTTCACGGCGGACGGCGCCCGGCCATTTCGCCATCTGCCCAGGTCGCGCGACGGGGTACGGGTCGGCGCCGGGCCTGCGGGGGCCCGGTGGGGACTGCCTGCCCGGGCCGGCGCACGTGCGGTTGCTGGCTGTACGTGGCGAAGCTCACCGGTCGCCCCGCGTGATCGCGTGACTTTCCCGCCACAGATCGTCCCGGCTGGTCGCGTGGTCCTTCCGCTCGTGGAGCCGGCCGGCCTGGACTGCCGGCCGCCGTGCGGGTCGCCCGGGACCAACGTCTCCGTCCGGGTGCACCCGACATGGTGTGACCAATGGACATAGGTAGTTAGGACTATTTTTGCGGCCTAGTCTCCCCTAATCTGACTAGGAACGCGGCGCCAGGGGCTCGCTGGCTCGTCCGCGTTGACCGGACGTTCATCCGTCGCTGCCACCCTCTGGTCGGCGCGCGGGCCCCCTCGTCCGGCGTGGTGGTCAGGGAAAGGGAACGCGATGGTCGATCACGATCTATGTCAGTACCGGTGTGCCGGGCGGGGACGACCCGGACCATCGGAAACCACCGCGGGTCGTGCCGGGCCCGGCGGTGGCGCAGCCCGCCGTGCCGCGCGGCAGGTGTGGGCGTGATGTCCGACCCTGTGATCGTAGGCGTCGACGCGGGCTGCGCGACGCTGGGCGAGGCCGACCTGCTGATCCAGCGGATCGTCGAGTCCTTCGCCCTGCCCCCGGACACGGTGGCCTGCACCCACGCGGTGGGCGTTGAGCGCATCCATGTGGCACTGTCGTTCGCCCTGCCTCCGACCTGGCGCGAGCAGCAGTCCTGGCGCCGGGTCGCGCAGGTCGCCGGCGACCTGGCCATCGCCAGGCTCGCCGCGGCCCGCGCCCACCGCGACGGTGACGGGGTCGCGGTGGGCGCCGGCACGGCCCTGGCCCGGTTCGGCGATGTGCGGGCCCTGGTCGCGGGCCCGGTCGGGGTGGCGACCGAGACGGAGAGCATCGGCCCGCCGGAGCTCGCCGCCGGCGCTGCCCAGGCGGTCGCCGCCCACGCCGATCGCCGGGGCGGACGGGCCGTCGTCTACCCGGGGGTCGGTCGGCTGCGGGGGACCGTCCGGGTCGAGACGGTGCTCGGCCAGACGGCGGTCGGCCAGGTCGTGGCCCCCGCGGGCCAGAACGCGCCCCGCGGGGGAGACCTGCTGCGCACCCGCGACCACGTGCGGCCGGTGTGGCAGGACGGCGTCCTGACGCTGCTCGCCGATGCCGACACCGAGCGGGGCCGCGTCTTCGTGCCGTCCGAGGTGCCGCAGGCCTTCCTCGCCTGAACCGCGGACGTGACCTGGCCCGTCCCGCGCGCGGGCGGGCGCGGGACGTGCGTGGGGGAGAGGCATCCCCGCGCACGTCCCGCGCCGCGACATTGCGTGGGTCAGCCCTCCAGCAGGCCGAGCAGGGTGTTCAGGAGGGTGGCGAGGGCGCCGAGGTCACCCCCGTCGAGCAGCCCGGCGACCGAGCACAGCAGGTTGCCCAGCAGGGCCCCCGCCCCCGGCACGGCGGTGATCGTGAGGATCACCCGGTTGAGGTCGACATTGAGCCCGAGCAGATCCAGGTGCAGCGGCCCGAGGACCAGGTCGAGGATGTCGCAGCCGGTCGCGGCCGTGGCCTCGGTCACCGGCGCGGAGACCGTCTGGCTGGCCGTCTCGCCGGTCGCGGTGTTCGTGACCCTGGCGACGCCCAGGAAACGTCGTCGCATCGAACTCCTCCTCGGAATTTCTCGCCGATGTTGCGGGACGCCACCCTCGTGCCCCCGACTTCTTTTCCCACTCCTTTTCGCAGCACAACAGGAACGGAAATCTGACATACCCGACTGGGTCCCCCGACGGGTAGTTGCCGCACGGTCAGAATCTGCTGACCAGATTCCAGGCTCGGTGCTTCCGTGACTCGTCCGATCGCGGTGGAGCCCGGCCGGCGGGAGGCCATGGCGGCCCGCGAAGTTGTTGCCCTGCAACGGAAGACGGCGGCGCCGCCGCCTCGCGGCACGAACGAGGAGGTCGCCGGCGCGCGCGGCGAACCGGCACCGAAGGCCGTGGACTCCGAAGCGGCCGTGGACTCGGAAAACAGTTGCCGTGAACTACCGGAATGTGTCCCGCGAAACTCTGTCCGCCGGGGCCGGAGAAAAGGCGAACGACATTCGCCGCCGGCGGCACGTGAATCAGGCGCGGAAACGCCGGGTAAGGGTGGCGCGAAACAGGCGCGGGTGCGGGGGTCGGTGCGCCTGCGGACCGCATGACGGGATGGGCCGCTGCCGGACGGGCCGGGGTTCTGGTCGGTAGGCGAGTGTCAGAACGTGCAGGTGGGGGCCTCGGGGGCGGGCGCCGGTGCGGCAGGTGCGGGCGCCGGGGCTGCGCCAGCGGTGGCGGCGCCGGAGGCGGGCGCCGTCGTCGCGCCGGCGGCCGTGCTGCTGACCGCGGGGGTGACGACCTCGGTGAAGCCGGAGCCGAGGATCAGCTGGACGCCGGTGATGGTGTCGTCGGCCAGCAGGGTGGAGCCGGGGACCGCGGCGGCGACGGTGCGGGCCTCGGCCTCCTGTCCTGGGCCGTAGGCGACCCGGGAGGTCACGTGGGTCAGCACCGAGGCGTTGCCCGCGTTGCGCGCGTGGAAGCCCCTGCGGGTCAGCGAGGATGTCACCTGAGAGGCGAGCCCGGAACGGGAGGAGCCGTTGAACACCGCGACGCGTACCTGGGAGGGTTTCGCCGTCGCGCCGGCGGCGAGGGAGGGGCCGGTGCCGGCGCCCGTGTCGTCCGTGGGGGTGGCGCCCTCGACCTTGCCGCCCAGGGGCGCGACCATACGCGCGAGGTCGTCGGGGTTGTAGAACTGGACCGACGCCCGCTGGCCGCCGATGAGGATGTCGCCCTGGTCGTCGACGGCGCCCTCGTCGCGAGTGGGCGCGTGGGTGGGGACGGTCTGCATGCGGATGCCGCCGGTGGTCAGGCCGTGGATCCGGGTGGCCAGCCCGCGCAGGTCGGTGAGCTTGGTGTGCTCGTCCAGGGTGAGGGCGCCGGCGGCGGCGGAGGTGAGCCGCTCGATCTTGATCGGGTTGGTGATGGTGTCCCCGGCCATGATCTTGTGGAACATGGCGCCGATGAACTGCTGTTGGCGGGCGATGCGGTCGGTGTCCCCGGCGGGCAGGCCGTGGCGCTGGCGGACGAACGCGAGTGCCTGGTCCCCGTCGACCTGGATCGTTCCCGGCCCGCCCCTGAACCCGCTCATCGGGTCGTTGGTGTTCGTGCTCACCCGCCAACGGCCGTTGTCGTCCTGGAAGCGCTGCCGCTCGGTCGACGGCTTGATGCAGACCTGGACGCCGCCGATCGCGTTGGTGATGTCCTTGAACCCCTCGAGATCCATCGAGATGTAGTGGTCGACGGACATGCCGGTCAGGCTCTGCACGGTCTGCACGAGCAGCGCGGGGCCGCCGACGGAGATCGCCGAGTTGAACTTGTCCCTGCGCGCGTTGTGGTGCTTACCGTTGGCGTCGGTGTACTCGGGGATCCTGACGTACATGTCGCGCGGGAACGAGATCATCGTCGTCGTCCCGTCCTTGTCCAGGTGCGCGAGGATCGTCGTGTCCGAGCGCTGGCCGGGGACGTTGCCGAACCTGCCGTCGGTACCCTCGCGGCTGTCCGTGCCGACGAGCAGGTAGTTCGCCATCCCGACGCCGGAGTTGCCGTTCGACCCGAGGCCGAGGTTGATCCGGTTGACCTTGCCGTTGATGAACGAGTAGGCCGCCCAGCCACCGACCGTCACGAACAGCACGACGCAGGACAGGAACGACAGGAAGGTGAGCAGGCCGCGCCGACGGCGCGGCGGCCGGCCGCCCGTCGCCGCACCGCGACCGGCCCGGCCCGGCCCGGAACCGCGAGGATCGAGGCGGGGCGGAAGTACCCGCGAGTCGTGTTCCAGGTGCGGTGCGGTCACATCCCGCCTCTCCTCGAGGGGCCCTGCGAGCAGGGTCCGACGTAGTGCGGAAAGTAACACGTTTGGGTGGAAGGCCCCTCTTCAGGGGTGCCCGTGAAATCTCCGTATACATGCCGCGAACATCCACGGTACGGGGTCCGTGAGACTACCGGTTCGGGTAGCTGTCGAGACGGAGTTCATTCGGTACGAAACGTGATATTGGGCCGACCATGTTCGGCTTCTCATGCGTGAGCGCATACTCGGAGTAGTGATTTGTCGCCGATGCCTCGGGAGTCACTGCGACGGGGGCCCATACACGCGGGTGCCAGCGCGGTGGCGGTCAGGGCTGGCGGGTGAGCGGGGCTCGGTGCTGCTGCCAGCCACGCGGGACGCCCTCGCCGACGGCCGCCGCCTCGACGACGCTCTCGCCGACCTCGTGGCCGCACTGCGCAGGTGGACCGGCTCCGCCCTCGGCGACGATGTCGCCCTGCTGGCCACCGAGCTCGTGTCCGAGGTCGTGCCACCCCCGCCGACGGCTCAGTCCCGCAGGGCTGACATCGCCTGGTCGAGGAGCGCGGCCAGGTCGGCCTGAGCGTCGCAGTCCCGCCAGACGGTGGTGGCGGCGTGCAGGCAGCCCAGCGCGGCCGACGCGAGGGCGGCGGGGCGTGGGTCGATGGGGCCGGAGGAGGGGCCGAGCCTGCGGGCGATCTCGGGAACCAGCAGACGGTGCCAGGTGTTCTCCCGCTGCATCTGGCGGGCCTGCAGCGACGGCGTCGCGTGCATGATCCGGGACAGCCGCAGGATCCGGTCCGGGTTCTCGATGTTGATCTTGACGATCACCGCCAGGGCGTGGCGCAGGGCCTCCCACGGCGACTCGTCCGGCGGGCGAGCCGCCAGCGCGTCGCGCAGCACCAGCCCGCGCTCCTCCACGCCGAGCAGGACGACGTCCTCCTTCGTGGCGAAGTAGCGGAAGAAGCTGCTGCGGGACAGGCCGGCGGCTGCGGCGATCTGGTTGATCGTGGTCGCCTCGAAACCCTGCCGATCGAACAGGTCGAACGCGACGGCCGTGATCTCCGCCTGCAGCGCACGCCTCGTCCGGCTGCGCAGATCGGTGCCGGCGCTGGGTGCGGGCGGAGTCGCGCCGTCCGGAAGTGCCGGGGAGTTCGTGATCACCCGCCCAAGGATACCAGTTGTGGCATCGGCCACCGGAACCTGGACTGAGTTTCATCTTCGGGCTAACGTTCCAGAAAGTGGACGGCGGTTCACCTCTGCGGTGGCCGCGGTCGGTTCCTCCCTCTGGTACCCGCGTCCGCGCCCCCCTGCCCTACCCATGAGGAGGTGCTTCATGACCGCGGACACCGCTTCCGCCAGCGCGGCACCAACCCGGCTCAGCCCGTGGATGCGCTACCGGCGGCAGTACGCACGGCTCTCGCCGCCGGTCCAGATGATCGGCCTGCAGCTGTGGCTGCCGCTGCTCTTCGTGATCGTCTTCTGCCTGTGCTACGTGAACGCCTTCCATCAGCCGACGCCGAAGAACGTCCCGGTCGCGGTCGTCGGAACCGGGCCGGCCGTCACCACGCTCGCCGACACGCTGGAGAGCGCCTCGCACGGGTCGCTGTCCGTCTCCGTCGTCGCCTCGCCCGAGGCGGCCCGCGGCGACGTGCGCAGCGGTGACCTCGCGGGGGCGTTCGTCCCGGGTGGCGCGGGGCGGCCCGCGCACCTCACGATCGCCAGCGGCGACCAGTTCCAGCTGGCGACGCTCGCGCGGTCGACCTTCGCCCCGCTGGCCGCGGCCCAGGGGACGACGCTCGCCGTCGACGACATCGCCCCGCTGCCGAAGCACGACTCGTTCGGCACGACCGTCTTCTACGTCACCCTGGTGTTCATCATCCCCGCGTACATGGTCGGGATGTTCGTCGGGATGATGGGCGCGGGCCTCGGTCACCGCGTGCGCCTCGGCATCATCGCCGGCACGTCGCTGGTGTTCTCGCTGATCGGGGCCGTCCTGTGCGGGCCTGTCCTCGGCGCGGTGCACGGGCACCTGCCGGCCGTGTGGCTGCTCGGGTTCGCCACCGCGTGCACGGTCGGGCTGGCGGTCAACGGCCTCGCCTACTTCCTCGGGCGGTTCGTCACCGGCGCGGCGCTGATCGTGTTCGTCTTCGTGAACATCCCGGCGGCGGGCGGCGCCTACCCGCCGAGCTTCATGCCCGAGCCGTTCAAGGCACTGCATCCGTACGTCATCGGCACCGGCGTGCTGGACGTGCTGCGCGACGTCATCTACGGAGTCGGGCCCGGCCTCGGTCGCGGCGCGCTGATCATCGGTTGCTATGCGGCGGCCGGTGCCCTGCTGACCGCCGTCGGGCGGCCGTACTTCCTGCGCCGGACGCGGCTGCGCGCCGAGCGCGGGGCCCCGGTGTCGATGATGCTGGCTGCGCAGGGTGCCGCGATGGCCGCGCGTCACGCCGAGGAGGCCCACGCCGAGCAGGGGTCGGCCGGGAGGTCGCCTGCTGAGAAGGAGCGTGCCGAGAAGGAGCGTGCCGAGAAGGAGCGTGCCGAGAAGGAGCGGGTCCGCCCCACCGAACAGGAGATCGCCGACAACGAGATTCCCGAGAACGAGTTCGCCGACGACGAGGCCGAGTCCGACGCGGCCGCCGTCTCCGGCGCCGCGGCGGGCGGCTCCGCGTAGGACCTCAGCCCGTCGGGACGGACCAGTGGACCCGGGTGCCGCCGTCGGGGCCGGGCTCGATGAGGAACGAGCCGCCCAGGCCCTCCGCCCGGCTGCGCAGGTTCGCGAGCCCGCTGCGGCGGGTGGTGGGGCCGAGGCCGACCCCGTCGTCGACGACCTCGACGGTGACCCGTCCGCCCGCCGCGGTCACCGTCACCTCGACCGCGCTGGCGTGGGCGTGGCGGGCGACGTTGGAGAGGGTCTCGCGCACGACGGCGGTGAGGTGGTCGCCGACGGTGGCGTCGATCGCGCTGTCGACGGGGCCGTCGAGGTGCAGCCGCGGGGTGAAGCCGCAGGCGTCGGCCATGTCGTCGATGATGCCGAGGACCTTTGCCCGCAGGCCGCTGCCCGTCGCCGGGGTGGACCGCCCGCGCAGCTCGAAGATGGTCTGGCGGATCTCCCGGACGGTCTCGTCGAGATCCTCGACGTAGGTGTTCATCCGGTCGGACCGGTCGGCGTGCGCCTCGCTGGCGGCCAGGCCCTGCAGGCCCATCGCCACCGCGAACAGCCGCTGCATCACGTGGTCGTGCAGGTCGCGGGCGATGCGGTCGCGATCCTCGAGCAGGGACAGGCGGCCGCGGGCGGCCCGGGAACGGGCCAGCTCCAGGGCGAGCGCGACGTGGGCGGCGAACGCGGCGGCGAGCTCGAGATCCTCGTCGGAGAACAGGCCGCTGCCGCGGCACCGGCCGAGCACGAGGGCGCCCGACGTGACCTGTGACGCGATCAGCGGGACGATCATCGTCGGGCCGACGTCGAGCCCGTCGAGCTCGGAGCCGCCGAGGTCCCGCACGTCCGCGACGACGAGCGGCGCCCGGTCGCGCACCGCCCGGCCGGCCAGCGAGTCGTCCATCGGCACCCGGGTGCCCCGCAGTGGCCCGGCGTCATGGCCGTCGGCGACGTCATAGCCGAGCGAGCCCGCCGCCGGGTCGCAGAGGGCGAGGGCGGAAGTGTCGGCGCGGGCGACGTTCCCGGCCCGTCGGACGATGAGCTCCAGCGGATCATCGCCGTCGGCAAGCAGGTGGCGGGTGATGTCCGCGGACGCCTGCGACCACTGCTGGCGGTGCTGCGCCTCCCTGAACAGGCGGGCGTTGTCGATCGCGACGCCGGCATTGGCGGCCAGCGCCAGCACGAGCTCCTCGTCCTCGGCGGTGAACGGCCGGCCGCCGCGCTTCTCGGTCAGGTAGAGGTTGCCGAAGACCTCGTTGCGGACCCGGATCGGCACGCCGAGGAACGCCCGCATGGGTGGGTGGCCCGCCGGGAAGCCGACGGCACCGGGATGGTCGGCGATGTCGTCGATGCGCACCGGGGTCGGTTCGGCGATGAGCAGGCCGAGCACCCCGTCGCCGCGGGGGGTCCGACCGATCGACTCGACCAGCCCCGGATCCATGCCGACGTGGACGAACTGCTCCAGATGGCCGTCGCGGGCGATCACGCCGAGCGCGCCGTAGCGGGCGTCGACGAGTTCGCAGGCGGACTCGACGATGCGGCGCAGCACCACGTCGAGCGTCAGGTCCGACGTGATCATCCGGTTGGCCCGCAGCAGGCCGCGCAGCCGGCCCTGGGTGGCCAGCACGTCCTGGGCGCGGTCGACGAGCTGGGCTAGCAGTTCGTCGAGCTCGAGGCGGGCGACCGCCGGAAAGATCAGATCGCCGGGCGTGGCCGGCGCCGGCTCTCCGGGGACGCCCGGATCCGGGGCGGCGCGGCCGCGCGCGGTGCGGATCCGCTCCGTGCCGCCCACCGGGGAGCCGGGATAGCCGCCCACCGGGGAGCCGGGATGGCCGCGCAGTGCTCGCCGCCCGAACGGGACACCGCGTGCCCCGACGCCCGGGACCTCCATCAGGATGCCTCCCGCCCCTGGTCACGCCGTTCGGCCCGCGCCCGCCCAGGCCTCATGGCGCGCCAGCCGTCTGTGTCGATCCTCGGCCGCCGCGCCGGCCGTGGCCAGGGTCGTAGGACCCCCGAGGGTCATGCCGTTGCGACCGACCCTCCGCGGTCCGTCGACCCGTCGCCGCGGGCATCACCGCTGGTGGGGAGCTGGTGCTGCTCGAGGGGGCGCTGCTCGTGGCCGCGGTGGTACCTGGGGTGGTGGTACCGGGGGTGGTGGTACCGGGGGTGGGAGCGGCGGGGCCGTGAGCGATGAAGTCCCGGCGGCGGATCAGCAGCAGCGCGGCCACCCCGCCGACGAGGGCGATCACGGCGGACACGACGAGCAGGTCGTTGATCGCCCCGGCGAAACCGGCGTGGATCGCGTGGGACAGCGCGCCCCGCTCGTTCGGCGCGGTGGCCCCGAACAGCCGGTCCGCATCGCCCTGGCGCAGGGTGTCGGCGACCCGGTCGCCCTGGCCGCGCAGACCGGGGACGCCGGTAAGCGCGCCGTCGATGCCGCTCGCCAGCCGGGAGGCGAAGATCGAGCCGAGGGCTGCGATGCTGACCGCCATCCCGATCTGGCGGAACGTCGTGTTCGCGCCGGAGGCCATCCCGGAACGGGCCGGCGGCACCACCCCGACCGCGGTGGAGGCCAGCGGCGGGTTCACCAGCCCGCTTCCGAGCCCCGCGACGATGAAACCGGGGATGAGATGCGTCCACGAGTCGCCGGCGTCGATACCGCCCATCAGCAGCAGGCCCACTCCGACCAGCAGCAGGCCCGGGCCGATCAGCCAGCGCGCGGGGACCGTGCTGGACAGCCGCCCGGCCGCCGTCGCCGCGACGAAGCTCGCCCCGCTGAGCACCAGCATCCGCACGCCGGCGCCGAGCGCCGAGTAGCCGAGGTCGTTCTGCAGGTACAGGACCAGGTAGACGAACATCGCGAACAGCGACCCGTTCATCGCGACCGCCGACAGCGAGCCACCGAGGAACGTCGGCGTGCGCAGCAGGGACAGGTCGAACATCGGGTGGGCCACCCGCGTCTCGACGACGGCGAACGCGGCCAGGAACGCGGCACCGAGCGCCAGGCACACCAGCACACCGGTCTCCGTCCAGCCCTCCTCGCCGGCCCGGATCAGGCCATAGACCAGGCTGACGAGACCCCCGGTGAGCACCGCGAAACCCGGCCGGTCCGGCCGGTGGGCCACCGGCGGGCGGGACTCCTCGACCTTCCACACCGTCAGTCCGACGGCCACCACCCCGATCGGCACGTTGACCAGGAAGATGCCCCGCCAGCTGATCCCGGACGTGATCACGCCGCCGAGGATCGGCCCGAGCGACGTCGCGATGCCCGTGACCGCCCCCCACACGCCGAACGCCACCCCCCGGTCCCGGCCGCGGAAGCTGTGCGCGAGCAGCGCCAGCGACGTCGCGAACAGCATGGCACCGCCCACACCCTGCACGCCCCGGGAGATGATCAGCATCAGCGGGGACTGCGCGACGCCGCACAGCAGCGACCCGAGGGTGAAAATGACGAAGCCGATCGTGAACAGCAGCCGCCGTCCGTACAGGTCGGCGAGCGAGCCGGCGGTCAGCAGGATCGACGCCAGGGTCAGCGCATAGGCGTCGATCACCCACTGGACGTCCGCGAAGCCGGCATGCAGGCCGGTCTGGATCTCGGGCAGCGCGACGATCACGATCGTGACGTCGAGCAACAACATGAACGTGGCGCCGCAGACGACCAGCAGCGTCCACCACTTCCGATCCATGTGTTCCTGATTCCCCTCGGGCTTGGGGTCGTGTCCCGCGGCGGCGGACGCCGGCGCGGGAGGGTGCGGATCGACGGGCCGGCCGTCAGAAGTTGCCGAACGTGGCCACTCGGGCGTCCAGGCCCATGGGCCCTCCCCTCGGTCGAATCGGCCGGACACGGACAGAGTAGGGATCGACTGACCGTCGGTCAATAGAGCGACCGACGGTCAGTCGGGCTCGGTATGCTCGGGCCTGGTGGGGCCGGGTGGAGGAGGATCGGGTGTCCAGGATCAGGTCGGCCGACGAGCGCCGCTCCCAGCTCATGGACGCCGGCGCCGAGCTGTTCACGACCAGGGGTCTGGCGGCGACGACACTCGACGACATCACCCGGCGCGCCGGTGTCTCCAAGGGGCTCTTCTACCAGTACTTCCCCTCCAAGGAAGCGCTCATCTTCGCCCTGCAGGAGAAGTTCGCCCGGGGGTTCGCCGCCGATCTCACCGCCGCGGCCGCGCAGGAGCCTGAGTGGCCGGCCAAGCTCGACGCCGCTGTCGTCGTCTGCTTCGCGCGCTTCACCGCCCAGGAGGACCTGCACGAAGTGCTCTTCCGCCACCTGCCTGGCGACACCGCCGAGCCGCGTGGGGCCGGTGGGCTGGATGATGCCGGTGGGTCAGGCGACCCGGCCGCGACAAACTCGCCCGGGCACCAGGCGGCCCACCGCCACCTCGTCCGCGCCATCAGTGACCTGCTCACCGCTGGCGTCGCCGCAGGGGCCTACCAGGTGGCCGACCCGGAGGCCACCGCCCTGCTGTTCTTCACCGCCATGCATGCCTTCGACCGGGCGTTCCGCTACGACTACGGCCTGACCGACGACCGTCTGCTCAAGGCCACCCAGAGCCTCGTCCGCGGCGCTGCCGGCGTGACATACGGCGCGGAGGATTGACCTCAGCCTGGGACTCCCATCGTCCGCCTGGGAGGTCCCGCGGTCTGGCGTCTCCTGGAACTGACCCGAGATTGTCTGACGAGCAGGTTGATCGCGGAACAGGTCACGGATCGCGGAACGCGTCAGGGTGGGCCGAGGCGGGGGGTGTCGCCGCGCAGGCGTTCCATCGCCCGTCGGTCACGCTTGGTGGGACGCCCTGCGCCACGGTCACGCACGGCGACGACGGGGACGGGGGCCCGCTCGACCGGCGGGCTGTGGTCCACGTAGCACTCAGCGGCGACGGGCGCGCCGACCCGGCGGCGCAGCACCCGCGAAACGATGACCACCCGTTCCCGTCCCGCGAGCCGCACCCGGATCTCGTCACCGGTCCGCACGGCGTGGGCCGGTTTGACGCGCTCCCCGTTGAGCCGCACGTGCCCGGCCCGGCAGGCATCGGTGGCCTGCGAGCGGGTCTTCACCAGCCGCACGCACCAGATCCACGTGTCGACCCGGGCCGACTCCTCCGGAGAGGTCATGAGCCGACTCTACGGACGCGACGTCCTCCCGGCCCGAAGCGCGCCCTCACCCAGACTCACGGTGAGGATGACCGCCGCAACGCCGGGGAGGATCCCGGGCATCGTCAGCGCTGAGCGCAGCCGGTGGACGCGCACCGGCAGACCTTTGGGAATTCTTGGGGCACTTACAGTAACGCGATTGACCCTATTGCTGTGAATGTACTGTGGATTTACTGTGAGCGGCGTGCCAGGCCGGCGCGAAGCCGGCGCAGTGCCGGCCGGGAAAGCTCGTACACCGTGGTCGCCACCTTCAACCACGGATGGTCGCCGACGCGGTAGTCGTCCGCCGGCACCAGGCGCGCGGCGACGTCAGGGCGCTGGCGGTGCAGGTACCGCCGGCCGCGGGCGGCGTGCAGCGGGTCCGAGGCGATCGCGACCGTCTCCGCGGACTCGACGAACGGCAGGGCGAACGCGATGTTCTCCCAGGTGCTGCGCGCCGCCGTCTCCAACCGGATCCGCTCGGCGGGCACGCCGAGAACCTCGCGGGCGTACCGCGCCATCGCCTCCGCCTCGGTGGGAGCCCCCGGCGGTCCCCCGCCGGTGAACACGAGCAGGCCGCCCGCGCCCGGAGCCAGCGAGCGGACCGCGATCTCCGTGCGCCAGTGCTGCAGCGGATGCGGCCGGCCCCCGCGCCGCGACGGGAACCCGAGAACGACCACGGCCCCCGCCCCCGCCTCCGACGCGCGGTGGCGGCCCAGATGGCGGCGAGACGCACGCCAGTGCACCCCTTCGGCCACGCCGACCACTCCGGCGACGGCGAGGGCTGCGGCTGCGGCTGCAGCGGCGGGCGCGGGGAGGTCGGCGGTCATCACCACTATCCAACTCTCCTCGACGCCAGGCAGTGCCCAACTGGCACCCACGTGCCGGCACGACGCGGGAGGCCGCACGGCGAGGGTTTGACCTTGTGCGCGCTCGAGGAAATAGCGTCGGCCCGTCGTGACGGGGTACTCCCGATCGCGGATTGTCGGCCAGAGCGGATTGTCGGCCAGAAGGGACACGGCATGGCGAATCGCTGAACGGAACGGGTCTGAATCCGCAGGGCCTGATTCGTCCGAGCGAGCAGGTCCGCTGACCGTGACGACGTCCGCCGTCTGCCCCGCGCCGGCGCGTTGCCGGCGCGGGTCGGCTCAGCGGCGGACCGTCCAGCGGCGCGGACTGCCGGGCGGCGGGATGTAACGGCAGGTCAGACCGGTGACGACGGTGCCCGCCAGTTCGGCGCCGAGGTCGGGGTCGATGGCGGTGACGGCGTCGAGGGCGCGCTTGACGGCCTTGCGCACGGCCGTGCGGGCCCGCTCCGCCGAGGTGGGGAACGCCCGAGGGCGCCCGGCGAGCCCGACGGCGGTCCGAAGGTGGGCCAGCAGCGCCTCGCGTTCGGTCTCCAGCTGGCCTGCACGCTCGGTGTCGCCGTCGGACTCGGCCTCGTCGCGGGCCTCGTCGAGGGCACGCAGCCGCCGGCGGTAGGCGTCGGCCGCCTGGCGGTCGATCACCTCGTGATGGCCGGCGTCGAACGCGTTCGCGCCGCACAGGGCGAGCGCCGTCACCCCCTGGCCAGGACGTTCCAGCAGCACGGCCAGATGGTGCAGGCCCTGCAGGTCCGGCAGGATGAGCTGCCGCCCGTCGGCGAGCAGGCGCCATCCGTCACGTTCCCGGACGAGCTCGCCGACGGCCCGTGCGCCGGACGCGTCGGGCATCCCCGGTGCCATCGAGGTGCCGGATGCCATCGAGGTGCCGGATGTCGTCGGGGTGCCGGATGTCGTCGGGGTGCCGGACGTGGTCGGGCTGCCGGGTGGGGTCGGGGGACCCGGTGGGGTCGCGGCGTCGAGGGCGGTCAGGGCGTCGAGGCGGGCGGACCACGGGACGGCGCGGGTGGGCGGCAGGTCCATGGCGGTCGCCTCGCCACGTGCGGCGGCGAGCAGCTCGCGGGCCCGGGAGCGGTCGCCGGGCGCGTCCCGGGCGGCCAGGGCCTCGGCGAGATCGACCCGGGACAGCATGGCGGCGGGCCGGTTGCCGACCCGCCGGTCGGCGGCCAGCGCGCGCTCGAGGCGCTCGACGGCGCCGTCGACGTCCCCGCGGGCAAGCGACACCAGGCCGAGGGGGCGCTGCGCCGATCCGAAGCAGGCCACCGCGAGGGACGGCATCACCGGCTGGTCGGCGAACGGCTCCAGCAGCCGTCCCGCCCGTTCGGCGATCGCCCGCTCGCCGAGCAGGTGGGCGGTCTCCGCGATCGCCGCCATCGCGGTCAGCCAGGTGCTCGAGGTCGGTAGCGTGCCGAGCCGGTCCGCGGGCGGACCCCCGCCCGGACCGGGCACCGTGGCGAGGCGAAGCAGACCGTCCCGGGCCTCGTCGATGCGACCCGAACGGGCGGCCATCAGCGCCGCACCCGCCGCGAACGCGTGGTCGCCGGAGGCCAGCGTCGCGGAGGCGGCCGCCTCGGCCGCGAGCTCGTACAGCTCGCCGTCGCGGCCCTGCACCCACCGGATCGACACCAGCTGGGCGCCGAAGTAGGCGGTCGCGTCCGCATCTCCGACGGCGAGGCCGAGCTCCAGGCAGCGCCCGGCCGCCTCCTCGGCCTCCGCCAGGCGCCCGGCGCGCACCAGCATCATGACGTCCATCGCCGCCACGATGTAGAGAACGCTCTGGCAGGCCAGGGCATCGGCGCGTACGCGCAGTTCGGCGAGCGACCGGGTGGCGCGTGCGTCGCCGAGGTGGAACAGGTCGACGGTGCGCCACATCAGGCCCAGCAACGCCAGAATGCCGTCGCCGGCCGCCGCGGCGACGGTGATCAGCTCCTCGGCGAGCGGGAGCCGGTCCCGTAGGTACTGGGGGGCGAGCATCGCGTGGTGGGTGAGTGAGAGCGCCTCGGCCAGCGCCCCGGCGTCGCCGAGCTCCCGTACCCGCGCCAGGGCCGCCTGGGCACCGGCGGGGGAGGCACCGTCATAGACCTCCTCGCCGGCCAGGCGCACCGCGAGCCGGCCCCGCAGCGCCTGCCGTTCGCGCGTGCCGCCGTCGCGCGTGCCGCCGTCGCGCAGCGCCTGCAGGGCGGCGCGCTGGCGGGCGAGGACGCGGCGGCGCTCGACGGAATCGCGGTGCTCGTTGAGCCAGACGCCGCCGAGGCCCAGCGCCGCCCGGGCGAGCAGGGCCGGATCCGCCGACTCGTCGAGCGCGTCGGCGGCGCGGGCGAAGGCCACGCGGGCGTCGGTCAGCCGGCCGCAGGCGAGAATCGCCTCGGCCCGCTCGACGAGCAGCTCCGCGCGTCCCCGCGTCGCGGGCCACGGATCGGAGACGGCCACCGCGGCGTCGAGCAGCGCGGCCGCCTGCTGGTAGTCGAACCCGCGGCGCATGTCGCGGGCGGCCGCCCGGCAGGCGGCCACGGCGATGCCGGCGTCCGCGCTGGAGCGCGACGCCGCCCGTAGCGCGTGATGGGCGTGCAGCGACAGCCGGTCCGCCCGGTCCGAGGCGCCGAGCAGCCGGGCCGCGCCGGCGTGCGCGTCAAGCCGCTCGCGTGGGGTGAGCGTCGCCGCCGCCGCCGCGACGATCACGTCATGGCCGAACCGGACGCCGTGCTCGCCAGCCGGCTCGACCAGACCCGCCCGGCGGGCCGCGGCGAACGCGTCGAGCACCGCCTCCAGGGGGCGTTCGGCCAGCGCGGCGACGTGTGCCAGGGCGACCGTGCGTCCGAGAACGGCCGCGAGGGCGAGCGTGCGGCGGCTGTCCGCGTCGAGCCGGGCCACGCTGTGGGCGACGGCCTGCTCGACGCCGGCGAGCCCGGCCCGCGGCGAGCCGTGAGCGACGATCCGCCGGACGAACAGCGGATTGCCACCGGTGACGGCGAGAACCGTGCGGGCCAGGTCCTCGCCCTCGGTGCTGTTCCCGCCCTCTCCGCCCGATCCGCTGTCCCCGGGGCCGCGCCAGGCCGCGAGGTACTCCTCGGCGTCGGCGAGGGAGAACCGGTCGAGGGCCACGACGGTCGCCTCCCGCTCGACGTCGGCGGCGAGGGCGGCCAGCGTCGGGTCGGGCTGTGCGTCCGGCCGGCGCGCGAGCACCAGCAGCAGCGGTACCCGGTCGAGGGTCCGAGTGAGGAACCGGGTCAGCAGCAGGGCGTCGGCGTCGGCGGCGTGCGCGTCGTCAAGGATGATCATGATCGGCTGGTCGGCGTACCGGCGGGCCAGCAGGTCCGCGACCGCCTGGAAGCGGGCGAACCGCTCCGGGGCCGCCGCCGGCCCGGTGAGCCGGGCGGCCAGCGGGTGGTCATCGGGTGATCCGGTCAGCTCGGCGAGCACCGCCGGCCACGGCCACAGCGGCGGCGCCCCGCCGTACGGCCAGCACCGGCCCCACACGACGCGCAGGCCCGCCTGTTCCGCCGCCACCGCCGCGCGCTCGCACAGGGAGGTCTTGCCGATCCCGGCCTCGCCGGACACGACCGCCACCTGCCTGCGACCCCGGGCCGCGCGCTCGGCCAGCCCGGCGAGCAGCGCGAGTTCCCGGCGGCGGCCGACGAACGGCTCCGGATCCGCCGGCGGACCATGCTCGGGACCGGGCGTCTCCCGGTCGGCTGGCTCACCGCGGCGGGCATGTGCCGGTGCGGATGCCGCGGGTGCCGCGGCCGGCGGGTCGGGCGGGCGCGGGCGGTCGAGAAGCGCCGTCGGTACCCGTCTGGTCGAAACCGGTTCCGTTCTGCTGGCCCCCGTGCCGTCGTCTGCCAAACCTGTGCCCACTCCCACCAATTTCCCTGGGCCTGCCGCCGTGCGGGATCCGCTGAAATCCTAGGAATGTCCGGGGCTGCCCGATCCGCCGTGTCGTCAGGGCGACGTGTCCTCCGGCCGACGGCCGCGCGGACGCCACGCGGGCGGCACAGGTCGACACGGAGGTGGCACGGCTGAAGCACGAACGCGGCACGCCAGGCAGGTCAGGCGACTACATGGAGGAGCACGTGACAAATCCCCGGTCGGCAACGGTGGGCACGTTCGTCGAGCCGGTCGGCATGATCCGGTCGGCGGTCGGCGGTGCGATCGGGGGTGCGGTGGGCTCCGCCGTGGCGAACAGCGCAGACCAGGCCGGGACCGTGCTCGCCCGCGGCCAGATCGGCTACCTGGGGGTCTTCCCGACGGACGTCGTCCTGTTCGCCGCCCGCCGGGGCGCCTTCCGGCCGAAGCCGACGGAGTCGGTCATCGCCGCCGCGGACCGTTCGATGGTGCGGGGGGCGCATCTCGAGCGGGGCAGGATCGCCGGCGTGCTGGTGGTCCAGCTGATCGACAGCACCTCATGGCGTTTCGAGGTTCCCCGGGTGCACCTCGGCGGCGCCCAGCGGATCGTGGCAACCCTCACCCCCGGCCCGGCCCGGACCGCCTGACCGGCCGGTGCTGCCTGACCGGCCGGTGCTGCCGGAAGGGCTGGTGGCGCCGGAAGGGCCGGTGGCGCCGGACGAGCTGGTGCTGCGGGGCGAGCGCCCGCGGCGCGCGAGGGCGGGCCACTCCCGCAGTGTGCGCAGCACCGTCCGGGCAAGCAGGAACAGGACGAACACCATGCCCGCCGCGGGCAGCGCCACGACCGCGGCGGCCACGGCATCGGCCGCGGCGGCCAGGACGTGACCGTCGCCGATCGCGGGGCCCGCCGGTGCCAGCTGGGTCCGCACCGCCCGAACCGTGCGCGGCAGCACGAACGGCGCGGACGCCACCAGGACGACGAGGTTGACCAGGATCGTCGGTGCCGCGATCAGCGCCCAGGCGGTGACCAGCAGCCGGGCTCTGCGGGTGAGGCCGGTCAGCCCGGCCGGAACCGGGCGCGGGCAGTGCTGGCCGTCCTGGTCGTGCCGGCTGTCCCGGTTGTGGCGGCGGGGCAGGGCGTGGCGCAGCGCGGGGCCCATCCGGCTGAACAGGTCCGGCACCCCGGCGAGGTCGGCGACGATGTAGTAGCCGTCCAGGCGGACGAACGGCGCGAGCTGGCGGGCGCCGTCGAGGTGCGCGAGGACGATCGCGGTCACCAGGACCTGGGCGTGGGTGAGCGCGAGGGCACCGGCGAGCGCCAGCGCGTACAGCCCGTTGAAGTAGATGCCGCCGAGGTCGGTGCGCAGCCGCCCGGCGCGGCTGAGCCGGTAGGAGTCGGTGACGTCGGTGAAGAACGCCGGCCACACCAGGTACATCCCGAAGCCGATGACGCCGGGGGTGGCGCCGCCGTAGCGGCAGGCGGCGGCGTGCCCGCACTCGTGCACGAGCGCGCCGCACAGGGTGAGCGCGACGATCACGACCATCAGGGACGGGGTCGCGAGGACCGCGGCGGCGCTGGCGGCGACGCTGTGCCGGCGCAGCGCCCACCCGTCCGCGACGGCCAGCGCCAGCAGCGCGCCGGCGATCACCGGTGGCCGGAACATCACGGCCAGCACCGCGCTGAGCCGTCCCACCACCGGCGCCCGCAGCAGCGTCCGGCGTCCGGCCAGGGTGAACCGCGCGGCCGCGCGTGGGGCGGGGACAGGCTCGCCCGGGGTCGTGACGAGGCCGAGCGGCCGGAGTCGCTCGACGATCAGGAGGGCGACGTCGGCGCCGCTGACCGCCCGGCCGCTCCGCGCGGCGACCTCGGCGGCGATCCCGTCGGCATCCCGGGTGCCGTCCGCGGCCGCGAGGATGTCCGCGAGCAGCGTGGTAAGCGTGACGACCTGGCCGTCGGCGCGCCGCGCGAGCTCGACGGGACGGTCCAGACCGGAGCCGGCGAACGCGCCGAGCAGGACGAGTCCGTCCGCCCGGCGCGGTCTGGCCGGCGCCGGGAGCGTCATCTGTCGTGGTGTTCGTCGATCTGGAAGATGATGTTGATGCTGGGTACCAGCGAGATGAGGATCGGCAGGATGCCGCCGAGGATCGACGGCTCGCCGTTCGCGCTGATCTGGCCCATGTTCGACCATGGCGAGTTCACCGGCCAGAAGGTCGGGTCGAATTCCTTGCGGCCGATCTCCAGGGCTGCGAGAGTCAGCCTGTCCGGTAGCAGTTCAGCGATTTCCGAGGCGAACGGAGTGGCTTCCGCATCGCCGGTCGGTTCCGAGTTGGTCGACATTTCTCCCCCGCGGATACTGGCTGGCTCCCAGGTTTGGGAGCGGGGGAGACGCTAGTCGGCGAAAAAAATTTCAGCGCGGATCCGGTGCCGGCGTGTCGCTGATACTCCGTGAGCGGAAAGAATCACCACTGGTTGATGTAGTTCCAGGCGTCGACGATCGACTGGACGAATCCGGGAGAGCTGTAGGCGATCTCGGGTTCGGAGTTGTTCTCGATATAGGAGTTGTTGCTGCCCGGGGAGTTGACCGGGTAGTTGCTGGGATCGAACTCGTTCCGGTTGAGCTCGACGGCCGCGAGCGTCAGCCGGTCGGGCAGCAGCTCCACCTGTTCTCGGGCCAGCTCAGCGGCGCTCAGCCCCCTGCCGGTGGTCATCATTCGGCTCCGTTTCCGGTCGCGGATGCGCGATGGTGGGGCGAGGGTCCGGTGGCGTGTCCTCCGGTGCCGCCGCCTGGCACTTCGGACTGTAGGAGGGGCCCTCACCCTCCGCAACACGAGGCGCGGGTGTGAACGCCGCCGACGCCGGCCAGGCGCGCAGCCCCCCGGCGGCGACCCCGACCAGGCAGGCCGCCCCGGCGCAGGCGAGGACCAGCCACGGCGTCCACCCGGCCGGTGGCGACCAGCGCGCGTGCCCGACGAACCACACCGGGCCGTGCACCCCGACCGCGTGCCGCCGCGCGTCCGCCCACAGGGCCACCAGCTGCACCGCCGCCACGAGCAGCGGCAGCGCGACCGGGATCGACCGCACCAGGACGGCCGGCAGCCTCGCCGCCCGCCGGGTCAGCACCTCGCCCGCGGCGAGGGGTACCAGGACGGCCAGCGGCAGCAGATACCGCCCGTACACGGGGAAGCGCGTCTGGCGCAGCACGAGCACGTCGAGCCCGATCGCCACGGCCACCGCCCCCGCCAGCACCACCACGAGTCCCCACCGCGCCCGCCAGGGCCCGATGGCGACCGCCACGAGGAGCAGGAGGAGCACCGCGACCCACCACACCCGGTAGGCGTAGTCCGGCATCGGCACGCTCGCCCAGCCGAACACGCCCACCCACTGCCGCACCCACGAGTGGGCGTCCACCGGCAGCAGGTGCAGGCCGGCGACGGCCAGATCGGAACGCGGGTGCGGGTGCGGCTGCACGGCCCGCTCCCACGCCGCCGTCGCGCCGAGCCCGACGACGGCAACGGCCAGCCACGCCACCCGCGGCCAGGGCGGGCGGCGCCGCGGCCCCTGCGCGAGGGCGAGCCCGACGAGTGGCGCGAGCAGTACCCAGATCGGGCCGGTTGCCCGCGTGAGCGCCACCAGGGCGCCGACGACACCCGCGGCCGGCCACGTCCAGCGCGGCGCCCCGCCCGCTCGTCCCATCCGCAGCACCAGCGCGAACAGCGCCACCGCACCGGCGATCTCGATGCCGTTGGTGCCCAGCGCCGAGCCCATGAACAGCACCATCGGCGACGCGGCGAGCAGGATCCCGGCCAGGCACACCGGCCCGGCCCGGCCCTCCCACACCGCGGCGACGGCCACGGCGAGCAGCGCGGCGACGATCGCGGCGCTCACCGCCCGCCCGGTGTACAGGGCCGCGAGGGCGCTGTGAGTGCGGGCCATGGCCGCGCCCGGGACGGCGTAGACGTACGGCTCGTAGGTGCCGACGTAGCTGAGCGCGTGGGTCGCGGCCGGGCGGGTGTGGGAGTGCGGACGGTCGAGGCAGGCGGCGGACCGCCAGTTGCGGAACAGATCGCAGGGGAAGCCCGCCGCCCCCGGGTCGAGCCCGGCGGGCAGGCGGTAGACCCGGCTGTTCCGGTTGATCCACGCGATGCGCTCGGGTGCGCCCGGCTGGTTGCCGAACGCCGGATGGGCGAGCCGGCCGGGGCCGCCCGTCCACTGGCCCGTGCCGGCACCGACCTCCCGGATGAAGTTCGCCGGTTCGTCCGGCCCGAACCCCGGAGCGTTGCTGCCGACCCACGCCGCCAGCAACAGGCCGAACCCCGCGACCAGCAGCACTCGGGCCAGCCGCCCGCCAGCATGCATGTGCGACGCCCCCCGCCCGCGCCCCGTGGAGCGCCCGGACCACCCGGGCGTGGTGAAGACCAACCACGCCCGGTGGGCTGTTTCACCCCATGTCCTGACGTCACCCCATGTCCCGACCAGTATGCGCACCGGCGGCATCCCCGCATGCGGCGGATACACCGTGGTGCCAGTGGCGACGGGGTGCGGTGGTGCCACGGCATGATACTCGCACCGTCGAGGATCTCCGGCCGCCCAGCGAGGGCCATGTCCGGCCGGAGTCGGGCTCACCCGTCCGGGTAGGCGAGATAGTCGCCGATCCTCATCCTCTATAGCATTATGTCCCCTATGGGACCAACCGGCGGTTGTGTGTAGAACAGGCACAATGTCCCAGGTCGGCAGGCCGGTCGCTCTCTGGGGCAAACCCGGACATTGTAGTCCAATGATTACGCGAAAACGGGTAGACGATCACGGATTGAAACTTGCCGACGTCGCGGTTCGTTGTGCTGGGTGCGCATCGTGTTACTGCAAGCGACCGTCGGGTGGGCTGGATCTCCTCAGGTCCCGGCCGTCGGCGGTCGACCGCCCGGGACAGCGCCGTCCCGTCCTCGTTCGCGTCCCGCGGCCATCCCCCCGGCCCCCGACCACACCTCGTCGCACAGACCCGTTCCCGTACCCGACCCGTACCCGACCCGTTTCGCGCAGTCCGACTCGTCTCTCAAGGAGTGCACATGACCCCACCGATCTCCCCGCCGACCCCGTCGCGGCACAGCCACTCGCCGCCCGCTGCCCGGACCGGCGGTAGCGAGCCGGCGTCCGCGCCGGCATCCCGGGGCGGGTGGCGGCCGGACCTGCAGGCCTCGCTGGTCGTCTTCGTGGTGGCGCTGCCACTGTCGCTGGGCATCGCCGTCGCCTCCGGGGCTCCGGTGGCCGCGGGTCTTCTCGCGGCGGCCGTCGGAGGACTCGTCGCCGGGGCCCTCGGCGGCGCCCCGTTGCAGGTCAGCGGGCCCGCGGCCGGCCTCACCGTGATCGTCGCGAATCTGGTCAGCACCTACGGCTGGCGGGTCACCTGCCTGATCACCGCGGCAGCGGGGCTGCTGCAGATCCTGCTCGGGCTGTGTCGGGTGGCCCGGGCATCGCTCGCCGTGTCGCCCGCCATCGTCCACGGCATGCTCGGCGGTATCGGGCTGACGATCGTCCTCGGCCAGATCCACGTCGTGCTCGGCGGGAAGGCCGACAGCCACGCCTGGGAGAACGTGCGGGCCATTCCCGCAGCGGTCGTCGACCCGCACGGCCCGGCGACGGTGGTCGGGCTGCTCACCATCGCCGTGATCCTGCTCTGGCCGCGGCTGCCCGGCGCGGTGCCGGCGGCGATCCGCCGCATCCCCGCCTATCTTGTCGCCGTCGTGGCGGGCACCGCCTTCGCCGGCATTGCCGGGTTCGACGTCCCCCGCGTCGACCTGCCCGCCTCCCTGTTCGACGCGGTCGCCCTGCCCAAGCTGCCGGACCACGCCTGGTCCGGAGTCATCCTGGGCATCGTCACCGTGGCGATCGTGGCCAGCGTGGAGTCGCTGCTGTCGGCGGTCGCCGTCGAGCAGCTCGCGACCGCCCGCGGCTGGCGCGGCCCACGGCTCAACCTCGACCGCGAACTCGTCGGCCAGGGCACCGCGAACGTCGTGTCCGGCCTCGTCGGCGGCCTGCCGATCACCGGGGTCATCGTCCGGAGCTCGACGAACGTCGTCTCCGGTGCGCGTACCCGCGCCTCGGCGATCCTGCACGGCGTCTGGATCCTGGCGTTCGCGCTGCTGCTTGGGTTCGCCGTCGAGTGGATCCCGCTGGCGGCGCTGGCCGGCCTGCTCGTCATCGTCGGCGTGCGCCTGATCGACGTCTCCCATCTGCGGCACGTGCGTAGCCACGGGGAGCTGCCCGTCTACCTGGTGACCCTGACCGGTGTCGTCGCCCTGGACCTGCTCAAGGGCGTGGCGCTGGGGCTGCTGACCGCGCTGGCGCTGGTCCTGCGCCGGGTGCTGTGGTCCAGCGTGCGGCTCGTGCGGGCCGGGGAGGTCTGGCAGGTCGAGGTCGAGGGGACGTTGAGCTTCCTGTCGCTGCCCCGGCTGGCCCGGGTGCTGGGCCGGATCCCGAGCGGTGCGCCAGTGTCGATCGAGCTCATCGTCGACTTCCTCGACCATGCCGCCTACGAGCATCTGCGCGGCTGGTGCGCGAACCACGAGGCGGCCGGCGGCACCGTCGACATCGACGAGATCGGCCAGGTCTGGTTCCGCCGTGCCGAACCCGGCGAACGGCGCCGCACGGTTGTCCCGCACCTGCCCCGCTGGTTCGCGCCCTGGTCGCAGTGGCAGGAGGTGGAGCTGGCCGGTGAGCCGGGCGATCCGGCACCCCCCGGTGCGACACCCCCAGCGGACGGCCCCGGTGCGGGCGCGCAGCCCGTCGGCGCCACCGCCGGCTCCGCACCTGACGCGGCCGCTCGCGACGGGTCGATGCTGGTCGGGATCAACGAGTTCCACCGGCGAGCGGCGCCCCTGCTGCGGGAGACGTTCGACGATCTGGCGGCCGGGCAGCGGCCCGGGGCGCTGTTCCTGACCTGTGCGGACTCACGGGTCGTGCCGAACATCCTCACCAGCAGCGGTCCCGGTGACCTGTTCACCGTGCGCAACGTGGGCAACATTGTTCCCCGGCCGGACGTCCGTCCCACGGCCGCCGCTGTCGACGCGGCCGACGGGTCTGACGGATCTGACGGACTTGATGTGTCCGATGGGTCCGCCGGTCTGGCGGAGGCCGGTGCGGGGCGGGCGGCGCGTGCCGGGATGGCCTCCGGGATGGGCATGGCCTCCGGGGTGGGTGTCGCGCCCGGATCGGCGCCCGCCGCGGCCGCGGGCCGGGTGTCAGGCGACCTGTCGGTGATGGCGGCCCTCGACTACGCCGTCGAGGTGCTGCGGGTGCCGGCGATCGTCGTGTGTGGCCACTCCGGCTGCGGTGCGATGAACGCGCTGCTGTCCGGGGCGACCCTTGGCTCGCCGGACTCGGCGCTCGCCGGCTGGCTCGCGCACGCCGCCCCATCGCTGCGGCGGATGCCCCCACCGGGGACGGAACACCTGCCGGCGGTCGAACGACTCGGCCGGGCCAACGTCGCCCAGCAGTTGGAGACACTGCGGGAGCACCCGTCGGTGCGGGCCGAGCTCGAACGCGGGACGCTCGAGCTCGTCGGCATGTACTTCGACATCGCGAGCGCGCAGATCTCCATCCTCGATGAGTCGACGGGCCGGTTCGTCGACCCGTCGGACGCGCTGACGAGGACGGCCGGCGGGCGGAGCCCACGCCGGCGGTGGGACACGCCGGCCGGTGGCAGCCCCATCCCCGTCGCCGCGGGCGAGGGCACGACCCCGTCTCCGGGCACGGAGGCGGTCGACCCGCCGGTGGCGGCATCCGGCCGGCGCCGCGGCCGGCACTCCGCCGCGGCCCGGTAAACCGCCGGTCCGGGCGGGAGCACCGCGCGGGACCTCCAGCTACGTCCCCGGCGCCGATGACGCCGTCGGGGACGTGGACACCGCCGTGGGCCGGGGTGCCGCCTCGGAGGCGGTGACCGCGTCGGGGTGGGCCGCCCGCCCTGGGGCGACGCCCGCGGCGCTGTCGCCGGCGCCGGCGCCGTCCGGCTCGCCCGGGCCGTCGGGGGACAACCGGGCGAGCATGGGTGGGACGTCCCCGGTATGCAGGACGCCGAGGGAGCGCGTCGAGCGGGTCAGCGCCACATAGAGGTCATGCGCGCCGCGGACGGACTCGGCAAGGACCGCGTCCGGGTCGGCGATCAGGACCGTGTCGAACTCCAGGCCCTTCGCCTCCCGTACGCCGAGCACCACCACGGGTGCGGTCAGCGTCGCGTCGCCGCCGATCTGCGCCCCAGGGACGGCCGCGCGCACCGCGGCCCCCAGCTCGGCGAGCCGCCCGGCGGGCACCAGCACCGCGAGCCTGCCCGCGCCGGCCGCCGCCTCGCCGGTGAGCCGCGCGAGCTCGGCCACGACGATCTGGGCCAGCCGGGTGCCGAGCTCGCCGCCGTCGACCCGCAGCCGCCAGGGACGCTCGCCGACCTCGCGCACCGACCGCGGCGGCTCCTGCGGAGGGCGCAGCGTGGCCAGCACGTCCGCGGCCACCTCCATGATCTCCGCGGGGGTGCGGTAGTTGACCGTGAGGGTCTCCCGCCGCGCCGGCGCGCCGAGTGCGGGGTAGGGCGCCAGGACCCGGTCCCACGACGTCGTCCCGGCGGGATCGCCCGTCTGGGCGGTGTCCCCGACGATGGTCATCGACCGCGTCGGGCAGCGGCGCATCACCATCCGCCAGGCCATCTCGGACAGCTCCTGGGCCTCGTCGACGACCACATGGCCGAACGTCCAGGTGCGGTCGGCCAGCGCCCGTTCGGCGATGGTGCGCAGGTCGGCGTCCTCGTGGCGGTCCGCGAGCTGGGAGGCGTCGATGAGGTCGGTGGCCATCATGATCTCGGGGTCGTCCTCGATGTCCCGGGAGATGATGTCCAGGACCCCCTGGGCGTAGGCGACGCGGGCGAGCCGCTCACGCAGGGCCGCGGCCCGGGCGGCCTGGTCGTCGTCGCCGAGCAGCTCGGCGGCCTCGTCGAGCAGGGGGATGTCCGCGGCCGTCCAGCCGCCTATCGGCCTCGGCCGCGGGCGGTCGCCCTCCGGGCGGCCTGCCGCCTCGGGAGCGCCGGAGACGTCCGCGGCGCCGCCGGGTCCAGCCGAGGCGGCACCCTGCGCACCGTCACCGATGCCGTCGCCTGTCGGGCCGGTGGTGGGGGCGGTGGCCGCGCGCAGCTCGCGCAGCCAGTCGTCGTCCGGGTCCGGATCGTCCTCGGCCAGCGGGCGGTGCAGCAGACGGCGCTCGGCGGCGGACAGCCCCGGCGCGGCGGCGGCGAGGGTGCCCGGGTCCGCGTACAGCTCGGCGACGAGCTGCTCGGGGGAGAGGATCGGCCACAGGTCGGCGAGTGCCGCCTGTACGGCGGGGTCCGCACGCAGCTCCCGGCGCAGCTGGGCGAGATCCTCGTCGTCGAGCAGGCTGGCGCCCCCGGTTCCGGCCGGGGCGAGCAGGTCGAGGGCGTCCGGGTCGGCCTCCAGCACCTGGGCGGTGATCGTCTCGGCGGCGTAACCGTCGGCGACCTGGCGGGCCAGGGCCTCGATCACCGCCCGCACGAAGATCGCGCGGGCGTCGTTGTGCAGCTCGCCGGACTCCCGGGCGAGCGCCCGCGCCCGCGCGCACGTCCCGCGCTCTAGCAGGAGCAGCCGCTCGTCGGTGTGGATCTCGAGGGTCTGGCCGACCGGCAGCCGCTGGCGGTCCCGGACTGCGGCGGCGACGACCTCGGCGAGCGCGGCCCGGCCCTTGACCTCCGCGACGGCCGGATCGTCGACGCGGCGCACCGCCACCCCCGGGTAGAGGGCGTCGACCGTCGCGGCGACGACGCTCGTCTCGCCCAGGGAGGGCAGCACGTTCTCGATGTAGCGCAGGAACGCCTGGTGCGGGCCGACGACGAGCACGCCGCTGCGGGCCATCCGGTCACGGTGGGTGTAGAGGAGGTAGGCGGCGCGGTGCAGGGCGACGGCGGTCTTGCCGGTGCCGGGACCGCCCTGCACGACGAGGATGCCGCGGGGGTCGGCGCGGATGATCCGGTCCTGCTCGGTCTGGATGGTCGCGACGATGTCGCTCATCCGCCCGGTGCGCGCCGCGTTCAGGGTGGCGAACAGGGCCGGCTCGCCGACCAGCTCCGCGAGGTGGGTGCCGGTCTCGAAGACGTCGTCCTCCAGGCCGGTGACGTCGCGGCGGCGGGTGGCGATGTGCCGGCGGCGGCGCACCCCCAGGCGCACCGCACCGGTCGCCGCGTAGAACGGGCGTGCCGCCGGGGTGCGCCAGTCGATCAGGAGCGGCTCGTAGTCGGCCGCCTCGTCGAAGATGCCCATCCGGCCGATGTAGCGGCGCTCGCCGTCGTCGAAGTCGAGCCGGCCGAAGCACAGGCCGTTCTCCGCGGCCCGGATGCGGGCCAGGGTGGCGGCGCAGTCGGCGCTGGCCGCGTCCCGCTCGAAACGGGCCCGGGGCAGGCTCTCGTGCTGCCTCAGAACGCCGCGCAACCGGGCCGTCGTCCGGCGGCGCAGATCATCAAGTCGGTCGTAGAGAGCGGAGACGTACGCCTGCTCGGACCCTATGTCCTCTATTGACAAACCGGCCACATCCCTGCTATTGTGACGCCGCTTTTTGTGCCCTGTCTTCATTCCTTCCGAGAAGTGTAGCGGGGGAACGTCGGCGGCCACATCGCGGGCTTCCCGTGTGCTGTGGTCCTGGACCCACCATCGGGTCGTTGATCCGTGAGCCGTCGAGTTCGTTGCTGTCCCATGCCTGCTGAGCGGGCCTTTCTCCCGGCTGGCCGCAGGTCGTGAGGTTGTGGTCCAGAAACCTCGGCATTTCTGTGGGCCGAATCCATTCCGCCGCGCCGAAGGCCGGTGCCGGCCCGCCCGCCCCCGGCCGCGGGTACCGGAGGCCGCCGAAAACCGTGCTTTCCCGGGAATGCCCGCGGAAGGCCAGACAGGCCACGCTGAAAATGCCTTGCCCGGCCCGGAGAAACGCGCACACTCCTCCTCGTGGATACCGAGACCTCTGGCGGCGGCCCGATTCCCACGCCCCGACAACCCCCGGCGGACGCTGCGGACACGTCGACCCGCGCGGACCCGGCGGACACGCACGACCCGGTGCTCACCTACGGGCGGGTGGACGAGAGCGCCGCCCCGACCTGGATGCGCCAGGAGCAGGCCCTGCAGCGCACCGGCATCCGCACGATGGCCCGGCGGCTGCCGGGGCTGCTGCGACTTGCCTGGTCGGTGGCCTGGGAGGCCGACCGCCGAGCACTCGTCGCCATGGTCGTGCTGCGGGTGCTCGGCGGTGCCGTCGAGGCGCTCGGCCTGCTCGCCGTCGCCGGCGCCCTGACGGCGGTGCTGCGCGACGGCCCCACCCCGCAGCGGTTGCGCGACGCCGTACCCGCCATGATCCTCGTCGTCGCGGCCGGTGTGGTGCGCAGCGGCCTGTCGGCGGCGACCGGGCTGTTACAGGCCCGGCTGGGTCCTCGGGTGGACCGGGCCAGCATCGTCCGGCTGCTGGGCCTGGCCACCCGCACGTCGGTGATGGCCTTTGACGACCCACGGTTCGTCGACGATCTGGACGCGGCCGAGCGGGGTGCGGCCAGCGGTCGCCAGCTCGTCGCCAACGCCATCGAGGTGCTCACCGCGGCGATCCGCATCGCGGCGGCCGGCGGTGTGCTCGGGGTGCTGCATCCGGTGCTGCTGCCGCTGCTGGTGCTGTCGATCCTGCCCGACGGCTGGGCATCGCTGCGCTCCGCTCGCCTCGCGCACGCCTCCTGGCTGGAGCGCCTGCCCCAGGTGCGGCGGCAGTTCATGCTCCGGTACCGGATGACCGCCCGGGAGTGCGCGGCGGAGATCCGCTCGTTCGGGCTCGGTGCCTTCCTGCTCGGTGAGTACACGGTGCTCGCCCGCGAGCAGGAGGCCGAGCAGGTGCGCGTCGGGCGCGGCCAGGCCCGGTACCGGCTGACCGGGGAGGCGATCTCCGGGCTCGCGCTGGGCCTCGTCTACGGCGTCCTCGTCGCGCTGCTCGACGCCGGCGCGATGCCGTTGGCGGCGGCGGGCACCGCGGTGCTGGCCATCCGTACCGGGCGTGGCGCGATGGAGTCGGCGCTGACGACGCTCAACGACGCCTACGAGAACTTCCTCTACTTCGGCGAGTACCGCTTGTGGATCGGTCAGGCCGAGCAGCTCGTGCCCCCGCCGCGCACCCCGCGGGCACCGGCCGAACCCACGCTGGTCCGCGCCGAGAACGTCACCTATACCTATCCGCACACCGACTCTCCCGCGCTGCGCGGCGTCACCGTGGAGCTGCGCCGGGGCGAGGTCGTCGCGCTCGTCGGCGTGAACGGCAGCGGCAAGTCGACCCTGGCGAAGCTCCTCGCCGGACTGTACGAACCGGACGGCGGCACGGTGACCTGGGACGGCGTCGACCTCGCCACCGTCGACCCGGGCAGCGTCCGGGAGCGGATCGCGGTGATCCCGCAGAACTACACCCAGTGGCCGATGTCCGCCCGGATGAACATCGCGGTGGGCCGGATCGGGCGGCTGCGCGCCGACGGCCCCGACAGCGTCATGCCCGCCGCCCGCGCGACCGGCGCCGACGAGGTGATCACCAAGTTGCCGTTCGGCTACGACACGTCGCTCGCCCGCCAGTACACCTCCGGTCATGACCTCTCCGGCGGCCAGTGGCAGCGCATCGCCTGCGCCCGTGCCGTCTACCGGGACGCGCCGCTGCTCATCGCCGACGAGCCCTCCGCCGCCCTCGACGCCCGCGCCGAGCAGGCCCTGTTCACCCTGATCCGCGAGCTCGGCCAGGACCGCACCGTGCTCCTGATCACCCACCGGCTCGCGAGCGTGCGGTCCGCCGACCGCATCTACGTCCTGGACGCCGGTGTCGTCGTCGACCAGGGTAATCACGATGAGCTCATGACCCGGCCCGGCATCTACCGGGACCTGTTCACCCTGCAGGCCAGCCAGTTCGTCGACGCCGACGCGTTTGGTGGCGCCACCCCCGGTGCTGCGTAGCCCTCCGCCACAGTCAGGACGTGCAGACGCTCTCGGGGCGGCCGAAGCCGGGGCGGGCGAGGTCGAGGTCGACCGTGACCGAGCCGCGGACACCGAACCGGTCGAGCACGCAGCGGTGGCCGGTCGCCGTGTCGAGCACGGTGATCCGCTGGGAGCCGGCGTACAGCGGGGAGCTGGACCAGGTCGGCGCGCCGGTGCTGGCGAACACGGCGAACGACGAGATCGGGTAGCCGCTGGATGAACGCGCAGCGCCGCCGAACACCTGGATCGACACCCGGCCGGGCGCGGGCGCGCGGCCGCCGACCGTGAGACTCCCGGACAGGCGGGCCGTGTTCGGGTCGGCGAGCGTGGTCAGGGTGATCCGGCCGATGTCGGCCGAGTAGGTCCACGCGTTGGCACGGTGGGTGAACTGGTCCACGTAGAAGCGGGAGTGGACGTACTCGGCGTCGTGGCGCCGGTCCGGGTAGAACTCGAAGGACAGCCCCGCGGTGCGCGCCCCCCAGCCGGTGGCGAGGCTGCCGCCGCGGAGCAGGTCGGGCTGGGCGTTGCCCATGAAGTAGCCGAGCGGGAACAGCAGCCCGCCACCGGCCGGGAACCGGGTGTAGGTGGCGTAGCTGCCCCGCTCCTGGCAGGCGCCGACGAAGGTGTCGCCGCCTCGGGTACGCGGCTCGTAGTGCTGGCAGGGCAGATACGGGCGCGCGGTGGAGCCGAGGACGAGATCGACCCCCACGGCCCCGCTGATGGGGATCGGCGCGCCGCCGGGGCCGGTCAGCCCCTGGAACGGGACGGCCACCCCGTTCCCCCGGGACAGGTCGCCCAGGTAGCCGGTCGTGTCCGCCGCCCGCGCCGCCGTCCCCGGCAGCACCGCCATGGCCGCGAGCACCACCACCATCAACGCCGCCACCCGCGGTCCCACCACCCGCACCATCGCGACCGCCACCGCGACCCCCGTCTCGTTGTGAGGACGGCCGGGTGGCGGCCATCGCGATCACAGAAAACACAACCAGCGACGGGATTTCCGGGCGTTTTCCCTATCTGACACCAACCTGTCGCCGACTCGTTGACGGCGTCGGGCGCGCGTCGGAAGGCGGGGCAGGCCGCCGCGCGGGCGCCCACGGAGCCGGGCCCGCGCCGGCTTGGCGATCTCGATCTGCGGTGAGCCGGGCGGATCGTGGGTCGCTCGCGCGGCGGGCCGGGGGGTGGAAGGTTATCCGGTATGACGTACAGGGAACGGTTACCGGCTGGCGCCGGCCACCCTCGAGATACTCGCCCGTACCGTCGAGCGGCCCGCCGCGGGCCGACCGCCGGGCCGAAAGATCAGTGATGCCGGGGGTATGACGCCCCTTTGGCGCGGAACCACAGGGGATTTCATGCCGATCTTCCGGAATGATGACGTGGACCTTTTCTTCACCGACGAGGGCGACGGCCTGCCGGTGCTGCTCTTACACGGCTGGGCGTGCGACTCCCATGACTGGTCGTGGCAGATCCCGGCGTTACTGGCTGGCCACCGGGTCATCGCCCTTGACCACCGTGGCCACGGCCGTTCCTCGGCACCGGCGGGCTCCTACCGACCCCAGGTGCTCGCCGACGACGCGGCGGCACTGCTGCGCCACCTCGAGGCCGGGCCGGCGGTGGTCGTCGGCCACTCGATGGGCACCGTCGTCTCGTCTGCACTGGCGGTGCGTCATCCCGAGCTCGTCCGGGCGCTCGTGCTCGTCGATCCGGTCTACAACGTGGGTGACGCGACGGTGGCGACCTCGATCGCCGGGGCCGCGCAGGGACCCGCGGCCGCGGCGGCCTCCGCCTTCGAGGGCGCTTTCTACACCCCGACCACTCCGCCGAGCCTGCGTACCTGGCATCGGCGCCGGGTCCTCGGTACACCGGACCACGTCGTGGCGGACTGCGTCCTTGGCCTCTACGAGGGCGAGGACGCGATCGGCCGCGCCGAGGTGGCCGCGACCTACCTGATGGCGCGCAGCCAGCCGCGGCTCACCGTGCACGCCACCCGGGCCGGCGCGGACTTCGAGCGGACGCTGCCGACCGGGGAGCGCGACGGAATCCACCTGTGGGAGGGTGCCGGCCACTTCCTCCACCAGGAGCGCCCCGAGGCGTTCAACGAGCTGCTGCTGGGCTGGCTGGGAAGCGGCGGGTTCCGCTGAGCGGGTGATCCGGGGCCCGGCCGGGGCGGATAGCGTTGCGCGGGGCAGGGCGCCCAGGACCCGCGTCGGCGCCCTCGCGGGTGGCGTTCCGCCCGCGGCCGGGAGAGGACGGACGGACCACGCATGAGGGCACAGCGCACATGACGGCACAGCGCACATGACGGCACAGCGCACATGACGGCACAGCACGCATGACGGCACTGGTCGAGGCGAGGAAGCTGTGCGCCGGCTACCAGGGCGTCCCCGTGGTCCGGGACCTCGACCTCACGGTCGCGCCTGGCGAGGTGGTGGCGCTGCTCGGCCCGAACGGCGCCGGCAAGTCCACCACGCTGCTGACCCTCGCCGGCGAGCTGCGGCCGATCTCGGGGGAGCTGCTGGTCGACGGCGCGCCCAGCCGGGCGCCGCTGCACCGGCGGGCGAGCGGCGGGCTCGGCTTCGTCTCCGAGGAGCGGTCGATCTTCCTGGAGCACACGGCGGAGGAGAACCTGCGCGTCGGCCGGTGCGGGGTCGACCAGGTCCTGGCGCTGTTCCCGGAACTGCGGCCGAAGCTGCGGACGCGGGCGGGGCTGCTCTCGGGCGGTGAGCAGCAGATGCTGGCCCTTGGCCGGGCGCTCGCCCGTGGCCCGCGCCTGCTGCTGGCGGACGAGCTGTCCCTGGGCCTCGCCCCCCTCGTCGTCGCCCGCCTGCTTGCCGCCGTGCGCGCCGCGGCGGACGCCGGCGTCGGCGCGCTGCTCGTCGAACAGCACGTCCGCAAGGTGCTCGAGGTCGCCGACCGGGTGTACGTGCTGCGCCGCGGGGTCGTCGACTTCGCCGGCACGGCCGCCGAGGCCCGGGCCCGGCTCACCGAGCTGGAGGGCAGTTACCTGGCCGGGACCGCCGGCGGCGAGGGCCAGCCGTCCGTCGCGACGTCGCGCTGAGCCCGGTCGGCGCGCTGGGTCAGTCCGTCAGGATCTCGGCCAGGGCGGTGCGCAGGCGTTCGACGTTGCCGAGCAGGAGGTAGCCGAACCGGGACACGGCGATCGGGCGGAATCCGGTGGGGAGGCGCCTACGCCGGCATCCGCGGCAGACCGACCTCGCGCAGCACGCCGGCGGGCCATCAGGCGTGGGTGGTGGCCGCCGCGGCGGGGTCGCGTTCGTACCGGTCCAACTGGTGCAGGTGCTCGAGGGCGGGAAGTGCCGCCGCCAGCGCGGCCTGTTCGCGCGGGGGCAGCTTCTCCACCAGCCGGACGAACTCCTCCGCCCCCTGGGCGCGCCGTTCCCGCAGCAGGCGCTCGCCCTGCGGGGTCACCGAGACCAACGCGGCCCGGCCGTCGGTCGGATCCGGGTGCCGCTCGACCAGGCCCGCCTGCTCCAGGTTCTTGACCAGGACCGTCATCGACGGCTGCGTCACGCCCTGAATGACGGCCAGATCGCTGACCCGGCGCGCGCCGGTGCTCTCCAGGCTCGACAGCGTCATCAGCGCCGTCAGGTGCAGGTTGCGCGGTGGTCGTCGGCGGATGCCGAGCGGCACCAGTGCGTACAGGGCGGCGCCGATCGACCGGGCGGCATCGGCCTCCGGTCGAACCTCATCACACATGCCCCGACGCTAGCATAGGCACTCTATATTGATTGTCTATATAGATGGCGACAGTGGCACCTTCGGCGAAGGGCACGAGGTTCCGGGATTCTCGCTCGCGCCGCGCGGTGCGTGGGCGGACCGGCTCCTGGGCTCCGATCCGGGGTGGCCGATCGGCGCCATGGCGCTCGGTGGCACGGCGTCCGACCGGCGGCCTTCGCTGCCAGGATCTACCAGCATGAGCGCGCCCGTTCTTCTGATCACCGGAGCGTCCTCCGGGATCGGTGCCGCCACAGCACGGCTCGCCGCCGGCAAAGGGTGGCGCCTGGTCCTCGTTGCCCGTTCTCCCGACGGGCTTCACGATCTTGCCGACGAGCTGGGCGGCCCGGCCCGGGCCATCGGCGTTCCCTGCGACGTCCGCGACTGGGATCAGGTCACCGCTGTGCCCGCCCGCGCGCGTGAGGTCTTCGGTCAGCTCGACGCCGTCCTCGCGAACGCCGGGTACTTCGCCGCCACCTCCTTCCTGCACGGCACCGGCTCCCCGCGGCAGTGGCAGGAGATGGTCATGACCAACGTCTACGGAACCGCCCTCGTCGCCCGCGCCACGCTGCCCGCCCTCGTGCGGTCGCGGGGACACCTGGTACTCACCGGATCGGTCGCCGGTCGTGTCACCGTCCCCGGGCAGCTCTACGCCGCCACCAAGTGGGCCGTCACCGCCATGGCCCAGTCCATCCGAGCCGAAGTCACCACCACCGGCGTGCGCGTCACGGTCATCCAGCCCGGGCTCGTCGACGCCGGCGAATCCACCCCCGACCGGCTATCCGACCCCAGGCTCAGTTCCGACGACGTCGCCCGCACCGTCCTTTTCGCGCTGGAGCAACCCGACACCGTGGACATCAGCGAGATCGTCGTTCGGCCGACCGGCCAACAGCCTTACCGCTGAGCGTCCACTCCGCATGCGTTCCGCGGAACGTCCCGGCGGTTCGTGGAGCGGGCGAGGCCGAGGGGGAGAGGACGCCGCCGACGAGTGCGATCGGCTACGGGCGGTGGGGCGGCGCCTTGCCCGGAGGGTCGGACCCGCGGGTGTTCGAGGTCGGGTAGGCGAGGACGTCGCCGGTGACGATGATCCGGACCTCGCTGCCGGGCTCGGGCAGCTCCGTGCCGCCGATGCGGGCGGTGATCGGAAGCCCGTCGGGGTGCAGGCTCAGTCGCACCGCGGCGTCATGGCCGTAGTAGCTGATCTCCCGCACGGTCGCCGTGGGGCCGTCGCCGTCGCCGTCGCCGTCACGGCGGAGGCGAAGCTGCTCGGGGCGGACGAGGACCTCGGCCGGGCCGGTGACGCCGGGCGCGCGAACGACGAGTGTGCCCAGCGCGCACCTGGCCTTGCCGTCGATGACGTCCGCGGGCAGGAGGACGGCCTCGCCGAGGAAGCGCGCGATCCCGGCATCCCGGGGCTGCCGGTAGACGGTGGCGGGCCGGTCGATCTGGACCAGGCGCCCGTCGCGCATGATGGCGACCTGGTCGGCCATGGACAGTGCTTCGGCCTGGTCGTGGGTGACGAGGACCGCCGTGGCCCCGGCGGCGCGCAGGGCGGCGGCGACGGCGCGGCGGGTGTCCTCCCGTCGGCGGGCGTCGAGCGCGCTGAACGGTTCGTCGAGCAGCACGAGGTCGGGTTCCGGTGCCAGCGCTCGGGCCAGGGCGACCCGCTGCTGCTGGCCGCCGGACAGCTCGTGCGGGTTGCGGCCGGCGATCTCCCGGTCGAGGCCGACGAGGTCGAGCAGCTCCCGTAGCCGGTGCCCGGACCGCCGCTCACGCCGGGAGAGACCGAACGCGATGTTGGCGGCCACACTCTGGTGCGGGAACAGCGCGCCCTCCTGGGGCACATAGCCGATCCGCCTGCGCTGCGGCGGCACCGATCGCCCGCCGGTGAACACGGCTTGTTCGCCGAGGGTGATGGTGCCGGTGTCGGGGTCGGCGAACCCGGCGATCAGCCGCAGCAGGGTGGTCTTGCCGCAGCCGGAGGGGCCGAGGATCGCGGTGAGGCCACGGGCGGGGGCGTCCAGGTCGACCCCGTGGAGCACCCGGGCCGTCCCGAACGACTTCGTGACGCCCTGCACGGTCAGTGCCGTCATCGGGAGGCCGCCCTCCTCGTGTCACGGGTCAGAAGGTAGGTGGCCGGTGTCGACAGCAGCACCATCACGGCGGCGTAGGGCGCGGCCTCGCCGTAGGCGAGACCGTCGCTGCGGGCCCAGAACTGGGTGGCCAGGGTCTGGGTGCCGGTCGGGGCGAGCAGCAGCGTCGCGGTCAGTTCGGTCACGACCGCGATGAACACCAGCGCCGCCCCCACGCCGAGCCCGGGCGCGGTCAGCGGGATCGTGACCCGGCGCAGGCCGGCCATCGCGGACAGGCCGAGGCTTCGCGCGACGTCGTCGAGCACCGGGGGTGCCTGGGCGAGCGCGGCCCGCACGCCCACCACGGCACGCGGCAGGAACAGGATCGCGTAGGCAGCCGTCAGCAGCGGAACCGTCTGGTACAGCGATGGGACGACGCGGATGCTGATCGTCACCAGCGCCAGCGCCACCACGATTCCCGGCAGCGCGTTGCCGAAGTAGGTGCTGCGCTCGATGAGGGTGGCCAGCCGACCGGGGCGGCGCACGTCCAGCCAGGCCACCGGCAGCGCCAGCGCCACGGTCACCAGCGCGGCGACGGCACCGAGCCCGAGCGAGGTCGCCGCGGCGGCCCCGAGCGGTCCGACGGCCACGTGACTGCTCGCGCCCTTGACCAGCCAGTAGACGAGGCTGCCCAGCGGCACGCCAAGCGACAACGCGGCCAGCAGCGCCAGCGCCGCCACGGCGGGCAGTGTCAGGGCACCCAGCCGCACGCGAGGAGCGGGCCGGGCGACGCCGGAGCCGACCCGCGCGTAGCGGGCGCGGCGGCGCAGCCGCTGCTCGGCGAGCAGGAGCAGCAGGCAGCAGGCCAGCAGCACGGCGGAGAGCATGTTCGCCGCGGGTCCGTTGAACGAGGACTGGTACTGCTCGTAGATCGCGACGGTGAAGGTCGGGAACCGCAGCATCTGCAGCGCGCCGAACTCGGCCAGCAGGTGCAGCCCCACGAGCAGGCAGCCACCCGCCAGCGCGGGTCGCAGCTGCGGCAGCACGACCCCCCAGAACACCCGCAGCGGACCGCGGCCCAGGCTGTAGGCACTCTCCTCCAGCGCGGGGTCGAGCCCGCGCAGGGCCGCCCCGACCGGCAGGTACACCAGCGGGAAGTAGGACAGCGTCACGATCAGCAGCGCCCCGCCGTAGCCGCTGGCCCCCGGCAGCAGCGACACCCAGGCGTAGCTGTTGACGAAGGCGGGGATCGCCAGCGGGGCCACCAGCAGCACCCGCCACAGGCCCCGCCACGGGACGGACGTGCGTTCCACCAGCCACGCCGCTCCCGTCCCGAGCACGGCGCAGGTCAGCACACAGCCGGCGATCAGGCGGCTGGTGTTCCACAGCAGCTCCGCGGTGCGGGGCCGCAGCACCAGCTGCCGGATCTCCGTCCAGCTCGAAGCCGCCACGTAACTGGCGACGAACCCGAGTGGCAGCAGCACCAACAGCGCGACCAGGACCCCCAGCACCGGCACGGCCGGCGGAAAGCGCCAGTGGGCGTAGCCGCGCCCACGCGGCCGCTCCCGGGCGGCCTTCGTCACGGCCGGTTGAACGTCGGTGGCCGGTTGAACGTCGGTGGCCGGTTGAACGTCGGTGGCCGGTTGAGCGTTGGCGGCCGGAACCGAGCCGGTCAGAGCAGCCCCGCCTTCTGCATCAGCGTGACGACCTCGGGCCCGTTGAGCGTGGCCGGGTCCACCGCGGGCGGGTCGAGCGCGCTGATCGGCCTGAGCGCGGAGTTGGTCACACCGGGCAGGATCGGGTACTCCATCGCCTTGCTCCCGGCGAGCACCTTCTGGCCGGCCTCGCTGGTCAGGTACGCCAGGAACCGCTGGGCCTGCTGCTGCTTCCTGCTGGAGGCCAGCACGCCCGCGCCCGAGGTGCTCAGGAACGCGCCCGGGTCCTGGTTGCCGAAGAACCTGAGCTCGGCATTGCCGCTGGTGACGCCCCCCGCGGCGCGGTCCTTGTACCAGTAGTAGTGGTAGCTCACCCCGGCGGCGATCTCGCCGGAGTTGACGGCCTTGAGAATGGCGATGTTGTTGGTGTAGGCCTTGGCGTTCGCCTTGAGCCCGTCCAGCCACTGCCGCGTCGCCGTCTCGCCCCTGAGCGCGAGCACGGCGCTCACGATCGCCTGGAAGTCCGCCCCGGAGGGGGCGATGCCGACCCGGCCCCGCCACTGCGGCTGGGCCAGGTCCATGATCGACGCGGGGAGCTGTCCGGTGGTCAGCGCCCTGGTGTTGTAGACCAGCACGGTCGAGCGCGCGGCGAAGCCGACCCAGTTGTGGCTCGACGGCACGAACTGGCTCGGCACCTGGGCCACCGTCGCGGTGTCGACCCGGGCGAGCAGGCCCTTGCTGTCCGCCAGCCCCATCGCGGGGGAGTTCTCGGTCATGAGCACGTCGGCCCGCGAGGCCCTGCCTTCCTGCACGATCTGGTTGGCCAGCTCCGAGTCCGCGCCGGACCGGACGTCGACCTTGATCCCGGTCTGTTGGGTGAACCCCTTCGCCATCACGCTGAGCAACTCTCCATGCGGAGCCCCATAGACGGTGAGCGTGTTGCCGTCGGCCTTGGACCCGGCTCCGCAGGCGGCGAGTACCGCGCCCAATGTCACGCTGAGTAACGCGGGTAGTGCCCGTCCTGGCCGACGCATACGCTCCCTCTCCACCGATTGTTAGCTCAGGTATACCTTAACCGCCAAGGTCGGCGAAATGATCTCAGAAGTGGCGGCTGGCCTGCAGGTTCTGTGCCCATCGCCACAGATCTGGCCCGTTATGTTCAGTTAAGTTAACCTACCCAATCGTTCCCGCTGGTTCCCGTGTCGGTGGATGCCGATCGATACAGGTAGGAGTACGACCCCGGTGACTTCGCTGCTCTCGTTACCCGCCCGACCCGCCGATATCGAGGGCGCGGGCAGTGGAGTGCCGTTCGTGCGGGCGATCGCCCGGTACGGCAACCGGTCGGCGTTGGTCGGCCTCGATGGATCTACGCTGAGTTACATCGAACTCGCGGGCAGGGTTCGCGAGCTCGCCGAGCTGATCGGCCCCACCCGTCGGCTGGTTCTCGTCACCGGGAGCAACACTCTTGACGCCGTCGTCGCCTACCTGGCGGCCCTGCACGGCGGCCACCCCGTCCTGCTCGCCACCGACCACCAGCATCGCGAGGCCCTCGTCGCGCGCTACGACCCCGATGTCGTGGCCGGAGACGGGCCGGCCGTGGACGAGCGGCGCGCGGGGACGGCGCACCTGCTGCATCCCGACCTCGCGCTGCTGCTGTCGACCTCCGGCTCGACCGGGTCGGCGAAGCTGGTGCGCCTCTCGCGCGACAACGTGCAGGCGAACGCCACCGCGATCGCCGACTACCTGGACATCCGCGACACTGACCGGGCGCTGCTGTCCCTGCCCATCCACTACTGCTACGGCCTGTCGGTGCTCAACAGCAACCTGGCACGCGGCGCCGCCGTGCTGCTCACCGACCGGTCGGTCGTCGACCCCGAGTTCTGGGCGTTGTTCCACGAGCACGGCGCCACCAGCCTGCATGGCGTCCCCTACACCTTCGACCTGCTTGACCGGGTCGGCTTCGGGCGGATGAGCCTGCCCAGCCTGCGGTACGTCACCCAGGCCGGTGGTCGACTCGCCCCAGAACAGGTCCGCCACCACGCCGGGCTGGCCGAGCGCGGCGGCTGGCGGTTCTTCGTCATGTACGGCCAGACCGAGGCCACCGCGCGCATGGCCTACCTGCCACCCGACCTGGCCGCGACCCATCCCACGGCCATCGGCGTGCCGATCCCCGGCGGCGCGTTCGAGATCCGGCCCGCCGGCGACGCTCCCGACACCGGCGAGCTGCTCTACCGCGGACCCAACGTCATGCTCGGCTACGCGGAACGCCCCGCCGACCTTGCCCTCGGGCGCACCGTCGACGTACTCGCCACCGGCGACATCGGCCGGCGACGTCCCGACGGGAACTACGAGATCACCGGGCGAGCGAACCGGTTCTGCAAGCTGTTCGGCCACCGCGTCGACCTCGACCACGTCGAGTGCCTCCTGCGCGAGCACGGCCACGACGCCGCGTGTACCGGCACCGAGGACACCCTCGTGGTCGCCATGACCGTCCGCGAGGCCCGCGATGCCCGCGCCGCCCGCAACCTGCTCGCCACGCACCTGCCCGTGCCGCGGCGGCACATCCTCGTCCAGCCGGTGGCCGAGCTTCCCCGGCTCGCCAACGGCAAGATCGACTACCCTGCGCTCGCCCGGCTACCCGGGCCGCGGCGGGAGGGGCCCTCGGCCGGGTCGGTGCGCCAGGTGTTCGCCACCGCCTTCCCCGGCGCCCGGATCACTGGCGATGACACGTTCGTCGACCTGGGCGGGGACTCCCTGTCGTACGTCGCCGTGTCCCTGGACCTGGAACGGCTGATCGGCCGCGTCCCGCCGAGCTGGCCCACGACCCCGGTGCGCGACCTCGAGGCGCTCCGGCCGCGGCACCAGCGCCTGCCCCGCGTGGAGACCACGATCGTGCTCCGCGCGGTCGCGATCACTCTCGTGGCCGCCAACCACATCGGAGCCTTCCACCTGCTCGGCGGCGCCCACCTGATGCTGGCCGTCTCCGGCTGGACCTTCGCCCGGTTCGCGCTCACTCCGGCCGGTCCGGCGGCGCACCGCATCCTGCGCGGCGCGGCCCGGATCGCGATCCCCGCCATGCTCTGGATCGGGTACCGCGTCCTGGTCGACGACGAGGTCGGGTGGGACAACCTCCTGCTCGTCAACGGCTACCTGCACCGATCCCCAGCCGCCGGCTACTGGTACGTCGAGGTTCTCGTCCAGATCCTGCTCGTGCTGGCCGCCGCCACAGCGATCCCGGCCGTGCGGCGGTTCGAGCATCGCCGCCCCTTCGCCACCGCCTCCCTGGCGCTGGTCCTCGCCCTGGCCGCGAGCCAGTTCGCCCACGAGCGCGAGGACGGCCACGGTTTCCCCGAGCAGTTCTACACCGCGTATGGTGCGGCCTGGCTGTTCGCACTCGGCTGGCTTGCCCACCGCGCCGTGACCGGCACCGGGAAGCTCGCCGTGCTCGTCGTGGTGCTGCTGCTCGTCCCGGGATACTTCACCAACCCGACCCGCGACGCCATCGTCACGGCCGGGCTGTTCGCCATCGTCCTGCTTCCGACGATCGCCCTGCCGCGGCCCGCCGCCCGCGTGGCAGGGCTGATCGCCAGCGCGTCGCTCGCGATCTATCTGACCCACTACGCGATCTACCCGGCGCTCCTGCCGCACCTGCCGCCGCTCGTCGTGCTCCTCGCCTGCCTCGCCGCCGGAGCCGGCGCCTGGGCCGCGGGCCTGGCCCTGCTCACGCGACTACGGCAGCGGGGCGCGACCGCCCGGCCGCGGTGGCCATCACGGCACCCGACGGTCTGCCGGTGGGCCACGGAGCGCCCGCTGCTGTGCGGGCGGCTGGCGCCTCTGCGGACGGAAGCCGGGCGGCGAGGTCGGCGATGACATCACCAGGCCTGGCCCCGGCGGGGCCAGGCCTGCGTGTGAACGACGTGCCGATGGATGTTCCCTGAGGTTGTGGTGGCTGCGGCTCCTTCACCGTTTCGCTGAGGTGTCGAGGGTCGGGCTGCCAGGCGGCGCCCGTTGTCCGGCTCGCCGTCGGAGCCGTCGGAGCCGTCGTGCTCCCGGCGGTCGGGACAGGCGCGGGTGGCCCGCGATCGGTGAGGTTTCCGGCGACGCTGGTCCCGGGACGGGTGGCTGCCTCGCTCCGCCCGTCGGGACGTCGCCGTCCCACGCGGCCGAGATGATCGCGTCGAACTCGGCGAGCAGCAGGTCGGGGTCGGAGCAGATCAGATCGGCCAGTTGCGTCTCGACCCGCTGGATCGGCGCCGCCCCCTGTGGGGTCGTCATCGGTCCAGCCCCGGGTCAGGCGTCGATGACCCGGCGGTCGTCGCTGTTGGTCTCGATCGCGATCTTGCGGGGCTTGGCCTTCTCGGCGACGGGGATCCGCAGGGTCAGCACGCCGGCGTGGTAGCCGGCGGTGATCTTCTCGGTGTCCAGGTTGTCGCC
>Ga0207710_10000178_pt1 | contig 64962 bp, 55 predicted proteins | sample KBSS24metaG_FD_184400 | JGI IMG/M metagenome (GOLD analysis project Ga0207710, IMG submission 184400) | Switchgrass rhizosphere microbial communities from Kellogg Biological Station, Michigan, USA - KBS S2-4 metaG (SPAdes) (version 2) | ecosystem: Host-associated > Plants > Roots > Rhizosphere...
ACAACCCAACCAGCCACACCCCCACCATCCAGGCGAAGACACAACCAGCCAGGCCATGAAACGAGGGATAAAACATATTTGGCACTGACAATCGGCACGCTGTTGAGTTCTCAAGGAGCAGACGCTTCCGAGCAAACGTCATCAGACGTTTGGCTCGTGCAATTGTGTTTCGATATACCAAGAATGAGTAGCGATGCTCGTCAGTACTCCCAGAGTGGGGCCGCCGTGCGCTCGCTGATCCGAGTTCCCCCGAGGGGGGCTCCAGTGCCTGCGCGGGGCTTCCGTCGTGTCCGGCGTCCGCCGTGTCGCGCTGACAGAGAGAATATTACGGCTGGATGACGGCAGGCGTCAAATCAATCCCCCTCTATTATATGTGACCTATGTCACACCAACACGGTTGGGGTTCGCTCCGATCTTTTGATATGGGAGGCTAGGCGGTCTGGGGTGAGAGAACCTGGACCCGCAGCTGGGCGCTCAGCCTTCGTGTGGGTGGGGTACGGAGCGGGCTGGTCCTCTGCTCACCGATGGCTCCTCCGCGAGCCAGAACCGCCATGGGCGTTCCGCAGCTAGTCGGATCCCCACCCGAGGTCCGGTCTGGACGATCCGTGCAGATCCTCGGCCATGCGTCGACCGCTGCCATGCCAGGTAGGTCGTTGGCTGCGCATCGACGGCAGCCTGTGCGCCAGGTGTCGGCACTCCCGTTACCCGCAACGGACCGCCGCCAGTGACGGGTGTGCCATTGAGATCGGGTCCGACGCTCAGGACGCGTCCGAGTCGGCCTGGGCCGCGGGCCAGATCCCGCTCGGCGAGGCGTGGCCATCGAGCCCGTAAGCCATCCAGGCCAGCGATCACCTTCCCGCTACGCACGAGTACGGCCGCGGCCTGGCCTGCGGGAGAGCACACGATGTTCAGACACCAGTGGACTCCGTAGCTCAGATAGACGTAGACCGATCCTGGCTGGCCGAACATCACGGCGTTGCGCGGCGTCAGACCGCGGAACGCGTGCGAGGCCGGATCATCGGCCCCTCCGTACGCCTCGACCTCGGTGATCCGAACAGCGACCGGTCCGTGCCAGATCGTCGCCCCGAGCAGCTCGGGAGCGACATCCAGCACGGGCCGGTCGTAGAACGGCACCGGGTACGGCGACTCGGTGCTCAGCCAACCGCCCACTGACGGTCCCGGTCGAGCACGGAGCGCAGTGCGTCGAGTTGCTCGCGAACCCGATCGGGGGCTGTGCCCCCGGGAGCGCTGCGGGCCTGCAGCGCCCCGGGAACCGACAGGACGTCACGCACGTCGGCCGTCAACAGCGGGTTGATCACAGCGAGATCGCCATCGCTCACCTCGTCGAGATCAACGTCGTGCGCGACGCACCAGGAGACGAGCTGACCGACGGCCTCGTGCGCCTGGCGGAAGGGAACCCCACGCCGCACCAGGTACTCCGCCACGTCGGTCGCGAGGGCGAAGCCGTCGGGAGCCGCGGCCGCGAGCCGCTCCCGGCGGACCCGCATCGTCGCGACCGTCCCCGTGAGCGCCGGCAGAACCAGCAACAGGGTGTCGACCGCGTCGAAGACCGGTTCCTTGTCCTCCTGCAGGTCCCGGTCGTAGGCCAGCGGCAGTCCCTTGATGGTGGCAAGAAAGCCGGTGAGACCGCCGATGAGTCGGCCGGACTTGCCCCGTGCGAGTTCGGCGACATCGGGGTTCTTCTTCTGCGGCATGATCGAGCTGCCGGTCGCGAAGGCGTCGTCCAGCTCTACCCAGCCAAACTCGCGGGTCGTCCACAGGACGATCTCCTCGCCGATGCGTGACAGGTGAACCCCGATGAGGGCGGCCACGAACAGGAACTCGGCGGCGAAGTCACGGTCCGAGACGGCATCAAGGGAGTTCTCGAACGCCCGGTCGAATCCCAGCTCCGCGGCAACGCCCTGCGGGTCCAGCGGCAGCGAGGAACCGGCAAGCGCACCCGCTCCCAGAGAACTCACCGCTGCCCGCGCGTCCCAGTCCCGCAGCCGATCGGTGTCCCGGACGAACGCCTGGACGTGGGCGAGCAGCTGGTGGGCGAACGAGATCGGCTGCGCGTGCTGCAGATGTGTCATCCCCGGCGCGGGCGTCTCGACATGCCGCTCGGCAAGGGTGACCAGCGCCTGGGACAGCTCGGTCAGCCTGGCAGCCACCTGGCGGGCGTGATCCCGCAGATAGAGACGCAGGTCGGTGGCGACCTGGTCGTTGCGGCTTCGGCCGGCGCGAAGCTTCCCGCCGAGGGTGCCGAGCCGCTCCAGGAGACCGCGCTCGAGCGCCGTGTGCACGTCCTCGTCCTCGACGGTGGGCCGGAACCCGCCTTCTGCCACCGCCTGCGCCAGGTTGTCGAGGGCAGCGAGCATCGCGGCAAGCTCACCGTCGTCCAGCAACCCGGCCCGGTGCAGCACTCCGGCGTGCGACCTCGAGGCAAGCAGGTCGTACGGCGCGAGCCGCCAGTCGAACTGCACGCTCACCGACAGTCTGGCCAGTGCCTCCGCCGGGCCACCGGCGAACCGTCCGCCCCACAGGCGCATCGGGGGCCCGCCCGCGGGCGCGCCCGAGGCCGCTTCCTCGCCCCCGGCGGGGCCGCCGTGAGCGGTCCCGCCGGGGGACGCCGCCACTGCGGCGTCGTCCGATCGATTCGTGGAGGTCACGGGTTCAGCCGCTGCTCGCGGGCCGCCCAGACCTTGGTCGGCAGACCCCACAGCTCGATGAAGCCCCGCGCGTCGCTCTGGTCGAACTGGTCACCGGCGTCGTACGTGGCCAACGCGTGGTCGTAGAGGCTTGCTGGGCTACGCCGGCCAACGACCTGCGCGACACCACCCGCGAGTCGCAGTCGCACGTCACCGGACACCCCGACACTTGCCGAGTCGACGAACGCGTCCAGGGCGGACTTCAGCGGGGAGTACCACAGCCCGTCGTAGACGATCTCACCCCACCGCTGGTCGACGCCCCGCTTGAAGCGAGCGACGTCCCGCTCGAGCGTGAGGTCCTCCAGGTCGCGGTGAGCGGTGAGCAGAGTGATCGCCGCCGGGCACTCGTAGATCTCCCGGCTCTTGATCCCCACCAGCCGGTCCTCGATCATGTCGATCCGGCCGACGCCGTGCGCGCCGGCCCGAGTGTTCAGCTCGGCGACGAGCTCGGCCAGCGGCAACGAGCGGCCATCCAGGCCGGTCGGAACTCCGTCGGTGAACGTCACCGTCACCTCGTCCGGCGTCCGGGCGACCGTGGGGTCGGCGGAGTAGACGAAGACGTCCTCCGGCGGCTGCGCCCACGGGTCCTCGAGGATGCCGCACTCCGCGGTGCGCCCCCACAGGTTCTGGTCGATGGAGTAGGGCGATCGCTTCGAGACATCAATGGGAAGGCCGCGCTCCTCCGCGAACGCGATGGCCTTGTCCCGGGTCATGCCCGAGTCCCGCACGGGGGCAAGCACCGTGAGTCCGGGAGCCAGGGCGGAGACACCGACCTCGAACCGCACCTGGTCGTTGCCCTTGCCGGTGCAGCCGTGCGCGATCGCGTCGGCGCCGTGCTCCCGGGCGGCCTCGACCAGATGCTTGACGATGATCGGCCGCGACAGGGACGAGATGAGGGGGTAGCGGTCCATGTAGAGCGCATTGGCGCGGATGGCCGGGGCGACGAACGACTCGGCGAACTCGTCCCGAGCGTCGACCACGATCGACTCGACGGCGCCACAGGTGAGGGCACGCTCCCGGATGGCCTCGAGGTCCTCGCCACCCTGGCCGACATCGACCGCGAGCGCGACGACCTCGGCGCCGGTCTCGGCGCCGATCCAGCCGATGGCCACGGACGTGTCGAGGCCGCCCGAGTAGGCAAGCACGACGCGTTCGGTCACGGAACTTACTCCTTATGTCTTATGTCGGATTGCGGAATGAATCGTCTTCGGACGTGGCCGGAGTTGTCCGCGCTCGTCCTTCAGCCAGCCACAACAGATAGCTCGCCAGGGCGGGACCTCCCATCGGGGCCACACCTCCCGCGGGCCGCCTGCCGCGGCCCTCGGATCCGCCGGGACGTCCGTCTGCCGGGGCGCCGTCGTTCGCGATGATGGCGCCCGTGGCCCGGCAGACCACGAGGACGGTGTCATCGCCGGCGATCGTGCCCATCACCGCCGGCAGTGCCTCGCGGTCAAGCGCCGAGGCGAACAGCTGCGCGGCGCCGGGCGGGGTGCGCAGGACGACGAGGTCCCCGTTCGCCTCGGCGGACACCAGCAGTTCCTCACACAGCCGGGTCAGCGGCAGCCGAACGGTCTCGGCCGGTGCGAGGTTGACATCGACGGCGTAGACCAGCACTCCGTCCGCGCCGCGGACCTTCGTCGCGCCGATGTCCTCCAGGTCACGGGACAGGGTGGCCTGGGTGACCTGCACTCCCTCGGCAGCGAGGAGACGGGCGAGCTCGGACTGCGAGCGCACCGCCCGTTGACCGATCAGTGCCGCGAGCCGCGCCTGGCGCGCATGCTTGGTCAGGGGCGCGGCGCGGCGCACACTCGCCTCCGCCGTCATCGCGACGCGCCTCCCCCGACCGCCGATCCCTCCGCGAACAGCAGCGAGAGCAGGGCCTTCTGCGCGTGCAACCGGTTCTCGGCCTGATCGAACACCACCGAGTGCGGCCCTTCGATCACCGAAGTCGCGATCTCCAGCTCGCGGTGGGCCGGCAGGCAGTGCATGACCAGCACATCCGGAGCAGCCGCCTCGACGGCCTTCTCGTCCAGGCGGTAGGGCTGGAACACGAGCGAGCGGCTGTCCGACTCGCCTTCCTGCCCCATCGACGCCCAGACGTCGGTGTAAAGCACGTCGGCACCGACCGCCGCCTCCAGCGCGTCGTGCATCACCAGCGCTTCCCCACCGGTGGCCGCGCCGATCTCGTTGGCATGCCGGACGACCTGTTCGAACGGCTCGTAACCGGGCGGCGAGGCCACGTGGACCCGCATTCCGGCAAGCGTGCCGGCGAGCAACAGGGAGTGTGCCACGTTGTTGCCGTCGCCGAGGTACGTCAGGGTGAGGCCGGCGAGCCTGCCCCGACGCTCCCGAATCGTCTGCAGGTCAGCGAGGGCCTGGCAGGGATGGGCATGGTCGGACAACGCGTTGACGACCGGGACGGTCGACGCGGCGGCGAGCCGCTCCAGACGATCCTGCGCGAAGGTCCGCACGACGATCGCGTCGACATATCTGCTGAGCACCGCAGCGGTGTCCTCGATCGTCTCCCCACGCCCAAGCTGTGTACTGGCCGCGTCGATCACGACGGGATGACCGCCGAGCTCGGCAACTCCGACATCGAAGGAGAGTCGGGTGCGGGTCGAGGGCTTCTCGAACAGCAGTGCCACCGAGCGGCCGGCCAGGGGCCGGTCGGACGGTCCGGGATCGCGGCGGCGAGCCTTGAGCGCGTCGGCGAGGTCGAGAACGGCGGCCTGTTCCGCGGAGGTCAGGTCGGTGTCGAGCAGGAAGTGTCGGGCCGTCATGCGCTGACCTTAGAGCCTTGCGCCGACACCGACTCCACTCCGCGCGCCGCCCCGACGATGCCCGGCAGCGCGGCGACGAAGTCGGCGACCTCGGCGTCGGAGAGGACGAGCGGCGGAGCGAGCCGGACGGCGTCGGGGGCCACCGCGTTCACCAGGTATCCGGCCTCGCGAGCAGCCGCCTCCACCGCGGCGGAGAACGGGCTGTCCAACTCGATCGCCCGCCACAGCCCCCGCCCGCGCACACCGACGACGCCGGGGATCTCGGCGGCGAGAATGTCCTCGGCCAGCCGGTCACCGAGGCGGGTGGCGTGGTCGAGCAGGCCGTCGCCGGCAATCGTGTCAAGCACAGCGAGCGCGGCCGCACAGACGATCGGCCCGCCGCCGAAGGTGCTGCCATGGTCGCCGGGGCGCAGCAGCTCGGCGGCGGCCCCGATACCGATGCAGGCACCGATCGGCAGCCCGCCGCCAAGCCCCTTCGCGAGGGTGACCACGTCGGGAAGGACACCAAGAGCCTGGTGGGCGAACCAGGAACCGGTCCGCCCGATCCCGCTCTGCACCTCGTCGAAGACGAGCAGTGCGCCGGCCTCGTCGCAGGTGGCCCGCGCTTGTTCGAGATAGCCCGCGGGCGGCGGCACAACGCCTGCCTCGCCGAGCGTCGGCTCCAGGAACACGGCGGCGGTGCGCTCGCTCACGGCGGCCCGCAGCGCGGCGGCGTCGCCGTAGGGCACGAACCGCACGCCGGGCAGCAGCGGCTCGAACGGTGCCCGCTTGGCCGGCTGGCCGGTGATGGACAGCGCGCCGAGCGTGCGGCCGTGAAAAGCGCCCTCCGCCGCGATGATCTCCGGTCGACCGGTCCGCCGGGCGATCTTGATCGCGGCCTCGTTGGCCTCGGCACCCGAGTTCGCGAAGAAGATCTTCGCGCCGGGCTCGGGCAGCCCTGGTGCGGGGACTCCGGCACGCAGCAGCTCGACAAGCCGCTCGGCGAGACGCACCTGCGGCTCGTTGGCGTAGAGGTTCGAGACGTGGCCAAGGGTGTCGAGCTGCTCCACCACGGCGGCGCGGATGGCGGGATGGGCGTGACCGAGCACGCTGACCGCGATGCCGCCGAGCAGGTCCACGTACTCCCGCCCGGCGTCGTCCCACACCCGGGTCCCCTGGCCGCGCACCAGCGTCAGCGCCGGGCGACCGTAGGTCGCCATGATGACGGCGTCACGACGGGACAGAAGATCAGCGGTCATGGCCGCGCTCCGATCCGGGAGCTCGAGACCCCGGGTGCGGAGGCCTGGGTGGTCGGGTCGTCGGGGGTGATCAGTGTGCCGATGCCGTCATCAGTGAAGATTTCCAGCAGGATGGCGTGCGGAACGCGGCCGTCGAGAACGTGCGCCTGCGGGACGCCACCACGCACCGCGCGGCGGCAGGCCTCCATCTTGGGAATCATGCCGGACGCGAGGGTCGGTAGGAGGTCTTCGAGCTGCGTGATGCTCAGCTCGCTGAGCACCTCCTCGCTAGCGGGCCAGTCCGCATACAGCCCTTCGACGTCCGTGAGAACGACGAGTTTCGTCGCGCCCAGGGTCACCGCCAGCTCGGCGGCGGCGGTATCGGCGTTGACGTTGTAGACGCCGCCGTCGACCCCACGGGCGACGGACGCGACGACGGGCACCTTGCCGGAGTCGAGCAGCGCGTCGACCGTCTCGGCGCGGACCTCGACGATGTCGCCGACCAGGCCGACGTCGACCTCCTCGCCGTTGACGATCGCGGGCCGACGGCGAGCCGTGAAGAGGTTGGCGTCCTCACCGGACAGACCGACCGCGAACGGGCCGTGGTCGTTGACGAGGCCGACGACGTCCCGATTGACCTGGCCGAGCAGCACCATGCGAACGACGTCCATGGTTTCCGGGGTGGTGACCCGCAGGCCGCCGACGAACGTCGACTGAACGCCGAGGCGCGTCAGGTGCGCGGTGATCTGTGGGCCGCCGCCGTGCACGACCACCACGCGCAGCCCCGAGTAGCGCAGGAACACGATGTCGGCTGCGAAGGCGGCACGCAGCGATGGGTCGGTCATCGCATTGCCGCCGTACTTGACCACGATCGTGGCGCCCTGGAACCGGGACAGCCACGGCAACGCCTCGATGAGGACCTGGGTCTTGGCGAGCGCCGCATGCCCGCGGGCGGTGGCGGCCGGGCCGCGATGCGCGGCGGACGCGGCATCCGCAGCGGCCGGTCCGGCGGACGTGGAGGGGGAGACGGTGTCGGTCATGTCGAGTACGCCGAGTTCTCGTAGACGTAGCCATCGGTCAGGTCATTGGTCCACACGGTGACCTCCTCGCCGCCCGCGTGCAGGTCGACGAGGATGTCGATACGCCGGTCGGTGAGGTCGACCAGATCACGGTCCTCCCCGGGCGCGCCGCCACGGCAGACCTGGATGCCGTTCATGGACACGTCGAGCGCGTCCGGCTCGAAGGCGGCCTGGGTGGTGCCGATCGCGGCGAGCACCCGGCCCCAGTTGGGATCCTTGCCGTAGAGCGCGCACTTGAGCAGGTTGTTGCGGGCGACGGCCCGACCGACCTCCAGCCCGTCGGCCTCGCTCGCGGCACCGACAATCCGAATCGCGATCGTCTTCGTGGATCCCTCGGCGTCGCCGAGCATCTGCTGGGCCAGGTCGGTGCACACCTCGGCCACGAGCCCGGTCAGTTCTGCCTCGGGCAGTTCCACCCCGGAGGCACCGGAGGCGAGCAGCAGGACCGTGTCATTCGTGGACAGGCAACCGTCGGAGTCGACGCGCTCGAAGCTGACCCGCGAGGCCTCCCGAACCGCCCGGTCGAGAGTCGCCGCGTCGGCCACGGCGTCGGTGGTCACTACCACGAGCATGGTGGCCAGGGAGGGGGCGAGCATCGCCGCGCCCTTGCCCATCCCGCCGACGGTGACGCCCGGTGTGGTGACGGAGGTGCGCATGGCCGTCTTCGCCACGGTGTCGGTGGTCCGGATCGCCTCGGCCGCGGCGCTTCCGCCCGCGCCGGTGGCCAGGCCTGAGACGGCCGCGGTGACACCGGCGAGCAGGAGATCCATCGGCAGCCGGACGCCGATCAGCCCGGTGGAGCACACAGCCACGTCGCCCGCGCCGAGCTCGAGTGCCGACGCCACGTGCTCGGCGGTGGCGTGGGTGTCGGCGAAGCCCGCCGGGCCGGTGCACGCGTTCGCGCCGCCCGAGTTGAGGACGACGGCCCGCAGCCGCCCATCGGCGAGGGTCTGCCGGGTCCACAGCACCGGCGCCGCCTGCACCCGATTGCGGGTGAAGACACCCGCGGCTGCGTTCAGGGGACCATCGTTGACGACGAGGGCGACATCGGGCTTGCCGGACGGCTTGAGCCCGGCAGCCACGCCAGCGGCGCGGAAGCCCCGAGGGGCGGTGACGCTCACGGAGCGACCCCCTGGGCTGTGAGGCCGGTGGTCTCGGGCAGGCCGAGCATGAGGTTGGCGCACTGCACCGCCTGCCCGGCCGCGCCCTTGCCGAGATTGTCGATGGCGGACACGACGATCACCCGGCCCGACTCGGCGTCGTAGGTGCCCTGAAGGTGCGCCGCGTTGCCGCCGAGTGTGGCCGCGGCTCGGGGCCAGCGGCCGGGCCGCAGCACCCGCACGAAGGGCTCGCCGGCGTACGCCGAACGCAGGGCCTCGTGGACGGCGTCCGCATCCGCGCCGGGAAGGGCGCGGCCGGAGCAGGTGGCGAGAATGCCACGCGGCATCGGCGCGAGCACCGGGGTGAACGAGAGGCTGACCTCGGCGCTTGCTACCCCGGACAGCGTCTGCACGATCTCGGGACGATGCTGGTGAGTGCCGACCTTGTACGCCGTCAGGTCACCCATCACCTCACTGCCCAGCAGGTTCGTCCTGGCCGAGCGGCCGGCGCCCGACGTCCCGCTGGCGGCCACCACGGAGAGATCACGCGGCTCCACCAGGCCTGCGGCCAGCAGTGGGGCAAGGGCGAGCGACGACGCGGTCGGGTAGCAGCCGGGGGCCGCGACACGACTGCTCGCAGCGATCAGCGGGCGGGCACCGGGCAGCTCGGGCAACCCGTAGGTCCAGACGCCGGCATGCGCTCCACCGTAGGCCCGCTGCCAGGCCTCGGCGTCCGCCAGCCGGTGGTCGGCGCCGAGGTCGATGACGCGCACACCCTCCGGCAGGCGGGAGGCGACCGCACCGGACTGGCCGTGCGGCAACGCGAGGAAGACGACATCCGCCTTGCTCGCGACGAGCGTCTCCGTGTCGGTGAAGACGCGACCGTCAAGATCGGGAAGGTTCGGGTGCACGTCCGTCACCGGCAGCCCGACGGACGTGTTAGCCGCCAGCGCGCCGATCTCGATTTCCGGGTGTTCGAGCAGCAGACGTAGCAGCTCCCCGCCGCCATACCCGCTTGCCCCTGCGACCGCTGCCGTGACTCCCATACGGGAATTTATACACGCGAGCGCATGGCCATGCAATGAGGTTGCGCTGACCCGCGAACATCGTCGCAGGTCGAGCGGCCCTCCGCTCGAATGTGGGCACAGTCCACCACGCCGCGGCCGCACCCGCTGCACCCGCTTCACCGGCGGCGCCAGCGGCAAACCGCCGATGCCGCCGGCTCGGTCAGGCGCGCAGGGCCGCCCCGGTGCGCTCCGAGGCACAGGTGACGGCGGCATCGCGGGCACCGTTGGCCTCAGCCGCGGTCAGCGTGCGGTCGGCGGCGCGCAGCCGCAGGCCGAACGCGAGGGAACGCTGGCCGGGGCCGACCTGGGCCCCCTCGAAGACGTCGAACAGCGCCAGCGACTCCAGCAGCTCCCCCGCCCCCTCGCGCAGCGCCGCGGCGACGTCGGCCACGGGCACCCCGGTCGGGACGACGAGCGCCACGTCCCGGTCGGCCGGCGGATAGGTCGAGATCGTCGGGGCGACCACCGGCGGGGCGGCGGCGGCGACCGCGAGGAGCGCGTCGAGGTCGAGCTCCATCGCGACCGCCCGTGCCGGCAGGCCCACCTCGTGGAGCACCCGGGGATGCAGCTCACCGGCATGGCCGATGCGGCGGCCGTCGATCGACAGCGCGGCGCACCGCCCGGGATGCCAGGGCATGGTGTCACCGGCGGTCACGGTCAGGGTGAGGCCGACAGCCTCGGCAACGAGCTGGGCCGCGTCCACCGCGTCCGCCCAGTCCGCAGGGCGGCCGGAGCCTGTCCAGCCACCCTGGTCACGCGCGCCGGTGAGCAGCGCCGCGATGTGGCGGGGCTGCCCGGGCAGCGTGGCATCCAGCGCGGCGATCTCGGCGGCGGTCGGCCGGCGGTCGACGGATGGCGTGCGCACCGTGGCCGGGCCGCCGGGGAGCTCCCGGAAGACCAGGCCGGACTCGAACAGGGCCAGATCCCCGCGGCCTCGCCCGACGTTGCGCACGGCCGCGGCGATCAGCCCGGACAGCAGCGTGGTGCGCAGGTAGGCGGCGTCCTCGGCGATCGGGTTCGCGACGCGCACGGCGGCCCGACGCGGATCGTCGGCGGCCAGGCCCAGCACGTCGGCGGCATCCTCGGCGACGAACGGCAGCGTCAGCACCTCGGCGAAGCCGGCGTGAGCCAGGGCCCGGCCGACCGAGCGGCGACGTCGCTGCGCGTCGGTGAGGCCGCGCGCGGCCGGCAGCCGTGGCAGTGTCACCGGGATCGTGTCGTAGCCCTCCAGCCGGACGATCTCCTCGACGAGGTCGGCCGCCCGGGTCAGGTCCGGCCGCCAGGACGGCGCAACCACCTGGAGGATCCCGGATGCGGCCCCTGATGCCTCGTCCTCGAGGATCGTGGCGCCGACGTCGGCGAGCAGGCGGCGGACCACCTCGGCGGGGTAGGGACGCCCGGCCAGGCGTTCGGCCTCACCCAGCGGCAGCGGCACCGGCGGGGTCTCGACACGGTGGTCGATGTCGGTCACCCCGGGCTCGGGCCGCGCACCGGCAAGCTCGGTGAGCAGGTCCACGGCCACTGCCGCGGCCACCGGCGCGAGCGCCGGGTCGACGCCGCGCTCGAAGCGCCGCGACGCCTCCGAGGACAGCCGGTGGCGCCGGGCCGTGCGCGCGACGGTGATCGCGTCGAAATGCGCGGACTCGAGGACGATCTCGGTGGTCTGCGCGGAGATCTCGGTGCTCGCGCCACCCATCACCCCGGCAAGCGCGATCGGCCCCGAGTCGTCCGCGATGACCAGATCCTCGGGATCCAGGGTGCGCTCGACGTCATCGAGGGTGCGCAGCGTCTCACCGACGGCGGCGCGGCGCACGACGATCGGGCCGGACAGTTTCGCCCGGTCGAAGGCGTGCAGCGGCTGGCCGAGGCCGAGCAGGACGGCGTTGGTGACGTCGACGGGCACCGAGATGGACCGCATCCCGGACAGCGACACCCGCCGCGACCACGCCAGCGGAGTGGCTGCGGCCGGGTCGAGCCCGCTGACCACCCGGGCGACGTACCGGTCGCAGCCGACGGTGTCCTCGACGACCACCGGATAGCCGCCGCCACCGTCCGACGCGGCATCGGCGACCGGCGCGCCGGGGTCGGTGAACGGCAGGGCGAAGGCGGTCGCCGCCTCCCGGGCGATACCGCGCACGGACAGCGCGTAGCCCCGGTCCGGGGTGACGGAGATGTCGAGCACCTCGTCGGCGAGGTCGAGCAGCTCGGTGACGTCGGCGCCCAGCGGCGTGGACGGCGGTAGCACGAGGATGCCGTCGTGGTCGTCGCCGAGGCCGAGCTCGCGGGCGGAGCAGATCATCCCGTCGCTGACATGACCGTACGTCTTGCGCGCGGTGATGGCGAAGCCGCCGGGCAGCACGGCTCCGGGCAGCGCGACGGCGACCCGGTCGCCCACCGCGAAGTTGTGCGCTCCGCAGATGATGCCGCGGGCCTCGGCCTCGGGCGCACCCTCGGTGACCCGGATCTGGCTCCAGCGCACGGACTTCTTCTTCGTCTCGACGATCTCGAAGCCGAGCACCTCACCGACGACGACGCCGGACACGTCACCGCCGACGGTGCGCAGCCCCTCGACCTCGAAACCGGCGCGGACCAGCGCGTCGGCGACCGCCCGGGTAGGCGGCAGGCCCGGGACGTACTCCCGCAGCCAGGACATCACGATCAGCATGGCGTCAGTCCTCGATTCCGAACGGGAGGCTGAACCGGACGTCCCCGTCCACGAAGTCGCGGATCTCGCGGACGTCGTGCCGGATCATCGCCGCGCGCTCCAAGCCCATGCCGAAGGCGAAGCCGCTGTACCGGGCCGGGTCGACCCCGACGGCGCGCAGCACGTTCGGATCGACCATGCCGCAGCCGCCGATCTCGATCCAGCCCTCGTCGGAGCAGACCCGGCAGGGCTGGCGGGCCGCCTCGCCGCGGCAGGCGAAGCACTGCACGTCCAGCTCCGCGGACGGCTCGGTGAACGGGAAGAACGACGGGCGCAGCCGCGTCGACAGGCCCTGGCCGAACAGCGCCTCGGCGAACACGGCGAGGGTGCCGCGCAGGTCGGCCATGGTGATGCCCTCGTCGACGGCGAGGCCCTCGAGCTGGCCGAACACCGGCGAGTGGGTGGCGTCGATCGTGTCGTTGCGGTAGGTCCGCCCGGGCGCCACCACGTAGACGGGCAGCGGGCGCGACAGCAGCGACCGGATCTGCACCGGGGAGGTGTGGGTGCGCAGGAGCCGGCCGGAGCCCTCCGGCGCCACGTACAGCGTGTCGTGCTCGCTGCGGGCCGGGTGGTCGGGAGCCATGTTCAGGGCTTCGAAGTTGAACCAGTCGTGCTCGACCTCGGGCCCCTCGGCGACCTCGTAGCCCATGGCGACGAACACGTCGACGAGGCGGTCGGACAGGGTGCTCAGCGGGTGTCGGGCGCCGCGGGGGCGCCGGGTCGCGGGCAGGGTGATGTCGACGACCTCCTCGCGCAGCACGCGGGCGTCGCGCTCGGCGGTCAGCGCCGCGAGCCGCGTGTCGAAGGCCTCCTGCACCTCGGCACGGGCGGCGTTGTGCCGACGGCCGGCGTCGGCGCGCTCCTCGCGCGGCAGGGCACCCAGCTCGCGGCGTGCCAGCACCAGCGGCGCGGTGGCGCCCTGCACGTGGGCGGTGCGGACGGCCGCCAGCGCATCAAGGTCGCTGGCGGCTGCGATCGACTCCCGGGCAGCGGCGACGGCCGCGGCGAGCTGGTCGGGGTCGAGGGCGTGGACCCGGGACGGGTCGACTGTCTCTCCAGGGGCGGGCACGGTGCTCATCCTCGTATCGGTTCGCTCGGCGGAGGCCGCCCGGCCGGCGTGACACCAGGCACGGGCGAACAAGGGCGAGGGCGCCCGCCGGTACAGGTCGTGGGACGCTCGGCCTCAGCCGAACACCGGACCACCGGCGGGCACGAAAAATCGGAACTCGGCGCCGCCGCCCGCGGCCCGACCGACGGAGATCGTCCCCCCGTGCGCCTCGATGAGCGCCTTGGCGATGTACAGGCCAAGACCGGTGCCGTTGCCCCGGCTGGCGCCGCGCCAGAACTTGGTGAACACCCGGGAGGCGTTCGATTCGGGGACGCCCTCGCCCTCGTCGGCCACGCTCACCTCCGTGCCACCGTCTCGGCCACGCATCACGACCGTGACAGTACCCGCTCCGTGGCGCAGCGCGTTGTCGACGAGGTTGTGCAGCACCTGTTCCATCTTGTCGGGGTCGACCCACATCTCCGGCAGGTCGCTCTCCTGGCGGACGACGAACCGCTCCGGACCGGCCGCGCCGGCGGCGACCTTGCCGCCGACCACTGTGTGCACCCGGGCGGCGAGGTCGACGACCTGCTTGCGAACCTGGATCCGGCCGGAGTCGATGCGCGAGACGTCAAGCACCTCGGCGAGCAGCCGGGTGACCCGGTCGGCGTCGGTGTTGACGGTGTTGAGCATGAGCTTCTTCTGCTCGTCGGTGAAACGGTCCCACTTCGCGAGCAGGGTGGCGGTGAAACCCTTCACGCTGGTCAACGGCGAGCGCAGCTCGTGGGCGACGGTGGCGACGAGGTCGGCCCGGTTGCGCTCCAGACGCTCGCGGCCCACCGTGTCACGCAGCGACAGGCAGACCCGGGCGAGCCGGCCGGCGACGCGGGTGAACCGGACGGTGACGTGGAAGTCCCGGTCGTGGTCCGGGGCGGCGTAGGTCAGCCGGCGCTCGGGCTGGCCGACGACCCGCGGCAGCTCCCGGCTCGCCGCCGAGCACTCCCACCAGTCGTTGCCCCGCTCGTCGAGCAGCGGCAGGACCTCGGACAGGTGCCGGCCGACCGCCCCCGGCGCGTGCAGGCCGACGAGACGGGCGGCGGCCCGGTTGAAGACCTCGACCGTCCCGGCGGCGTCGGTGACGACGACGGCGTCGGGCAGCAGGTCGAAGGCCGCGGCGGGCAGCGGCCCGTCCAGCGTGGCCGGGCCGGCGGCGGCCGCGCCCTCGTCGGCGGTGCCGGGTGCCCCCGCGAGCTCGTCGTCAGCAGTCATGGCCTCGCCTGATGCCGGATCAGCGGTGACGGACAGGTCGGCGCCACCGCCCACCCGCTCGGATGCCGAGGCGACCGTGGAAGTCGAGGCGACCTTTGAAGTCGAGGCGACCTTTGAAGTCGAGGCGACAGAGTTCATCACCGCCAATCACCTCCGCCGGTGCCGTCAGTACCGGACCTATCCGTTCTCTGCGCCCGCGCCGAGGCGTACAGGCACAGTGCGGACGCAACCGCAAGATTCAGGGACTCGGCCTGACCGTACACCGGTACCCGAAGCGCCGCGTCCGCGGCGGCCAGTCCGGCGGGGTCGAGACCGTGCGCCTCGTTACCGAACAGCCACGCCGTGGGCCCGTCGAGCTCGCCGGCGCGGACGGCCTGGTCGATATCACGCCCGGCGGTGCCCGCCGTGGCGACGACGCGGCAGCCGTGGTCCCGCAGGCCCGCCACCGCGGCGGCGAGGTCGGGCTCGACGATCACCGGAAGGTGGAAGTGGCTGCCCGCCGACGATCGCACGCACTTGCCGCCGAACGGATCGACTCCCCCGCCGGTGAACACGACCGCGTCCGCGCCGGCGGCGTCCGCGCTGCGGATCACCGTGCCGGCATTGCCCGGATCGTTCGCGTTCACGCACACCGCCACCAGCCGGGGGGCGACAAGATCCGCGAGGCGATGCCGCGGAATAGCGGCGACGGCCACGAGCCCCTGCGGGGTGACCGTCTCCGAGAGCGCGGCGGCGGCCTCGTCGGTGACCATCCGCACGGGTACCCCCGCGGCGGCGAGCAGGTCGCCGTGGCGGGCCGCGGCGGTGACCCCGGCGAAGACCTCGATCACGGCCTCCGCGGCCAGCGCCGCCCCGACCGCCTGCGCCCCCTCGACGAGGAAACGCCCTCGCTCGCGGCGTTCCGCGGGCCGCTTCAGCCGCCGGGCAGCCCCGACCCGGGCGGAGCGCGCGCCGACCACACTCCCCTCACCAGGCCTCGGGGCCTGCGGATCTCGGGTGGCGGGCGCGCGGACGGCGGACACGGATCGGTGTCGCGGCGGGCTCAGGCCGCGCTCGGCTCCGCCGCCGAGGACGCCGGCGCCGCCGCGACGGCCGCACGGGCCACCTCGACGAGTGCGGCGAAGGCCGCGGCGTCGTTGACCGCGAGGTCGGCGAGGATCTTGCGGTCCACCTCGATACCGGCAAGCCGCAGGCCCTGGACGAAGCGGTTGTACGTCATCCCGTTGGCACGCGCGGCGGCGTTGATCCGGGTGATCCACAGCTGCCGGAAGTCGCCCTTGCGCGCACGGCGGTCCCGGTAGGAGTAGGTCATCGAGTGGAGCATCTGCTCCTTGGCCTTGCGGTAGAGCCGGCTGCGCTGGCCCCGGTAGCCGCTGGCCTGCTCGAGGACCGTACGGCGCTTCTTCTGGGCGTTGACCGCCCGCTTCACGCGTGCCATGAGGGCACCTGTCTCCTTCGTTGGTGGGTCAGTGGTGCGCGCTCAGCGAGAGAGAAGGCGCTTGATCCGCGTCTCGTCGGCCTTCGTCAGCGCGACCTCGCCGTCGAGGCGGCGGGTGCGGCGGCTCGACTTGTGCTCGAGCAGGTGGTTGCGGTTCGCCCGACGCCGCATCACCTTGCCGGAGCCGGTGATCCAGAACCGCTTGCTCGCGCCGCTGTGGGACTTCTGTTTGGGCATGTCGACATCCTGACGGTGTGCGTGGGTGGGTCGATCGAGCCGTGCGGCGGCGTGCCGGCCCGCGGCGGTGCGTCCCACCACGCGCGGACCAATCTGCCGACGTCGGCTCAGGCGTGGCCAGCCGGTTCCGGCAGGCGCTGCGGCTTGGAGCCCTTGTGCGGGGCCATCACCATCGTCATGTTCCGGCCGTCCTGCTTGGGCTGGGCCTCGACATAGCCGAGGTCGGCCACGTCGGCGGACAGCCGCTGCAGCAGGCGGATCCCCAGCTCCGGCCGGGACTGCTCGCGCCCGCGGAACATGATGGTGATCTTCACCTTGTCCCCGGCCCGCAGGAACCGCACGACGTGACCCTTCTTGGTCTCGTAGTCGTGCGGGTCGATCTTGGGCCGGAGCTTCATCTCCTTGATGACGGTCTGGACCTGGTTCTTCCGAGCTTCCCGACGCTTCTGGTCGGACTCGTACTTGAACTTTCCGTAGTCCATCAGCTTGCAGACCGGGGGGCGAGCGGTCGGCGCGACCTCTACGAGGTCGAGATCGGCTTCCTGGGCCATACGCATGGCATCGCCGATCGAGACGATGCCGATCTGCTCGCCCTCCGCGCCGACGAGACGGACCTCGGGCACGCGGATTCGGTCGTTGATGCGGGACTCTGTGCTGATGTGTTCCTCCGTTGCTCGACGCGCGGGCATGACCTCACCGCAGCGGAGCACCGAGCCTGGCCTCACCAGGCTCCCGGCCGACAACCGTGGGAACGGCTCGGCCGACCGGCGACCCGGCCGCCGTGGCCATGACCCGCGAACGGGCCCGGCGCTCTGGCTCCCCGTGGTGGCGGCGCCATCAGCAGCATCGGGTGGAGGGCGAACCCCCGCTTGGTCCTGCCGGACAGGCCCCGCGCCCTCGCTGGGCCCGCCAGGACGACGGCACCTTTGGACGGGTGGAACCGACCGGCATTCGGTCTGCCCCCCAGAGTAGCACCACCTGGGAGCCCACGACGATCACGCCGCCCGTGCCCCAGCCCCAACGTGCCAGGTCGCCCGTGGGCCACGGCTCCCAGGGTCCGTCTCAGGGTGCGATCATGCTGGCAGCTCTGGCAGCTCTGGCAGCTCCGGCAGCTCCGGCAGCTCCGGCAGCTCCGGCAGCTCCGGCAGCTCCGGCAGCTCCGGCAGCTCCGGCAGTGGGCGTCGCGCCATTCAAGGCTCGACCCCCCAGCCTCGGTCGCTACGCTCTGCCGAGGAGCGCGGGCGGCCTAGGTGATGCCGCGCCCCAGCTGTCGGCGCACGGCCCGGGTCTCACTCGCGTCCACCACCAGCACGGCGACTCCACCGCCGGTGGTGGTGCTGGTGGCGGCGGTGGCGAGGATCTGGGACAACCGGCGCGCGACGGACTCCGCATCGACGGTCCCCTCTTCGCCCACGCCCCGCTGGTCCGCGACCGCGACGACGAGGACCGGGCGGGACACCCCCGACCGGGTGTCCACCAGCTCGGCGGGCCACGCCCGCACCCGCGACGGGATCTGGCGCAGCGCCGCGCGCACAGCAGAGCGGGCCAGCGGCCCGTCGGCCCGCCCGGGACAGCGAAGCGCGGTGAGGTCGGGCTCCGCCGCCGGTTCCCGGTGTGCACCGCCCCGCGGGTCGACGCCCCCGCTTCCATCTGCCGGCACCCGGGTGGCCGCGGGCGTGGGGGTGCGCAGGTCCAGACTGGCCGGGTGCGGGCCGGCGACATCGATCACGAGCGCATCCAGCCCCTGGCGGTTCGCCTCGGTGATGGCGTCGCGGGCCGCGACCGGCACCGGACGGGCCGCCGGGCGCCACGCGGCGAGCGCCGCCACGCTGGAGAAGACCGGCAGGGCGCCGGCACCCGATTCCGCGGACAGCGTGATCAGCGCCATCTCGCTCGTCTTGTCCCCGCCCGTCACAGGATCCGACGAGGTCAGCGTCGCCTCGACGCCGACGAAGACGCGCGCCGCCGCCAGCGCCTGCGCCAGTGCGACCGGATCGATCCGCCCGGCCTCCTGGCCCGCGGCAAGGGCCTCGGCAAGCGCGGCGTCGGCGAGACCACCGTCGCCCTGCCCGGCCGGAGTCAGCAGATGGCGTGCCATTCCTCCCAGCCTATCGACCGGGCGCGGTGCCAGCCTGATCGAGCCCCGCACACAGCGCGCGCCACGGGCCGTGCGCTGGTCTGATTCCAGCCCTTTCCCCCCTGGCCAGAAGTTCGCACGCACACGTCTCAGGACGGACTGTTCTGGATAATCACCGGGCGGACCGCCGAACGCTGTGCAGTCGGGTCATCAGGGGCTGACGGGGGCTCCCGGCGGCCAGTGAGCAGGGCGGGCCGGGGGTTCGGCGGCGGTGGTCAGGGCGGGGCGGGCGAGGGCCAGGGCCGGCTGGCTGCCGGGCAGCGGGGCGGTGGCGACGGCGCCGGCGAGCCGCTGGAAGGCGAAGCGGGTGCGGCGGCGCAGCCGGAACCAGCTGATGGGACGGCTGTCCGCGAGTGCCGCGTCGAAGGGCACCGGCACCGTGATGTAGGCCCGGTCCTCCAGATGGTCCAGGCGCATCCGGGCAGCACGGCTGAGCCTGGACGGGTAGGTCTCCACCACGGCGACGATGACGGTGACCGCGAGATCGGAGCGGCCGGCCGCGGCGAGCGCGGTCAGAGCGTCATCGGCACCGGCGATCTCCGTCTCCGAGGCTCGGACAGTAAGCACGAGCTGGTCCGCGCGGGCCAGCAGGGTCGCGGGAACGGGTTGGCTCCAGCCCGGGGGCGCGTCTGCCACGACCACCGGGTACCAGTGGCCGAGCAGGTCGAGTGCCCAGGCCAGCTCCTCCGGCTGCAGGCCGGGGCCGACGAGGTCACGAAGGCCGGCTAGGACCTCCAGTCCGCCCGAACGGTCCGAGGCGAGGTAGCGGCGGACATCCTCCAGAGAGGACACCGGCGGCCGGGCCCCCGCCAGCTCCCGCAGGCCCACGCCCGGCGGGACGAGGCCGACCCTGTGGGCGAGCAGTCCGCACTGGTCGGGCGCGGCATCCACGGCCACCACCCGGTGCCCGTGGTGCGCGGCCATCGCCAGGCCCAGGCCCGCCGCGACGGTGGTCCGCCCGCCACCACCGCCGAACCCGCCGACCAGCACCCGCCGGCCACCGGCCCGGGGACGCTGGTAGACCGCGCCGGAAGGCTCCTCGGTGGTCTGGTTCGTACCCGCGCCGGTGCCGCCCGCGGCCCGCCGCACGGGGACGGTCCGCCGGGCCGTCATGCCCGCGCCGGCCAGTCGATCCGGCAGGACGTCTCGCAGCCGAGCCGGAATCATGCCGGTAGGCCGGAGTTCGGGTGCGTCGCTGACCGGCTCCACCCACGCCGCGACCTGCGCGCCCTGCCTACCCGCGGGGACGTCGGAAGCGGACGCACCGGAGTCCGCCGGCCCCGCGGTGGGCGGATCAATGGCGCTGGGAGCGGGCCAGGCTGGCGGGGACGGCGCGGGGAAGGGCAGAGGTGGCAGTTCTGGCTCGTGGACGGCGCGTGCCGCCGCCCACGATCGAGTCGGCGGAGGCGGGGGCATCGGCACCTGGTCCGGCATCGGCACCTGGTCCGGCATCGGCACCTGGTCCGGCATCGACGGCGGCGGAAGTGCTGGCGACGCCGGAAGGGTCGGTGGCGCCGCAGGGGTCGGTGGCGAGGCCTCGCCCATCCAGCCAGGCCGGCCACCGGTGAGATCGGGGTAGGGCATCGGCGGCTCGGCCTCAGGAGCGCCCGGAGCAGGTGATCCGGGCGATCCCGCCGCGCTCGACGGGCCCGGTGGCGGGAGCTCCCGTGGTCCCGCGGGACCGGCGCCGGGTATGCCTGGTGCCTCGGGCAGGCCGGCAGCCGGCACGAGCACCGTCATGGCGCCCCAGCTCTCCCCCGGCGGGGGCACGCTCGGCGGCGGGGGCGGGGCACCCGTGGGCCGAGGGCCGCCGGGCACCGGTCCGACGTGCGGAACCGGTACGGACGGCGCACCCGGAGGCAGCGCCGCCCGCGCGGGCCATCCCCCCGGTGCTGCCGGTGGCGGAGCGACCAACGGCGGTGGAACGGCCGCCGGCGGCGGAACGGCGCTCGGCGGAGGCGGCACCGGGCCGGCAGGAGGCGTGGGCACCGCGCCTGCGCCGGCTTCGGCGAACGGACGTCCGCCACCGGTCCGGAGGACATCGATCCCCGACGGACCGATCCCCGACGGACCGATCCCCGACGGACCAGCCGGGTCGATCGCAGCGGCAGGGCCGGCAGGCGAGGCCGGGCCGACGTCGATGTACGACGCACCAGCGCCTCGGCCGCCCGCTCCCGGCGGCAGCGCCAGTTGCCCGGGCAGGGACGGCGGTGACGGCGGCGCGGGCGGCTCGCCAGCCGGGTGGCCGGCGCTCGACAGGTCAGGGGTCCAGCCCCGCGCGGGCGGCTGTCCGTCACGCCCGGCGGCGGGCACCGGCGGCCAGGGCACCACCGACTCAACCCGGACGTCGGACTCGCCGCCTGGCGGCGGGATGATCCACGAGTACGGCACCGACGGCGGGTACGCCACCTCGGGCCGGTACGACTCGACCCGGCGATCCAGGGCCCCCGGCGCCGGCCCCGGCGGATTCCCCGCCCCCTGCGGATACGCCGCCCCCTGCGGATACACCTGCCCGGGGGGATAGCTCTGCCCCGGCGGATACGCCGGTTCCGGGGAGTAGGCCTGCTCCGACGAGTACTCCTGCCCCGGGGGATGGGTCTGCTCGGGGGGATATGCCTGCTCATGGGGATGGGCCTGCTCCGCGGGACGGCGGACCTGCGGCGGTCGGGTCGGGGTGGCCCGGTCGGCCGGGGCGCCGGGCGCGACCGTGGGCCGCGGTGGCTGGGTCGCGTCGAGTGGCGATGACGGCGGCGGGGCGGACGGCGGGGTGGTGTGGAGGCCGGCGGAACCAGGCTCGGCACGCGACGCTCCCGGACGAGCCCGGTTCGACCGCCGGCTGACCAGCGCGTCACGCGGCGCCTGGGTGTCCGTCAGGCGCAGGCCGAGCAGGGAGACCGGGCGGGCGTCGCCCCCACGGGAGCCCCCGCGGGCGGCCGCGTCCAGGCCGTCCTCCCCGTCACCGGCCGGGGATCCGTCGAGAGGGGCGCCGTCGCCGTCCTGGCCGCCGCCATGACCCGCCATCCGTGCCACCTCGCCCTCACGCCCGAACCGACGCGCGTCCGTGCCGACCCACCACCGAACCGCCGGCCCGACTCCGAACCGACGTCACCTGACGGCGCCGGAGTGCGAGGGAGCTGCTACGGCATGCCATCACAGTCTCGCGTCCGCCTCCGATCCGACAAGGGCTCCCGGATGAACCACGAGCAGCGAACACACCATCGGCACACTCGATCCACTCCGAATCGCCATGCGATGGCAACACCATACCGAGGCCATGTCACGAGGACGGATCGGGCTCGCACCGTCCGTGTGACGTGCTGATGCGAACGGCCACCGACCCGGCAGGGGGCGGTGGCCGTTCGACGCCTGGTGGCTGTCTGGCCACGGGCCCGGCTCGGCCCGTGGCGGCGGTCAGCTGGCGAACGTGAGCTCGCGCAGGACGGACGCGGTGTCCAGCGCGGCCAGCGCGGCTTCCCGGCCCTTGTCCTCGCTGGAGCCGGGCAGACCGGCACGGTCCCGGGCCTGCTCCACGGTGTCGCAGGTCAGGACGCCGAAACCGATCGGAACGCGGGCGTCGATGGTGACCCGCGCAAGGCCCGCGGTGACGAACTGACAGACGTAGTCGAAGTGCGGGGTGCCGCCACGGATGACGACGCCGAGCGCGACGACGGCGTCGTGACCATCGGCCAGCGCCGCCGCGACGACGGGCAGCTCCACCGCGCCGGCGACCCGCGCGACGGTCGGCGCCGTGGTCAGGCCCACGTCCTTGGCGGCCCGCAGCGCCCCGGCCAGCAGCGCGTCGGTGATCTCCGCGTGCCAGCGGGTGGCGACGACAGCCAGCCGCAGCCCGCCAGCCGCGGGCAGCACCTCGGCGGGTGCGCCGTGGCCGCTCACCGGCCGTCCTCGTCCGCGAGCTCCACGTCGGCCAGGTCCACGCCGGCCAGTCCGGCCCCGGCGATGCCCGTACCCGAGATGCCCGTACCCGAGATGCCCGTACCCGAGATGCCAGGGCTGGTGCCGGCAGACGTCGCGAAGCCCGAGGTGGCGGCCACCCTGGAAGGGCCAGCCGCCCAGCGGCCGCCGGCCGGCTCGTCATCCCCGACGGCCCGGGGCAGGCCGGGTAGCAGGTGACCCATCCGGTCCCGCTTCGTCGTCAGGTACCGCAGGTTCTCGGGGGTGTGGTTGACCGGCATCGCGACCAGATCGACGATGCTCAACCCGAAGCCCTCCAGCCCGACCCGCTTGGTCGGGTTGTTCGACAGCAGCCGGATGCTGCGGACCCCGAGGTCGACGAGGATCTGCGCGCCGGTGCCGTAGTCGCGGGCATCGGCGGGCAGCCCCAGGGCGAGGTTCGCGTCGATGGTGTCGTGGCCGGCGTCCTGCAACTGGTAGGCGCGCAGCTTGTGCATGAGGCCGATGCCGCGGCCCTCGTGTCCCCGCAGGTAGAGGACCACACCACGACCCTCGGCGGCGATCATCCGCAGCGCGGCGTCGAGCTGGGTGCCGCAGTCGCAGCGCCGGGAACCGAACACGTCGCCCGTGAGGCACTCACTGTGGACCCGGACGAGCAGGTTCTCGCCGTCGGCGACCTCGCCGCGGATCAGGGCGATGTGCTCGATGCCGTCGAGGGTGTTGCGGAACCCGACCGCCCGGAAGGTGCCGTAGCGGGTCGGGATCGACGCCTCGGCGACCCGGGCGACCTGCTTCTCCGTGCGGCGCCGGTAGGCGATGAGGTCGGCGATGGAGATCAGCAGCAGGCCGTGCTCGCGGGCGAAGACGGCGAGCTGGGGCAGCCGGGCCATGGTGCCGTCATCGTTGACGATCTCGCAGATGGCGCCGGCGGGCCGCAGCCCCGACAGGCGGGCCAGGTCGACGGCCGCCTCGGTGTGGCCGGGACGGCGCAGCACCCCGCCGTCCTTGGCGCGCAGCGGGAAGATGTGCCCCGGGCGGGTGAGGTCGGCGGGGACGGTCTGCGGGTCGGCGAGCAGCCGGATGGTGCGGGCCCGGTCGGCGGCGGAGATGCCGGTCGTCACGCCCTCGCTGGCGTCGACGGTGATGGTGAACGCCGTGCCCATCCGCTCGGTGTTGCGCGGGACCATCTGGTCGAGCTCGAGCCGGTCGGTGTCCGCCGGGTCCAGCGGGACGCAGATGACGCCGGAGGTGTAGCGGGTCATGAACGCGACCAGCTCCGGGGTGGCGGCCTCGGCGGCGAAGATCAGGTCGCCCTCGTTCTCGCGGTCGGCGTCATCGACGACGACGAGCGGCTGGCCCGCGGCGAAGGCCACGAGGGCCTCCTCGATGGTGGCGAACGTCACCTCCACGCCGTCCGCGTCGACGTGGGTGTCGGTCCCGGGCGCAGTCGCCTGGACCGGGGAAGCCGGGCGCGGCGCCGCCGACAGGGACGGCACCTCGGCGGGGGCGGGGATGCTGGCCGGAGCCGTCGAGGGGGTGCCGGCGGCGGATGTGGTCATCGGTCTCGTCCGTTCGGGTCGGTGGTGCCGGCGTGCAGCTTCTCGACGTACTTCGCCAGCACGTCGACCTCGATGTTGACCAGCGAGCCGGGATTCCGGCGCCCGAGCGTGGTCAGGTCGAGGGTGGTGGGGATCAGGCTGACGGTGAAGGTCGCCGGGCGATCGCCGCCCGCCGGGGTGACCTCGACGACGGTGAGGCTGACGCCGTCGACCGTCACCGAGCCCTTCTCGACGAGGTAGCGGTCGAGGCCCTCGGGCAGCGCGATGCGGACGATCTCCCAGTGCTCGGCGGACTGGCGCTCCAGGACGGTGCCGACCCCGTCGACATGGCCCTGGACGAGGTGTCCGCCGAGCCGGTCGGCCAACCGGACCGGCCGCTCCAGGTTCACCGGGTCGCCGGCGGCGATCCGGCCGAGCGCCGAGCGCACCAGGGTTTCCCGCATCACATCAGCGGTGAACGCCGTGGCGCCCGGGGTCATGCCCGCGCCTGCCTGTGAGTCCGGCCCGGCCCGGCTCGCGGTCTCGTCGAGCGCGACGCCGTCGCGCAGCAGGCTGGTGACGGTCAGACAGACGCCGTTGACAGCGATGGAGGCGCCGTGCGCCGCATCGGCCAGAACGCCGGTACAGGCGATGGTGAGCACCGCCGACTCCGACCGCGCGTCCACCTCGGTGACGACGCCGAGCTCTTCCACGATGCCGGTGAACATCCGACCCGCGCCCTTCGGTCCCGGGCACCGCCCCCCGGTCGCGAGCGGACAACGCGGGACCTGTCGGCATGCGCACGCCGACGCGCCACGGACGGCACACGGCCGTCACGGGCACCTGGGCCCGCGCGCGTCCTCCCATCCGGACTATCACCGTCGGTCCCGGAGTTCCACCGGGTCAACCGCCCGTACGTGTGCGGGCGGGTCGCGGACTATCACCGCCGGTTCGGACTTTCACCGACCCCGGAGCGCGCGTGCTGCTGGTTGTTACAGCCCAAGTCTGACATATGAAGCCGCTGGATGTCGGTTCAGCCTACGACGAGGAGGACGACGGCGGGACGAGCCGGGGGTTCGCCTGCAGCGCCTGGGCCCGCAGCTTCTCCACGGCCTCGCCAGGATCCGCCGCCCCGAACACCGCCGTCCCGGCGACGAACACGTCCACCCCGGCCGCCGCGGCCTGCTCGATCGTCCGGTCGTTGACCCCGCCGTCGATCTGCAGCCACAGGTCGAGGCCACGATCATCGAGCAGCCGGCGCGCCGCCTCGATCTTCGGCAGCACCTCGGTCATGAACGCCTGGCCGCCGAAGCCCGGCTCGATCGTCATGAGCAGCAGCAGGTCGAAGCGGTGCAGGTCGTCCAGATAGTGCTCGACCGGGGTCGCCGGCTTCACCGCGAGACCGGTGCGGGCCCCGGCGGCCCGGATCGCCGCGGTGGTACGCGGCAGGTCCGACACCGCCTCCGCGTGGATGGTGACGTTCGCCGCACCCCGCTCGGCGTAGTCCGCCGCCCATCGGTCAGGGTCGGCGATCATGAGGTGGCAGTCGAGGGGAGTCCGCGTCGCCGCCCGCAGCGCCGTCACCGTGTCCGGCGAGAACGCCAGGTTCGGGACGAAGTGGTAGTCCATGACGTCGACATGCAGCCAGTCGGCACGGCCTTCGACCGCGACCGCGGCATCGGCGATCCGACCGAAGTCGGCGGCGAGCAGGCTCGGATAAATCTGTGCGGTTGCCACCTGCCGAGACTATCGACCCCGCGCGTCCCACCCCGCCGTCGATCACACCCCACTACCAGCCACACTCCATCCTCCCGACCACAGCCCACCCGCCAACCGCCGCTCAGGCCAGCCCACCGGCCACCGCCAAACGCCGGCGACACGGCGCCGAGGGAAAGCCACGCTTCAGCGGCCCAGACCGTGAAGTTCCCTCGGCATCATGCGCCGGCCGCGCAAGCGCGGCGCAGGCGGACGGCGGACGGCGGACGGCGGACGGCGGACGGCGGACGGCGGACGGCGGACGGCCGCGGCCAGGCGGCGGCGCGGCGCGGGAGGGCAGCGGCGGACGGGTCAGGTGGCGGCGCGGCGCAGGAGGGCGAGGAACATCGCGTCGGTGCCGTGGCGGTGGGGCCAGAGCTGGACGAACGGGCCGGAGCCGAGGCCGTCGACCTCGGGGAGCGCGCGGCGGGCGTCGAGGATGGAGACGTCCGGCCGCTGGCCGACGACCTGGCGGACCACCTCGCTGGTTTCGGCCGGGTGTGGGGAGCAGGTCGCGTAGGCGACGACGCCGCCGGGCCGGACCAGGTCGAGCGCGGCGACCAGCAGAGCGCTCTGCAGCGGCACGAGGGAGGCCAGGTCGGCCGGGGTGCGCCGCCAGCGGGACTCGGGCCGGCGCCGCAGGGCGCCAAGCCCGGTGCAGGGCGCGTCGACGAGAACCCGGTCGGCGCTTGACTCCGGCAGTGGCGCCGCCCGGCCGTCCGCACGCACCACCCAGGCGCGCCGAAGCCCCGCCAGGGAGCGGGCCACCATCGTCGCCCGGGCCATCCGCGGCTCGACCGCCACCAACCGCCCCCGGCCCGCCGTCGCACCACCGAGCCCGACGGCCACACCATCCGCACCCACCACGGCCGAGGCGCCGTCGCCGGTAACCGCACCGCCGACTCCCGATGGCAGACCCCTGCCACCGGAGGACGTCCCACCGCTCCCCGGCACCGAACCGCCGGCGGCGGCGCCCGGGGCGTCCTCACCCGGAGCCGGAGCGCCGTCCGTGAGCAGGCCCGCGAGCAGGGCGGCCTTGCCGCCCGGCCCGGCACACAGGTCGACGGTGAGGCCGAGGTCGGGGCCGACCGTGGGTGTCGAGGCGAGGGCGAGGGCGACGAGTTGGCTGCCCTCGTCCTGCACAGCCGCGCGCCCGGCGGCCACGGAGGGCAGCCGGCCCGGGTCGCCGCCGTCGAGGCGCACAGCGTACGGCGAGTGCGGGCCGGGACGAGCCCCGAGCCCGACCTCGACCGCCTCCGCGAGCAGCTGGTCCCGGGTGGCGAGCCCCGGGCGGGCGACCAGATGGACAGCGGGCCGCTCGTCGTCGGCGGCAAGCGCCGAACGGACCTCGTCGAGGTCGTCCCCCAGCGCCTCCGCGACGGCCTCGACGATCCAGCGCGGATGGGTCGTCACCACGGCGAGGTGGCCGATCGGGTCGACGTCGAAGCGGGGCGCCTCGAGCAGCTGGGCGAGGTCTCCGCTGGTCTCGGCGATGCGGGCGGCGACCCGGCGCAGCACCGCGTTCGCGAACCGGACCGGCCGTTCGCCGCTGGTCGCCCGGACGAGGTCAACAGTGCTCGCGACCGCGGCGCGGGCCGGCACGCGGGTACGCAGCAGCTGGTAGGTACCCAGGCGCAGCGCGTCACGCAGGGGTGGGTCGATCTCCCGGACGGGACGACTGGTCGCGGTGTCGAGGACGCCGTCGAGGGTGCCCTGGGCGCGCAGCGCCCCGTAGGCGAGTTCGGTGGTGAAGCCGCGGTCGCGGGCGGACAGGCCGCTGTCGGCAAGCAGGCTCGGGAGCAGGAGGTTCGCATACGCGCCACGCTCGTCGACGGCGCGCAGCACCTCCCAGGCCAGCAGCCGGGAGCGATCCACCCGCGCGGGCGGGCGCGCCCCGCGGGTCCCCGGCGCACCGGCCGCGCTCACAGCGCTCCCCCGCTACCCGCCGGCTGTGCCCCGGATCCTCCAGGCGCAACAGATCCCTCAGGCACGCCGGACCCTTCAGGCGCATCGGGCAGCGCTGGCGTCTCTGGCAGCGCGGGCGCATGCAGCACGTCCTCAGCCCCGAGGCGGGCTCCGCGGGCCCAGTCGGCCGCCGCCATCGCCGCCCGCCCCTCGGGACGGACCTCGCCGAGCAGCACGGCCCTCGTCCCGGTGCCCACCGCGACCCGGCCGCCGGACAGCACCGCGAGCCGTCCCGGCGGCAGATCGCCCGGCAGGTCGGGGGCATCCGGCCGGACCAGGCCGATCTTGACGCGGCGGTCCCGGAACAGCGTCCACGCACCGGGAGCGGGCGTGGCCGCGCGCACCAGCCGGTCGACGGCCATCGCGGGTGCCGACCAGTCGATGAGGACGTCCTCGACCGTCAGCTTCGGCGCGAACGACACTCCCTCCGCCGGCTGCGCGACCGCCTGCACACTGCCCTCCGCGATGCCGTCCATGACGGCGACGAGCAGCCGCGCACCGGAGATGGACAGCCGTTCCAGCAGGTCACCAGAGGTGTCCGTGGGCCGGACGTGTTCGGTGACGACGCCGTAGACGGGGCCCGAGTCCATCGCCGGCTCGATCTGGAAGACGGTCGCGCCGGTGAGGTCGTCGCCCGCGAGCAGGGTGCGCTGCACCGGGGCCGCGCCGCGGAAGGCCGGCAGCAGGGAGAAGTGCAGGTTCACCCAGCCGTGCCGCGGGATCGCGAGCGCCTCCGGCGGCAGCAGCGCGCCGTACGCGACGACGGGGCAGCAGTCAGGCTCGAGCGCGGCCAGTTCCTCGAGGAACTCCGGGTCCCGCGGCCGGCGCGGGCTGAGCACGGGAACACCCGCCTCGTCGGCGAGCTGGTGTACGGGCGGTGGCGTGACCTTCCGCCCGCGCCCGGCCGGCTTGTCGGGCCTGGTGACGACAGCGACCACGTCGTGGTGAGGGCTGTCGATCAGCGCCCGCAGACTGGGCAGAGCGACCGCCGGCGTGCCGGCGAAGACAAGACGCATGCGCGAACACCGATCCGCCACGGCGCGCTCCCACGCCGCGGCCCTCTGCGGACTGTCCAGAACTACCGGTCGCGATCCGGCAGCCCAGGCGTCACCCTCGGTGACTGCACTGGCGACGTCCGCCGGTCGGCCGCCGACCGACCGTATCGCGCACCGCCGCCCGAGCGGATGACCGGACGGCCAGGGACGCCGGACGCGCGGGCTCGGCGGCTAGCCGATGACCGGTGGGTCGAGCTGGACGCGCAGGCCACTGGTGGTGTGCCGGGTACCCAGGACGCCGCGGGCGGCGTGCAGCGCGGCGGCGAGCGCCCCACCCTGCTCGCGGGGCACCCGGATGAGCAGCCGTTCCAGCTCCTCCTCCCGGCCCGACGGAGACGCGGCACCCGACGGGGAGCGGCCGCCTGACGGGGAGGGGGCGCCCGACGGGGACGCGGCGCGGGTGGGCGCGGCGCGGGTGGGCGCGGGCAGGGGAACGGGGCCGAGCACGTCGGCGCCGTCGGGCAGGCGGGCGGCGTCCAGCAGTTCGGCGACGGCGGCGGGGGTGCCGTCGACAGCGGCCATGCGGGTCGCCGGCGGGAAGCCGAGTTCGGCGCGCTCGGCCGCTTCACGGGCGGTGAAGGTGGCCGGATCCCAGCGGATCAGTGCCTGCACGGCGGGCAGGCCGGCGTCGGCGGCGATGACGACCCGCCCGCCCTGGGACGCTGGCCGGGCCAGGGCCGCGGCGGCGGCCCACCGACGCAGGGCCGTCTCGGCGGCCCGCAGATCGGGGCGACCGAGCAGCGCCCACCCGTCGAGCAGCAGGACGGCACCATACCCGCCGTCGGCGGCCACCGGCTCGGCACCCGGGGTGGAGATCACCAGTGCCGGCTCCGCCGGGACCGTGGCGAGGACGCCGTCCCGGCCGGAGGTTCGCACCGGTACGCCGGGAAACGCCCGGCCCAGCTCCTCGGCGGTGCGCCGGTCCCCCGTCACCGATGCGCGCAGACTCGTCGCCGCGCATGCCGGGCACCGCCAGACCGCCCCGGTGCCGCGGGCGGCCCGGGGCCCAGGCCCGGCGGGAGACGCGGTGGTGGGACCGCCGAGCGCGTCCGGGGCGGTGGGCACCGGGCGCCCGCACCAGCGGCAGGTCAGCACGCCGGGACGGCCGAGCCGGGCGAGCGGGCCCTGGCAGTGCCGACAGCGGGCGGGACGACGGCAGTCCGCGCAGGCCAGGGACGGCTGATAGCCCCGGCGGGGAACCTGCACCAGCACCGGTGCGCCGACGGCCAACGACTCCCTCGCGGTGCGCACCGCCAGCGACGGCAGCCTGGCTGCCCGCGCCGCCGGATCGCGGGCGTACTCGTGGTCCGAGCCGGTCGCCTCCACCCTGGGGGCCAGGGCCCGCACCTCGGGCCGCGGCAGCAGCAGGGGATGCGCCCACCCGCCGCGCAGCAGGCTCTCCGCCTCGGCCGTGGGGCAGAACCCCCCGACGATCAGGGCCGCACCCTCCTGCGCGGCCCGCAGGACGGCGACGTCGCGGGCGTGCGGGTAGGGGGCCAGCGGCTCGGCGTGCAGGTCGTCGCCCTCGTCCCAGACGACCACGAGGCCGAGGTCGGTGACGGGGGCGAAGACCGCCGCCCGGGTCCCGACGGCGACCCTGGCCTGCCCGCGCCGGACCGCGAGGAACGCCCGGTAGCGCGCCGCGGGGCCGAGGTCGGCGCGCAGGGCGACGGTGGCGGCCCGCCCGACCGCCCGGGCCAGCGCCGCCTCCACCCGGTCGACATCACGGTGATCGGGCACGACGACAACCGCCCCATGCCCGGAACGCACCGTCGCCGCCACCGCCGTGGCGATCATCGCCGGCCAGGCCGGACCGGGCGGCGCCCACCACACGGCCCGCGGCGACCGCCCGTCGGCCAAGGCGGCCAGCATCGACTCCCCCGCCGGGTACCGCGCCCACTCCCCGGGCTTCCGCTCGGGCGCCGGTGTCTCCGCGGGCGCGGGCGTCTCCGCGAGCGCGGGCGTCGGCGCGGGCGCGACGGCGGCGCTCTCGGTGCGGGCGTGGCGGGGCGGGACGGCGAGGCGCAGGACGTCGGCGAGCGTGCCGGCGTAGCGGTCGGCGACCGCGCGGGCAAGGCGGGCGATCGCCGGGGACAGCACCGGCTCGGCCGACACCGAACGCTCCAGCGGGGCGAGCCTGCCGTCGTGATCGGAGGTCGCGGCCCGCTCCAGGATGAAGCCGTCGACCAGCCGGCCGGCGAAGCGGACCCGGACCCGCGAGCCGGGCACGGCCGCGTCAGCCAGGTCCGCCGGCACCAGGTAGTCGAAGAGCCGGTCCAGGTGCGTCAGCGGGTTGTCGATCACGACCCGGGCCACCGGCAACGTCGCGGCGGGCGGCGGCGGGGCACCGGGCCCCTGGCCGGACCCGCGACGGCGCCCCGCCCCACCGGACGGACGGCCCCCCGCCGCGGAGCCACGACTCGCACCGGACGGCGCACGGCCCGCCGCCGCGGAGCCACGATCCGCACCGGACGGCGCACGACCCCCCGCCGCGGCTGTGGCTGCGCGGCCGGGGGGTGGCGGCGGGCCACCGACTGCGTCCAGCCGCTCTGGGTCGCCGGCCGCCTCGATGCCGGGAAGCGGTGCGGGCAGCTCGGTCATGAACGCCGCGGGCCGCGCGCCCCGGCGCAGCCGCGCCGGCGCCACCCGTTGGTCACAAGACGCCACCCGTTGGCCGCAATCGGACCCACCCTAAGACCTGGCACTCCTGACATGATCGGCGGTGCGCGACCGCAGCCGCGGAAACGCGCCGGAGCCGGACCGGTCCTCGACGGACCAGCCCGGCTCCGGGAAGCACGAACGGCGGGGAGCCCGCCTGGCCGTTGGGGCCGCGTCAGCCCTTGACGATGCGGGCCAGCGCCTCGGCGCGCGAGGTCGACTCCCAGGTGAAGTCGAGCTCGGGGCGGCCGAAGTGACCGTAGGCGGCCGTCTGCGCGTAGATCGGGCGCAGCAGGTCGAGGTCGCGGATGATCGCGGCCGGGCGCAGGTCGAAGACCTGGGTGACGGCGTCCTGGATCTGCGACTCGGGCACCGTGCTGGTACCGAAGGTCTCGACGAACAGGCCGACCGGGTGCGCCTTGCCGATGGCGTAGGCGACCTGGACCTCGCAGGCCTTCGCGAGGCCGGCGGCGACGACGTTCTTGGCGACCCAGCGCATCGCGTAGGCGGCGGAACGGTCGACCTTGGACGGGTCCTTGCCGGAGAAGGCGCCGCCGCCGTGGCGGGCGTAGCCGCCGTAGGTGTCGACGATGATCTTGCGGCCGGTGAGGCCGGCGTCGCCCATCGGGCCGCCGATCTCGAAGCGGCCGGTCGGGTTGACCAGCAGGCGGCGGCCCTCGGTGGCGATGTCGAGCAGTGCGAGCTCGGGCTCGACGACGTACTCGGCGATGTCGGGGGCGAGCAGCGTGTCCAGGTCGATGTCCGCCGCGTGCTGGGTGGAGACGACGACCGTGTCCAGGCGCACCGGCCTGCCGTCGGCGTACTCGATGGTGACCTGGGTCTTGCCGTCCGGGCGCAGGTAGCCGACCTGGCCGTCCTTGCGGACGGCGGACAGCCGCCGGGCCAGGCGGTGCGCCAGCGCGATCGGCAGCGGCATGAGCTCAGGGGTCTCGTCGCAGGCGAAGCCGAACATCAGGCCCTGGTCGCCGGCGCCCTGGCGGTCCAGCTCGTCCTCGGTGGAGCCCTCGACGCGGTTCTCGTGGGCGGTGTCGACGCCCTGCGCGATGTCCGCGGACTGCGCGCCGATGGAGACGCTGACGCCGCAGGACGCGCCGTCGAACCCCTTCTTGGAGGAGTCGTAGCCGATCTCGAGGATCCGCTCGCGGACGACCGAGGCGATGTCCACGTAGGTCTTCGTAGTGACCTCACCGGCGACGTGCACCTGGCCGGTGGTGATGAGGGTCTCGACGGCGACCCGGCTCTTCGGGTCATCCTTGATCATCGCATCGAGGATCGAGTCGCTGATCTGGTCAGCGATCTTGTCCGGATGCCCCTCGGTGACGGACTCGGACGTGAACAGGCGCGTCGCCACTTGGTCTTACCCCCTGGAGATCCGGCTGATTCCGATGAAGCTTACCGAGTAGTTCGCACGGGCACCCGCACCGGCTCGGCCTCGGATCGTTCGATGCCCTGCTCCGATGCGTTCGCGTCACCGACGTCACCGGAGGTGAGCCGGACGACGAGATCGAGAATCCGGTGCGCGACGAGGTCCTTGCTCATCCGCTCGATCACCGTCTCACCGCCCTGGGCACCCAGCACCACCGCGGCGTTGTCCGCGGCCTCGAAGCCAAGCCCGCCGCCGACCTGGTTGACCACGAGCAGGTCGACCGGCTTGCGGGCGAGTTTCGCCCGGGCGTGGTCCAGAACACTCCCGTCGGGCCCCCCGGTCTCCGCCGCGAAACCGACCAGCAGCTGTCCCTGTCGGCGGTTCGCCAGCAACTCGGACAACACGTCAGGGTTTCGCTCCAGCGCAATGGCGTCGGGGGCCGCGGATTCTTTCTTAATCTTGTGTGCCTGGGGATCCGCCGGCCGGAAATCCGCGACGGCGGCCGCCATCACGACGACGTCCGCCTCCGGGGCGACATCGTGCACCCGCTCACGCAGCTCGGCCGCGGAGGTGACCGGGATCGTGCGCGCCCCGGCGACCTCGGGCAGCGCGACGTTCGCCGCCACCACCGTCACCCGCGCGCCGCGCGCTGCCGCGGCCCGGGCGACCGCGTAGCCCTGCCGGCCGCTGGAGGCGTTCCCGAGGAAACGGACGGGATCGATGTACTCCCTGGTCCCCCCGGCGGTGACGAGCACATGCCGACCGGCGAGATCCGGGCGCACGCCGCCGGCGCCGCGGGCGAGCACCGCCATACCGAGCGCGGCGATCTCCCCCGGCTCGGGCAGCCGGCCCGGCCCCGAGTCGGCGCCGGTGAGGCGACCCACCGCGGGATCGAGCACGATCGCTCCCCGCTCGCGCAGGGTGGCGACGTTGGCCCGGGTGGCCTGATGCTGCCACATCTCCGTGTGCATCGCCGGGGCGAACACCACCGGGCAGGTGGCCGTGAGCAGGGTGCCGGTGAGCAGGTCGTCGGCGCGACCGGCGGCGGCGCGGGCCATGAGGTCGGCGGTGGCCGGAACGACGAGGACGAGGTCGGCCTCACGGCCGATGCGCACGTGGGCGACCTCATCGGCGTCATCCCAGACCCCGGTCGTCACCGGGTTGCCGGACAGGGCCGCCCAGGTGGTCTCGCCGACGAAGCGCAGCGCGCTCGGCGTGGGCACGACCCGCACCTCGTGGCCGGACTCGGTGAAGCGGCGCAGCACCTCGACCGCCTTGTAGGCGGCGATGCCACCCGCGACGCCGAGCACCACCCGCGGGCGCCGGGCCGCCGCCGCACCCGCGCCCGGCGAGCCGGGCAGCTCGTCGGCCATGGCGAGCTCAGGCGACCGGCGGAAGCGCGTCGACGACGGTCTCGTGGGTGAGCAGGCCGGCGTTGATCTCGCGCAGCGCGATCGACAGCGGCTTCTCCTGGGCGTTGGTCGTCTCGACCAGCGGGCCGACGTACTCGAGCAGGCCCTCACCGAGCTGCGAGTAGTAGGCGTTGATCTGGCGGGCCCGCTTGGCCGCGTAGATGACCAGGCTGTACTTCGAGTCGGTGGCCTCGAGCAGCTCGTCGATGGGGGGGTTGGTGATGCCCTCGGGGTGGGCGACTGTTCCGGCCACGATGATCTGGTCCTTCCGGTCCTTCTGGAGACCCGGTCCTGCTGACACCGGTCCGCTGACGATGGAACGGGCCGGCGCGGCAGGCGCCGGCCGGACCGCCCACACGGGCTATTCGATCATCAATGCTACCAAGCGGTCGGCCGCGGACGGCACATCGTCGTTCACGACGACGTGGTCGAACTCCGTCTCGGCCGCCAGCTCGATCCGCGCCCGGTCCAGCCGCCGGGCGATGACCTCGGGCGCCTCGGTTCCCCGAGCGGTCAGCCGCCGCACCAGTTCGTCGAACGTGGGCGGGGCCAGGAACACGAAACGCGCCTGCGGCATCGCCGAGCGCACCTGCCGGGCGCCCAGCAGCTCGATCTCCAGCAGGCAGGGCACCCCCGCGGCGAGCCGCTCGGCCAGCGGCCGGCGCGGCGTGCCGTAGGCGTGCCCGGCGAACATGGCGTGCTCGACGAACTCGCCCGACTTGACCATGCGGGCGAATTCCTCGGCGTCCACAAAGTGGTACTCGACGCCGTCCGTCTCCCCGGGCCGGGGGGCACGGGTGGTGGCGCTTACCGAGACCCAGACCTCGGGGTGACGCCGACGGACGGCAGCGACGACCGTCCCCTTCCCGACTCCGGACGGCCCGGACAGCACTGTGAGACCCACAGCCTCACCCTAGGACGTCCGGCCCGGCCGGCGCGCGGCTGGTCCTCCGCTCGCGGAGTACCCGGAAGGGGACTTGTTTCCCATAGACATTCGGATCGAGGGCCGGTAAAGAATTCCGACCCTCGGTCCACCAGTCAGGTCCCGCGGCTTCACCGGAGTAGGGCGGGTGACCCCGCTCACCCGGTGACACCGCGACCCGCCAAGGCCGCAGCCGGCTCTCGGAGTGGTATTCCACTCCCGCCGGATCAGGCCGTGCCGAACTCCTCGAGGAGCGCGGCGCGCTGCTTCGCGCCGAGCCCTCTCAGACGGCGGGTCGGGCTGATGCCGAGCCGTTCCCGGATCTTCTGGGCGCGCACGCGCCCGACCCCGGGAAGCGACTCGAGAACAGCCGAAACCTTCATCTTGCCGACGACCTCATCGGCCTCGGCCTGTTCCAGGACGGCGGCCAGAGTGGTCTCCGCCTTCTTCAACCGCTCCTTGAGTTCTGCGCGCTGCTTACGAGCCAGCGCGGCTTTCGCGAGGGCGGCGGCCCTCTCCTCGGGCGTTAGGGGCGGCAGGGGCACGGGTACGCCTCCTCAATTCGGTGATCGCGCCGCGCAAACTAGCGAGGAAGTGGTTCCTCGGTCCAGCCTTGGCCACAACACTCTGATGCGGACATATTGTCCGCACAAGAGAAGGCTTTGACGGGACGAAAGGGGTGGCCCGCTCGTGCCGCACCCTTTCGGTCTACGACGGCCCCACCGTACCGCTTCGTACCGCACCAGGACGAACACACCCTGCCCTGACCTCGGACGTCACCCCCGAACAGGGCCCCTACCTGCGGAAATGCTGTCGGCGACCGCGCGGGCGGCTATGCCCAGATCGGGGGCTCGGGTGATCGGACGGCCCACCACGACCAGGTCGGCCCCGGCGGCCAGGGCCTCGCTCGGGGTCGCGATCCGGGCCTGATCGGCGGCCTCGGAGCCCTCCGGACGCACACCCGGCGTGATGAGAGTCACGTTGCCACCGAGCTCCGAACGGACCAGTCGTACCTCTCGCGGGCTGCACACAAGGGTGCGCGCGCCGGCCTCGACAGCAAGCACCGCGAGGCGCCGCACAGCATCGTCGGGCGGCCCGGCGAGCCCGACGGACCCCAGCGCGGCGGCGTCCAGCGAGGTGAGCACGGTCACAGCCGCCACGTCGACCTCGGGGGCTGCCTCTATCGCCGCCCGTATCATCGCCGCCCCCCCGGACGCGTGAACCGTGACGAAGCGAGGCAGCAACGTGCCGACCGACCGCATGCCACCGGCCACAGTTGCCGGAATGTCATGCAGCTTCAGATCGAGGAACAGCTCGGGTGGGCCACCCCGGGACGGCACACCGGACGCGGGCCCCGTACCCGGCTCGGCCAGCAGGCCGGCCTCGCGCAGCCCGGCCACGACCGCCGGCCCCTCGCGGCAGAACAGTTCCAGCCCGATCTTGAGCATCGCCACCGCCGGGGCGACCGCGGCCGCCCAGCGCAGCGCCGTCGCCCCGTCCGGCGCGTCGAGCGCGACCGCCAGCGGAGCCCGGCCGGCCGGCGGGTGGTAGCGCGCAGTGGCGCTCATCCGCTGGTCCGGGCCGAGTCCCGCGCAGCGTCGGTGCCAGCACCAGCCGCGGCGGAGGCCGCGGCCGGGCCGGCAGACGCCGCCGCGCCGGCCGGGGAGGGAGCGCCGGCCGGGGAGGAAGCGGACGACGGAGACGACGGAGACGACGAGGACGACGGGGTCGCGGCGGATGTCGAGCCCGGGGGCGATCCCGCGGGGTTCGAGGAGGCGGGGTTCGAGGAGGCGGCCGGACCCGGGGTGGCGGCGAGGCCGCCGTGGTCGCCCCAGGCCTCGCGCAGGGCGTCGTGGTACTCCTGCAGCGGCCGGACCCCGAGCTCCCCGCGGACCAGCGCCTCGACGCCCTGCACGCAGGCCGCCGCGCCCTGGATGGTGGTGATGCACGGCACCCCGGCGGCCACGCACGCGGTGCGGATCTCGTAGCCGTCCAGGCGCGGGCCGACACCCCAGGGAGTGTTGATCACCAGGTCGATCTGCCCGGAGGTGATCATTTCGACGCAGTCGAGCAGGCCCTCGGTCGGCGAGCGGTGCTTGCCGAGCACGACCGCCTTGACGCCGTTGCGCCGCAGCACCTCGGCGGTGCCCTCGGTGGCGTAGACGACGAACCCGAGGTCCGCGAGCCGCTTGATCGGGAAGATCATCGCCCGCTTGTCCCGGTTCGCCACCGACACGAACACCCGGCCATAGGTGGGCAGCGACGCGTACGCGGCCGCCTGCGACTTGGCGTAGGCGGTGCCGAAGCCGTCGTCGATGCCCATCACCTCGCCGGTGGACTTCATCTCCGGGCCGAGGACGGTGTCCACCCCACGCCCGACCGCGTCCCGGAACCGGCCGAAGGGCAGCACCGCCTCCTTGACGGCGATGTGCGAGTCGAGCGGCAGGCTCGCCCCGTCCCCGCCGGCCGGCAGCAGACCCTCGGCCCGCAGCTCGCCGATGCTCGCGCCGAGCATCACCCGGGCAGCGGCCTTCGCCAGCGGCACGGTCGTCGCCTTCGATACGAACGGGACGGTGCGGGAGGCCCGCGGGTTGGCCTCCAGCACGTACAGCACGTCGGACTGCAGCGCGTACTGGACGTTGAGCAGCCCCCGCACCCCGACCCCGCGCGCGATCGCCTCGGTGGAGACGCGGATCCGCTCGAGCTCGGAGCGGCCGAGCGTGATCGGCGGCAGGGCGCAGGCCGAGTCGCCGGAGTGCACGCCGGCCTCCTCGATGTGCTCCATCACCCCGGCGAGGTAGAGCGTCTCGCCGTCGTAGAGCGCGTCGACGTCGATCTCGACGGCGTCGTCGAGGAACCGGTCGACGAGGACGGGGTGCTCCGGCGAGATCGCCGTGGCCCGCTCGATGTAGTCGCGCAGCATGGTGTCGTCGTAGACGATCTCCATACCGCGCCCGCCGAGCACGTAGGACGGACGGACCAGCACGGGGTAGCCGATCCGCTCGGCGACCGTGCGGGCCTCGGCGAACGAGGTCGCCACCCCGTGCGGCGGGGAGGGCAGGTTCGCCGCGGCGAGCACCCGGCCGAACAGGCCGCGGTCCTCGGCGAGGTGGATCGCCTGCGGCGAGGTGCCGACGATCGGGACACCCGCGTCGGCCAGCGCCGCGGCGATCCCCAGCGGCGTCTGGCCGCCGAGCTGGACGATCACTCCGGCGAGCGGGCCGGCCTGCGACTCGGCGTGCACGACCTCGAGCACGTCCTCGACGGTCAGCGGCTCGACGTAGAGCCGGTCGGCGGTGTCGTAGTCGGTGGACACCGTCTCCGGGTTGCAGTTGACCATGACGGTCTCGAAGCCGGCGTCGGACAGCGCCATCACCGCGTGGCAGCAGGCGTAGTCGAACTCGATGCCCTGGCCGATCCGGTTCGGCCCGGAGCCGAGCACGATCACCCGCGGCCGCCCGCTCGGCGCGACCTCGGTCTCCTCGTCATAGGACGAGTAGTGGTAGGGCGTCTCGGAGGCGAACTCGGCGGCGCAGGTGTCGACGGTCTTGAACACCGGCCGGATGCCCGCGCGGTGCCGGAACGCCCGGACGACGTCCTCCTTGGTGCCGAGGATGGCGGCGAGCTGCGCGTCGGAGAAGCCGGCGCGCTTGGCCCGGCGGATGCCGACGGGGTCACGGGTGACCGAGGCCGCGATCTCGTTGAGGAACACGATCTGGTCGACGAACCACGGGTCGATGCCGGTGACGGTGTGGACCTCGTCCGGGTCGGCGCCGGCGAGCAGCGCCTGCTGGACGGCGCGCAGCCGCCCGTCGCGCGGCACCCGGGACGACTCGAGCAGGGTGGCGGCGTCCTCGGTGGGCGCGTCGAAGGTGAACAGGGAGCCTGCGGACTCCAGCGACCGCAGCGCCTTCTGCAGCGCCTCGGCGAAGCTGCGCCCGACGCCCATCGCCTCGCCGACCGACTTCATCGTCGTCGTCAGCGTCGGGTCCGCGCCGGGGAACTTCTCGAACGCGAACCGCGGCACCTTCACCACGACGTAGTCGAGCGTCGGCTCGAAGGCGGCCGGGGTGGTGCGGGTGATGTCGTTGGGGATCTCGTCGAGGGTGTAGCCCAGCGCCAGCTTCGCCGAGATCTTGGCGATCGGGAAGCCGGTGGCCTTCGACGCGAGCGCCGACGAGCGCGACACCCGCGGGTTCATCTCGATGACGACCTGGCGGCCCGTCGCCGGGTCCACGGCGAACTGGATGTTGCAGCCGCCGGCGTCGACGCCGACCGCCCGCATCACCGCGATCGCCATGTCCCGCATCCGCTGGTACTCGCGGTCGGTGAGCGTCATCGCCGGGGCGACCGTGATCGAGTCGCCGGTGTGCACGCCCATCGGGTCGACGTTCTCGATGGAGCAGATGACGACCACGTTGTCGGCGCGGTCGCGCATGAGCTCGAGCTCGAACTCCTTCCAGCCGAGCACCGACTCCTCGACGAGAACCTCGGTGGACGGGCTCGCCGCGAGGCCGTCGGCGGCCATCCGGGTGAGCTCGTCGACGTCGTGGGCGAAGCCGCTGCCCGCCCCGCCGAGGGTGAAGCTCGGCCGCACGACCACCGGGTAGGAGAACTCCTCCCCCGCGGCCAGGCACTCCTCGACGGTGTGGCAGATGGCGCTGCGGGCGGTCTCGCCGCCGACCGCGGCGACGATCTCCTTGAACGCCTGGCGGTCCTCACCGGACCGGATCGCGTCGATGTTCGCGCCGATGAGACGCACCCCGAATCGCTCCAGCACGCCCGCGTCATGCAGGGCGACGGCGGTGTTCAGCGCCGTCTGGCCGCCCATGGTGGCGAGGATGGCGTCGGGACGCTCCCGGTCGATGATCTTCGTCACGATCTCGGGGGTGATCGGCTCGACGTAGGTGGCGTCCGCCAGCTCCGGGTCCGTCATGATCGTGGCCGGGTTGCTGTTGACGAGGATGACGCGCAGGCCCTCGGCCCGCAGCACCCGGCACGCCTGGGTCCCGGAGTAGTCGAACTCGCAGGCCTGCCCGATGACGATCGGCCCGGAGCCGATCACCAGGACACTGGCCAGGTCGTCGCGGCGCGGCATCAGAGCTCACCCCCGGCGGCCTCGGTGCGGGCGCGGCGGGTGTCGGCCATGAGGTCGCGGAACCGCTCGAACAGCCCGGCCGCGTCATGCGGCCCAGGGGCTGCCTCCGGATGGAACTGCACGCTGAATGCCGGCACGTCCAGGCACTCCAATCCCTCGACGACGTCGTCGTTGAGGCCGATGTGGCTGGCCACGACCCGGCCGAACTCGGTGTCCGCCGTGCCGTCGCGCGGTGCGCGCACCGCGAAGCCGTGGTTCTGGCTGGTGACCGCGATGCGGCCGGTCGCGACATCGCCGACCGGCTGGTTCACCCCGCGGTGGCCGTAGGTGAGCTTGTAGGTCTCGAAACCCAGCGCCCGAGCCAGCACCTGATGGCCGAAGCAGATCCCGAACACCGGCACGCCCGCCCGCAGCACCGTGCGCAGCGCGTCGACAGCGTAGTCGGCGGTCTGCGGGTCGCCGGGGCCGTTGGAGAGGAACACTCCGTCCGGGTTCAGGGCGAGCAGCTCCTCGCCGGTGGTGCGGGCCGGCAGCACCCGCACCTCGCAACCGAGCGCCGCCAGCGCCGTCGGAGTGGCCCGCTTGATGCCGAGGTCGAGGGCCGCGACGGTGAACAGCGGCGCTCCGCCGTCAGCCGGGACGACGTACGGCTGTGACGTCGACACCAGCGGCGCGAGATCCGCGCCGACCATGTGCGGCGAGCGGCGTACCCGTTCCAGCAGGCCCGCGAGCGCGGCCTCGCTGACGGGCGAGGGAAAGCCGTCGGGTTCGGCCAGGCCGGCGCCGGTGGCCGCCGTCGCGCTCCCGGCCGGGGCCTGGGCTGTGGTCACGGTCGCGGGGGCGTCGAGGACGCTGCTGATGCCGCACCGCATCGCGCCGCGCTCGCGCAGGTGCCGGGTCAGCGCCCGGGTGTCGATGCCACTGATGCCGACGACGCCGGCGGCGGCGAGCTCGTCGTCGAGGCTGCCCCGCGAGCGCCAGTTGGACGGGCGCCGCGCCGGGTCGCGCACCACGAAGCCGGCGACCTGGATGCGCTCGGACTCGTAGTCCTCGTCGTTCACGCCGGTGTTGCCGATGTGCGGCGCGGTCATGATGACGACCTGGCCGTGGAACGACGGGTCGGAGAGCGTCTCCTGGTAGCCGGTCATCCCGGTGGAGAACACGGCCTCGCCGAACGTCTCACCGAGCGCGCCGTACGCCTCTCCGGTGAAGCTTCGGCCGTCCTCCAGCATGAGCACGGCGCGGGTCGGGGTGAGGGTGCTCACCGATCCTCCTTCAGCCTGCGAACCTCGCCGAGCGGCGAGGTCAACGGGTCGACCGGTGACCGGCCGGGGTCCAACTGCTCGGGGTGGGGCCGCGGGTCGTACAAGGGCTCGCGCGGCTGCGCGCCGGTCGCGGCCCGCGGGTCGCCGCGCCACGGATTCCCCTCTCGTGGCTCCCGGCCGCGCGGATCATCACCGCCTGGATCGCCACCGCGTGGGCCACCACCGCGTGGGCCACCGAGACGGGATTCGCCAGGGCGAGTGTCGCCGCGGCGTGGATCGCCGGGCCGGGTGCCGCCGCGATGACCGTCCGGCTCCCGGGCGTCCCGCGGACGGCCATCCGGCGGCCGGACCTCGGGATACCGGCCATCGGACTGGCGGCCGCCGGAGTAGTGGTCGTCCGGGAGGGCGTCGGCGAGGCGAGGGTCGTCCGGACGGCGCGGGTCGTCCGGACGGCGCGGGTAGACCGGACGGCGCGGGTCGGCGGCACGCCGGGACTCGGCGCGCTCGCCCCGTGAGCCGCCACGGCGCAGGCGGGGGGCGGTGCGAATGGCGGGCATCTCCTGGGTGGGCTGGCCGGAGCCGGGACGCGGCGGGGGTCCGCCACCGGGCCCGGTCGCCGCGGCCCGCGGGCGCAGCCGGGGCGGGCGCATCCGCGGCACGGCGTGCGGCGAGGTGGCGTCACCCGCGGCCAGGTGGGCGGGCGGCGGGCCGATCAGGTCGTGCACGGCCCGGACGACCTTGGGCTGACGGGCCCGGTCCTCGCCGCGAAATCCCGTCTCGAGCTCGTGGCCGACGTACGACCAGGCGATGACGATCAGCCGGCCGGGGGCCGACACCTTGCCGGCGTGCGCCCGCTCCAGGCGCGCGCCGCGCACGGCGTCGCGGGGAATCCAGAACGCGTCGTTGCCGCGGTCGACCCGCACACCGGTCTCGTACACGCTGACGTAGCCACCCTCGCGCCCACCGAGGCCGCGCGCGGCGATCCACTCGAGCCAGTGGCCGGCGTCGACCGTCCCGAGGTACATCCCGCGCAGCGGCGCGGCGAGCACCGTGCCGGGCTCGGCCGGCGGCTCGGGCAGCTCGGGCAGGTCCTCCTCCTGCTGCTCGGCCCGGTTGCGCCAGGCCCGGCGCATCGATCCGATGACCGCCACGACCAGCAGCAGGATGCCGACGACGAGCAGGGCGCGCAGGCCCAGGCGGCTCGAACCCCCGCCGGCGGCGAGCAGGGCCGGGGCGGCGAGCGCCGCCGAGGGGGTGGACTGCGAAACTCTCATACGATCTTCCCGTCGAGCACGGTGGGCCGGCCCCGCAGGAACGTGGCGCGGATCGCTCCCGGCAGGGACCGCCCCGCATAGGGTGTGTTGCGGCTGCGGCTGGCGAGCGTGTCCGCCTCGACCACCCGCCAGGGTGACGGGTCCAGCAGCGTCAGGGTCGCGGGCGCGCCCACCGCTATGGAACTCCCCGCATCCGCGGCCGGGTTCGGCAGCCCACCTATGCGCGCCGGGGTGAGCGACATCCGCTCGGCGACGCCGGCCCAGTCGAGGCGCCCGGCGATGACCATCGTCTCCATCACCACACCCAGCGCCGTCTGCAGGCCGAGCATGCCGGGGCGGGCCGCGGCCCACTCGGTCTCCTTGTCCTCCAGCGCGTGGGGGGCGTGGTCGGTGGCCACACAGTCGATGGTGCCGTCGGCGAGGCCCGCGCGCAGCGCGGCGACGTCCTCGGCGGTGCGCAGCGGCGGGTTGACCTTGAAGACGGGGTCGTAGGACTCGACCAGGTCGTCGGTGAGCAGCAGGTGGTGGGGGGTGACCTCGGCGGTGACCTGCCAGCCCTTCGCCTTCGCCCAGCGGATGATGTCCACCGAGCCGGCGGTGGAGACGTGGCAGACGTGCAGGCGCGACTCGACGTGGCCGGCGAGCAGCGCGTCCCGGGCGATGATCGCCTCCTCGGCGACCGCGGGCCACCCCGGAAGCCCGAGCCGGGCGGCGACGACACCCTCGTTCATCTGGGCACCGGCGGTCAGCCGCGGCTCCTCGGCGTGCTGGGCGATCACCCCGCCGAATGCTTTCACGTACTCCAGCGCCCGGCGCATCAGCAGCGCGTCGGACACGCAGTGCCCGTCGTCGGAGAAGACCCGCACCCCGGCGGCGGAGGTCGCCATCGCGCCGAGTTCCGCCAGCCGCTGGCCGGCGATGCCGACGGTGACCGCGCCGACCGGGCGCACGTCGCAGTGGCCGGCGTCCAGGCCCAGGCGCCACACCTGCTCGACGACGCCGGCGGTGTCGGCCACGGGGTTGGTGTTGGCCATCGCGAACACCGTGGTGTAGCCGCCGAGCGCGGCGGCCCGGGTACCGGACTCGACCGTCTCGGCGTCCTCGCGGCCCGGTTCCCGCAGGTGGGTGTGCAGGTCCACGAGGCCCGGCAGCAGGACCAGCCCGTCCGCGTCGAGGATCGTCGTGCCGGGCGGGAGTCCCTCACCGCCCGGGACGGTGGAGCCCGGCGGCCGCCAGGCGGCGATCTGGCCGTCGGCGAGCAGCACGTCGACGGGCTCACCGCCGAGCGGCCGCGCGCGGCGCAGCACCCACGCACCAGAACCAGAAGCAGGACCCGTCGTCATGAGACCTCCCCGAATCCGCCGCCGAGTAGCAGGTACAACACGGCCATCCGTACGCTCACCCCGTTCGCGACCTGCTCCACGACCGTCGACCGCACCGAGTCGGCGACCTGCGAGGAGATCTCCATCCCGCGCACCATCGGGCCCGGGTGCATGACCAGGGCGTGCTCGGGCAGGGTCGCGGCGCGGTCGGCGTCCAGGCCGTAGCGGCGGCTGTACTCGCGCTCGGTCGGGAAGAAGGCCGCCGACATCCGCTCCCGCTGGACCCGCAGCATCATCACCACATCGCTCTTCGGCAGCACCGCGTCGAGGTCATACGACACCTCGACCGGCCACGACGAGACACCGAAGGGCACCAGCGTCGGCGGGGCCACCACCGTCACACTGGCACCGAGGGTCGTCAGCAGCCAGACGTTCGAGCGCGCCACCCGGGAATGCAGCACGTCGCCGACGATGGTGACGGCGAGCCCGTCCACCCGGCCCAGCCGGCGGCGCATCGTGAACGCGTCGAGCAGCGCCTGGGTCGGATGCTCGTGGGTACCGTCGCCCGCGTTGACGACGCTGCCCCGCACCCAGGAGGCCAGCCGGTGCGGCGCGCCGCTGGCCCCGTGCCGGCAGACCACGGCGTCGGCGCCCATCGCCTCCAGGGTCTGCGCGGTGTCCTTCAGACTTTCGCCCTTCGACACGCTTGACCCGCGCGCCGAAAAATTGATCACATCGGCCGACAGTCTCTTGGCGGCTACCTCGAAGGACGTGCGGGTACGGGTGGAATCCTCGAAGAACAGGTTGACGACGGTGCGCCCGCGCAGGGTCGGCAGCTTGCGCACAGACGCCTCGGCGACCCGCGCCATCCGCTCGGCCGTGTCGAGCACCAGCAGCGCGTCGTCCCGGCTCAGGTCCTCGGTCGACAGCAGGTGCGGCAACAGATGTCCCGTCACGTCAGTCCTCCGACACGATCAGCACGCCGTCGGCGCCGTCGATCTCCCGCAGCCGGACCGCCACCGACTCGCGCCGCGAGGTCGGCATGTTCTTGCCCACGTAGTCGGCGCGGATCGGCAGCTCCCGGTGGCCCCGGTCGACCAGGACGGCGAGCTGGACGGCGCGCGGGCGCCCGTAGGCCGCCAGGGCGTCGAGGGCGGCGCGCACGGTGCGCCCGGAGTAGAGGACGTCGTCGACGAGGATCACCACCCGGCCGTCGACGCCGCCGTCGGGAATCTCGGTCACCTCGAGTGGCCGAACGCCACGCAGTCGCAGATCGTCGCGATACATGGTCGGGTCGAGGGAGCCGGCAGGGAGATCCACACCCTCCACGGCGTGTACGCGCCGTGCCAGCCGGTGCGCGAGAGGTACCCCGCGGGTGGGTACTCCGAGCAGGACGGCACCGGCACCACCGGAGGTCTTCTCCAGGATCTGATGCGCCATCCGGTTCACGATCCGGGTGATGTCATCGGCGGACAGTACTGTCCGGGCGGCGCCTGGGCGGCGCGATGCGGGGTCGTTCGCGGCGTCAGCGGCCACGCGGCATCCCTCCTTCCCCGCCTCACGGGACGGTCCTTAAAGGAGCGGTCCCAGCGACGTTACCAGGGCACTCCGGGCGGGTGAGGGTCTCGCGGCGGACCGGTGGGGCACGCCGGGCGGCGGCGCGCGGGCGGGTCACGCCGCTGCGGACGCCCCGCCACACCACCCGCCGCCCTCGCGGTGGCCGTGACAGCACGTCACCGCCTCGCGAGCACCTCATCGCCGTCCGGCCGGAGGCGGAAGTTCCCGATGGACAGGCGGAGCGCGCAACCGGAGGGCTACAGAAAGTGGTACAAAGAAAGAAGCGACACGACCCCCCGGGTGTCGAGCCTCAACCCGGCGGGCACTACTATCGGTAACCGCCGGAGGCACTAGCCCCGGTTCCAATGATCAACCACGACAGGAGTGGGCACTCCGATGTCCGACTATGCGAAGGCGCTCGGTGCTCGGCTGCGCGCAATACGCACCCAGCAGGGGCTCTCGCTTCATGGCGTCGAAGAGAAGTCGCACGGTCGGTGGAAAGCCGTCGTCGTCGGTTCCTACGAACGTGGGGACCGCGCCGTTACCGTTCAGCGTCTCTCGGAGCTCGCGGAGTTCTATGGCGTTCCCGTCGGGGAGCTGCTTCCCGAGGGTTCCACCGTCGCTCCGCTCGAACAGTCCCCGCGCATCGTCCTGGACCTCGAGCGGCTTTCCCAGGTTCCCAAGGAGCAGGGCGGTCCCCTCGCCCGCTACGCGGCCACCATCCAGAGCCAGCGCGGCGACTACAACGGCCGGGTGCTCTCCATCCGGTACGAGGACCTGCGCTCGCTCGCGGTGATCTACGACACCTCACCCAGCAAGCTCACCGAACAGCTCGTCTCCTGGGGCGTGCTGTCTCCGGAGCAGGGCGCGGACGCGACCGCCTCCGACGTCTGACGGCTGGTCCGGGCGGCACCAGGCCGTCCGCCAGACCGCCCACCACCAGCGGTATCGTTCGTGGCACGACCAACGTGATCTTTTATGGGGACGTCCACGGGACGTGGTCCGACTTCGGGGTCGAAGCCGGACCGGACGCGCACGGCACAGCCTGGCCGGGGGTACCCCGGTACGCCGCCAGCAGCGGCGTACCGGGCACGCGGACAGGTGGCCGCCACACTCCCGTCGCGGTCTACTGCTCCGACTCCGCAGCCTCCCCCGACTCCCGCGCCGCAACGGCCTCCCCGGCGTCGACCAGGCTGCCGAGCAGCCCGTTGACGAACGCGGGCGAGCGTTCCGTGGACAGGCTCTTCGCGAGCTCGACCGCCTCGTCGATCACGACCCGCGCCGGCACGTCGGGCCGCCACAGCAGCTCCAGCACCGCGATCCGCAGGATGTTGCGGTCGACCGGCGGCATCCGCTCCAGGGTCCAGCCCTGCGCGTGCTGCCCGATCCGCTCGTTGATCTCCCGCCAGTGCTCGACGACCCCTTCCACCAGGCCCTCGGCATACTCCGAGACGGGCGGGTCGGCGCGGGTGAGGCGGGCGTCGAGGATCTCCGGCACGCGCGCGCCGCGCACGTCCGCCTCGAAGAGAATGTCGAGCGCGCGCTTGCGGGCCTTGGACCGGGCGCTCAGCTCGTCACCCGGCCGAGGTAACGACCGTCGCGGGTGTCGACCTTGACCTTCTCGCCGCTGGTGATGAACAGCGGCACGTTGATCGTGGCGCCGGTCTCGAGCGTCGCGGGCTTCGTACCGCCGGTCGAGCGATCACCCTGCACACCGGGATCGGTCTGCTCGATGGTGAGCTCGACGCTCGCCGGCAGCTCGACGTACAGCGGCGCGTTGTCATGCAGAGCGACGGTGGCGACGGTGTTCTCGAGCATGTAGTCGGCAGCACCGCCGACCACGTCCGGCGGAATCGGGATCTGGTCGTAGGACTCGCTGTCCATGAAGACGAAGTCAGCGCCGTCGCGGTAGAGGTAGGTCATCTCGCGGCGGTCCACGGTCGCGACCTCGACCTTGACGCCGGCGTTGAAGGTACGGTCGACGACCTTGCCGGACAGCACGTTCTTCAGCGTCGTGCGGACGAACGCGCCCCCCTTTCCCGGCTTGACGTGCTGGAAGCCGACGACGCTCCAGAGGACGCCGTCGATGTCGAGCGTCATGCCGTTCTTCAGGTCGTTGGTGGTCGCCACTGCGTGCGTTCTCCGTTCGGTTGCCGTACTGGACGGCGGATCGTCAACGTGCCGCTCCTGGAGTCATCAGGAGCCTGGAGTCAGGGGGCCACGCGCGCCGCGGCGGCTGGGTGCGTCGACCGCGGCGATCAGCAAGGCCGCCGTCAAGTCTACCGAGCCGGGCAGGCGCCGCAGGCCCCGCCATGGGCCTGACTCCAGCCAGGCGCGGCCGGACACCGGTCAGGGAACCTCGGGCAGCGCGATCCCCTCGGGCGCGACCGCCTCGAAGGCGGCAACCAGCACCGCGATGTCCGGATCCTCGATGATCGCTGTCTCGCCCGGCGCGGCCAGGCCGATGAAGCGCAGCCGCCGGCCGCGGGACTTCTTGTCCACCCGCATCGCGGCGAGCAGCGCCGGCCAGCGGTCGCCCCGGTAGGTCACCGGCAGGCCGACGCGGGCCAGCAGGTCCCGGTGACGGGCGGCGGTGACGTCGTCGAGGCCGGCGGCCAGCCGGGACAGCTCGGCGGCGAACACCATGCCGACGGAGATCGCCGCGCCGTGCCGCCAGCCGAACCGCTCCACCTTCTCGATGGCGTGGCCGAGGGTGTGCCCGTAGTTGAGGACCTCCCGGCGCCCGGCCTCCCGCGGATCGCCGGACACGACGTCCGCCTTGACCCGGATCGAGCGCTCGATGAGCTCGGGCAGATGGGCGGCACCGCTGGGGTCGTCGTCGAGCAGGTCGAGAATGGCGCCGTCGGCGATGAAGCCCGTCTTGACGACCTCCGCGAGGCCGGCACTGATCTCCACCGCGGGCAGGGTGGCGAGCAGGGCGAGGTCGCACAGCACGGTCAGCGGCTGGTGAAAGGCGCCGACGAGGTTCTTGCCCGCGGCCGTGTCGATGCCGGTCTTGCCGCCGACGGCCGCGTCGACCATGGCGAGCACGGTCGTCGGCACCTGCACGACGTCCACCCCGCGCAGCCAGCTGGCGGCGACGAAGCCGGCCAGGTCGGTGGCGGTGCCGCCGCCGAGTCCGATCACGACGTCGTCGCGGGTGACGCCGGCCCCGCCGAGGACGTCCCAGCAGTGCCCGGCGACGGCCAACTGCTTGGCACCCTCGCCGTCGGGCACCTCGATCGGGAGCACCTCGACCCCGGCTGCGGCCCGCAGATCGGCCGCGACGGCCTGGGCCGTGTCCCGCAGCGCCGCCGGGTGGATCAGGGCGGCCCGGGTCCGCCCGGCCACGGTCGCGGCCAGCTCGCCAAGCACACCCTCACCGAGCACGACATCGTAGGGACGCTCGCCATCCGGCCGCACCGGGATCCGGACGATGTCGGTGGCCTGTGCCTGCATGCTCACGACGAGATCCTCTCGGCCACGGCTGCCTCGTCGAGGGCTGCGGCTATCAGGGCGACGACCGCGTCGGGTTCGTGCCCCGTGGTGTCGACAACGACCGTCGCGACCTCGGCGTACAGCGGCTCGCGCTCCTTGAGCAGGGCGGCGAGCCGGGCGCGCGGCCCCTCGACGAGCAGCGGCCGGTCCCGGGCGAGGCCGACCCGGCGCACCGCGTCGGACAGGCCGACCCGCAGGTAGACCACCCGGTGCCCGGCCAGCAGCGCGCGGGTGGCCGGATCGAGGATCGCGCCGCCGCCCAGGGCGAGGACGCCGCGGTGCCTGACGAGGGCCGCGGCGATCGCCGCGTGCTCGGCAGCGCGGAAGTACTCCTCACCCGAGTCGATGAAGATGTCGGAGATGCTGCGCCCCTCGGCCGCCTCGACGTCGGCATCGGTGTCCCGAAACTCCACGCCGAAGCGCAGGGCCAGCTCGGTGCCCACCGTCGTCTTGCCCGCGCCGGGCGCGCCGACCAGCACCGCCAGCGGCCCGCCGCCGTCCCGCAGCGCGCCGGGATCGCTCTGGTAGCCCATCATGATCGTGCGTTCCCGTCTGCCGTGCCGTCCTGCCCGATCGTCGACCGTCAGTGGATGACCAGGGACTTCAGGTATGCCTCGCAGTTGCGCCGGGACTCCTCCACCGAGTCGCCGCCGAACTTCTCCAGGGCGGCGTCGGCGAGCACGAGCGCGACCATCGCCTCGGCGACGACGCCGGCGGCGGGAACCGCGCACACGTCCGAGCGCTGATTGATGGCGACGGCGGGCTCGCCGGTCGCCACGTCGACGGTGGACAGCGGGCGGGTCAGCGACGAGATCGGCTTCATCGCGGCACGCACCCGCAGCGGCTCCCCGGTGGTCATCCCGCCCTCGACGCCGCCAGCCCGGTCGGTGGCCCGCCGGACGCGGCGGCCCGCGCCGCCGATCGGCTCGATCTCGTCGTGCGCCACCGAGCCACGGCGCCGCGCGGTGGTGAAACCGTCGCCGAACTCGACGCCCTTGATGGCCTGGATGCCCATCAGCTCGAGCGCGATGCGGGCGTCGAGGCGCCGGTCGCCGTGCACGTAGCTGCCGAGCCCCGGCGGGCAGCCGTAGGCGAGGACCTCGACGATGCCACCGAGGGTGTCCGAGTCTGCATGGGCGGCGTCGATCTCGGCGACCATCCGCTCGCTCGCCGCCGGGTCGGCGCAGCGCACCGGGTCGGCGTCCACGGCGCCGAGCGCCGTCGGCGGCGGCGGGGGCGTGCCTGGCGTCACCTCGGCCGCGCCGATCGCGACGACGTGGGAGATCACCTCGATGCCGTACGCCTGGCGCAGCAGGGCCTTGGCCGCCGTGCCGAGCGCGACCCGCGCCGCCGTCTCCCGGGCGCTGGCCCGCTCCAGCACGGGGCGGGCGTCGTCGAAGCCGTACTTCTGCATGCCGGCGAGGTCGGCGTGACCCGGGCGAGGCCTGGTCAGCGGCGCGTTGCGGCCCAGCCCGGCCAGGCTGTCCGGGTCGACCGGGTCGGGAGACATGACGCGCTCCCACTTCGGCCACTCGGTGTTGCGCACGACGATGCTGATCGGACCACCGAGTGAGACCCCGTGCCGCAACCCGCCAAGCAGCTCGATCTCGTCGCGCTCGAAGCTCATCCGCGCCCCGCGGCCGTGGCCGAGCCGCCGGCGGGCAAGCTCTCCGGCGATGTCCGCACTGGTCAGCCGGATCCCCGCGGGCAGCCCCTCGACCGTCGCCACCAGGGCCGGGCCATGCGACTCCCCTGCCGTCAACCAACGCACCATGCCATCCAGTCTTTCACGACCAGCCGATGTCGCACGTCCCGCTGGGAACTGGTTCACGCCGCCCACCTCCCGGGCAACCCCGCCGGGCGGATCAGCGCGGCGGATCAGCGGGACGGATCAGCGGGACGCCGTCAGCACGGCGAGCAGGGCGCCGCCGAGCAGGAACGGGCCGTAGGCGAGGTGGTCGCGCCGACCCACCCGACCGGCGACCAGCAGACCGAGCGCCGTCACTCCCCCGAGGACGATGCCTGCGAACAGCCCGAACAGCGCGCTGGTCCACCCGAGCCACCCCAGCGCCGCGCCCAGCAGGCCGACGAGCTTCACGTCCCCCCGCCCAAGCCCGGCGCCCGGCAGCCGGTGCAGCGCCAGGAACACGCCCCAGCACACCGCCCCCGCCACGGCCGCCCGCACCAGGCGCCCCGCGTCCCCGTCGACCAGCGCCGCGAACCCGAGCAGGACCGCCAGCACCGGGTAGGACGGCAGCACCAGATGATCGGGCAGCCGATGGACCCGGATGTCGATCGCCGCCAGCCACACGCCGAGCACGCCCAGATAGCAGTAGGCCGGCAACCAGCTCGGATGCTGCCGCAGCACCGCCGCCACCACACCCACGACCAGCACCGTGAGGATGCCGAGCACCACCGCCGACGGCGCCGGCCGCCGCGGCGGCGCACCATCCGCCGTCGGCACCCCCGCCACGACCCGCGACCCCAGCGGCACCGCGACCGCGAGCACCACCACCGCGACGACCGCGCTCAACGCCTCCCGCACGTCCACCCCCGCGTCGCCCGTCCCACGTCCCGCCCGTCCCGCCGTCGTGCGTCCCGCACGTCCCGCCGTCGCACGTCCCTCCGTCGCACGTCCCGCATCCGGCGTCCCGGCCGAACCCGACCACACCAGGACACCACATCACGACCGACCGCATCCCACCACACAAAAGGGGGTGTTCGCGACACGGCAAGCCCGTACCCGCGCACTGACCGCAGCCCGCGCCCGACCGAGTGGCGCCACGAGCAGCGAGAGGCCGCGATGATGGTCACTGTCCGCAGCGACGATGCCCCACGGCCCGGCCGTTCCCGCCGGGGAGGCCGAGGGCGCTGAACGAGCCGCCGGAACGTTCCGCGGAACGCATGATCATGGTCGGTCCCGCGTTCCGCTCGCGTTCCGCGGAGCACATGATGATCATGGGCGACGCTCCGCGTTCCGCGGGAGGTATGAGTCTGTGTAGGCGGCGCCCTTCCGCGAGATGCGAGCGTGCCGCGATGTCGGGTGCGGTTCGCGCCACACACGGCCACGTTCCTGCCACGGCACCTCGGACGATCACAGGCACCGAAAGTCACGGGTGGATCGTCGTGCGGCGCGAGCGGACGGGCCTTAGGCAGGCGCGGCCGCGAGATGCGGGACGTGGCCGTTGGCGTCACGCTTCTCGATCGCGGCCTGGCCGGCGGCGAGCAGGACGGCGGCGGGAACGGTGCGCCCGGTGAAGTGCTCGACCTGGCCGACGGCCTGGGCGGCGAGGATCTCCAGGCCGCCCGCGACCCGGGCGCCGGCCCGGTAGGCCGCGGCGGCGAGCGCGGTCGGCCAGGGGTGGTAGAGCAGCTCGACGAGCTGACAGGACGCGGGCCACTGCCGGGCGGCGAGGGTGTCGGTCGCGCCGGCGGGGGTGGTGGCGATGACCAGATCGGGGCCGGTGGGCAGGCCGGTCGTGAGCAGCTCCCAGGGCAGAGCCGTGACCTCGACGCCGAGACGCTCCCCCATGAGCGCGAGCTCGGCGACAGCCGCGGGGCGGCGGGCCACGACCGCGACATGCGGGCAGCCGGCCGCAGCCACGGCGGCGATGGCCGCGCGGGCGGTGCCGCCCGCACCGAGCACCAGTGGCCGGCTCGGGCGCGCCCCCCGCATCACCCGCCGCAGTGCGACCCCGATCCCGACGACATCGGTGTTGTAGCCGGCGAGGCGGCCACCTTCGCCGACGACGACCGTGTTGACCGCGCCGATCGCCGCCGCCGTCGGGTCGACCTCGTCGATCAGGTCGAGCACGACGGTCTTGAGCGGCATCGTCAGTGAGGCGCCCGCCCAGCCTGGCTCGGTGCGCAGTCGGTCGAGCATCGCGGGCAGGCCGGCGGCGTCGCAGTGGATGGCGGTGTAGCGGACGGCAACGCCGAGCTCGGCGTAGGCGGCCGCGTGCAGCACCGGCGACAGCGAGTGCTCCACAGGCGCGCCGAGCACGGCCGCCCGGGCCACAGTCGGGTCATCCGCGGCCACAGTCGGGTCATCCGCGGCCACAGTCGGGTCGCCCGCGGCCCCTTCGGCCACGCCGACCTCCGACTGGACATCCCTGGTCACAACGCCTCCCGCCTTCCCGACCCAGTTCGACCCGCCGACCCGGACCGGGTGCGGCGCGCGCTACTCCCTGCCACCCTCGGCGCGATACTGCCTGTTCAGGTTGTCGAACTCGGCCTCGGTCGTCGCGAACAGGGTGACCTTGCTGCGCGGCATGGACAGGAAATAGAACCATGTCCCGGTGGCCGGTTCCAGCGCGGACTTCAGCGCCCACAGCCCGGGGTTGGAGATCGCGCCCGGCGGCAGGCCGGGGACCTTCCGGGTGTTGTACGGGTTCGAGCTGCGCAGCTGGGCGTCGGACAGGGGGCCGGTGTACTCGCTCTCCCCGTAGCGGGTCGTCGAGTCCATGTCGATGCGGCGGAAGCGGCCGCTGGTGTCGTTGAGCCGGTTGTAGATCACCCGGGCGACCTTGGGGCCCTCGTCCGCGTTCGCGACCTCCTTCTCGATGATCGAGGCGATGGTCACGATCTTGGCGGGCGTCATCCCCTGCGCCGCCGCCCGATGCTCGATGTCCAGGGACGCCGTCTCCTTCTTGAACCGGGTGACGAAGCTGGTCATCAGCTGGACCGGCGTGGCTCCGGGCACCAGGTCGTAGGTGGACGGGAAGAAGTAGCCCTCCAGCGTGAGCGCGTACGACGGCACCCCGAGCTGGGCCGGGTTGCGCGCGATCGCCTCCAGCTCGTCCATCGGTGTGCCGAGCCGGTCATGCAGGCCGGCGAGCACCTGCTGGACGGACATGCCCTCCTTGATGGTGAACCGGAACGGCGCGGACGACGCCGGGTCCAGCAGCGCGGTCAGCGCGGCGGAGGCGCTCATCCGGTTACGCAGCCGGTAGGTGCCGGGCTGGATGCCAAGCGACTTCGGGTTGGCGGACGCCGCCTTGACGAAAGCGGCGACGGACGCGGTCACGTTCGCGTCGTGCAGCTCCTGGGCGATCTCCCGGGCGCTGGCACCGTCCGGAACCTGGACGACGGCGATGCCGTCGCCGGACCCGGTGTAGTCGGCCGCGGAGGAGCCGCCGCCGACCCGGCCGACGACCTTCCCGATACCGACGATGCCGAGGCCGAGCAGCGCCGCGACCACGACGAGGACGGCGACCAGCTTCGGCAGGGCCCGGGTGCGCCGCGACGGGGCCGACTCGTCGTCGGTGTCCCAGCCTCCGCTCCAGCCGCCGTCGGCGTCAGCGTCGTCGCTGTGGCCCGGATCCGAACGCCCGGAGTCCCCACGGCCCGTATCGCCGCGGACGGGGCTGGCACCGACGGAGTTCGCACGACGGGATTCCCGGCGCCTGGCGTCGTCGGCATATCCGGCATCGCCATGGTCCGCGTCGTCGTCCGTGTACTCCCTATCCGCGTGGCGCGCGTCCGGATCGACCCGACCACGGCTCCCGCGGCGGCGGTTCGTCCGGGCGGAGTCCGCGTATTCCGGATCGGCGTGCCGCGGCTCCGCGTAACCAGAATCCGCATAGTCCGGATCGCCGTACTCGGGATCGGCGTACTCCGCGTCGGAGTTCTCGGGATCGCCGTAGCCGGACTCGCCGTACCCGGGGTCGCCATAGTCGGCGTCGGCGTACCCACGGTCGTCGTAGTCGGGATCGGCGTACCCGGGGCCGGCGTACTCCGGGTCGGCATAGTCCGGGTCGGTATACGCGCGGCGGGCGTCACCACCACGACCACCACCGCCACCGCCACGAGCACCCTCACGACGAGCGTCGCCACCGCGAGCGTCGCCACCGCGAGCGTCGCCACCGCGAGCGTCGCCACCGCGAGCGTCAGGACCGCGGCCGCCGTCACCGCGACGGGCGTCGCCACGGCCGGAGTAGGCCTCGTCCGGACGGGCCCGGAGATCGTCGTCGCGGGCGTAACGCCCGGTCGGGCGGCCACGGTCGGGGCGCCGGTCCGCGCGGCGGCCATGGCCGTAGGGGTCCTCGTCGAGGATCTCGTCGAGGGGCCCGCGCGTCACCTCGCGCCCTGCGGGCCGGCGGCGCCGGGTGCACCGCCGTCCGCGCCACGGCGCTCGCTCCCGCGACGGGTGTCGAGGTCGTGCTGGAGGATCTGCACGGCTGCCTCCTGATCCACGAGGGTGCGGCGGGCGCGCGAACGGACGCCACGCTCGGCCATTCTGCGATGGGCCGCAACCGTGGTAAGCCGCTCGTCCACAAAGCGGACGGGGACGGGGGCGATCCGCTCGGTAAGCACCTCGACGTACTCCCGAACCAGCCGGACCGCCCGACCCTCCTGCCCGGACAGCTGTCTGGGCAGGCCCACCACGACCTCTACAGCCTGCCTGTCCCGCACGATCTCGACAAGGAGGTCGATGTCCGTATTGCTGTGCTTGTCCCTTTCTAGGGTCGTGACCGGCACCGCAAGAATGCCGTCGGGGTCGCTGGCGGCGATGCCGACCCGCACGGAGCCGACATCCACCCCCACACGAACCCCACGCACCCCACGCACCCCACGCGCGGCCACCGGATCCCCTGGCCGAACCTCCGGCTCACTCACCGGCTCACCGTATGTCACCCAGCGTCACCGCTAACCCCCCGACCGTGACTGTGGGCATGTCAATGACCGGCGATATCGGACACCAGCGCCCGCAGCTTCGCGAAGGCGGCCGGAACCATCTCGGCCGTGCCGCTGCCGCCCTGAGCGACCTCCGGCTTGCCGCCGCCCTTGCCGCCCAGCGCGCCCCAGGAGTTGCGCACCAGGTCACCGGCCCGCAGCCCCCTGGCCCGGGCCGCATCATCGGTGACGACGACGATCGACGACCCGTCCGCACGGACCACCGCGACGACCGCAGGGCGCCCGGCGAGCCGGCCTCGGACGTCCACGGCCAGCAGGCGCACGTCGTCCGGCGCGGTGCCGGCGGGGACCTCGGCGGTGACGACCGCGACACCGCCGATCTCCTCGGCGCCCTCGGCCAGCGCCCCGGCCCCGGCCAGCACGGCCGCCGCGCGCAACCGGTCGAGCTCCCGCTCGGCGTCGCGCAGTCGCCCGACGATGTCCCCGACCCGGTCGGCGAGCTCGTCCGGGCGGGCCTTGAGCGCCGTGGACAGCTGCGAGACCAGCAGGTGCTCGCGGGCCAGGTAGCGGAACGCGTCGATACCGACGAGCCCCTCGACCCGGCGGGTGCCCGCCGAGATGGACGACTCGGACAGCAGCTTGACGGCGCCGAGCTGGGCGGAGCTCGCCACGTGCGTGCCTCCGCAGAGCTCGCGGGCGTAGTCACCGACGTCGACGACGCGCACGGCGTCGCCGTACTTCTCGCCGAACAGGGCCATCGCGCCGAGCCGGCGGGCTTCCTCCTGCGTGGTGACGAACGCCCGGACGGGCAGGTCACGCAGCGCGACCTCGTTGATCTCGTCCTCGACGTCGGCCAGGACGGACGCCGGCACCGCGCCGAGGGCGTGGAAGTCGAAGCGCAGCCGGCCCGGCGAGTTCAGCGACCCGGCCTGCGTCGCCCCCTCGCCCAGCGCCCGGCGGAACGCCGCGTGCACCAGATGGGTGGCGGTGTGCGAGCGCGAGACGGCACGGCGGCGGCTCTCGTCGACCTCGGCGTGCACCCGGTCGCCGACCCGCAGCTCACCGGAGCGCACCCGGACCCGGTGCAGGACCAGCTCCGGCACCGGCCGCTGCACGTCGAGTACCTCGACCTCGCCGCCGTCGAAGCGCAGGATCCCGAGGTCGGGTTCCTGCCCGCCGCTCTCGGCGTAGAACGGGGTGACGTCGAGCAGGACGCCGATCTCGTCACCCTCGCCGGCCGTCTCGCGACCGGTGCTGCCGCCGCCGCCGATCCCGACGAGGCCGACGACGCCGGACTCGCGGGTCAGCTCCTCGTAGCCGGTGAACGTCGTCGGCCCCGAGGTGGCCAGGATCGGCCGGAACGCGGACAGGTCGAGGTTGCCGATGCGCCGGGCGGCCCGGTCGGCCTTGGCGGTCTGACGCTGGCGCTCCATCAGCCGGCGGAACCCCGCCTCGTCGACGGTGAGCCCGGCCTCGGCGGCCATCTCCAGCGTCAGGTCGATCGGGAAGCCGTAGGTGTCGTGCAGCTTGAACGCCTCGTCGCCGCCGAGCGTCGTCGACCCGGCCGCCCGGACCTGGCGGGCCGCCGTGTCGAAGATCGTCGTGCCGGTGCGCAGGGTGTCGGCGAACGACGCCTCCTCGGCGACGGCCACGCCGGTGATCGTCTCGGCGTTGTCGACAAGCTCGGGGTAGATCGGGCCCATCGCGGCACCGACGACGCCGAACAGTTCCGCCATGACCGGCTCGCGGGCGCCGAGCAGGCGCGCGTCGCGCACGGCCCGGCGCAGCAGGCGGCGCAGCACGTACCCACGGCCCTCGTTGGACGGCACGATCCCGTCCGCGATGAGCATGGCGGCGGTGCGGGTGTGGTCGGCGATGACGCGCAGCCGCACGTCGGACGCCGGGTCCGCGCCGTAGCGTCGGCCCGTGAGCCGGCCGGCGGCGTCGAGCACGGGGCGGGAGATGTCGATCTCGTAGACGTTGTCGACGCCCTGCAGGACCGTCGCCATCCGCTCCAGGCCCATGCCCGTGTCGATGTTGCGGGCGGGTAGCTCACGCAGGATCGGGAAGTCGTAGCCGGCGCCCTCACCCCGCTCGAACTGCATGAACACGAGGTTCCACACCTCGAGGTAACGGTCCTCGTCGGCAATCGGCCCGCCCTCGCGGCCGTATGCGGCACCCCTGTCGAAGTAGATCTCGCTGCACGGACCGCACGGCCCGGGCACGCCCATCGACCAGTAGTTGTCCTCCTTGTCGCGACGCTGGATCCGCTCGGCGGGCAGCAGGTCGCGCCAGATCCGCTCGGCCTCGTCGTCGTCGAGGTAGACGGTGGCCCACAGGTCGTCCGGCTTGAAGCCGAAGCCGTCGACGAGCAACTCGAAGGCGAACGGGATCGCTTCGGCCTTGAAGTAGTCGCCGAAGGAGAAGTTCCCGCACATCTGGAAGAACGACGCGTGCCGCGCGGTGCGCCCGACGTTCTCGATGTCGACGGTGCGCACGACCTTCTGCACGCTCGCCGCCCGCGGCCACGGCGCGGCCAGATCCCCGAGGAAGTACGGCTTGAAGGGCACCATTCCGGCGTTCACAAGCAGCAGCGTCGGGTCCTGTGCGATGAGCGACGCGCTCGGGACGACGGTGTGCCCGTGCTTCGCGAAATGGTGGAGAAAGCGGCTGCGGATCTCGGCCGTGTCCATCGGGTTCACATGTCCAGACTCGTGGGAGAGGGTTCGACGTCAGTCGCGGGCCACCGGATGGCGACCGGCCAGCACCAGGGCTGCCGGTCCTGCCGGTCCTGCCGGTGCCGAGCGGCGTTCGACGCGGCGGCGCTCAGGGCCGGCGAGCACCGGGAACCAGCCGCATGGTCCGCTCGACATCGTCAAGATCGTCGGAATAGCGGGGCGGGACGTGCCCGGCCTGCGCCCCGGCCGCGGGACCGGCACCACCGGCCTGCGGGCCCGTCCCCGCTGCGCCGGGGGAACCGGGCAGGTCATCGTCCGGGTCACGGTCGAGGCCGAGAGCATCACGGATCTCCTCCTCCCGCTCCGCCGCCGCCTCGCGGACGTCCGCGAAGAACTCCTGCACCGACTGTACGAAAGATCCGGCCAGGCTCGACGGCGTCAGCGCCGCGGCCGCCTTCGCAGCCTGGCGCACCACCACGACGCCCGCAGCCGCCCCGAAGGCCAGGTAGAAGATCCGTGACATCTACCGGCCTCCCCGGCGCCCGTCAGCGGCCGGCGCGAGCGGCGAGCCACCCGTGCCCTGCGCCGCGCCGGCGGCGGGGGCGTGCCGCGCCGCTCGATCCGCCTTCATCTGCGTCTTCACCCGCGACTCGACCTCCGAGCGGGTGCGCTTGGCAGCCGCCTTTCGCACGCCATAGCTGAGCGCGGCGACCCGGACCATCGGTCCACCCACCGTGGCCGCGAACAGCGAGGTGAGCGACGAGACGTTCGTCGTGACCGTCTGGACGTTGGCCGTGATCGCGTCGATCCGGTCCAGCTCCTTGTTCACGTGAGCGAGCGCCACGTTGACCTCGTCGACCGTCGCTCCGGCCTGCCGCACCCGGGCCGTTCCCTCGTCGATGGCGATGCCGGTCTGACGCACCCGCGCCGCCGCCTCGTCGAAGATCTTGCCGAGCTTGAGCAGGACGAAACAGCCGAAGAGAGCGAGCACCGCGAACGCGCCCGACGCGATCAGGCCCGCGACCGCACCACCGGACATATGTGCTCCTGCCTCCATCGTCGATTGGGCCGGTCCCACCCCACCCGAATCCGGCAACCCATGAACGCACCGCGGCCCGCCACGCCGACCGCCGGTTCCCCGCGGCCTGACGACCCGTCCCGCACCGCGACCGCCCGAACACTCCGGAGCCAGCCGGCGCCGACGCGAGCCGTGGGCGCCGAGACGCCACGCCGGTGACGTCCTCGTGTGACCTTACCGAGGCATCCTCCGCCACCACGGGTAGCCCCTGTCACCATCCCCCGCTCCCAAGCCGCCGACCTGCACGTCCCTCGGGCGCCACAACGGCGGTTGCGGAGCCGGCGACCCCCTGCCCATCCCCCGTGTGCCCTCGCGCGGCCGCAGGAGCCGCGGTCCCAGGCCCCGCGCCCCACCTCACCTCAGAGCCACGTCACCGCGTCACCACGAGGCCACGGGGCCACGGGGCGCCCGGGTCGAGGGGCCGCGGTGCGTCCGGGTCGTGGAGAGCCGCCATTTCGCCGAGGCCGGGTCTCCGCCGGCCATCGTGCCGAGGGAAGACACGCTCGCCGACCTCCGGAACGCTCATATCCCTCGGCACGACGGCTGACCCAGGGCCGAGGGATATGGCAGCCAGCGAAGGCGCATGCCGGAGGACAGCGAGACAGCGAGACAGCGAGACAGCGAGACAGCGAGTTCGGCGAGACGGCGGGTCCAGCGAGTCCGAGGAGACGGCGAGTCCGACGGGGCAGCGGGAGGTCAGGGACTCGGCCGGCGCGGCGGGTCCGGGATGCCCTCGCGGTCAGGAGTTCGGGGAGGCAGCGGGGGGCTCGCCGCGCACGGCGGCGCGCAGGTCCCTCAGGCGCTGCGCCGCGCGGCGCTCGAAGCCGTGGTCACCGGGTTGGTAGTAGTCGGCACCGGTGAGGCCATCCGGCGGGTACTGCTGGCGGAGGACGCCGGCCGGATCGTCGTGGGGGTAGCGGTAGCCGGCGCCGCTGCCGGCCCGGGCCGCGCCGGGGTAGTGGGCGTCGCGCAGATGCGGCGGCACCGGACCAGCGCGGCCGGCACGCACATCGGCCGTGGCGGCGTCGATGGCCCGGATCACCGCGTTGGACTTCGGCGCGAGTGCGAGATGGATGGCCGCCTGGGCGAGTGCGAGCCGTGCCTCGGGCAGACCGACCAGGTCGAGGGCCTGCGCCGCGGCGACCGCCACCGACAACGCGCCGGGATCGGCCATGCCGACGTCCTCGCTGGCCAGGATGACCATGCGGCGGGCGACAAAGCGGGGGTCCTCGCCGGCCTCGAGCATGCGGGCGAGGTAGTGCAGGGCGGCATCGGCATCCCCGCCCCGCATCGACTTGATGAATGCGCTGGTCACGTCATAGTGCTGGTCGCCAGACCGGTCATAGCGCACCGCCGCGCGGTTGACGGCGCGCTCGAGCAGATCCACGTCCAGCACCGCGGCCGCCCCCGTGTCGAGGCCGGCGAGAACGGCCTCCGCGCCGGCCTCGAGAACGGTCAGTGCTCGGCGTGCGTCTCCGCCGGCGAGCCTCACGACGTGGTCCCGCGCCCCGGCGGTCAGCTCGACCCGGCCGCCGTAGCCGCGCGGGTCGGTCAGGGCTCGATCGAGGACGCCGCGGATGTCGTCGTCGGTGAGTGGTTCGAGGGTGAGCAGCAGCGAGCGGGACAGCAGCGGGCTCACCACGGAGAAGAAGGGGTTCTCGGTGGTCGCGGCGACGAGAGTGACCCAGCCGTGCTCGACCGCGGGGAGGAGCGCGTCCTGCTGGGTGCGGGTGAAGCGGTGCACCTCGTCGATGAACAGGACCGTGCGCGCGCCGGACATGGAACGCGTCGTGCGTGCCCCCTCAATGACGGCCCGCACGTCCTTGACACCCGCCGTGACGGCGGACAGCTCCCGGAAACGCCGGCCCGTCGACCGCGAGACGATGTGGGCAAGCGTCGTCTTCCCCGTACCGGGCGGGCCCCACAGGATGACCGACGTCGTCCCTCCACCCTCGACCAACCGGCGCAGCGGGCTGCCGGGGCCGAGCAGGTGCCGCTGGCCGACGACCTCGTCCAGGTTCATCGGCCGCAGCCGGGCGGCGAGCGGGGACGCCGGACCTGCGTCGGCGCGGCCCACGGCCCCGGCGGAGCTCGCGGCCCCGGCGGCGTGCGCGGCCCCGGCGGCGTGCGCGGGGCCGGCAGAGTGCGTGGCATTGGCAGAGCTAGTGGCGCCGGCAGAGTGCGCGGCATCGACGGGGTCCACGGCGTCGAACAGGCTCACCGCCCCACCGTACGGCCATCGCGACGACCCGACATGGTCCCGGTTCCAGTCCCGGTCGGCCGCTACGCCCTGTCATTGCAGCGGCAGGCTGCCGCGGGGGCGGAAGATCAACATGGTTGAGCCTAGGCCAGGTAGGGCGTGGCCTGCGGGTCGTCGCCCGTCGAGCGGCGCTCGGCGGCATACGGCGCCCCAGCGGCGGTCCTGCCATCGGTCGAGTACGGGCCGTCACCGGTGAACGGGTTGTCCACACCGTAGCGGCTCCCGTCCGCCGGCCACGCCTCGCCGCTGCGCCGTTCCCCCGACGCATATCCCTCACCCACCGCGGCACCGACGTCGGGCGCAGAGCCGCCCCCAGCCGCGGAACGGTCCCCACGGGACGGCCATCCCCCGCCATCGGGCCGCTCCCCGCCGTCGCGCTCCCCCGCGGCATGCCAGTCCCCGAGCACAGGGCGATCCCCGACGGCCTGGCGATCCCCAGCGGCATACCGATCCCCGACGGCCTGGCGATCCCCAGCGGCATACCGATCCCCGACGGCCTGGCGATCCCCAGCGGCATACCGATCCCCGACGGCCTGGCGGTCCCCAGCGACCCGGAAGGCGGCAAACGGCGGCGTCTGCGTCGGGACCGGGGAGCTTGGGCGCGAGGAGTCGTCCTCGGGGCCGACCCGGCGGTGGCGGCTGCGTGCGTCGTAGGCGAGCGTCAGCGCGCCGACCTCGGCAACACCGCCCAGCGCGGAGAAGATGACCAGGGCAAGCAGCGTGAAGGCGATCACACAGACGATCGGGGCCAGCGAGATCGGGTCGGTACCGGGGGGCTGCTGATCCCCGGGCCCGGCCTGGACCTGCGTGGCCGTCATCGCCGTGTAGTGCATGCCGCAGACCGCGGCCGCCATCACCAGCGAGGCAAGCACCACGTGCCGGCTGGTGCGGACCCGGAACGCGATCCACAGGGCGGCCAGGGCGGCGGCGACCGCGATCACGATCGACAGCACGACGATGCTGGAGCGGTAGGTGACGGTGCCGCCGACGTGCATGGCTGCCATGCCGGTGTAATGCATCGCGGCGATGCCGAGGCCGGCGACGACGCCACTGACCGCCAACCAGCCGATGCTGCGCGGACGGCGTGCGACGAGGCTCAGCCCCAGCGCCGAGGCGGCGATCGCGATGACCAGGGACAGCCCGGTCATCGGCAGGTCGTAGCGCAGGTCAAGCCCGTCCACCCGATAGCCGATCATTCCGATGAAATGCATCGACCAGATGGCCCCACCCCCGAGCGAGACGGCGGCGGCCAGGGTCCACCGGGCGCGGGCCCGGCCCGCCGACAGCGGGATGCGGATCGCGCTGACCAGGGCGGCAAACGACCCCACCAGCGCCAGGCCCACCGATACGACGACGAACAGCAGGTCCTGACTTGCGTGCCGATGAACGGCCTGCGCGACGATCACGTGTCCCCCTCGAAAGCAGCCGGAGACCCCAACATTTAGCACGAGCAACATCGAAAGCCAAAAAATGATGCTCAATGCAACATGTCGGACCCGCATCGCACCATCAATGACAAGAACCAATATCCGTTGCAAGCGGACAGAACACCACAAATCATCGCGGCCGGGCCAGCCCGGGCCAACCCATGCGCCCGCCGCGTCCAATCCGATTGCCAGTGAGCCCGCAGACCCGCTTTGACGCGCGAGAACGCAAATATGATCATGATGTCGCGGCGCCAGCGGCCGCGGGGGGCGGCAGGGCCGGCCCGGGCGGGAGACCCCGCACCCCGACGGGCCGGAGGCGGCCCTGAAACCCGATGCCGAGAGCGAGATCTGGTTCCGCCATCGTCACGCAAAACGTACGTTCAGACGACGCCGGCTCCGATCCGCCCCACTCGGGCCTCGGAAACGGTCAGCCCGCACGGTGCCGCTTTCGGGGGACTACACTCGGGGCACAGGGAACCGCCTCGCGACCTTGACACACCAAGGAGCACCGGACATCCCTCATACAGGCCCGAAGAGCGGCACCAGGAAGACCACTGGACGTTTTCGGGAAAGGCCTTTCGCGCATTGGTGCGCGTGTATGGTTCAGCTAGTCGGTTTAGCTACTCGCGCGACCCTCGTCCACATGTGTGGCGGGTTTCTGCAGGCAGCGCCGGTGAATAGCATGTTCTCCCCGGACCAGGGAGAACCTCAGCGATGACGCCTGGCGGCGAGGCCCGCCAGCCGCCATCGACGGACCGGCGCACCGCCTCGCGGGTACGCGCCCGGGTGGCCGCACCCCCTGCGGCTCGCACGGTAGGGCCGCCCGCGAGGGGGCCACGCCGCGAGCCCTCGGGCCGCTCAGGCGTGGAGCCCGCGGCGCGGCCGAAGGGTCAAGGCCCCCACCGGCGGCCGAGGCCAGCGGCGAGCCGACCACAGCCCCACCCCCGGAGACCGAACCCCCGCCCCGGAAAGGTGCAGCCCCGTGAGCGCGATCCCCCCGCCCCGCACCAGCATCGACCGCCCCATGGCCTCGCGGACCACGGCCCTGCCCCCGACGGTCACCGAAGCCGCGCAGCGGAGCGCCTCCCGGGCTCGGACCGGCGGCTCACACCGTGGTGGGCGCTCGGCACCGGATCCGCGGCCCGCGCCGTCGGCCTCTGCGGAGGGCGCCGCATCCGCTCCCCCACCCCCGGCGGCAGCGCCGTCCGCGGCGCGTGCGCACCCCACGCCTCCAGGCGACAGAACGCCCACGTCAGAGGGCTCGACGCGCACCCCGCGGAACGCTCCGGCGGCGCCCGGCGGCGTGGTCGGCGCACCCGCGGCACTCCGCCCCCCGCTGCCCCGCATCGGCCAGCGGGTCCGGGTGCCGAAGACGGCGGAACTCGTCGCCGCCCACCTACGCCGCCAGATCGTCCGCGGCGAACTCCACGAAGGCGACGCCCTCCCACCCGAAGCCGTCCTCATGGAACAGTTCGGCGTCTCCC